>Ga0207639_10000159_pt1 | contig 51551 bp, 35 predicted proteins | sample KBSCornC32_FD_184299 | JGI IMG/M metagenome (GOLD analysis project Ga0207639, IMG submission 184299) | Corn rhizosphere microbial communities from Kellogg Biological Station, Michigan, USA - KBS Corn C3-2 (SPAdes) (version 2) | ecosystem: Host-associated > Plants > Roots > Rhizosphere > Soil ... | reverse complement strand
GCTCGTCGATCCCGTCCACGGTGATCGGCTTCGGTTCTTCGCCGGGACGGGCGCTGAAGACTTCGCCGTTGCGGTAGGTGCGCCGCTCGCCCGTGAGCGTCGTCTGCGGCTTGGCGTCGCCGCCGGCCAGGACGAGCTGGTGCAGGCGCTCGAGGATGCGGACGGCGGCGTCCGCCTCCTGCTGCGTGGAGACCGCCAGCAGATCGTCGCGCATCGTGCGCCCGGCGTCGGCGCTGCTCACTTCGATCGTGCGGCCGTCCGCATGCTGCACCTTCCAAGTGTCGCCATCGAGAAACAGGCGCAGGCCGGCTTTGGCCGCGTCCGCATTCGTGCCCACCTCGTTCTTGGCTCGCTCGTTGAACAGCGCGCGTTCCTCGGCGGCGGCCGCGAAAACGTCTTGGATGAACTTTTCCCGCGCCTCGCCCGTTGGCGCTGGCCGCCCCTTGGCGGCTTCATCAAACTTCTCGATGAGCGCTCCCTTTTGCCACAGCTCCGGCGCGGCCTGCACCTGGGCGATCTCCTCGGGCGTGTAGAGCTTCAGGAGCATCGTGGTCTTGCTGCCCGAGACGTCGCGCCACCGCTGCATGTCCTTGCCCTGCTGGCGGGCCTCCAGCGCGCCGCCGCCGACGGACAGCAGCGCCATGCCCTCGAAGGTCGACGGCGCGTCGTGGAGCACCTCGCGCCACACGTCGGCCCAATGCACGTCAAACTGCGGATCGTTTGTCAGGGCATCCTGCACGAGCGCGGGCACCACGTGACTCTGCACGAGTCCGATGCTGGTGCCGGCGAGCAGCGTTTTGGTCGTATTGACCCCGAAGCGCGTGAGGAAGTTTCCCGTCAGCAGCCGGCGGGTGAAGGGCAGGGACTTCGTCAGGCCGCCCACCTCCAGGCGATTCAACAGCGCCTGCCCGAGTCCGGTGATTTTGGAGAGCCGATTTTTCTCGATCGGATCCATCCCGGGGTAGGCCTCACTGAGCCGATCATACTCCTCTCCCTGGTTCTTGCTCCACTCGAGGGTCGTCGTGAGCCCGGCGTAGGACCCGCGGAAGATCGTCATGCCCGCGATGAGCGGCACGGCATCCGCGACGGGCAGCACCCAATGCCGGAAAAACTCATTACCGCCGACGGCGGGATCGATTCTGTTTCGGGTAAAATTCCACAGCCGCTGCTCCGTGTCGATGTGCTCGATGCGCTCGGCGACGATCCTGTTCCAGCGATCTGCCTCGTCGGCAGTCAATGGTTTGCCGATATCGATGTTGAACCAATGAGGCTCGGAGGCCGCCTGCCGGCGCAGCTGCTGCACGAAGAGCGGATCGTCGCTGCCGGGGATCTGCAGGATTTTCTCTCCCTCCTTGAAGGGGTGGTCGACCAGCCACGCGCGCTCGCCGGGGCGATCGTTCATCCAGCTCCCAAAACCTCTCCCGATGCGCTCCACGAACGCCTGCCATGCGCCTTTGGCGATCTGATTTTTGTCCGCGATGTCCCCCATCATCCGGAAAGCCATGTCTTTTTCCCGGGGCGAATAGTGGTCGAGCAGGGTCAACGGATCTTTGGTCGCCACGACCTTTTGCCCGAACGGCAGCAGCCGCCCCTGGTCGGCCGCCAGCGTGTTGTAGATTCCTTGCACCACGGGTTCCATCTTCGCCTTGGTCGCCGCCACATCGTCATAATACAGCCGGCCGACTTCCTCGTGGTAGGCGCGCCGCGAGGCATCGTAGCCGGTCTTTCCTTCGGCCTGCGGTTGCCATTTCGCGAGCGCCTCCGGGAAAGGCTTGCCCTGGTAGGCCGCTTCGGCGGCCAGCTCCGCGAGGCTCGGAGCCGCCTTCGTGAGGCCGCGACTATCGAGCCGGTACGCGCCCAGGAAAGGGAACTCCACGATGTCTTCGCCTGTCAGCAGCCCGCGCTCATCCTTGTGGAACTGCATCCGCTTTTGCATCTGCAGGTTGAAGGCGCCGTCATCCTGCTGCGCCGCCTCCCAGCCGGGGCCTTGCCAGCGGGCAAAGCTCGTGCGGATCCGCTCCCAGTCGTTCGTCACGGCCCGGATGTCCGAGCCGCCGAGGATGCGCATCACCGCGATCTGGCTCGCCAGCGTTTCCAGCGCCGCTTTCCGCGCCGCGGGATCTTCGTACGCGTTCAGCCAGCGGTCATACGGCTCGCGCTGCTCCGGAGTCAGCCGGCCGAGCCACGCTGGGGAATCGATCACCATGGACTCCACGTCCCGATCCTTCGCCTGCTCGATGGTGTTGACGGTCGCGCTCATCGCCTGGCGGCCGGCCCCGAGCATCGTGTGGCTGATGGCGGCGGGCGCTGAGGAAGTCGCAGGCGCTGGGGCGGAAGCTGCGCCTGGTGAAGCCGGCGCGGCGGCATCCGCCGGGATTTTGGCCGCCGTTCGATCCGGGGGCGCCGCCGGGTCTGCCGGAGCTGGAGCCGTCGGACTTTGAGCCTCCGGCGCCGTTGCCTCCGTGGGGGCGGACGCCTCCGGAGCCTGCGGTGGCGCAGATTCTGGCGCCGGCTCGTCGCCCGCTTGCGCCACGTCCTCATCGCTCGCGCCGTTGCTGGCGTTCAGGTCCTGGCTCGCGCCGTCGTTCGCCTCCTCGTCCTGCGTTGCCAAATCCGGATCCGTCAGATCGGGATTTTCCTCCACCACCGTGTGCGAAAAATAGTTGCTCATAGGTTCATCAGGCCGGCCTCCATTTTCCGGCGGTTCACCAGGCCCGGGCTCACTTGGCCGCCGGCCTGCGTGTATTTCTGCAGCCGCTCCTTCACCTCCGCGAGATTCCCGCCCGCGGTGTTCAGCAGGTACGCGCCATGCCCCGTGTTGAAATCAAAACTGATCAGCGCGTTCCGCTGCGACGGCGTGAGGTGATACCCGCCCGCCTTCGCTGCCGTGTCGATGTTGCCCGCATGCATGGCGAGTTCGCTCCGCAGCCGCGCGTCCGCTTCCGGCTCGGAGATGCGCTCGTCCGCATGGTGCGCGCGGGTGCCGTATCCGATGCTCAGCTGCTTGTAGTCCCCGAAGGCCTGCGGGTTAAAGCCCTCCGTCTTTTTCATCAGCGCGACGAGGTCATCCGGCACCGGGCCCGTGCTCGCCTGCGGCGCCGCCGAGCCCGTCGGTCGCGGAGCCGGACCCGCCTGGGGCGGAGCCGCTGCCGGCGAGGCTCCCGGCAGCGGCAGCGCGCCGAACCGGCTCGTGGCTTCGTCCTTCACCTTCTCCAGATAGCCGTCCGGCGCGAATCGCCCGATCGCCTTGCTCACTTCCTCCGGGTCCTGCGCCTTCTGCGGGTTCTGCTTCATCCACTGGTCCAGTTCCAGGCGCATCTTCGCATGGGCCACCTGGTTCTCCCGCGCATTGTCCTCATTCGGCACCCACTCGATCTTCTTGGCGCCCGAGGCATCGTACAGCTGCCGCCCGCTCGCATCGCGGACCCCGACTGGCCATTGCCATTTATACAAGCCGGTACGCGGATCGAAAATCCGATCCATCCGGTCATTGATCAGCTGCTGCACCGGGCTGCTCGGCTGGAAGGGTGGGGGAGGCCCCGCATTGCTTTTCTTCCACAGCTTTTGCGCCAGCCAGCCGTCATCCTGCGCCCCCACTTTCTTCCGGATCTCCAGCCGCAGATTGAACGCCGCCAGCTGCGCGTCCTCATCCGTCTTGAATTGCGACCGGTCGTACGCCGCGACCTTTTGGTACATCTCCGCGAAATTCTGCGGGCCATTCGCCTCGCGGTCCGCCTGCTCCGCCTCGGCCTTGCGGTCGTGCAGATATTTGTTGGCCGACTCCAGCATCTGCGGCGAGACGAACTGCTTGAACGGCGCGTCCTTCACGGCATCCGCGATCTTTTTGGGCGTGTCCAATTCGCCCGATGCGATGCCGTTTACCAGCGTCTCGCGCGCCGTCCCTTCGCGATTCCGCGCCAGGTCCTGCATTTTGTGCCGCTGGATTTCCCGCTCCTCGATCGTCGACGTGTAGCCGATCGGATCAAACATCCCGCCGTCGAGATTCCGCTCCGCCAGCGCCAGCCCGTTCTTCTCCGTGAAAGCGAGCGCCGCGTTCGTGGCCGTCTCGCCCGCCGCGATCTCGCGCTTCCGCGTCTGCCGCTCGCCCTCCTGCGCATACAGATCGTGAAACCGCGCCCAGTCATCCGGGTGATACACCCCCAGCTTCACGCCGGCGACAAACGCCTGGTTCACCCGCGGCATGTCCTGGTCCTGGATCCCGCCATGCACCGCCTCGTCCAGCCCCGCCTTCGCTTCGCCAAAGGTCTTCGTGTCCGACAAATACTGCGTCTGCGCGCCCTGCATCCCGTCCCACCGGTTCATCCGCGTGGTCAGCGCGTCGCGCGCCGCCGGCGTGAGTTGCGGATTGCTCAGCGTCGACTTGATGAACGCCTGCCGCCGCTCCGCGCCGCCCGCCCCCCATTGCGTTTGGTCCGGGTTTTCCCGGCGCCAGTTGTCCTCCTCGAGGTCGTGCTGCCGCATCGCCGCATCGCCATCGGTGATCTGCTTGGAGGTCAGCGCCTCCTGCCGCTTCACCGCCAGCGCGCCCAGCACCGAGCCCGTCTCGGAGATCGCCCGCCCGATCGCCCCCAGCGCCGAATACGGCGCCGCCAGCTCCATCGGCACCTTCGGCTGCTCCTGCGCTTTCGCCAGCGCCGCCGCGCCCTCGACCACCGGCGAGCGATCGATCGTCGGCCGCCGCAGATGATCGAGCACCGGCTCCGGCGCCTCCGGCGTCGGCGTAATTCGTGGAAGTGGGACAATGGGCATAAATTTGGAAATGGTTTCAGTCCTTACAAAATTCGTTCAACCGTGGAGGGCGCACGCGCCGCGGGGCGCCCGGAGCTGGGGGGAGCGCCGGGCAGCTCGGGGCCGTGCCCGCCCCGCCTGCCGCTACGCCGCCGCATATTGCAGGTACGTCTTCCCTGCCTCCGCGTGGGAGCTAAAGAGCGTCGCCACCGCGTTCAGGTCGCCCGCCTGCGCCGCCGCCTTTCCCGTCAGCCGCGTCAGCTCCGCCTGGCGCATCCCGGCCAGATACTCGCTCCGGCCCGCCGCCTCCTTCAGCGCCGCGCCCGTCACCTGGCTGTCGCGATCCAGCGTCGCGCCCGCCGCCGCCAGCCGCCCGCCGAGCCTCTCCTGGTCGGCCTCCGCGAAGAGCGTGCGCCGTTTCATCTCGTTCCCGTAGTGCTGCTCCTCCTGGTCCTGCTGGATGCGCATCGCCGTCTCCGCCAGCAAATCCAGCGGCGTGCCCGACGACTCGGAGACCCCCGCCGCCGCCAGCGAGGCGCGCTGCGACGCCTGCATCTCCGCAAACTCCTGCCGCCGCTTGATCAGGTTCTCGCGGTTGATGGCATCCTGCCCCAGCGCCCGGTTTTCGAGGCTCTTCGCATTATTATAATGCGCCGCCGCCTCCTGCTGCCGCAGGAGAAAATTCGCCTGCGCCTGCTGCTGCTGCGTCGCCGCCGTCAGCTCCATCTGCAGCCGGTTCGTCTCCGCCTGCTTCGCTTGTTGGTGCGCGTTGAAGGCCGCGATCGCCTCCTGCGTTTTGCCGGCTTGATGCTGGCTGTAGGCCGTCACGCCCGCGCCAATGGCAGTGGCGGCGAGCGAGGCGATTAGAATAGCGGTTCCAGTTTCAATTCCCATGGCGAAGAGGTTTAATGACGGTCACTTTGGTGCGGTTTTCCGCGTGAAATCCGAGTCCGCGCATCACCCGCGCGATGGGGGCCAGCGTGTGGGCGATCATCACCCCGTAATCATGGGCGCGCGCCACGTCCTCCAGCGCCGCCACCACGTCGGCAAACGCCGCTTTCGCCTCCCCCAGGCCCAGCCCCGGGCGGCTCACGGGATATTCCAGCCAGCACACCCCGATGCCCGCGGCCAGATACAGCCAGCACGCCGCCGCCGGCGCGCCATCGCGCTCCGCCACCACCCCCACGGGCGGCAGCAGCCGCGCCGAAAATTCGCCCTGGCCATGCGCCTGCCACCAGGCCGAGACCAGCGCCAAATCCTCCGCCCGATACGCCCGCACGCTATGCGCCACGGGTGCCTCCTTTCGCAGGGCAGGGGAGCCGCGCGGCGCCCAATGTGGCTCCCGACTCCGTTCGGGAGTTTAAAACACCGCGCGGAGCGCCACTTTGATGAGATGCCCGCGTGAGCCGGACCGTTTGAAAAAGTGGCGCTCCGCGCCATGAGGCAAACTCCCGAACGGAGTCGGGAGCCACCTTCGTCACCCGAACGGAGGCCACTTTGGCAGCCCTACTCCCCATGCACATCCCCCTTCAGCGTGATGCTCCCGATATTCAGCGGCAGCGGCGCGCGTTGCCGAATGATGACGTCGAAACCCTCGCGCGTCCGCGGCTCGATCGCCGTTTCCACTTCCCCCGTGGAAAGCGGCGGCGCCCCATCCATGGCCGTCGACGCCCGCCGGTAGTTGATCTTCTCCGCCTTCGACGCCGGGTCCGGCGCATCCGCAATCTCCCCGCCCAGGCTGTCGTGCACCCAGAGCCCCACGCGCGCCAGCTTCCAGTTCCGATGCTGCGCCGTGCCATCCTGCAGCGGCAGCTCCTTGCGCATCGGCTGCAGCTCCGAAACATACGGCAGCCCCACGATCACCGTCTTCGCCGGCGTCTCCAGCACCACCACCCCATCGCCGTCGACCGTGCGCGTCACCGTCCGCGCGCTCTGCTGCGCGCCATCGCCCACCACGTCCACCAGCTGGCCCAGCAGGTGCGCCAGCCCCGTCACCTGCGTCACCGGCGCCGCCGCTTCCACCCGCACCGCCGCATCCAGGTACATCAGCCGCTCCCGCTGCGCAAACTTCCGCTCCAGCACCGCCGCATCCAGCCGCTCGATGTTCCGCTTCCCGCCGCGCCGCACCGCCAGCCACACCTCGTCCGAGCCAGGCCCGTAAATCACCGCCACCGATTCCACGAACCCCTCCGTTTCATGCACGTGCCAGCCAAAAACATTCTGCTCCTGCTCAAACGTCATCCCGAGCAGCCGCCCATCCGCCGTCACCGCCCACAGGATCGTCGCCGGGCTGTTCATCACCGCCAGCTGCACGATGCGGCCCGCCTGCGTGAGATGCTCCGCCAGCACCGTCAGGTCCGTGGACGACCACACCACATTCTCCGCGCGCGGCGCCACCTGGCGCAGCTTCAGCCCATTGCGCTGCACGAAGACGAGCACATCCCCCAGGATCTGCGCCGGCAGATACTGCGAGCCATTCCCCGAGCGCCGCAGAAACTTCACATTCGTCGGCGTCACCAGCCCATCCCCATCCGCGCCGATGGTCCATTCGTCGCCGGACGTCCCCATCACCAGCGCCCCGCTCGAGGCCAGCCATTGGATGGGATTCGCCGTCTGCGCCGCCGGCGTGAAGCTCACCCCCGCATCGTCCAGCGAGGTCCGGCGAAAGTTTTGGTAGTCATTCACCACGCTCCCCCATACCCGCTGCGGCTCCGCCTTCGTTCCACCGAACCATAACCGCTGCCCGTGCAGCCCCACGGCCCGCGGAAACCCGCGCGCCTTCGACCACGCGCCTTCGGTCCAGATCGGCGTCGGCGCCGGCGGGGTGGAGGGATCCACCGTAAACAGATCGCGAATCACGTCCACCGTCGCCGAGCTCGCCTTGCCATGCTCATCCAGCGCGCCCACCGCCGTGATCTGCACCAGCCCATTCACAATCGCGTCCGAGGCCTCCAGGACAAAGCGCGCCTCGTCGTCGTCCTCGGTCGCGGTCGCCTCGGTCACCCGGAGGCGCATCTCCGTCTCCCCATCTTCCTCGCCGTTCACCGCGATGTTGCGGTCGTCCTTCGCGGACCACGAGCGCATCGTCTCCCAGTTGCCCCCGATATTGCGCTGCAGGGTCAGCGTCGCCGACCAATGCCCATAGGTAAAAACTTCCCACTTTCCCGAAACGCGAATCGAGGGCGATTCCTTATGGTTGGGCGGGGTGGCGGGCGGGACGGCGGTCGCCCGCGCTCCCTCGATCGTCACAAACGATTGCTCCCGCCGGTGCGAAATCTGCCAGTAGCTCCCCACGTGGCCCGGCTCAAACATCGGCACGAGCGCCTCGCCCTTCTTCGCCGTCATCGTTCGGTCCACATCGTCGGCCGCGTCGACTTCCAGCGTCAGCTCGTCGGATTTTTTGAAGGTGAGCTGGATGACTTTCATCGTGCCATCCATCACCGCGTACCCGTTCCACCGCAGCCGCACCTTTCCTGGCACGCGCAGATTCGGCCCGCGATAGACGGCCACGCCGCCCGGAATCAGCGGCAGGTTGATGGGTTGCCAGGTGCCTTTCACCAGCCGCTGGATGGTGCAGCTCGCCGCGCCCACGCGCGTCTTGTCCGCCGGCACCGCCGGCGCATTCGTCGGGATCGTCGTCGGGCAGTGCACCTCCACTTTCCAGTCGCCCGCCGGCACGTCCACCTCCTGCAGCAGGTTTGGCGGGTCCTCGTGGAGATCCAGCTCCCGCGTTTCCGTGGGGCTCGCCTTCGGCCAGGCCAGCACCGCCTTGCTTCCGTCGGGCCCGGTCGGCCCGGTGTATTCGATCTTCAGCGTCTTGTTGCCCGCCGCCGTGATGTCCGTCTCCCACGCCGCCGGCGCCGCCAGGCGCCACGTGATCTGGCGCAGCAGCTTCCAGTAGTACTGGTGGCGCCGATCCCGCTCCAGGCTGTAGAGCCGGATGGTCTTCAGCGCATTCGTCGCGGTGTGGGGATTCACCACCGTGAGCTTGAATTGATCTCCCGGCACCTCGGAAAATTCCGGCCACGCCCACGTCCCCTTGGAAAATTTGTCCGTCGTCTCCGGGCTGGAGAGCTCCGCGGAGCGCACATTCTCATCGCCCAGCGCCGGCCATTTCCAATCGATCTTCTTCAGCTCCCACTCCAGGTCCCCGCCGCCGTGCGCGCCGCGCACCAGCATCATCGGTTCATGGTTCGGATGCGCGAGGTAGACGACGTCATTCACCTGCGCGAGCTGCAGCTCCGCGCATTCCTCCGCCGTGAAGGTCGCGCCATCCCGCCACACCAGCGGCACCGCCGAGATGGGCACCTTCTTCCCATTGCTCCACACCGCCAGCCCGCTCGGATGAAACTCCAGGATCGCATTCGTCGTCGTCGAAAACGAAAACCCGCGCAGGCTCGATTTCGCGTCCGCCCCCATCGAGGCCCCCATGTACTCCATCCCCGGCCGCCGGAACGCCGGCCCATGCGGATGAATGAGAAAATTGCGCAGCCGCCGGCACCCCGCCTCCACTTTCTCCACCGCAAACCGCGCCCCCAGCAGCGGCGACAACTCACCCGCATTGAAACTCGGAAGATGTAGATGAACCTGCGCCATAAATTAAAAGGAGATCCGCCGCGCCCGCACGGCGGGACGGTGAACGTGGGACTGCCCGTCCGGCTCGGACTTTCCAACCGGTCGTGGATCGGTGGGCGCAGGCGGCGGGGTGGGGAGGGTTGCGGAACGGGGGGCGGAGCGCCGGGCCGGAAAGTGGCTCCCGACTCCGTTCGGGAGTTTAAAACCCAGCGCGCGGCGCCATTCTGGTGAACCGTCCGCCCGTCGCGAGCCGTTCAAAAATGAGGCGCTCCGCGCGGTGCCTGGCCCTCCCGAACGGAGTCGGGAGCCACATTGGTCAATCGCTCCCCCCCTCATACCCCCGCCCCCCGCGCCTGGATCCACAGCGAATTCTGTGGCAACAACCCCTTCCGCCGCTGCCCCTCATTCGCATCGATCCGGCGGGCGAGGGGAGCCGTCACCCGCTCGTATTGCGCCGCCAGCTCCGCCGTCTTTCCCGTCGTCCCGCGGATCGGCTCGCTCAGCGCCGCCGCCAGCTTCAGCGCCAGCGCCTCGACAAACAACGGATCGAACAGCCCCACGTCCGCCAGCTCCCGCACATACACGAGATTCACCGCCGCCGCGTTCGTCAGCAGCACGCGCCCCTCGATGCGGTATTCGTCCGAAATCCAGTCCCCGCACTCGCGCCCATTGATCTCCAGCACCCGCACACAATCCGCCGGCAGCGCATACTGGTGCGCCCACCCAAACGCCGGCGCCTCCACCAGCTGCGACAGCGCCGCCCGCGTCTCGGCAAAATTCCACCGGTGCGACCGCAGCACCGCCGCCTGCACCGGCCCATAGTGCAGCGCGCACGCCCGCCCCGCCCGCGTATCCTCCTCCAGCGACGTAATCGGCGCCTCCCCCAGGTGCCCGAGAGCCAGATTGCAAATGTGTGTGACCGAAGTGACCATGGCGTTTGGTTGGTTGGGAAAAGGAAAAGTGAGTTCTCGAAAAAGTGCGCGGTGTCGTTTCAGAGCCTCTGGCCCGCCCGCCGGCCCGGAGGGAAAACGGGCTGGCGCCCACACCACGCAGACGCCAGCCCGTGCGGATATCTGACTTTCGGCTAAGTACGATTCGGAGTCATATCCCTTTCAGAAATGTTCATAATTCGGATCTCGGTGGCCCGCCGCCCCGCGTCGCGCCTCCTGCCCGGAGCCCGCGACCGGGAGGCCGCGGGAGGGCTGGAGCGCCGGGCCGGAAAGTGGCTCCCGACTCCGTTCGGGAGTTTAAAAAAATAGCGCGGAGCGCCCATGTTCGCACGGATCGCCACCGACGAAGGCCTCCACCAAAAGAGGCGGTGCGCGCCGGGGTTTTCAAACTTCCGAACGGAGTCGGGAGCCACTTTCCGCGCCCCCCGGGCCTCCTGGGCCTGCGACCGCCCGGTCGCAGGCCCAGCCCCAGCCCAGCGCGCGCTAGCTCCCAATCTTATACGCGAGCGTAAACACCACCTTCCGGCCCGCGGTCAGGTTCGCGGCGGCCGTCACCTTCGCAAAGACCGTCACGTTGCCCTTCGTCGCCGCGTCCTCCACCAGCGGTGTCGGGTTAAAGAACGACGGCGGCGTCCCCGCGCCCATCATCGGCACCAGGCCGCCCGCGGTCAGCGTCGCGTGCCCCCAGCCGGCGGCATCGCTCGCCGTGCCCACATCCACCGCGAGCGACGGGCTGGACGTCCCCGGCACCTCGCAGCTCACGCTCGAAAGTTGCGGCAGCGGGATCACGCCCGCCGGCAAAATCGCCAGGTTAATCACGTCCCCGCCATTCGCGCTCGATTCCGAGCCCACCAGCGTGTGCAGGATCGTCGCAAACTGGACGCTCCCCGAGGCCACATTCGGCAGCTGCAGCCGCGACGGATTCAACCGCGTCGGCGTCTGCGCGCTGTAATTGGCAGTATTATAAGTATTAAAAGTCGGCATATTCTTAAGTTAGCGAAGTCTCTCTTTGGTCCTGTTTCGGTTACGGCGTCGGCGGCTCGTAGCAGTCGATCTGCACCACGCCCTCATCGTAAATGCGGCACGCCCCCAGGTTCCACGAGCTGTAGACCTGCGTCGCGTAGGACTTGTCCGGGCGCAGATCGATTTTGCTCATCTGCGTCCCCTTCATCACCTTGATCGCCCCCTTCACCCACGCCACGCACGTGCGGAGGTAGGTCCCGTCCGTCGTCTTGCGCAGCCGCGTATTCTTCACGAACTTGAAGCCCATGAAGGTGTCGATCGACCCGTGCGCCAGCGCGCGCACCGTGTTGTAGTCCGCGCTCTTGATTTCCACCGAGTTCAGCAAGTTCGTCAGCTGCCGCGGCGACACCACCATCACCCGCTCCGCCTCATCCTCCAGGTCCGCCCCTTCCAGGATTTCATTGGCCAGCAGCAGCTTGTCCAGCGTCAGCCCCGTGCCCGGGCCCGCGCCCGCCGCGATCTTCTGCGTCGAGGGCAGCGCGTCGTTATTCTCCGCCTGGAATCCGGTAATGACGGTATCCAGCGCCGCCATCCAGGCCACGTCATCGCAATCGCGATTGTACGCCGCCGCGTGCGACTTCACATAGTCCGACGTCGGCAGCACCAGCGCCCCGAGGTTCTTCGCATCGTCCTGGTCCAGCAAATTGCCCAGGTCAAACGAGCGGCGCACCGCCCAGCGCGAATCCGTCCCCGGATCCGTGATGGTCGTCGCCGCCTTGCGCTCGGTGCGCTCGCGGCTGTTCTGCTTGAAGAGCCGGTCATAGCGCTTGCGCTCCCCGGCATAGTTATCGTCTTCGACGAAGGCCGCCAGGCGCGGCTTCATCTGTTGCGTCCGATGGATCCAGTTCGTGGAAAACTCGGTCGTGTAGTGCGACGGAATGGAATCCGGCATAAATAGAAAAAAGTTCGAGTGAATGAAGATTGGTTCGTCTCCGTTCTGGCTCGATAGTCGGGCTCTGGCACCGGTCTCGCCGCGCGGCACACCACGGTTCCGATAATCAGGCGCCCGCCCGGTCTGAACCGCGTCGTGGTAGTGGGCGGAAATTACAGGGTTCCAGTCATTACGTCAAGCGCGATGTGGAGAAAATGACGACTGACGAATGACGCCCCCACTGCCCCGCCACTACCCCCCCATCCGCACCGCCTTCACCCCCCGCCGCTCCCGCCGCCACTCCCCATATTCCCCGTCCACCCCCGCCGAGGTGTGCTTGAACTCCACCAGCCCCGCCCGATGCGCCTCCGCCATCACGCGGAAAGCATCGGCGGGGTGCGAGGCCCAGTCATGCACCGGCTCATCCGCCGTCATCGCCCCCTCGCCCTGCCGCCGGGTCCGATACGCCCCCAGCGCATCGATCCCCGCCTCGCACTGCGGACACCGAAACGCGATGGACGGAAACAGCTCCAGCGCATGATTGATCCCCACCCACACCGAATGCGTCCGCGGCACCGTCACCAGATTCCGGAAGCCCACCTTCGCCAGCTCCGCCACCAGCGTCGTCCCCGTCCGCTCCGTCTGCAGGCTATCGTGCGGCAGGTAATGCCGCCCGTAGCTGTACCCCTTCGCCAGCATGTGCGCATGCCGCTCCGTCAGCGTCCCGAGAAAGCCCCGGTCGCAATCAATCACCCGGATCTCCCGCCCCACGATCTGCCAGTACCACACCACCGTATTCGCCGGCGCCCCCAGGTCCCACGACGTATGCACCAGGCTCCCGCCATCCACCGGCATCGGCCCCAGCCGCCCCTCCGCGCGCGCCCGATCCAGCGCCGCCGCATACACCGCCCCCGCCACCGGCGCCGCCCAGCACTCGTCCAGAAACGTCGGGTTTTCCCGAGCCATGAACATCCCCTGCGCGCGCCGCTCCGCCGCCCACCAGCGCCGCTGCGCCTCCGAGAGCCGGATGCCCTCCGCCGCCAACCGCGGCCCGATCTTCGCAAAATACGCCTCCGCCTCCGCATCGATCACCGCCCGCGCGCTCACATTCCGCGGATCGATCCACCACGGAAAAAACAACACCCGCCAATCCGCCGCCTTCCCGGATAACGTCGGCTCCAGCAGCTCCCACACATCCCCGCCGCGCCCCCCGGCCCACGTCGTCTCCACCACCGTGATCCCATGCCGCGCCGAGGGCAGCGCCCCGCTCCGAATCTTCCCCGAGCGCTTCGCATCCTCCGCCTGGATCACCCCCCACTCCGAGATCCACAAAAAATCATTCGAGCCCCCGCGCGCATTCATCCCCGCGTAAAACGAACTCTCCCCCGTCCCCGCCAGGTCCGCCGTGATCTGCGCCCCATTCATCTTCGGGAATTGCACCCGCTCCGCCAGCCACGCCGGCAAATGCTCCAGCGCCACCTTCACAATCCGGTCCAGCTTCCGGCTCGCATCCGCCGCATTCTGGTCAATCAGCGACCCCTGCCACGCCCGCCGAAAAAGGAGGCAGTCCGCCGCCATCAGCCCCAGCGTCGTCGACATCCCCAGCCGCCGCGCCTTCGGGATCAAAATCTGCCGCGCCCCCTCCTCGTAAATCGCCCGGATCACCGCCACCTGCTCCGGCCGCGGCCGAAACGGCTGCACCCCCGTCCCATCCGCCGGCGCAATGTGGTACAGCTCCCCCGAAGTCAGCCGCCACACCGGATCCGCGAGCCGTTCCGCCAGTAAAGCCAAATCATGCACCCGCCCACCGTATCAGGTTTCAGTCATTACGTCAATGCTTGGAAAAACCACCACCAGCTCGGAGAAAAAAAGCAGCGATCGTCCCATTAAAAGACGCCCCGCAAAATTCGGGCCGGGCAGGGGAGGAGCGCTGGGCCGGAAAGTGGCTCCCGACTCCGTTCGGGAGATTAAAAGACAGCGCGCAGCGCCCATCCTTTAAAACGGCCCGCCCTCCGCGAACGCCTCCCAAAGCAGGCGCGGCGCGCGGTGCTTCAAACTCCCGAACGGAGTCGGGAGCCACCTTGGGCGCCCTACCGAGTCGCCCGCGCCCCGCCTACCGCCGGATCCGCTCCAGCAGCGCCGAGAGCGCGTCGTGCGCCTCGGCCTCGGCCCCTTCGCCGGCCAGATCATTATCCAGCTGGATGGCCTTCAGCTTGTCCGCCAGGCGCTGCTTCTCGAGCACCTTGTCCTCCCCGCGCCGCGTGATGTCCACGCTCTGCAGCAAGTCCCCATCCACCGACCCATCCTGCAAATTCGCCCGCACCACCCGCGCCAGAAACGCACGCTTCTCCGCCCGCGTCAGCGCCCCCGACGCCACCACCTTTTCCACCAGCGACTCCGCCGCCCCATCCGGCACGGACGCCGCCCCCACCTCTGCCGCCGCCCCCACCGCCGCCGCCCCCACCGCCGCCGCCGTCGCGCTCTCGGTGGTCTCGGTGGTCTCGGTGGTCCTCGCGGTATTCGTCTCCTGCGCCCCCCGCAGCCGCGCCACCTCCGCCGCGATCTCTGGATCCGCCAGCAGCCCCGCCGCCGCGCCCGCCGCCGTGTCCGCCTTCCGCCGCGGGTACGCGGCCCGGTACGCCTCCACCGCGCTTTTCCCCGACACCACCCCCGCGCAAAACTTCTTCAGCATTCTCGTGAGCATGCTCGCAGAGTAATGCTGTCCGTGGTTTCAGTCATTACATTTTTTTGCGCGCACGCCCTCCCCGGACCGGCCCTCTCCATCCATGAGAGCGGTTTAAGAAAAGTCGTAGCCGTCTCCTCCGACCTTCCGGTCGCAGCTACACCGTTGCTCGTCATCTCGAACGGCTACGACTCAATTTAAACTGCTCTAAGTAGGACGCTCTTCATTCGTTTCAAATCTCCCGCAGCGATCCGGCCCGAAGGGCCGGCGGCCACTAGCCGGGGGCTTTAGCCCCCGGAAAAAGGAGGGGAGGGAATGCGCCGCGAAGCCGGCGCCGGAGACAGAGCGCTGGCCGAAAGGATCGCTGGAGGTCTCCCGCGCCGGCTTCGCGGCGCATGCGGCTCCCGCATGGCCCGGGGGCTAAAGCCCCCGGCTGGTGGCCGTCGGCCCTTCGGGCCGAAACCGCCCCATTTCACAGCATCACCGACCGGCACAGCTCCCCAAACCGTTCCGCCGTCGGCTCCGCCTTATCGTCAAAAAAATGGCCGCGCTGCGCGTCCAGCTTCCACTTCTCCACCAGCCCGGACCGCGCGAAGTTCGACGTATAGAACGTCTCCCGTTGATGCGCATTCCGGTACTCCGCCAGCCGGTAGAGCGCCAGCGCCACCCGCTCCGTGCCCTTCTCCTTGCCCAGGTCATCGAGAAACAACACCTCCGCCCGCTCCAGCTTGCGCATCCACTCCTCGTAGGCACTCGGCCCCCCTTCGTAGCTCGCCGCGATGTCATCCCCAAAGTGCACCGCGTTGAGGTAGCGGACGCTGTGCCCCTCGCGCAGCAGCCGCTTCATCAGCAGAAACATCAGCCGCGACTTGTGCCGCCGCGTCGCCCCCACCAGGGCCAGCCCCGGCATCCCGGGCTGCCACTGCAGCACCTGCTCCACCTTCTCCAGCGGCACCCCGCGCGCCGCCACCTCCGCCCGCAGCCGCGCCTCATCCGTCTCCCGGTAATCCGGCGGACAAAACGCCTGCCACGCCGCCTCGAGCGACGCCACCCGCGGCCGCGTCCGCTCCTCCTGGCGCCGGCGCTCCGCCGCCACGCACTCCTCGCACGCCTGCTGCCGCACCTCAAACCCCAGGCACTTCATCACCACCGCCGCAAACCCGCGGCCACACGCCCGGCACACCCCCGGCACCCGCGTGAGCGCGCCCGCCCCCACCTTCTCCGAACCAGGTGCGATCTCCGAAAGATGCGCCGCCCCGCCCGCCTCGTGCTCAGCGCCGGTGTTGGTCCGTGCCGCGACCGTGTCCGCTTCCGCGCCGGCGGGTCCATCCGTGACGGTCCGTGCGTCCGTGCCGTGGTGCGCGGCCCGGTGCGCGGCCAGTGCCTGGCGCAGTGCCTCCGCCGCGCGCGCGCGGTCGGCCTCCGTGGTGGCGGTATCAATTCGGTTCGTGGTGTTCATGCTTCAGGCGTGGTGGAAAAACAGAGGGTCGGCGGGCGGAGCGGGGTGGAGCGCCGGGCCGGAAAGTGGCTCCCGACTCCGTTCGGGAGTTTGAAATATCGCGCGCAGCGCCCATTTTGCGCCCCGTTCGCCACCCGCGAAAGCCTGCCCAGGAATTGGCGCTGCGCGCTTTGCGCAAACTCCCGAGCGGAGTCGGGAGCCACATTGCCCGCCCGCCGCTCCGCGCCCGCCCGCCGCTGAGGGGGCGCCTCCGCCGCGCGGGCGCGAGTCGTTTCGATGGGAACTGGTGTCGTCGTGGGCGTGCTCATGCGTGGTGTGGGTTGAGACTCAAAGTCGGGCGGGGCTTGCCGGGCCGCGGCGGCTCATCCTCGTAGAGCTGCACCCCGCCCGGCGCCGGCGGGAGCGCCGCGAACGCTCCCGCGCCGTAGCGCTGCCGGTCCCGTTCCTCGATTGCCCGCCAGCGCACCGCAAACGCGCGGAGCGACGCCCGCCAATCGCCCACCAGCACCCCGCGCTTGTCCGTGTAGCCGCCCGTCCCGTGGCGGGGCCGCGCCTCGTGGTCGTACCACCAGGCCTCGCAGCAATCCCGCGGTGCACTGCCGGAACATCCCGAACCATAAGCGATGACGTCCTCCAGCGAGGGCGTCGGCACCCGGCCGCCCTTCTTCCCTCCCGGAAAAAACGAGGTTTTCGCCGGCGGGAAAGTCTGCGCGCTGTCTGCGGCACCGTCCGCCGCCAAGAAAGCCGAGTCCAAGGGCGTGCGCGGCGGAGCTTCGCAATCCTCGCCAGCGCCGTGCGACTGGCCATCGCTCGCGCCAGTCGCCGCCAAGGAAGCCGAGCCCGAGGGCGCGCGCGGCGGAGCTTCGCGACTCTCGCCGGCGCCGTGCGACGTTCCCTCACTCGCACTAGTCGCCGCCAAGGAAGCCGAGCCCGAGGGCGTGCGCGGCGGAGCTTCGCGATCCTCGCTGGCCTCGCGAGGCTCGCGGGGAGGGTACGAACTCTCCTGCCGCCCCCCTTCCATTTCCTTTCCATTTCCATTCCCTTCCTTTCCTTTCCGTTGAAGCTCAGCAGGGTGCTCAGCTACCTGCTCAGCAGGGTGCTCAGCTGCCTGCTCAGCAGGGTGCTCAGCAGGGTGCTCAGCTGCCTGCTCAGCAGGTCCATCGTCCGAAGCACCGCTCCCCCAAAAAGCCCCGTGTTCAGAGGAGCCCGCACCGCCCGCCTGGCCCGCCGACCCCGTGCTTCCGGCCGCCCCGCGCTCCTGGGTCGGCGAGCGTCCGGATGCCTCCGGGCTCCCGTCCCGGCCCGCGCTCTGCCCCAAGGCCGCGCCGCTCTCCGCCGCGCCCGGCGTCTTCCCGGCCCGTCTGCTCCGCGCCTCCGCGCTGCGCACCCCTTTCTCCCGCCCCGCCTCGCGTTTCGCGCGCACCTCCGCCTCGCGCGCCGCCGGGTAATTCCACACCACCAAATCATCCCCGTCCCACGCCAGCAGCGGCGCCGCCGCCTCCACCTCCGCCTTCGTCACCCCGCACACCTGCTGCCACTCCCGGCTGGCCCAGGTCCTCGCCCCCGAAATATGACCCCCATTTTCCTGCTGCGCGCACCAAATGAGCACGTTCAGCCACGTCGCCCGCGCGACCGGCTTGCTGCGCATGTACTCGGGCGAATGCAGCACCTTCGTTTCCAGATTGAGCCAATTCATAAAGTTTGTCCGCGCCGGGCGGGGGAGCGCCTCCGGGGCGGTGTTCAGTATTCAGTATTCAGTGGGCGCCCCGCATCGGCCCAGCGCGTCCGTCCCATGGGACGTATGGGTCTCATAAGTCCGATGGGTCCATCCCCACCGCGCACATCGCCCGCTTCCCCCAGCCCAGGTGAAGCCACCACCAGCCCCCCTGAATACTGAATACTGAACACGGCCTCACCCCGCCTCCCGTCCCAGCGACTCCAAAATCTCCCGCCGCCAGCGCTCCACCTGCGCGCGGTCAAACTCCCGCGGCTCCAGCGCCATCCGCCGGCGGCCCGCCACCAGCACCACGCCCAGCAGCTCCACGTCCGGCGCCGACTCCGGCTCCAGCGGCGCGCCGTACCGGTCCGCGCTCCCCGCGCACCCCGCGCCGACCGCGAATTCCAGCTCCACCTCCACCTCCAAAAATGTTGTGAGCGCGTGCATTGGTTCCATTTATGTTCCAAAATTCGCGCCGTGCCGTCCCGCGCCGGCCGCCCCCGGCCTCGCGCCGGCCGCGCCCGCGCCCGCCAAATCCGTCCGCGGCGATCCCAGCTCCTCCAGCGGCTCCACCCACACCGTCATCCCCGGGTTCCCCGCCCAGCGCTTCGTCAGCCGCACATCGCACACCTGGCTGTCATCCTCCCAAAACCGGAGCGTCGTCAGGCAATCCTCCAGCAGCTTGATCATATTGCTCAAGTCCGGCCGCACATCGCACCACCGCGCCCCCGCCGCCCGGCGCGCTTTCGTTTCGGACTTCCGCCACGGCATCCGCCAGTCCACCCCCAGCCGCAGCGGCCCCGCCAGCGGCGCCGCCGGCGCAAACGGCCGCAGCAGCGCCAGCAGCGTGTGCTCCGCCTGCTGCACCGGCCGCTTTTTGAAAAAGCGGATCCCCGCCGGCGTGCGGCACGCCCCCTTCTGCTGCGCCGTCACCCGCGGCGGCACACACGGAATCGTAAAATAGATCATCGGTTTTATTTCGGTAAATTTCTATAGGCGATGTTGCCTCCATGGCGCGCCGGTCGCTGCGGTCGGGAGGCTGCGGCGGAGCGGAGCGCTCCCCTTGGTGGCGTCACGCTCCGCGTCGCGCCTAAAAAAGGAGAGGCGCATTGGTTCCCGAGGCGCGACGCAGAGCGTCACGCCACCAAGGGCCCGCCCACCCTTCACGCCCCCACCTCCGCCGAAATCTCCGCCGCCACGCGCGCCCCCGCGCCTCCGGCGGCCGCCCCCACCATTGCCACCGGCACCTCCGCCTGCGCCGACGCCACCTCCTCGCACTCCGAGATCCGCAGCGTCACGCCCTCCTCCACGCGCTTCAGCCAATCAAAATACGCCCCGCCCGCCGCCTCCCGCCGCCACCCCTCCCGCCCGAAAAGCTGCGCCAGCCGCGGCAGCGCCGGCCGCGTAAACACGATCTCTGCCTGCAGCGGCCGCACATACACATACGCCGGCAACGGCGCATACGCCGCCTCCAGCCGTTCGCCAAACTGCTGCAGCCGCGCCGCCGCCCCGCAGATCTGCTGCACATCGCGCGTGAGGTGAGGGTTCGTGATCGTGGGGATGGGTGGTTCTGGTGGGGTGGTTGGAATCATCGGAGTGTTCATGGTTTGGTGGTGTGGTCTTGAAAGGGTCGTTTGGGGAGGGGCGGGCTCCATTCGGGTGATGCGGCGGGGAGAACGATCCGGGGGGGGAGAACGATGCGTGCGTCTCCCGGCCCGAAGGGCCGACGGATCCTAGCCGGGGGCTTCAGCCCCCGGATCACGGACGAACGGGCCTGCGCCGCGAAGTCGGCGCCGGAGACGGAGCGATGGCCGAAATCATTTCCGGAAGCTCCCGGCGCCGGCTTCGCGGCGCAGGTGGCCCCTGTTTGGTCCGGGGGCTGAAGCCCCCGGCTAGTGTCCGTCGGCCCGTCGGGCCGGGCAGCAGCGAAGCGGCCCCGGACTTTCCCCTCCACGGCCTCCCTCATCGTCCGCCCGGCTCCCGACCTTGGCCAGACCAGAGCGTCGTTGGGGAGGGGCGGGCTCCATTCGGGTGATGCGGCGGGGAGAACGAGGCGTGCGTCTCCCGGCCCGAAGGGCCGACGGATCCTAGCCGGGGGCTTCAGCCCCCGGATCACGGACGAAGGGGCCTGCGCCGCGAAGTCGGCGCCGGAGACGGAGCGATGGCCGAAATCATTTCCGGAAGCTCCCGGCGCCGACTTCGCGGCGCAGGTGGCCCCTGTTTGGTCCGGGGGCTGAAGCCCCCGGCTAGTGTCCGTCGGCCCGTCGGGCCGGGCAGCAGCGAAGCGGCCCCGGACTTTCCCCTCCACGGCCTCCCTCATCGTCCGCCCGGCTCCCGACCTTGGCCAGACCAGAGCGTGCCGGCCAGTCATCGCCCCGCCTCCGGCTGCAGCAGCCGCTCCAGCAGCTCCCCCGGCGTGCGGCCCATCACCTCCGCCAGCTTGATCAGCGTGGGCAGCGTCAACGGCGCCTTGCCCTGCTCGTAGGCGTTCAGCGTGGTGAGGGAAATATCCAGCTGCAGCGCGAAATCCTGCAGCGCCAGCAGCTGCTCCGCGCGAAACTCCCGGATCACCTGCCCCAGCGTCGACTCCGCCAGCGGCAGCCCCTGCCGGCGCCGCCACAGCATCACCCCCAGCGCCCCCGAGGGCCGCGCCCCCATCCGCGACCCGCGCGTCTGCATCAGCGCCTCGTAGTGCCGCACGCACCGGTCGCCAAAAAACAGCGGCTCCGAGCACAGCGCACACCGCCCCTCCGCCACATGCTTCCGCTGCTGCCGGCGCTGCCGGGTCACCTTCCTCTTGCGGGGCCGGGCCGGGCTGCCCGCGCGGCGGCGGTTTTGTTTCGGTGTTGGAAACGGGATGATCTTCATCGGTTGTGGATGCGTGGTGGTGTTCATATGGGTCAAAGGGTGAGCGGGCGGGCTTCGGTTTCCGGAGGCTCGGTCGTCATGCTTCCGTCGTCGCGCTGGCCGCCGCCGCAGGTGCGACCGCCGCGGCGCGCCCCGCGGCAGTGCGCCCCGCCACGACCGCCGCCGCCTTCCGGTGCGGCACCGCCGCCTTGCGCCCGAGATGCTTTCGCACCGCGCGCCGCAGGATATCGGAAACCTTCAGCCCCTCCGTCTGCGCCTCTGTTTCCAGCGCCTCCAGCCAGGGGGAGGGGACGCGCGCCTTGATTTCCGAGTCGTATCGCATGTGTCTATTTGTGCCACAAATGGTCACGATGAGTCAAAAGAAAGTCACGCCCCGCCCGCACATTTGCGTTTACACCCCTGGGATTTGTGGCACAACGAGTCACAATGAAACGCGACCAGCTCACCCGCGAAATCAAAGCCCGCGTCTCCGAGGAGATGTACGCCGAGCTCGAAAAGGCCCTCGCCCGGGAAGAGGAAGGCATCAAAATCTCCGACCTCGTCCGCCGCGCCGTCCGCGCCTGGCTCGACGCCCGCGACCCCAAAAAAGTCAAAGCCGCCAAGCGCCGCGCCACCGATGCCGAGGTGTTGTGAATCGAAAGGTGAGTCGTCAAAGGAAGAGCAAGGGAGAGCCGGTGAAGGGGAGGAGCGCCGGGCGGGAAAGTGGCTCCCGACTCCGCTCGGGAGATTGAAGGCAGAGCGCGGAGCGCCAATTTTGAAAGGCCTGCGGGCGTATCGAGTGGTTCGAAAAATGAGCGCTCCGCGCTGTGTTTTAAACTCCCGAACGGAGTCGGGAGCCACATTGGACGCGCTTTCTGAAGCTCCGGTGGTGGCCGAAAGGAACAGGAGGAGGAGCCAGGCTTGGCGCTGAGCGCTCCCGCCGCCCGCGCGGCTACCGCACCAAATGCAATTCAAACATCGTCGCCTCGCCGTTCCGGATCACCTCCACGGAAAACATCCGCACCGCGTCCTTCTCCGAAATGAGATAGGTGCCGTCTTCGTAGCTCATGAACGGATCGTGCACGTACTGGTACGTCTTCGACATCATCGATTTTCGTTTGAGCGGCAGCGGCCGGTCCGCCTGGTCGCGCGGGATCACGGAGATCCCGTCGTACGTCGTCTCCACGCCAGATTGGCTCAAGCTCACCACCAGCCAGGTTTCCTCCTCGTGAAACGCCAACGAAACCCGGATGGACCCGTGGCTGTCCGATTTCGATTCGGTCGAGAACCACCGCGTCCCATCCTCCGCAAACGATCGCCGGATCTCCTCCCCACTCCACGCCGGCAGCGCGAGGGCAGGGGAGAGAGCGAGAAAAAGAAACGTGGCCAGCCGGGATTTCATGGGAGTGGAAGTGGGAGCGGGAAGGGCGCCAGTATTCCACCGCGCGCGGCCCTGGCAAGTTTCTGAGCTGTTAGCGATCGCTGGAGAAAATCCAGAGCGCCCCGTCGTCCATGGCCACCCCGCCGCCAAAGGCCATCACGCCCGACGAAAAATGAGAAACAATCAATCTGCCTAAAGCTTGCCTCCACGAACCGTTTCTGGTTCGATAACTCCAAGAAAATGTCTGACCACCCAGAGCAGCGTTCTCTCTCCGAAGAATGTGACGATCTCACGACTACCATGGCGGAACTCGTGCGCCGCTCCCTGCTGCAACTCGGCGACATGGAAGCCATCCGCGAAAGACTCGCGCAAATCGGCGAGCGCCTGCGCCGGTGCGAACCCGCGTCCGACACCGCTGAGTGATCCCGCCGCCTCATCGCGCGCCCCGGCCAAGTTTCGGACTCGTGAGCGGCCGCCGGCGCTCCGCGTCGCCCCGCCGATTTTTCCCGCCGCCGTCGCCGCCACTTTTCTTCGGTCCGCCGCGCTCCCCGGGGCCGCCGCCGCCGCCGGGGCGAAACCCCACGCAAATCTGCGTCCGCGGCGTCTCCACAAACTTCCGCAGCACCCGCTCCGCCAGCGCCGCCGGCTCCAGCCCATACCCCCGCGCAAACGCGACAAACCATACCGGGAGGGGAAGCGACCTATGCTCGGGAACATCTTTCATTTCCGCATGGTGCCCGATCCCGCGCCCCCGCTCAACGCCGCCTCCCGCATCACCGTGCAGCACATCGCCGCCCGCATTGTGAATAACTTTTTCGCCCCTGCGGACGTGCCAGCGCCTCGTAAAGGAGAGCGCGTGGGCAAACCGGAACGCCGCGCGCCCAAAGTGGCTCCCGACTCCGTTCGGGAGTTTAAAACAAAGCGCGCCGCGCCATTTTTTAAAACCGCCCGCGCCGCCCGAGCACCTCACAAAAAGAGGCGCTGCGCGCGGTATTTCAAACTCCCGAACGGAGTCGGGAGCCACATGGAGCGCGCGGCGCTCCGGTTTGCCCAGGCGCTCTCCTGGACGAGGCCTAACGCAGAGCGTCCCGCCACCAAGGCGACGGCGCGCCCGAGCCCAAAACATCCGCGCCCATCCGCGTCATCCGCGGTCCTTCATCAGCGTCATCAGCGTCATCAGCGGTCCAAAGCCCGCGCACGTTGGGGCTTGGTCCTTTCTAGATCGTTAACCCAGGGCGTTGCCCCCAATGGTAACTTTTGGCAAACGCGCTTACGCGCTGGGGGCTGGCTTATCCTGGGCCTTCGGCCCGCCATACAGGGCCCAAACGAGGCGTCCCGCTACAGCTCGCGCACGTAGATGTTGCCGAACTCTACCTCGCCGCCGAAATGTCATTTCCGGCCCGAAGGGCCGACGGATACTAGCCGGGGGCTTTAGCCCCCGGATCCAAGATCGACGAAGCCGCGCCCCGAAGGTGGCGCCGGAGACCTCCCTCGGAAGCGATTATTTTCCGGCGCCGACTTCGCGGCGCATCCCGCTTCTGCTTGGTCCGGGGGCTAAAGCCCCCGGCTAGTGGCCGTCGGCCCTTCGGGCCGGAAAGACGCAGAGCGTCCCGCCACCAAGGCGACGGCGCGCCCGAGCCCAAAACATCCGCGCCCATCCGCGCCATCCGCGGTTCCTGCCGCGTCCATCTGCGTTATCTGAGTCATCAGCGGTATCTGCGGTAAAAAGACCGCACATCACTTCTCAGTGCTCTCAGTGTCTTCCGTGCCCTCAGTGCCCTCTGTGCCCTCTGTGCCCTCAGTGCCCTCTGTGCCCTCAGTGCCCTCTGTGGTTATCGCGTGACGCCCCCCCCGAAGTCCGCCAAGCACCTTTCCCCAAACCATGAACATTTCGGACATGCAACTTGCCCCACCGAGCGATGATGTTACAGTTTTCGCGAAGTTTTTTCCGACATGAAGCCGCAAGCCGCCCCTCAGGTGCACGAAATCGAAGTCGCCGCCATCCGCCCCCTCATTCGCCGGGCGCGGGACAAGGAAGGCTTCGCCAAACTCAAGGCCAGCCTGCATGAGGTCGGGCTCAAAATCCCGATCCAGGTCCGCGACTTCGGCCGCAAGGACGACCGCGGCCACCGCTACGAACTCATCTGCGGCGAAGGCCGCATGACCGCCGCCCGCCAGCTCGGCTGGGAAAAAATCCCCGCCCTCATCATCCACGCCGAGGCCGAGGAAATCGCCGGCCGCTTCCTCGCGGAAAACATGATCCGCAAGCCCCTCCCGTGGGCGGAAAAAGGCCGCATGATCCGCGAGGAAATGGCCCGCGGCGCCACCCTCGCCGAGGTCGCCAAGCGCTTTTTCATCTCCGTCCCCCACGCCCATAAATACGTGCGCGTCCTCCGCAAATCCGCGCAGGACCTGGAGGACGAAGTGGCCGCCATGCCCATGAACGACGCCGAGGTCTTCACCACGCTCCCCGCGCGCGGCCAAAAGATCGTCCTCGAAGTCGCCCGCGCCACCGGCGCCCCCATCAAGGAAGTCGTCCGCAAAGCCCGCGAACTCACCTCCCAGCACGGCGAAGGCTGGACCAAGACCGCGCTGGAAAAAGCCCTGCGCGGCCTCGACGACCAGCTCACCAAAGTCCGCTCCCGCGCGCGCCTCCTGCGGCTCCACGCCGCGCTCGGCCCCGGCAACCTCCGCGTGCTCCTCCGCCGCCGCGACGTCCGCCAGGCCCTCGCTGCCGCGAAAATTTCCGTCCTCCAATTCGAAGACCTTTCCGAAGCATGAGGGCGCACGCATCGCCGCAGAATCCCGTAAATCCTGATAATCCTAAAATCCTGTCCGCAAAGGCGCGGTCTTTTCAGACAGGATTAACAGGATTAACGGGATTCAAGCAGCGCCCATCCTCTCCAAAATCTAAGTTAGGAATCTGCCACACATGAAACGCCTCCCTGTCCTGCTCGTCCCGGTCGAAGCCATCAGCGTGCCCGCCGGCGCCGTGCGCCCGCGGCCAAACAAACTGGAGGACGAAGTGCTCCTCCGCTCCATCCGCCAGGGCGGCGTGCAGCAGCCCCTCGTCGTCCTCGCCGTCGGCAATGGCTACCAGCTCATCGATGGCGGCCGCCGCCTTGAGGCCGCGCGCGCCCTCGGCCTGCCGAAGGTGCCCGCCGTCGTCGACCTCCCGCCCGGCGACATCGACCCGCTCACCTACGGCCGCCGCATCCGCTTCATCCTCGATGAACACCGGCAGGACCTCGTCCCCTCGCAAAAAGCCGAGCTCATCCTCAAGCTCAAGGAAACCATGGGCCTGAACAACGGCCAGATGGCCGCGTATCTCGGCGTCGACCCCGACAGCATCACCAACTGGCTCGCCATCCGCCGCTACATCCCGGAAGTCGTCCGCGCCATCGACGTCGGCGCCCTCACCATGCAGCAGGCCAAAGCGATGGAAGGCATGGGCGAGGAAGGCCAGCGCACCGTCTGGAAAAAGCACGCCGACGATCTCATGCAAGCCCGCGGCGGCTCGCACCGCCGCATCCGCGAGCAATACCACCCGGAAAAATACCCGCACTTCTACATCAACCCCGAGAAGCGCCTCGCCATCCTCTCGCGCGGCAAGCGCAAGGGTGGGGGAGCCGCCGGCAAAGCGAAAGCCAGCTACACCGCCGACGAAAAGAAAAAGCTCCTCGCCAGCGTGGAAATCAAGGAAGCCGAAATCACCGAGCTCAAGGAAGAGATGGCCCTCCACAAACGCGAAATCGCCGCCGCCGCCCCCATCATCGCCGCGTTGATGCGCGACGGCAAACTCCGCGCCCTCGTCCCCGAGGAAATGCTCCCCGAGCTGGAACGCTTCGCGGAGTCGTACTGCTAAGGTCGCGAAAAAAAACTGGAGTTCCTCGCGCTGGCCCCATGCATCTGTGGCCTGACGCTCCAGCGCCGGGTCTCGGCTAGGCGCTGTCTTGCGGGCCAAAGGCCCAGGATAAGCCAGCCCCCAGCGCGTAAGCGCGTTTGCCAAAAGTTACCATTGGGGGCAACGCCCTGGGTCATGCCCCAAGAACGATCGACAGCCCCAACGGGGCGGAATAGAAAGCGCCCATGCCCCAGTCCCTCGCGCGAGTCGTCCTGCACATTGCCTTTAGCACGAAGAATCGCCTCTCCCTTTTACGGAAAGCGGAGGTGCGGACGGAATTATACCGTTACCTTGCCAAAACCCTGCAGGAGCTCCAGTGCGACCCGATTTTGATCAATGGCGTGGAGGATCACGTCCACCTCTTGTGCAATCTTTCGCGGACACTCGCCATCGCGGACATGATCGAGGCGGTGAAGAAAAGCTCGTCCAAATGGATCAAGGAACGGGATCCGGAAAATCGCCGTTTCTTTTGGCAGAGCGGATACGGGGTCTTTTCCGTGAGTGAGTCCAACGTCGCGCGCGTGCGGACCTACATCGCGAAACAAGAGGAGCATCACCGGAAGATTTCCTTTCAGGACGAATTTCGCGCGCTCTGCGAGAAACACGGCGTGGCGATCGATGAGCGATACGTGTGGGATTAAAGACGCCGCACGGCCCTGGCATCTGCGGGCGATCTTACGCCGCCCCGTTGGGGCTCGGTCCAATTTGGAAATCGGAAACCCAGGGCGGCGCTCGTGCCTCGCTTGCCCTGGGCTGGCCTATCCTGGGCCTTCGGCCCGCCAGGCAGCGCCTTCCGAAACGGCTTCATCCCGCCAAAACATCCTAAACTTTCCCCCGCCGAAAGAACCGTCATGGATCACCACCATGCACCGCGCTCTTCTCCTCACGTTCCTCGCTTCCACCATCCCGCTGGCTCACGCGGCGGATGCTCCCGCGCCCGCGCCCGCCGCCCCTGCAACGGCAACCCCGCCCGCCCCCGCAACCACGCCATCTCCCGCGCCCGCGCCGGACGCCGCCGCCTGGACGAACCTCTTCAACGGCCACGACCTCTCCAACTGGGTCAACGTCAACTGCGCCCCGGAAACGTGGACCGTCGCCGACGGCGTCATCAAATGCACCGGCCACCCCACCGGCGCCCTGCGCACCCCGCGCATGTATGAAAACTTCATCCTCGAGGCCGAATGGCGGCACCTGCAGAGCGGCGGCAATGCGGGCATCTTCATCTGGGGCTCACCGCTCGCCGCGCCCGGCGTCCCCTTCCTCCGCGCCATTGAGGTCCAGGTCCTCGACAACGGCTACGGCAACACCGAGAGCCACACCACGCACGGCGACGTCTTCCCCATCCACGGCTCCACCATGGCGCCCTTCGGCAAGCACAATGGCATGAGGGCTTTCCCGAGTGAGTGGCGCAGCAAACCCGCGCCCGAGTGGAACCACTACCGCGTCGAGTGCCGCGACGGCACCATCCGCCTCAGCGTGAATGGCAAGGAAGTCAGCGGCGGCGAAAACTGCGTCTGGCGCAAAGGCTACCTCGGCCTCGAGAGCGAGGGCGCGCCCGTCGAGTGGCGCCTCGTGCGCCTTCAAGAACTCCCGCCCGGCCCCACGCCCGCCACCCCCGAGCAAACCGCGCCCGAGGCGAAAGGCCACCGCCAGCTCTACAACGGCGTCGACCTCCGCGGCTGGAAATCCGAGACGCTCGACCACTGGCAATCCGCCGATTGGAAGCTCGTGCAAAAAACCGGCGAGCCCGGCAAACCGCTGTGGACCGAGGAAGAGTTCGGCGACTACGAGCTGGTGATCGATTGCAAAGTCGGGAAAGACGCGAAAGATAAAATGCCTACCATTTTCCCGTACGGAATCACCGACATCCCCGTCGAACTGCCTCCGGGGACTCCGGGAAAATGGGCGCGCTGCACGATCACCGTCACCGGCGACAAATACACGCTGAAATCCACCGAGGGAGAGAAGCGGTATGAAGTGGGCGCCTCTTCCCGCGGTGCCACCCCCAAACGCCGCCACCTCGGCCTCCTCGACAACGGCGGCGAGGTAGAGTTCGGCAACATCTACGTGCGCGAGCTGTAGCGGGACGCCTGGCGTGTCTTTCCGGCCCGAAGGGCCGACGGCCACTAGCCGGGGGCTTTAGCCCCCGGACCAAGCAGAAGCGGGATGCGCCGCGAAGTCGGCGCCGGAAAATAATCGCTTCCGAGAGAGGTCTCCGGCGCCACCTTCGGGGCGCGGCTTCGTCGCTCTTGGATCCGGGGGCTAAAGCCCCCGGCTAGTATCCGTCGGCCCTTCGGGCCGGAAATGACATTTCGGCGGCGACGTAGAGTTTGGCAACATCTACGTGCGCGAGCTGTAGCGGGACGCCTGGCGTGTCTTTCCGGCCCGAAGGGCCGACGGCCACTAGCCGGGGGCTTCAGCCCCCGGACCAAGCAGAAGCGGGATGCGCCGCGAAGTCGGCGCCGGAAAATAATCGCTTCCGAGGGAGGTCTCGGGCGCCACCTTCGGGGCGCGGCGTCGTCGATCTTGGATCCGGGGGCTGAAGCCCCCGGCTAGTATCCGTCGGCCCTTCGGGCCGGAAATGACATTTCGGCGGCGAGGTAGAGTTCGGCAACATCTACGTGCGCGAGCTGTAGCGGGACGCCTGGCGTGTCTTTCCGGCCCGAAGGGCCGACGGCCACTAGCCGGGGGCTTTAGCCCCCGGACCAAGCAGAAGCGGGATGCGCCGCGAAGTCGGCGCCGGAAAATAATCGCTTCCGAGAGAGGTCTCCGGCGCCACCTTCGGGGCGCGGCTTCGTCGATCTTGGATCCGGGGGCTGAAGCCCCCGGCTAGTATCCGTCGGCCCTTCGGGCCGGGGCACAGCCGCATGCTTTGACGAATTTTACCCTTCCCGCAATTCCCCCACCGCCGCGCGCACGCTCTCGTACATCCCCGGTGCCCCCAGCAGCGCCACCGCATGCGCCAGCCCCGCGTGCTCCGCATCGCCCGCGCGCATCCGCGCCGCCACCGCATTAAACTCCGCCATCCGCTCCCGCGGCGTAAACATCGCCAAACTCTCGAACCACTCGCGCAACCCCGCATCCTCCACCAACGCCTGCACCAGCCGCACCAATGCTTCCGGGATATTTGGCGTCATGGCACGTGATGGGTCGCGGGACTCTTCCTCATGGTCTTGCTCTTTTTTGGGTCCACGAAATTCACGAAAAGCACGAAACTCACAGCGTTCGGATCTGTAGTATTTTTCGTGGACAAAAAAGCGCCCGTTACTGCTGCGGCTTCGCCCGCCGCACCACGATCTCCGTGCGCCGATGCACCCGCAGCTCCTCCTCCGTCCCCGTCAGCGGCGCGCCTTCCACGGGGCGCGTCGCGCCGTAGCCCACCGTCTGCACGTGGCTCGGGTCCAGCCCGAGCGTGCCGACAAACCACACCTTCACCGCCTCCGCGCGGCGCTCGCTCAGCTTTTGATTATACTCCGGCGTCCCGGTGGGATCCGTGTGCCCCTCGATGATGAACGTCGCCGTCTTCAAATCCTCCCCGAGAAATTTGCGAAACGCCTCCGCGATCTTCCCCATCTCCTTCGCCCCATCTTCGCTGATGTCCGAGCTGTTGTAGGCAAACGTCAGGTTCCCCGGCAGCGACAGCCGCCGCGCCGACCCCGACCCGCTCGTCAGCCCGTTCAGGATCCCCTCCACGTCCTGCCCCGCCACCTGGATCGCCTTGTTCGCGCCATCGCCATCCGGCCCCGGATCGCTCTCGCGCTTCGCGATAATCTTCGGCCCCGCGTGATCGTTGAACATCGAGTCCGGCAGCTTCGTCAGCGCGCTGTCGATATTGCTCGGCACCGCCGTCTCATTCTTCGCCATCTCGATCGTCGGCTTCTCATTCCCAAACAACGCCGCCGAATCGATCTGTTTGTTTTTCGGCGACACGGTGATCTCATCCACGCTCGGCTTCTCCTGCGGCAGCAGCAGCTCCTTCTTCGGCGGCGCCTTTTTCTCGGGGAGGATCGTCTTGATCTCGTCCGGCTTTTTCTTCGGCTCCTCAAACACCTTTACCCGCTGGAACACCTCCGGCTTCGCCGCATCCGGCGCCGCGATGGAATAGTAATCCACTTTCTGAAAGTGGAAAAACAGAAACAGCCCCACATGCAGCACCAGCGACCCCGTGAGGGCCGTGATGATCCACCCCTTCTGCGGAGACAAGCTCGGAGATTGCGGGACGTAAGCGTCGTAACGCGGCATAAAAACAAGCTACGGCAGGCGGACGGGAAGTGCAAGCCCATGCGGGAGGCCCCTCGGAGGTAGGGGAGGGGCGGTGGGAGATGGGCCGGAGCGCCGGGCCGGAAAGTGGCTCCCGACTCCGCTCGGGAGTTTAAAAACATCGCGCGCAGCGCCCGCTTTTTGGGAGGCGCTCAGGTGGGGTGGCCCGCCCTTGGTGGCGTGACGCTCTGCGTCGCGCCCAAAAAAAAGCGACCCAAGACGCCCGCCGTTCCAAAGCCCAGCGCCTTGCCTCCCATCCCAAACCTTTACCCCGCTCTGACAATCTTCTGACAACCCACCCGCCCCCGCGCCCCATCCTCCGCGTATGCGTGCGAAGACCATCGCCCAGATCAGCACCGGCCTGCTCGCCTGGCTCGCATACCTCTTTTTCGGCAGTCTGATTATATACAACAGCCTCGGCTACTTCGGCCCGCTCAACGCCATGGTCTTCGTCGAGGAAAAAGCCCCCGTCTCCACCGAGCCCCTGTGGCGCGCCGCCCTCGTCCTGCACGTCGCCGGCGGGCTCCTCTGCCTCGCCGCCGCCACGCTGCAGTTCTTCCGCCGCCTCACCCGGCGCTTTCCCGCCCTGCACCGCGCGCTCGGAAACCTCTACGCCTTCGCCGTCATGTGCCTGCTGTGCCCCTCGGGAATGTACCTCGCGCTGTTTGCCAATGGCGGCTTTCCCGGCCAGCTCGGCTTCCTCGTGCTCGGCGCGCTCACCTACTGGACCACCAGCCGCGGCGTCAGCGAAATGGCCGCCGGCCGCCCGCGCCCGCACGCCCGCTGGATGATCCGTTCCTTCGGCCTGATCACCACCGCCATCACCTTTCGCCTCTACCACGTCGGCCTCGGCTACGCCGATTGGTGGTCGCCCGCCACCAGCTACGTCGCCGCCCTCTGGCTCAGCATCGCCGGCAACGCCCTCGCCGCCGAGTGCTGCGCGCGCCTCATCCCGCTGGCCGCCACCTCTTCCTTAAAAACGAACGCCGCACCGCCGCATCACCATGAACCGAACCTCCACGCTCCTCTGCTCAGCCGCGCTGGCCCTCGCTAGCGCCGGCGCCCTCCACCTATTCGCCGAGCCACCGGCCGCCGCACCCGCGCCGGCCGCGCCCGCAGCGCCCGCAGCGCCCGCGGCGCCCGCAGCGCCCGCGGCGCCCGCATCAGCAACACCCTATTTCACCAAGCCCGCGCCGCCCTCGGTGTCCGCCCCGCCCGCCGCGCCCGCCGTGCCCGGAACGTTCGTCGCACCCGCGCCATCCGTCGCACCTTCATCGGCCACCGTGGCACCCGGGCAACAAGCCCTTATCCTCCTCTCCGCCAACCTCCGCGCCGAGGCCGAGGGCGCCCTCCAAAAAGAAGTCCTGGGCGTCCTGCAACTCCCCCGGCCCGCCACCGCCGCGATCTACAGCCGCGCGATCGTCCCGCGCTCCTCCAGCGCCTACACGTTCACCTACACCAATACCGCCCCCGCCGGCGTGAAAATGGACCCCGGGCACGTCCCCTTCGTCGTGAACCAGAGCCGCGCGCGCGGCGAACCCACCGAATTCGTCGCCGGCTACTACGACGCCACCAGCAAGAGCGTGCAACTCTACAGTGCCGCTGCCAAAACCTACGTCGCCGCCGCCGAGCACCCCTTCATCAAACCGCGCCTGCCGAAGAAGTAGCGGCGCCCATCTGTGGTCTGACGCTCGGCGTCGGGTCAAAGCTCGGCGTCGGGTCAAAGCTCGGCGTCGAGTCAAAGCTCGGCGTCGAGTCAAAGCTCGGCGCTCCCGTTCAACCTTGAAACCATGGGCCCCCGCGGATACTCTGTCCCAGGAGTGGGGCCTGAATACCCCGGCCTAACTGATGAACCGGCAAACACTTGCGCGAGAAACCCTGAGGCGGAAACCGCCTGCCAGCAGGGCGGGGGGCCCACTTCGGCACGCTCAGGTGGAGATCGAGAACCGAAAACCACCCTGTCCGGTCCTTTATCCCGTTCATTACTGTCAGAGAAAGAGCTTGACCCACAGAGGAAAATTGGCTTCTTCGTCGAAACATGAAATTTTTGTCTATGTCACCACATCATCCCTCCGGATGTCGGGCATATGCAAACGGTGCGTCCGAAGCCGCTTGGATTGGCGGGCTCGGAGGATGATGGACGTCTCCGCGAGTTGTCCACCCCTGGCGGGCATATCGCTTGCTTTTCTTGGTCCGGTTTATAGTATTTATAGCAGAAAGGAGGTTTCCAATCATGCCTGAACAAAAAATCTCGAAGAAGTCCCCACGTCCCGCCGTCCCGGCCCCGCATTTTCAATGTGGCGTCAATTATTCGGTAAGCGAAGTCCTCCAAAAGAAGCTTCAAAAAGAACGCCGCGTGCTCGCCGCAGCCCGGCGCCGAACGAGTGAGATCGTCGGCTTTACGCCAAAAATCAAGTGACGGGCTCGTTACTCTTGCAAGGGCGAATGATATTCCCATATCATTCGCCCTTCTTCTTGCCATCAGCGCCCCTCACCCCTTGAAAATTCACCCCGACAGCAGTTTTTTCGACCTGATTAGTGATTATCACCGCGGCATTAATCACAGCCTGAGCATCCATCGATTCGTGACGTTCATGCGTCATCTGCGAGCGATTTCCGTCGTCTCCGAGGAACTCACCCCCAACAGCGAAGAAGCGATCCGCTGGAACGAAGAGCGGCGCGCCATCCATCGGCGGCTCCAGACGCAAGGCCCCGCCACCATTCGAAAGCTGACGTTTGTCGACACCCTGCTCGAAACGGCAGCGGACCTCCCGACCTTGCGCGCGGAAAACATCACCGGCTATTGCATCATCGCGACCATCACCCTCCCCAACCGCCCCCCCGACCAGAACCTCTGGAGCTACATTTTCGAATCCGTCGCGCGGGAGGATGGGGAGAAACATTCCGCCTCCGCCACCTGGAAAGTCCACCGCACGAATTACCTCCACGTAAAACGTAAATTTCAAATCTCCGTCGGCCAGAAACGATTTGCCCTCCCCGGAAGCTATTTTCGCCAGCAGAACGGAATCACCAACGTCTGCGCCCATGTGTGTGCGGTCATGATGTTGAACAACATCTCCACGGAGACGCGCATCATTACGGCGGAAAGCATCAATGGGATTCTCAAGATCGACCATCAGGGAACAAAGTTGCGGCTCAATCCACGCATCGGCGACCTGCAACCCGACGAGGCGAAGCTCCCGCGGGGGCTCAACCTCGTCCAGCTCCGCAAGGTCTTCGCCGCCCATGATTACGACCCGGTCGACTACTATACCCATCCGAAAAAACGCGGGAAAAAGGAGTCGGACCGGGCGAAGAGCTTTCGGGACTTTATCTACGGGTTCATTGAATCCGGCTTTCCGGCCTTGTTCACCTTCACCCCGGACGAAAATCAACCCGATGTGCAGCATGTGGCCGCGGTGGTCGGCCACACGTGGAACCCCCATTCCTGGATGCCGCTGGCGCGCAGCGTCTGCGAGATCAAGCTCCGCGACGATACCTTCCTGTCCCCGTTGCACTGGATTGATGATCTCTTGATCCATGACGAGACCATCGGCGTCGGGTGCGCGCTCCCCGCGCGCTCCTTCACGCCGGGGGCCGATCCGGAAGGCCATGGCAATCTTTCCCCGAAAGAAACCATCGGGCTCTTTCCCAAGAGCTACAACGTCAAAAACCTCGGCTACGAGGCGCAGCGCATCGCCGCGGATTTTCTCGCCGTCCTGATCAAGGAGCCCCGGGCCTTGGAGCTCTTGCGCGATAACAAGTACACCCGGCGCCTCATTTCGAAGCGCACGGACGGGGAAGGGAATGCGCTCTTAAAGCGCAATTTGATTTTCCGCCCCGTGCTGGTGCCGATTGCGCGCTACCTGAAGAGTCTCGACCGGAACACGGAACAGTGTGGCGACGAACGAGGCGTCGCCCTCCGCATGAAGCAACATGGCCCGCACATCTGGCTCGTCGAGGTGTCCGAGCCCGACCTGTATGTCGGCCACAAAACAAAGGTCATCGATATCGCCGTCGACGTCAAAGCGGACCTGAGCGACGAGCGCGTCGTCCCGTTTTGGCGAGCCCCCGGCACGATCACCTTTCACAATACCGACGCCTATAGCGTCTGGAAGACGGCCAAGCATATTCCGCTGTTTAATCTTCACAATTGAAGGAAGTTCGAAAGCCTGCCGCAGGCCGCCCGAAGGGGGCGAGCGGCCGCGAGCAGCCACGCCGCGGAGAACGGCCCCGCCGCGCCCCCGCCATCCGCACTCGCCAAACCCCGGCCCCCGTGCCACCGTCCCCCATGGCCGAGGATCCAACATCCAACGAACGCGAACGCGAATCCGAAAACGCCTCCACCCCCGAAGGCGCCAGCGCCCCGGGCCACCCGCTCCAGCTCCCGCGCCCGCGCCCGCGGTTCCTGCTGTGGATCACGCTGGGCCTCATCATCGCCACCATCACCGGCTCGCTCATCTACCACCACTACCAGTGGAAACAATGGGAAGCCGAATGGAACCGCCTCGGCCCCATCGACGCCACCGGCGGCGTCTACTTCCCCGCGCGCGTCGCGCTGCCCGTCCCGCCCTTCCGCCAGGGCGACGACCGCTGGCGCAAAGACAAACTCGGCAACACCAAGGACACCGTCGGCGGCGTCGGCTGCGCCATCACCAGCGCCAGCATGGTCATGGCCTACTACGGCGCCGACATCGACCCCGGCCGCATGAACCAGGCCCTCACCGAGCACGACGGCTACGAAGGCGCCGGCTGGGTCAAATGGGAAAAAGCCGCCGAGGTCTGCGACAACATCGCCACCAAAATCTACGAAGCCGAGCCCAGCTACCGCCTCATCGACGAGCAACTCCAGCGCGGCAACCCGGTCATCGTTCGGTTGCACGGCAAAAGCAGCCCCACCCACTTCGTCGTCATCGCCGGCAAAGACGGCTACGACTACCTCACCCTCGACCCCGGCGCCGGCTCCGCCAAAGGCCTCTACCCCTTGAAAGAATACGGCAGCAAAATCGAAGCGCTGCGCTTTTACGAACCAAACAAGAAAGTGGCGCAGGGGAAGTAGTGGGCAGGGCAGGAGTGGGGCAGGGAAGTAAGCGGGGAAGGGAAGGAGTGGGGCGTCGTCAGGCGTATGATGATAGAACTGCGGGCGGGGTGCCCCACTTGGAAAGCGAGCCGAGCGAGCAGCACAGGTAGGGATGGCGCCCAGCGCGAAGCGCGTTTGCCACACAGTTCCATTGGCCGCCGCCGTCCCCAATTTCGCTCAGAGGTCGATCGAGTTCCGCGGCTAATTCCCGCATAGGAAAGAAACGTGTACCCATGCGCTGACGAGTAGTGAAATTCGCCGGCGCCCTGAGCGAAATTTGGGACGGCGGCGGCCAATGGAACTGTGTGGCAAACGCGCTTCGCGCTGGGCGCCATCCCTACCTGGCTGCTCGCTCGGCTCGCTTAGCAAGATGGGCACGCCCCCCGCCATTCAAAAGCCCAGCGCCTGGCACGCCCTCACCCCTCCGCCCTCCCCGGCGGCGCATATTTTCCCTTCGGCCTCCACACGTATGTCCAATCCTCCGGACGCTTCGTCAGGTTCGCCCGCACCGGGTTTTGCCAGATGTAGGCCATCTTCTGCTCGGCACTCTCCTCGGACCGCAAGCGATGATCGAAAAAGTCGCGCTGCCAGGCGATGCCCAGCCGGTGGGCCAGCCAATGCTTCCAATCGCGCATCGTCTTGGGGATCGAGGAGCCTTCTTCCGGGAAGGAAAGCAGCGCGTGGCAGTGGTCGGGCATGCAGAGAAAGATTTCCGGCCACCAGAGCCGGCGCTCGATGCGGGAGACAATCGATTCTTCAATCTCCCGCCAGACCTCCGGCAAGGCCAATTGATTTTTCCCTTTGGGGAGGCAACAGACCGTCATGAACCACGTATGAGCCGCGGGATCGATCCACGGCGGCGACTCGTGGGGGAGGGAGTTTCGTCCGGGCATGGGGGAGATGTGAGAGCCAGGCGGCGGGGTGGCAAGAAGGAAGAGAAGGAAGAGAAGGAACCAAGGCGCTGGGCTTTTGAACGGCGGGGGGCGTGCCCCACTTGCTAAGCGAGCGGAGCGAGCAGCACAGGTAGGGATGGCGCGCCGCCGCCGTCCCCAATTTCGCTCAGAGCGCCGGCGAATTTCACTACTCATCAGCGCATGGGTACACGTCTCTTTCCCATGCGGAAATTAGCCGCGGAAGTCGATCGGCCCCTGAGCGAAATTGGGGACGGCGGCGGCGCGCCATCCCTACCTGCGCTGCGCGCTCGGCTCGCTTGGCAATATGGGCACGCGCCCCGCCGTTCAAAGGCCGGGCGCCTTGGGCCACTACCTCACTGTGCGAATCTACACCCCCCCTACTACTCAATCGGAAACCCGCTGCTGCCGCCGGAGGCGGTGCTCCCGCCCCCGCCATTCCGCCCGCCGGGCAGCGGCACGAGGCGCGTGCTGCTCGAGCGGCCATCCGGGAGGTTCCCGGACGTCACGGTCTGGATGCGGTGCGAACGTTCCACCGGGTCCCCGAGGCGCGAGGCGAAGTCGCGCGGGAGCGTCTTGAACGCATCGCCGGCGCCTTCGAACGGGTTTTTGCCCACGAAAATGTTGCCGATGGAGAAGGGGAGGCTGACGGCCACTTCGCCCGTCCAGTGCCCGCCCATGAGCTTCTCGTCGTCCCAATATTCCACGCCGAACGTCACCCCGCGCAGCACGCGGGCTTCCAGGCGCGCTTTCACGCCGTCGAAATCGCCGCCGTACGGATTATCGTAATGGTAGTAGCCGATAAACGCGCGCACCTCGGCAAACCGATCGATGCCCGGAATCAAAAACCCGACTTCCGCATTGAACCCCTCCAGCCCCGTCTCCAGCTGCACGAAATCGTGCGTCGTGTTCGTGATGCGCAGGCCGCCCGGGCCGGGGCGGCGGTGGGTGCTGTGCGTGCTGCTGTGGCCGACTTCGAATTGGTCGTCCTCCGGCAGGTAATAGTTAAAGCGCGCATCCACCCAGTGCGTCAGCACCTCGGCGCCAAAGCCGAGCTGGTCGATGTCGTTGCCGTGCTCGCTGTGCACGTGATCGTAGTAGGCGTTCGCGCCCAGGATCACGTCGTGCCCGGGCAGCAGCTGGCGGAAGCCGAGGCCCACGCTGCCGATGCGCTGGTCGTTATCCTCCCAATGGTAGCGGCCATTGAGGAAGAGGAACGCGTCGCGCGTCTCGGGCGCCCACAGGCCGATGATCCCATCGAGGTACGCCCCGGCGAGCTCATCGCTCACCATCGCGCCGATCGTGAAGCTGCCCGCCGGTTCCTCCGGGAACCACGTGCGCTTCGGCTCCGCCGGAGCGGGGCAGCATTTGCCGTCGGAACCCTTGGCCTCCGCGGGCGCGGGGCCGGATTTTCCATCGGTCCCCGCCGGCTTCGGCTTGCGCTTCTGCGTCGCCCGGGGCTTGGAATCATCCGCGCCTTGGTACGCGGCCGCCCCCGTCGCTGGTTTTTCGGCAGCCGGCGCCGCCTTTTCCCCCGCCGTCAATTTCTCGCCGGTTTTGGACTTCTTCCCCGCGGCCGGCTTGGCGGCCGGAGCGGTTTTCTCCGCCGCCGCTGGTGCGGCTGGCGCTGCCGGTGCGGCTGGCGCCTCGGGGGCCGCTGGCGCCGCCGGTGCGGCGGCGTCCTTGGCGGGTGCGGCTGGTTCGTCAGCGGCGCTGGCGAATCCGGTAGTGAGAAGAAGACTGAGTGCGGCGATCGTGGATTTGGTTGGGCTGATCATGGCGGAAGTGGGACTACACCGGCTGCTGGTACGAGCGGATGAACGGGACAGGGGAGGTCCCCGCCACAAACAAGGCCCCGGTCGGAGCGGCCGGGAAGGCCTGGAAGGTGAGGGCTGGGATTTCCATGCTGGTCGTGCCGTCGAAGATCTTCACCGTGCTGTTGTTACGACCGCCCGAGCCTGCGATAATGTCGGCGATGCCGTCGAGATTAATGTCGGCCGCCGCGACGCGCACGCCCAGTTTGTAGCGCGTGCCAAACGGCGTGATGGTGCTGAGCAGGTCGCCATTGAGGCCGCTGAAGGTCTCGATGACCGTGTCGCCGCGGTCGCGGCCCACGATAATGTCGGAATGGCCGTCGTTGTTGATGTCGCCCGCGCCCACCCACACGCCGCCCTTGTAGTGGCTGCCGCCCACGGTGAAGTCGCGGAGGACGGTTTCCGGCGGCTTGGCGATGCTCACGTGGCTCTCCGAGAGGCTCTCCCGGCGGTCGACCAGCGTGGTCACTTTCACCTCGTTGCCGCCAAAGCCCTGGCCGGCGATGATGTCGGCCACGCCGTCGCCATTCACGTCGCCCACGGCCACGCGGACGCCGCCATGGAACTTCGTGCCAAACGGCGTGCTGGTGTTGAGCACCTGCGCGTTCAGGCCGTTGAAGACGCGGACAATCGCGTCGCCGCCGGCGCGGTAGCCGGAGCCGACGATGATGTCGTCGTGCCCGTCGCCGTTCACGTCGCCGGAGGCCACGTAGGCCCCGCGCGCGCCCTTCTCGGGGAAGGCCGCGATGTCCTCGGCGAAGACGCCGCCCATGCGCTGCATGGTCTTGCCGTCAAACACGCGCACCTGGCCGTTGCCGGTGATGGTGGAGGTGATGATGTCGTCGTAGCCGTCGCCGTTGATGTCGCCGGTCGCGATGCGGATGCTCTGCTTGTAGGTCGCGCCGTACGGCTGGAGGGTGAACTCCGCGCCCGTGGCGATATCAAACACGCGCACCGTGGCCGCCGGGCCCTTGCGCGGGAGCGCGATGCCGGTGGAGACGGCGTAGATGCCCTGGTAGATGGTCGTCAGCGCGGTGGCCGAATTATTCGCCGTCACCGGGTCGGCGCCATTGGCGTGATCGTCGTCGATCGTGCTCGTGGTCGAGACCTTGTTGTAGCCCGCGGGGATGCTCGTATTGAGCGTCACCGCAAAGTCGATGGTCTGCGCGCCCGCCGCCACATCCAGCTCGCCCACGGTGTGCTGGTAGGTGTTGTTGCCCACGAAGCTCCAGCTGCCGCTGTGGATGGGATCGAAGGTCGTGTTCGGCGGCAGCGTCTGCGTGAGCACCACGCCCGTCGCGTCCTGGTTGCCCACGTTCGCGTAGTTGATCGTGTAGACCACCCCGCCGCCGCGCACCACCGTCTGCGGCGAACCCGCGAGGTTGATGGACAGGTCCGGCTGCGCGTGGAGCACGTCCGAATCCGTGCCGGTGTTGTCGGCCGGGTGGATGTCCGGGCCGCTCGCGCCGTTGTCCGCGATGATGGCCGTGTTGTCGATCGTCTCCAGCCCCGCGGCGACCGCCGATTTCACGTGCACCACGAAGGGCAGCGTGCCCGCCGCGCCGACCGCGAGGTCCGCGACCGGGTGCGTGTATTGGTTCGTCGCGCCGACCTGCGTCCAGCCCGGGTTGTCCGCGGAGAGGAAGGTCGTGCCCGCCGGCAGCGTCTCGGTGATGACGACGCCCGTCGCCGTCACAAAGCCGTTGTTCGCGTAGTGCAGCGTGTAGGTCACGGTGTCGCCCGGGACGAGCGGCGTGGAGCCGCCATTGTCCTTCGTGAGCGTCAGGTCCGTGCCGGCCACAAAGCTCGTGGCCGAGGCGGAGTTGTTGTTCCCGTTCGGGTCCGCCGTCGTCGAGGTCACGGTGGCCGTGTTGGTGATGCTCGTGCCGCCGATGCCGCCCTGCGGCGTCGCATGGACGGTGATGTGCATCACCGCTCCGTCGGCGAGGCTGGCGTCGTCCACCGTCATGGTGGTTCCGTCGAAGTTCGCGTTGCCGAGGTCGGTCGAGATGGACCCAAAGGTCATCCCGGCCGGCAGCACGTCCGCGAGGTGCACGTTGAGCGCATAGCTCGGGCCCTGGTTCGTTACGGTGATGGTGTAGGTCGTATCCTGGCCCACGATGAATTGCGCGGGGGCCGTCTTGGTCACGATCAGGTCCGCGCTCGTGGTCACCGTGGTGAGGACGGTGGAGGTATTATTCTCCAGGGTCAGGTCCGGCGTGGTCGTGTTCAGCGCCGCCGTATTCATCAGGATGGTGCCGGCGACGATGTTGGGCGCCACGTGCGCCACGAGGTCAAACGTCATCGTGCCGCCCGTGATGAGGGTTCCGCCCGCGGCGGGGCCGCCGGTCTGGGTGAACGAGACGAGGGTCGTCCCGGCCGGCAGCAAATCATTGGCCTGCACGTTGAGCGCGTCGCTCGGCCCATTGTTTGTCAGCGTGATGTGGTAGGTGATGTCCGTGCCGGCAACGATCGTCGCCGGGCCGGTCTTCAGGATGGCCAGGTCCGCCTGCGGCGTGAGGGTGTCGGTATCCGTGGCGGTATTATTGTTGCTCTCGCCGTTGTCCGTGAAGCCATTCGGCGCGGTGACCGTGGCCGTGTTGGCAAAGTTGCCGAGCAGCCCCGAGCCCACGTGGCCCGTGACGGTGTAGGTGATGCTGCCGCCCGCCGGGATGTTCACGGTGTCGTGCAGGTCGCCGCCGCCGCTCGCGGTGAAGACGGTGCCGGCGCTGCCCGCCGCGGTGAACGTCGGGTTCAGGAAGCCCGCCGGGAAGAGATCGTCCACATGCGCGCCGACCACATTGCTCGGGCCCGGGTTGCTGACGACGATCGTGTAGGTGTTGTCCGTGCCCGGGACGAGGGTGGCCTTCCCGTCCGTCTTGGTGATGGAGAGGTCGCCGGTCGGCACCAGCGTGTCGGTATCCGTCGCGCTGTCATTGCCGGGCGTCTGATCCGTGAAGCCCGTGGGCGCCGCGATCGTGGCGGTGTTGCTCAGCGTGCCCGTGGCGTCGGGCGCCACGATGCCCGTCACCCGGTAGGTGATGGTGCCGCCGGTGGCCAGGGTCACCGTGTCGTTGAGATTGCCGCTATGGCCGGCGCCGCCGTCCACGTGCGCGCTATTGCTGCCGGACGTGATGCCGATGACCGACCAGCTCACGTTCGTGAGGTTGGCCGGGAACAGGTCCGTCACCGTGGCGCCGGTCGCGACCGTCAGGCCGGCATTGTTCGCGGTGATAATATAGGTCACCTGCGTGCCCGGAATCGCCGTGCTCACGTTGTCCGTCTTGGAGATGTTGAGGTTAACGTCGTTGTCCGCGATCGTCATCGTGTGCGTGCCCGCGGTGGGCACCACGGACCCAGCGCCAGGACCGACAGAGGTGAGCCCGTTGAGGACGATGGTTTCGTTTCCTTCGACCAGGGCGTCATCGACAATCGTGACGGTCGCCGTCTTGATGGTTCCGGCGGTCGAGCCCGCCGGGAAGGTGGCGGAGATGGAGGGCGAAAAGTCGGCGTTCACCGTGGCGGTGCCCCCAAAACCGATGCCCGGAACGGCCTTGAGATCTTCTCCCAGCATCGGGGTGCCCGTGCCATTTGCGTTGATCGAGAGCTGGATGTCAAAGGAGCCGCTCTTGGCCGCTTCGCTGCCGTTGCTGGTGGCCGCCACATACGAGAAGCTCGCCGTGTCGTTGTCGGTGATCGTCAGGCCCGTCGAGCTGCCGGTTGGCGAGATGGAGGCCTGCCCGCCGGTGCCGTCGCTGGCGATCCCGAAGAGCATGAATTGCGCGTCTTCCATGCTTTCGACGATGGCGTCGTTGACGATGGTGATCGTCAGCGCCTTGGTGCTGCCATCGGCGGCGCCGGCGTTGAAGGTAAGGGTGGTCGGTGCGGTGAAATCGACGCCCTGCGTCGCGCTGAGCCCAAACTGCCCGATGTTGAACGTTACGTCGCGATCGAGGACCGCCGGGCCCGTGCCGTTGGCCGTGATCACGATTTTGGCCAGCCGATCCACGGTGCCCACGCCTTCGTCGGACGAAGTGGAACCCGGCGTGACCCAGGAGAAGACCGCCGTGTCGTTGTCGGTGATGGTCGTCGTGTGCGCGTTCGCGCCGCCGATGGTCACTTTGCCGCCCGCATTGCTCGCGCCCATCGCGAGGCCGAGGATGGCGGTCTCGCTGCCTTCCACATGCGCGTCGTTGACGATGGCCAGGTTGGCCGTCTTCGTCGCGCCCTGGCCGGAGCCGGCCGTGAAGGTGACGAGGCCGGGCAGGGTGTAGTCGACGCCCGCGTCGCTGGCGGTGCCGCCCGTCTTGGTGACGTTGAAGGTCACATCGCTCGCCAGCGCCGGGGTGCCGGTGCCGGTCGCGGTGATGTTGAGGGTGAAGCTCAGCACGTCATTGCCCGCGCCTTCGCCCACGGTGCTTGTCGCCGCGGAGTAGACGATGGTCGCCGAGTCGTTGTCCGTGATGGTCGTGGTGTGCGCGTTGGCCGCGCCGATGGTCACCTGGCCGCCCGTGCCGTCCGTCCCGAGCGTCAGGGCGTAGTTGGCCGTTTCGGCGCCCTCGACCAGCTGGTCGTCCGTGAGGGTGTAGGTGAGCTGCCGCTGGGCGCCGGCGACCGAGCCCGCGGAGAAGGAGAGCCCGGTGCCGCCGAGGACGTAGTCCACGCCGTCGGTGGCCGTGCCTCCGGCCGCGGTGGTCACGTTGAAGGTGACGGCCTTGGCGAGCATCGCCGTGCCCGTGCCGTTCGTGGTGAAGTTCAGGACGAAGCTGAGCGTGTCGGTGCCCGCGCCTTCGCTGACGGTGTTGGTGGCCGCCCCGAGGAAGGTGATGGTCGCCGTGTCGTTGTCGGTGATCGTCGTGGTGTGCGCGTTGGCCGCGCCGATGGTCACCTGGCCGCCCGTGCCGTCCGTCCCGAGCGTCAGGCCGAGGGTGGCCGTTTCGGAGCCTTCCACGAAGAGGTCGTTCACGATGCCGAGGTTCGCGCTCTGCGTGGCGCCGCTCAGCGCATTCGCCGCAAAGGTGACGGTGCCCGGCAGCGTGTAATCCGTGCCGCCGCCCGTGGCGGTGCCGCCGGCCACGGTGGTGACGTTGAACGTGACGTCCTTGGTCAGCATCGGCGTGCCGGTGCCGTCGGCCGTGATGGTCAGCACAAAGCCGAGCGCATCGTTGCCCGCGCCTTCATTCACGGAGCTGGTGGCCGCGGAGTAGGTGATGGTCGCGGTGTCGTTGTCCGTGATGGTCGTGGTGTGGCTGTTCGCCGCGCCGATGGTCACTTTGCCGCCCGCCGTGCTCGCGCCCATGGTGAGGCCGAGGATGGCGGTCTCATTGCCTTCGACGAGGGCGTCGTTGGTGATGGCCAGGCCAGCGGTCTTCGTCGCGCCGTTGACGGCGCCGGCCGCAAACGTGATCGGGCCACCCGGCAGGGTGTAGTCCGTGCCGGCGTCGAGGGCGGTGCCGCCCGTCTTGGTGACGTTGAAGGTCACATCGCTCGCGAGGGCCGCGGTGCCGGTGCCGTCGGCGGTGATGTTGAGGGTGAAGCTGAGCGCGTCATTGCCCGCGCCTTCGCCCACGGTGCTCGTCGCCGAGCTGTAGGTAATGGTCGCCGTGTCGTTATCCAGGATGGTGCCGGTGGCCGGCGAGCCCGCCGGCGAGTAGCCGGAGCCCGCGGCCACGTTGAGGGTGATGGTTTCGTCGCCCTCGACGAGCACGTCATTCACCGGAACCAGGGTCACGTTCACCGAGGATTGCCCAATCGGAATCACCACGCTGCCCGTGCTGGCCGTGAAGGCCGAGGCGCCGCTGGCGGTGTAATCCGACGTGAAGAGCGCGGTGCCGCCCACGCCGAAGTTGACGGTGAGCGCGGTGCTGGTGTCGCCCGTGCGGGTGAAGGTGTAGACGTGGCCGGTCGCGCTGTTTTCGTTCACGGAGGCCGGAGCGAGCGAGACGCTCACCGCGGTGTCGTCGTTGATAATCGTGCCGGTGGCCACGGTCTGCGCGCCGAGGCCGTAGCCGCTGCCCGCGCCGAGCGTGAAGACCACGGTTTCGTCCGGTTCGCCGGTCGTGTCGTCGGTCGGCGAGATGGTCACGATGGCCGTCGAGGATTCGCCGCTGAAGGTGACCACCGCGGCGCCCGTGCTGGTGTTGAAGCTCGTGAAGCCCGTGGCGCTGTAGTCGCCCGTCAGCCCGGCGGTGCCGGAGAGGTTCACATTCACCGGCAGCGAATTGCCGGTGTAGCCGACGCGCGTGAAGGTGTAGGTGAGCACGCCCGGGCCGTCTTCCGCGACGGAGGCCGGGGAGACGGAGACCGTCACCGTGGCATCATCATTGAGGATGGTGCCGGTGGCGGAAGTGTTGCTCGCCGCGAGGTTGTAGCCGGTGCCGGCGGTGACCGCGAGGGTGAGGTTTTCGTCGAGCTCGACGGTGGAATCCGCCGTCGGGTCGATGGTCACGGTCGCGGTGGTCGCGCCGGGCGCGAAGGTGACCGTGCCGGCGGTGGCGCCGAAGGTCGTGTCGCCCGAATGCGTGAAGTCCGCCGAGTCCGCCGTGCCGGCGACGCTGAAGTTCACCGTGAGCGCGCCCGTGGTCACGCCCGCGCGGGTGAAGGTGTAGACGAGGTTCGAGATGCCGTCCTCGAAGACGACGCTCGGCGAGACGGAGACGGAGATTTCCGTGTCGTCGTTGAGGATGGTGCCCGTGGCGCTGCTGGTGGTGACGCTCGCATTGCGGCCGCCATTGTTTTGGATGCCGAGCACCGCGCCGACCGTCTCATCCGCTTCCGCGCTGGTGTCGCCGTTGACGACCACGTTCTTGGTCACGGTGGTCTGGCCCGCGGGGATGGTGATGGCCACGTTGCTCTGCGCCACGAAGTCCGTGCCCGGCGTCGCCGTGCCGGTGGCATTCGTGGAGAAGACCACGATGATGTCCGTGTCGACCGGGTTGCTGAGGTTGATCGTGAAGGGCAGGTTCGACGTGCCGCTGTTGCCTTCCGCCACCGAGCCGCCGCTGATGGTGATGTTCGCGGTGTCGTCGTTGGTGATCGTGCCCGTGCCGGTGGCCGTGCCGAGCGTCACGCCCGTGCGGCCGCCCGCGCTCAGGTTGCTGATCGTCGCGGTCAGGGTCTCGGTGAGCTCCACGAGGTTGTCGCCATGCACGCTCACCGTCTTGCTGACGCTGGTCTGGCCCGCGGGGATCGTCACCGTCACGTTGGTCAGCGCGTCGTAGTCGCCGCTCGCGCTGGTCGCGGTGCCGTCCGCCGTGTTGAAGGTCACGGTCGTATCCACGTCCACCGGGTTGGTGAGCGAGATGTTGAAGTTGAGATTGGTCAGGCCGCTGTTGCCTTCGGTGACGGTCGGGCTGCTGATGGACACCGTGGCGGTGTCGTCGTTTTGGATCGTGCCCGTGGCCGTGGCCGTGCCGAGCGTCACGCCCGCGCGGCCATTGTTGTTCAGGGCGCTGATCGTCGCGGTGAAGGTTTCATCGTTCTCCACCGTGGCGTCGCCATTGATGACCACGCTCTTCGTCACGGAGGTCTGGCCGGCGAGGATGGTCACCGTCACGTTGCTCTGGCCCACGTAATCGCTGCCCGCCGTCGCGGTGCCGTCGGCGGTGTTGAAGGTGACCGTCGTATCGACGTCCGACGGCTTGCTCAGCGCGATCGTGAAGTCGAGATTCTTGGTGCCGGCGTTGCCTTCCGCGGTGGTGGCGCCGGTGATGGAGACCGTGGCGGTGTCGTCGTTGGTGATCGTGCCCGTCGCCGTGGCGGTGCCGAGCGTCACGCTGCGGCCGCTCGCGTTGAGGCCGCTGATCGTCCCGGTGAAGGTTTCGTCGGCTTCCACCGTGGTGTCGCCGTTGATGACCACGTTCTTCGTGACGGAGGTCTGGCCCGCGGGAATGGTCACGGTCACGTTGGTCTGGCCCACGTAATCGCTGTTCCCCGTCTTCGCCGTGCCGTCGGCGGTGTTGAAGGTCACCGTCGTATCCACGTCCACCGGGTTGGTGAGGTTGATCGTGAAGCCGAGGTTCTTCGTGCCGCTGTCGCCTTCGGTGACGCTCGCGCCGGTGATGGACACCACGGACGCGTCGTCGTTCTTGATCGTGCCGGTGGCGACGGAGGGCGCGGTGACGTCGTAGCCGCTGCCGGGGGTGACGGTGACAATCGCGGTCTCATCGAGTTCCACCGTGGTGTCGCCCGTGGGCGTGACGGTGATGGTCGCGGTGTCGGAGCCCGCCGCAAAGGTGACGGTGCCGACGCCGCCCGCGAGGCTCGTCGCGCCGGTGACGGTGTAGTCGGTCCCCGCGGTGGCCGTGCCGGTGAGCGAGAAGTTCACCACGCGGGCGAAGTCGTTCAGCCCGGTGCGGTGGAAGGTGTAGGTGAACGCGCCGCCGCTGTTCTCGTTCATGTTCGGCGTGCTCACGTCGACGGTGACGTTCGGCAGATCCACCGTGGTCACCACGGTGTTGCTGTTCACGTCGCCCGTTTCCGTGGAGTGGCCCACGGCCGTGTTGGAGACGCTGTTCGCGGTGATATTGGAATTGATCGTCGCCTTGAACTGCACGGCCACGCTCTTGCCCACGGGCAGCGCGCCGATGTTCACCGGGCCGATCGCGAAGTCGAGTCCGCCGGCCGCGAGGTGCGGCGTGGCGCCGTCGGCCTGGTGCAGGCCGGGCAGGCGGCGTTCGCCCTGGTGGATGAAGCCGTACATCAGGTTCGCGGCCTGGCCGTCGCTGAAGGTGTCGTCCAGCCCCAGCTGGTGGCCCAGCTCGTGCACGATGGTCGTCAGCGCGTCGATGCGGCCCGCGGCCGCGCCGTCCGTCTTCGCCGCCAGCTGCGTGCCGGTGCCGGTGAATTCGCTGTCGTCATTCGGCGTGGCGTCGATGAACCACGAGTTGCCCGCGGCGCTGAGGTCCAGCGTCACATGGCCCGCGCTCGCCTGGCCCAGCGTCCAGCCGGGCAGATCCGCCACGGAGAAGCTGATGCTGTGCAGCAGCGCGTCCTGCGCCGGGGTGAGCCCCGTCGCTTCCCAGCGCGCGATGGCCGCCTGCACGAGGGAATCGAGCTCGGCCTGCGAGAGGACGCCGTCGTCCACGATGACCGGCGCCGTGACCACGGGCGCGGCCGGCGTGGTGGTCGTGTCCGGGGGCGTGGTGACGACCACGACCGGCGTGTCATTCGCCGGCGGCGGGGTGGTGGTGATTTCACCGGGCACAAAGAGCAAATTCGTGCTCGGGAGGGGCACCGTCCCCACGAAGCCTTTGATCGTGCCCGCGCCGACGGAAGAGAGGGCGGGGGAGCCCGGCGTGCCGAGCACGGTGGTCGCGCGGCCGGCGAGGAAGGTCTGGATCGACGTCGCGTTCTGGTTGGCGGGCGTGCCGGCGGGGCCGGCGTATCCCTGCAGGGCGATGGTCGGGTTGCCCGCGGAGGTGACCGCGTCGATGCCGAAGTAGTTGTTCGCGCCGACAAAGGCGGTGTTGCCGCTGCCGAAGTTGACGTTCAGCGTGCCGGTGTCGGTCCCCAGCGTGCCCGCGGTGAGATCCACGCCCGAGAGGCTGAGGTTGTTTTGGGTGCTGTCGGAGCCGGTGCGCAGATCGTTATTGGTGATCGTGGCGTTGATCACGCCGGTGGAGTTGGTCGAGATGATCCACAGGGCGTCGTCCTGCTTCACCTGCCGCACTTTGTTGCTGTCGATCAAGGTCGTCAGCGTGCCCGCGCCGCTCTGCTGGAACACCACCGCCGCGCCGACGAGCGAGGCGGAGTTGAGCTGGGCGGAGTTGCCGATCTGGTTGCCGGCAAAGGTGCCTTCCAGCACCGTGCTGGCATTGGAGAGCCCGCCGACGAGGAAGCTCACGGCCACGCCGCTGCTCGCGCCCGCGGTAAAGGCCTGCTGGCGGATCAGGTTGTTGTGGACGCTGAAATGCACCGTCTTGCCGAGGCCCTGGTGGGCGATGGCCAGTTCGGTGCCCTGCGTCTGCTCGAAGGAGTTGTTGTTGATCGTGAGGGTGCCGCCGCCGGAGCTGCCATTGGCCGCATAGAAGAAGCCGCCCGAGCGGTTCCGCAGGAAGGTGCTGTTCGTGACTGTCGCGCTGAGCTGCGAAGTGTTGTTGGTTTCCAGGTGCAGGCCGTCATTGCCCGGCGAAGTTTGCGCCGTGTCGCGGAATTCGGCGTTCGTCACCGTGAGGTTCGTGATCGTCGAGCCCGTTTCGATGACGGCGAAGATGTTCTCGCGCGAATCGTGGAAGGTGGAGTTCAGCACCGAGGCATTGCCGATCAGGTTGTCCAGGCGCACGTTCCAGATGTCCACGCCTTCCACGCCGACGGTGGTGGCGTTGTTGCCAATCTCCACGTGCTGCATGCTCAAGCCCGTCACGTTCGTGCCGTGCAAGCCGTAGTTATCGGCAAACCCGGTGACCTTCACGTTGTCGAGGATCAGGCCGGCCACCGTGCTGGCAAAGATGCCGTCGTGCTGGTTGTCGCTGATCGTGCCGTTGCCGTCGTTGCCGGTGGTGATCTGCATGTTCTGCAGGGTCACGACGCCCGTATTCGTGAGGCTCACGCCCGCGCCGGTGGAGTTGACGATCGTGCCGCCGGACGTGATGCCGACGGTGCCGCCGCCGCCCTTCGCGGTGACCTGCCCCTTGGTCGTCACGGAGGCGTCGGTCACGCCGTCGCCCGTCACGGCGAGGAAGCCCCCGCCCGTGTTGTTCAGGATGATGCCGTTCGCCGCGCCGTTCGAGGAGATGCTCTTGAAGGTGAAGCCGCTGGCGCCGATGGTCGTATTCTGCACTTCCAGCGCCGTGCCCGTCGTGGTCGTGAGCGTGTTGGTCGTGCCGGTGACGGTGACGGTGCCGCCGCCCGTGGCGCTGAACGCCTTGTTCGCGCCGGTGCTGGCCACCACGCCGCCCGTGAAGTTGATCGTCGCCCCGGTGTTGCTCGACAGCAGGATGCCGCCGCCATTGTCCGCCACAAGCCCCGAGAGGGCCACCGTGCCGCCGCTCTTGCCGGAAATATCCACCGAATTGCCCGCGCCCGAGGACTGCGTGATCGTGCCGGAGAAGTCGATGGACGCCGCGCCGGTCTGGATGTGCAGCGCATCGGTCGCCCCCGAGTTGGTCAGCGAGCCGCCGCCGAGATGCAGGGTGCCCCCGAGGCCGACGAGGTTCAGGCTCTTGGCCACCGTGCTGCCAAAGCCCGTGCCCGCGATCGTGCCCGTGGTGAGATCCAGGCCCACGCCCGTCGTGTTGATATTGATGTTGTCGATCGTGAGCGTGCCGATGCCCGACCCCGTGATCGCCGTCCCCGAGATGGTGCCGAGATTGAAGCCGTGCAGCGTGTTGCCCGAGCCGAGGGTCAAGCCGTTGCCGCTCCCGTTTACGATGATGGGCCGCGTGCCCGCCGCCACCAGGTTGAAGCCGCTGATCGTCAGCGCATCGCCCGCGCCCTGCAGGGTCTCATTCGTTTCCAGGTTGAGCCCGCCGGTGTAATTCCCGCTGCCCGTGTGCACGAAAATGATGTCGCCCGCGCCGTCCACGTCGCCATTGCCGCTCGCGCCATTCAGCTCCGTCGCGCCCGTCAGCGAGGTGAAGGGATGCGTGGAGCGGCCGTCGCTCGCGCCGCCGGTGACGGGGTTATACGCGTTGTCCACGTACCACACCTTCTGCGCGCCCACGGTGATCTTCACCGTGCCGATGCTCGTCAAGTCGTCCGCATTCCCCAGGACACCGTCGAAGCCCTTGTCCGTGATGGTGTAGTGGAAGGTGTCCGCCCCCGTGAACCCGGCCGCCGGCAGGTAGGTAAAGGTGCCGTTCGCGTTCATCGCCACCGTGCCGCCATTGGCGCTCGTGGCCTCAAACGATTTCAGCGTGAACGTGTCGCTCAGGAATTCCGTGTCATTGCTCAGCACGTTGCCCGCCACCTGCGCCGCCGGGAACGCTCCGTGCGTGACGCCGACTTCCAGCAGCGTGTTCGCCACCGCGCTGTAGGTATCGTCAAACGCCAGCGGCGACGCATTCACCGCGCCCTGCGTGAGATTTCCGTCCAGGATGTCGTTCATCGTCACCCCGGTGAGGTCCACCGTCCCGCTATTCGTCAGCGTGACCGTATACAGGATGGTATCGCCCGGATCGAAAATGCCGTTGCTGTTGAGGTCTCCCCCCGGCGCGAAGACCGCCACCTTGGTCACCCCCAGCGTCGCCGCCGGCGCAATGCGGGTCTCGAGGACTTCCACGATATGGCGCGACGGCTTCCCTTGTTGGCCCTTTTTTCCCGGGGCAGGGCGGTGCACGCTGGCAGGCAGGGAATTTTTGCGGGAGCTAGGGTAGGTCTTCATGACTAAAAGATGAGCAGTAATTCACGAACTATTAGGAAAGAAAAGGAAAATTATTTCCGGGAATACTCACCCCGGAAAGGCCCCCGCCTTGGGCGTGGCCTGGGAACAAAAGGCCGCCCCGCGCACGGGATCGTGCATGGGACAGCACATCGGACAGCACACAAAACGCCCCGCACGCCGGTCGCCGCCGCCGGGAAGCCGCGGACGAAGCCGTGAGGGACATAACATTGGAACTAGCGGACGTAGGCAATCGCATTGGGCGCGGCGGAAGCGGACGTATGGGTCCCATGGGAGCTATTAGGCCTATGGGACCTATTGGCGTGGTGAAGCGCGGCGTTAAAACAAGCGGACGGAAGCGGTCGCATGGGCTGCGGCGAAAGCGGGCGCGTTGGTGGTGGCATCAAAACGCGATTCACATCGCCAAGACCGAAGGTGTGCTGTATGGGACCGACAATGATTGCCGTTGATACCGTGACGCGCGGGGAATTTGAAGCGTGTTTGCATGAAATCTTTTCGCTGGTGCTCAAGGATGGGACTTTTCCCTTGGAGTTGACCGGGGTCCGACCCCTCGGAGGTTCCCAGCCAGAAGCAAAACGCGAGCCATTTGGAATTATCTTGAAGGCCGGAAAACCCATTAGATTGCCTCAGGGAACCTACCGACTCGAAACCCCCCGCCTCGGCGCCCTGGACCTCTTCCTCGTCCAAATCAGCCCCACCGAAGCCGAAGCCATCTTCAATTAACGCCCCCAGCGGCCCTCCTAGAGGCTGTCCGGAACTTTTGTGGTTGCGGCTGCTCAGGGCCAAAGGCCCGATTCATCCCAGCCCAGGGCGTCAGCCCTGGGTCACGCCCCCCGGCCCGAAGGGCCGACGGACACTATAGCGGTTTGCAAAAAGTCGTAGCCGCTCGCTGCGACGTTGATGCTCGCTCCCGCTCGCCCCCTATGGGCTGCCTGTGGCAGTCTTTCTCGCTCCGCTCGAATCCGGTCGCAGCTCCATCGCGCTCCG
>Ga0207639_10000158_pt1 | contig 51667 bp, 44 predicted proteins | sample KBSCornC32_FD_184299 | JGI IMG/M metagenome (GOLD analysis project Ga0207639, IMG submission 184299) | Corn rhizosphere microbial communities from Kellogg Biological Station, Michigan, USA - KBS Corn C3-2 (SPAdes) (version 2) | ecosystem: Host-associated > Plants > Roots > Rhizosphere > Soil ... | reverse complement strand
CGCCGGCCGCACCGACAAGATGCGCCCGGGCGACATCCTCGGCGCGCTGACCGGCGATGCGGGGCTCAAGGCCGACGCGGTCGGCAAGATCGACGTGTTCCCGACGCGCTCGTATGTCGCGATCCGACGCGCCGACGCCGGCAAGGCGCTCGAGCGCCTGCGCGCCGGCAAGATCAAGGGCCGCAACGTGCGCGTGGTACGCCTGTGAGCGACGGCGCGCGCGCGGAGATGGCGCAGGTACCGCATGACGACGACGCGGTCGCGGCGACGCGCCGCTGGATCGAACGCGCGGTGATCGGCCTCAACCTCTGCCCGTTCGCGCGAGCGCCGTATGTCCAGGAGCGCCTGCGCATCGCGGTCAGCCGCGCCACCGACGTCGAATCGCTCGCCGAAGACCTGCGCGCCGAGCTCGAATGGCTGCGCGACGCGGACGCCGTCGAGTACGAAACCAGCCTGCTCGTGCATCCGTTCGTGCTCGGCGAGTTCGCCGACTACAACGACTTCCTCGACGTCGCCGACGCGCTGCTCGAGGACATGGAGCTCGACGGCGAGATCCAGGTCGCGAGCTTCCATCCGGACTACCAGTTCGCCGACGCCCCGCCCGACGCAATCGAGAACGCGACGAACCGCTCGCCGTACCCGACGCTACATCTGCTGCGCGAATCGAGCATCGATCGCGCGGTGGAATCGGGCGTGGACACCGATGCGATCTACGAGCGCAACATCGAAACGCTGCGCCGGCTCGGCAGCGAAGGTTGGCGCACATTGTGGAGCGAATCAACCAACGCGCCATAGGATGCGTCTAGGCGCATCACGCTCTCGCGCGTCGACTCAATTCTGGTCTTCGCACACGAGATCGCACACCAGAATGGCATCAAGCGCATGTTAGCGGGAGGTCTGCAGCGTGCGGCAAAATGCAAGGCGGTCCACTTGGATGCGATACGCAATGATCGCGATTCCGTTCGCAGCGATTGCAGGCGCGGTCGCCTTTTATTTGAGTAAGCCCACAAGAGGCATGGTCGTCGAGGCAAACAGCTCGAACACCGACTCCGGAACTGCGCGGCGTGTAGTTCCGGAGTCAACTGTGCCATCAATGCCGTCACCTCAAGCTAATGCATTGCCCAGCTTGCGAACTCCTTCGAAAGCTTCGTCTCCGCTCGGCAATGCCCGCGAGACCGCCTACGACGCATTGATCGCACAAGCGCGTTCCGGCGATGCAACGGCCTCGGAACGCCTGTACGACGATACACGCCTCTGCCGCCGGGCAGCGCAGAGCGAGAATCAGGCAAACGCGGAACTCAATGCTCCCACCGAGGGGCTATCGGCCGAGCAAGCCGAACAGCGCGCCGAGATGCTGACTCGCATACAAAGGGATCTCGATCAATCGCATGATGTGTGCGCTGGTGCATATGGCGACGCCGTCAAGCGCAACGCCGAAGAGATTGCGTTGTTGGCTGCCAGGGCGGGAAACCAGGCGGCTTCTGCGTGTTACGTCCGCGGAGATTTTCGCGATGAACAACTATCGTCGGAGGATGCCCTGAGTCAGTTCAAGGCTAACTCGGCCGCCCTGATCGATGCGGCACTTAGGAACGGCAGTTGGCAAATGATTTCCACGCTCGCGATCGCTGCTTACGGGAACAGTCGCCACCATGGGCCCCAGCCACCGATTGCAATGCGCGACATGGCGAAAGGTTACGCCTATATCAAGCTGCAACAATTGGCTGCTACCGGAGACCTCGCAATCGAGAAGGGACGACAGTTGCAAAACATCATCGATTCCGCAGAAGTTCCGCCCGAAGCCATTAGCGAAGGCGATCGCTGGGCACGTGACATGCAGGCGCGATTCTTCCACACCCCATTTGAATCAGAGATGATCGTCGACTGCTACGGAGCGCCCCCTTGACGGCCGTGGTCAACCTGAACCACAAGGTATTTCCCGATGACTTCTGCTGCATAAGGCTTTGATCGACGCGCGTCGGCACACCGTACACGCGCGTCAATGGTGCCCTATTTCGGGGGCGCGTCGACGTTCCAGGTATCGCGCAGGTAGTGCCACTTGCCGCCCTGCTTGCGCGAGACGGACAGGAACTTGCCGGACTCGACCACGGTGCCCTTGATCGTCGCGGTATAGGTACCCGATTCCCAACCGGTGTTGCCGGCGACACCGACGTCGGTGTGCGGATCGAGGTTGAACACCACGCCCGCGGCGTGCGACGCGGCGATGTCCTTGGTGAAGTACGCCTGGATCGCGGCGCGACCGCGCACGCCAGGTGCGCCGGGCGGCATCAACAGTGCATCGTCCGCGTATTGCGCGGCGACGCCGACCGCATCGCCTCCGTTGTACGCCTTGGCCCAACTCACCGACTGCGCACGGATCGCGGCTTCGTCGGCCGCCATCGACGAAGCGGCGAACGTGTGTCCGGCGCATGCGAACAGCGTGGCGGCGAACCAGGGCAACGGCTTGAGTGCGTGCATGACGTTCTCCTGTGCTGGCGGATGGAGCTCGGCGAAGGGCGCTGAACTGGATCGTCCGGTGGAATCCGGCATCGACAGCGATGCGGCCTGCGAGCGCGACATGCTGCGCCGGCCCAGCCGTCGTTCGCGGTGAAGCGCGGTCATTCCGTCACCGCAGGAGCCAGCGACGTGGACGGAGTGTGGACCGCGAGCGCCGCCGGCGGCATGCCGCAGTCGCCGGGTGTCAGGGGTGCCGGCGCATTCGCCCGCAACACGACGCGTGGCGTGCGCGAAGCCAGCGCGCGCACGTAGGCGTCGGTGTAGACCGTCGCGCAAGCGCGCGACAGATGCGAATACTCCGGCGGCACCAGCGCACGCATCACCGGATCGTCGTCGCTGTGCACGCCGTGCACGCCGCCCGCGGCGAGCAATGCGTCCCAGGCCTGCGCGCGCGGCATCTGCGCCTCCTCGAAGACGCGGAAGTGAGGGTCCGATGGTGGCCGCAGGAACACGACCTCGCCGCCGCGCGCGCGGATCGTCGCGACCGCCTCGCGCAGTTCGCGTTGCGCGGTGGCGATCGCCGCATCCGTGATCGGCGGCGGCTTGCGACCGGCGCCGAGGCCCCAGGCGGCGCGCTGATGATCGCGCAGGCGCGCATCGGTCTCGATTCGCGGCCACAGCCAGGTCTGGCGATCGTCGCGACTCACGCCGAGCTTCCACAACCGCTCCGCCGTACCGATGCGCACGCCGGTACGCCAGTCGTCGTCGAGGAAATGCACGAGGTGCGAAAAGCGGAAGCGATCGTCCAGGAACGCGAATGCGCGCGACAACGCGCGATGCAGGCGGAACGAAGCGCGCACCGACGGCGATTCGAAGCGGTAGCGCTCGAGCGCGCCGCGACCGAGGCCCGCATCGGGGCCGAAGAACGTCGTGTGGGCGATCCCGACGACCACGAGACCCGCGAAGCGGGAGTGATCGGCGATTTCGACAAGGAAGGGTCGCGGATTGCTGCCGGCAATCGCGAGCTGGATCGGTCGCACGCCCGTCAGCGCCTCGTAGCGGTCGAGGTCGCTGTCGAACAGCATCCGCGAGTCACCGACGAATACGACGTTCGACGCGCCCGCGTCGACGCGCCGCCGTTGTTCGGCCCACGCCGATGGACCGTCGTCGAGATCGCCCGCTTCGAGGCCGACCGCGCGCATGCGCCACTCCCACGTGCCCACGGCGATCACCAGCAACACCATTGCCGTACCGAAGATGCGCGGCCAGGGCCGCGGCGGGATGTCGCGTTCGGGCACGGGCTGGGCGACGCCCGGGCGATCCGATGCGGTCGCGCGCACGAAACCCGGCCGCGCCGGCGTCCCGTCGGGGCTAGAACTGGAAGTAGATGAACGCATTGCCACTCCCCTGTTCGATCACGATCGCGAACGCGAGCAATGCCCAGGCGCCGGAAAGCACCGGTGTCGGCACGGTCGCGAGCACGGATTCGAGCGTGCGCGTTCGCATGAACGCGTGGGCCGCGACGATGCCGGCGACGATGACGACGGTGGTGACGATCTCGATCGCAGGCAGGATCGGCACCGCGTCGGCATTCGCCGCGACCATGCCGGAGAGCACGCGCCACGCACCGCCGAACGTGTGCGCGCGGAAGAACACCCACGCGACGTGCACGAACAGGAAGGTGAGCACGCCGAGCGCGAACAGTTGCGCGGACGACGGTCGAAGCGTCGCGAAACGCGCGCGCAGGAAGCGTTCGCCGGCGAGATAGCTGCCGTGCAGCCCGCCCCAGACCACGAACGTCCAGCTCGCGCCGTGCCAGAGGCCACCGAGCAGCATCGTCGCCATCAATGCCATGTAGGTGCGCGTCTCGCCGTGGCGGTTGCCGCCGAGCGGGATGTAGAGGTAGTCGCGCAGCCAGGCCGACAGCGTGATGTGCCAGCGCCGCCAGAAGTCCGAGAAGCCGATCGCCGCGTACGGGAAGCGGAAGTTGTCGGGCATCGCGAAGCCGAGGCACATCGCCGCGCCGATCGCCGTCGTCGAGTAGCCGGCGAAGTCGCAGAAGATCTGCCCGCCGAACGCCAGGGTCGCGATCCAGGCGTCGAGCATGCCCGGGATCTTCATGCCGTCGTAGACCTTCTCGACCGGCCCCGCGAGGAAGCCGTCGGCGAGGACCACCTTCTGGAACAGGCCGAGCGTCATGAGGGCGAGGCCGAAGCAGAGCATGTTCGCATCGGCGCGGCGCGGCGACTCGAACTGGGGCACGAGTTCCGTCGGGCGCAGGATCGGGCCGGCGACGAGGTGCGGGAAGAACGTCACGAACAGGGCGTAGTCGAGGAAGTTGCGCGCGGGCGCCGCGCGACGCAGGTAGACATCGAGCGTGTAGGACATCGTCGCGAAGGTGTAGAACGAGATGCCGACCGGCAGCACGATGTCGAGTTGCGGGGGTTGCCATGCGACACCGACCGAGGACATCAGCGTGGCGAAATTCTGCGCGAGGAATTCGCCGTACTTGAAGTAGCCGAGCATGCCGAGATTCGCGATCACCGACAGCAGCATCCAAGCGCGCCGGGCAGGTGCGCCCTGGACAGTGACCAGCTTCTTCGCCGCCCACCAGTCCACCACGGTCGAGATCCACAGCAGGATCACGAACGGCGGATTCCACGCCGCATAGAACAGGTAGCTGGCGACCAGCAGGTTGATCTTGCGCGTGGTCCACGGCAGCGGCAGCGAGTGCAGCGCCAGAACGCAGGCGAAGAACACCACGAAGGTGAGCGAGTTGAAGACCATTCGGCGCCCTCCCCGGCACACGCATGGCCCGCGGCGAAGCGGGGGAACCCTCGAACTTCATTCAACCAGCCCGGCGGCGTGCGCCGGGCGGGGCCGGCGCAGTCTGCGCCGCAATGCGAGAGCGCGCAATCGAATGCCTGCCGGCCGTTCGCCTTCGTCCTGCAGGGCCTTCGACTCTGCTCGGGACAGGCCTGCGTCCCCGGGCTGGATTGACTTCCCGCTGGAATTTCGCAGGATGGTGGCCCGTGCACGGCATGCCGCCGGCACTTCGATCAACCCGAGGAGACTCCCGTGAGCAAGGGCCTGGACCAGAAGAAGAGCGACAAGAAGAAACCCGAGAAGACAATGAAGGAAAAGCGCGCGGAAAAGAAGGAAAAGAAGGCCGCCAAGGGCCGTTGAGCGCAAATCCGTTGCGGCGTGCCGTTCCTTTGCAGGAGCGGCGCAGCCGCGAGCGGCCATGCCGGACCCGATCGGTGCGGTTTGCAGCGCTCCTGCAAGGCCTGTCAATGCCGGCGCGACAACTGGTGCATTGCAGGAGCGGCGCCGCCGCGATGGGTCTACGCGAAATGCGGTCGCGCTTGCAGCGCTCCTACCTTGATCTCTCAACGCCCGCGAGTCAGGGATGCGCGGAATCCGTTGCGAAGACCGCGAACATCCCCGCATAGGGCTTGACCATCATCGCCGCTGCGCCGGAATAGCCGTCGCCGCGCGTCCACAGGCGCGACAGGGTGCCGTCGAGGTAGAGCGCATCGCGGCATCCGAGCCTGTCGCGGAACAGGCGCGCGAACGTATGGAACGACACCGGCGCCTCGCTGACCGCGAACACGACGTGCGCGGGCGTCGTCGCGCACACCCCGCTGCGCCATTTCAGGCTGTCCGATTGCGCATCGAATGCCGGGTTGATCGCACCGTCGACGACCAGCATCGGGCCCGACTGGCTCGCGATGCGCGCACGCACGCCGCGCTCGCGCCAATGCTCGGTCGTCATCACGCCGGCGCGGCCGTCGCGATCGACGTAGAACACGCCGTTCGGCTGCATCGCGAAATTGCCGTGGCCGCTGCCGGCGCGGGTCGTGTTGAGCGGACGCAAGGCGATGTTTTCTTCGACGTGCAGGCCGAGCGGTCGGAATTCGCGGTCGTAGATGCCCGCATTCGCGCCGAACAGCAGGACGCGCCCGTTCCCAGCGCCCCACTCGCGCAGGCCGTCGATACCGGCGAGCGCCTGGCCCGCGTCGTCCTTCCAGTGCAGCTCGAGGCGATCGCTCGCCAGATCGATGTCGACGACGCCAAACGCGAACGCGTCGAGCTGCAGCGTGCGTGTGCGCGGTTCGGCGCACGCACCGGCGGATCCGAGCAGGGCGATGAGGACGAGGACAGGGAGGCGCATTGTTCCATTGTCGCCGATGCGGGCAGGGTTTCGATGCATGCAGACGTGGCGGGCGTTCGTCCCGTCGCAGGCACGACGCCGACCCGTCGGGAACGGACGCATGGGTCGGCCGCGACGACGCGCCTGTGGACGCACCCGTTGTAGACTCGCGCCGGGGAATCGGGCGCCGTTCGGCGCGCCCGCCACTGCCGCAGCCGCGGCCACAACCTGGGGAGTACGTACACATGCGGAGCATGCGCTGGAAGCGCCTTGCCTTGATCCTGGCCACGACCTGCCTGGTCGCGTTGCCGGCCTTCGCGCAGGATGGCGATGACGACGCGTCGCAGGCGGCGAATCCGTGGAAGGTCGCCAGCAAGGCGATGCAGATCGGGCCGAAGACGATCGCGCTGCGCGACCAGGCCACGCTGCAATTGCCCCAGGGCTACGGCTTCGTGCCGACGCGCGAGGCGACGCAACTGATGGAAGCGATGGGCAATGGCGCCGACGACAAGTTCATCGGCCTGATCATGCCGCCGCACGCGGGCGAGGACGGTGCCGAGGACTGGATGGTCTCGGTCGAATACGATCCGGCCGGCTACATCAAGGACGGAGACGCGAAGAACTGGAACGCGGACGAACTGCTGCAGAACCTCAAGGACGGCACCGAAGCGGCGAACGAGAACCGCGTGCGCCTCGGTATCGCCCCGCTCGAAGTCACGCGCTGGATCGAACCGCCCGCCTACGACAGCGCGACCCAGCGCCTCGTCTGGTCGGTCGAAGGACACGACAAGGGCGCACCGGCCGATGCGGACAACACGGTCAACTACAACACCTACCTGCTCGGTCGCGAAGGGTATGTGTCGCTCGACCTCATCACCTCGGCTTCGCAGATCGAGGCGCAGAAGGCCGTCGCGCGCAACCTGCTCGCCGCGGTGGCTTTCAACGACGGCAAACGTTACGCGCAGTACGATGCCTCATCCGACAAGCTGGCCGCCTACGGGCTCGCCGCGCTGGTCGGCGGCGTCGCGGCGAAGAAGCTCGGCCTGCTCGCGCTCGGCGCCGCGTTCTTCGCGAAGTTCTTCAAACTGATCGCGGTCGCCGTTATCGCGGGCGGCGCGGCGATCCGCAAGTTCTTCACGCGCAAGGCTTGATTGAGGCGCGCGTCACGACGCCGCGTACGCATCAGCGTGTGCGGCGCCGGGGCGTGGCTTGCGTTGCGGGGAGCTCGGCTGGAGTCGTCGTCTCGATGCCTTCGTTATCGCCGTGATCGAGCGGCGTCGACTCCTCGTCGCGCACCGTGTCGTCATCGGGCAATACCGAATCGGGATGCTCTTCGGGACGTCGGCGCTCGCTGGATATGGCTGCGTTTCTGGTCATGGCGGCTTCCTGTCGAATCAGGCGATTCGCGGACGCCCGCACGTTGGCGGGCGCCCGCTGACGCGTTACTTCGTGCTTGCCGCGAGGTCTTCGGCCATCTTGAGGTGCTCTCTCAACGTCGGCAGCGTCGCGCTCGCGAAGGCCTTGAGGTTCGCATCCTTGCCGGAGTTCGCCTCCTCTTCGAACAGCGCCACGGCGCCCTGGTGATCCTTCACGGCCTGCGACGCATAGGCCTTGTCGAACGCCGCGCCCTGCATCGCCTTCAGCTCCATCTCGAACGCCTTCTGTTCCGCGGAAGGCTCGCCGGGCACCTTGAAACCCCCGCTCGCCGCGGCGGCCTTGAGCTTCTCGTTGGCGCCCGAATGGTCGGTCGCCATGCGCTGGCCGAAGTGCTTGACGGCGTCGCTCTTGCCCATCGAGCTCGCGTCGTTGCCGAGCGCGACTTCGGCGAGACCCGCCTGCCCCGCCTTCATCACGAAGTCGTTGTCGGAGCCGGCCGCATGGACGAACGGCGCGGCGATCATGGCGGCCGCAATCGCAAGGGGAAGGATCTTCATCGGGCGCTCCTGTGGTGTCGAAGCATCCATTGGACGGTCGCGATGCTGAACATGGCCGCGCCGCGCCGATCGGCGGTCAGCTGGATGTCAGGATCGGGGCCCGTACCGGCAATCCCGTTCGAACCGGCTTGCCGGCATGCCGCTACAATCCACGCTTCCCCACGGACCGCGCGCGCCATGCCCTCCTTCGATATCGTCTCGGAAGTCGACAAGCACGAACTCATGAATGCGGTCGACCAGGCCAACCGCGAATTGTCGAACCGCTTCGACTTCAAGGGCAGCGACGCCACGTTCGCGCTCGACGGCTACGTCATCACCGCGTCCGCGCCGAGCGACTTCCAGCTGAAGCAGATGCAGGACATCCTGCGCGCGCGACTCACCGCACGCAGCATCGATGTGCGCTGCCTCGACGTCGCCGAGCCCGAGATCAACCTCGCGACCGCCAAGCAGAAGATCACGGTCAAGCAGGGGCTCGAACAGCCGATGGCCAAGAAGATCATCGCCGCAATCAAGGCGGCCAAGCTCAAGGTCGAAACGCAGATTAACGGCGAGAAGCTGCGCGTGACCGGCAAGAAGCGTGACGACCTGCAGACCGCGATCGCCTTGCTGCGCAAGAGCGAGTTCGAGGTGCCGTTGCAGTTCGACAACTTCCGCGACTGACCGATGCCCACGCGGCGCCGGCCCGCACGCGAAGGCGCATTCCGCCGCGGCGAGGGCTCCTGGTTCATCGACCACGCCACGATCGTCGATGCCGACATCGCGTGGCTGCGCGACGTCGAGGAGCTCGCACTGTGGAATGTCTGCGTTCCGCCCGGGTTCCTCGGCCAGCTGGACAAGCTGCGCGGCCTCGACCTGCGCGGCGGGTCGATGACGGACCTCGCCGTCACGCACGGTGTCGAGCGGCTCGACTACCTCGCGATCAGCCACGTGCGTGGCCTCGCCGATCTCGGCGCGATCGCCTCGTTGCGATCGCTGCGTTTCCTGATGCTGTATGCGCTGGCGAGCGTGCGCGCTTTGCCTGCGTTCGACGAGCTGGTCGCCTTGCAGCGCTTGCAGCTCGGGCAGATGCGTGCGCTCGAATCGCTCGACCCCGTGTGGCGCGCGCCGGCGCTGCGCGAGCTGTCGCTGAGCAAGCGCGTGCCGATCGCGCTCGCCGATGTCGAGCGCATCAACACGCATCCGACCCTGCGTGCGTTCGGCTGGGATTGGCTCGATGTGCCGCAACGCGAGGCGCTGCCGATCATCGAGCGCGTGACGCTGCCGCGCACCCACGACATCCGCCCCGAGAACTGGAGCGGGTGCGCGCCGTGAACGCGCCCCCGCAGCCTCAGCGGAGGCTCACCGTCTGCCCCTTCCATGCCGGATCCTGCCAGCGGTAGAACAGGCTGAGCGAACCGGGCTTGTCGGCGTGCTTCTCGACCGCGAGGGTTTCGAGGTCGAGCACTTCGAAGGTCTGGCTGAACTTGCCGGCGCTGCGCACTTCGCGCGCAGCGAGCATCTTCCGGCCGCCCGGTACCCAGCCGGCGAATTCGACGTAGCCGATCTCGGGCGCATCGCCGGCGGGTGGCACGACGTCGACGGTCCAGCCATCGGCGCTGCGGTGGAACACCCACATCTCGCGCCAGCCGTCGAGCGGCTGCACCGCGAGCGCGAGTGCGGTGCCGGGTGCGTTCGCACGCGCCGAGTTCGCCCACACCGTGCCGTAGGTGCAGCGTTGCAGCAGCGGGGATTTCTCGGCGTGCTTCGCATCGACGAGCTTGATGCAGGTCTCGCCCGGCTGGCCCGCTGCGGTCACGACCGCGAGACCGACCGGCGCATGGGCCGGCACCGGCTCGGCCGCCCAGCGGATCGCGCCGACGCGCACCGCGGCATCGCTGTAGGCATAGGCATCGTCTTCGGCGAGCTCCTGCCGGTTGACGCCGGTCAGTTCCTGCAACGCACGCGCCGCGGCTTCGGCTGCCGGTTCGCCGCGCCGCGCGCGCTCGAACGCGAGGCTCGACCACACCGCCGCGGTGCGCATGCGCAAGCGGTTCCTGAGGAATTCCGGCAGATCGGTGCGCGGCACGCGTTCGAGCACGTCGGCGCGCCAGGCATCGAGCGCGGAACGGTCGAACGGCGTGAGTTCCGGATCGATGCAGTCCTGGCGGGTCAGCGCCAGCGCCGCACGCGCCTTCTGCTCGGCACTCGCCGGCAGTGCGAGCACGCGGCGGAACGCGTCGCCGTCGTAGCAGACCTGCACGCGGCCGTCACGTTCGAGGCTGCGCACCGCCACGCCGTAGCCGGCGACGACTTCGAGATGCGCCGCGATGACGGCGTCATTCGCCTTGCTGCGGTTCGACGAGGCACGTCGCGCGAGGCGCTCGGCCATCGTGCCGAGCGCGTCGAACGCCTCGGCGCCGATATCCTTGCCGGGCGCCGCGCGCAGATAGGCCGCGGTGTAGCCGATACCGAGCGCTTCCGCGCCGGGCGTGTCGCGCAGGAAGCGCACCACGGCGAGCAGGTCGATCGCGTCCTGCGGCTGCAGCGAGAGCGGACGCACCTGGCTCGCGCGCACGTAACCAGCGCGCTCGCGCCGGTGGTCGTAGACCTGCAGGTAGTCCATCTTGCGCCCGCGCACTTCGAGGCTGTCGCCCTGCCACAGCACGACCTGTTGCTGCGCCGATTCGCGCGGCGCCGCGCGCAGCGCGGACTGGTCGATCACCACGATCACGGTCGGATTCGGTTGCACCGGTGCTACCGGTTCGGCGGCCTGTGCGCCGAAGGCAGCGCACAGGCAGGCGACTGCGAGGAGACGTTTCATGCGCGTCACTCCCCGCCTTGCGCGACGGTCTGCGCCTTGGCGCCGCCGATCAGGTTCGCGCCGATGAAGCCGCCATCGGCCGGAGGCGGCGCGATGATCACCGAGATCTTGTCCGACAGCTTGTCGGCGATCGTCTTCTGGATCAGCAGGGGGTGCTTCGTGATGAGTTCGCCATCGCGTTCGAGCTGGGTGCTCGCGACCTTGCCGAGCTGCTCGGTGCGATAGGCATCGGCGTCGGCGAGCTTGCGGCGCGAATCGGCTTCGCCGGCGGCCTCGATGCGCCGCGCTTCCGCGCTGCCTTCGGCGGTGCGGATGCGCGCGACCTTCTCCGCATCGGCTTCGAGCTGGCGCTGCTCGATCTGTTTCTGCTTGAACGGGATCACGTGCTTCATCGCTTCTTCCTGCGCTTTCGCCGCGATGATCTGCTCGTTCGCGCTCGCCTCGGCCGCCTTCTCGCGCTTCACCTTCTCCGCGTCGGCTTCGAGCTCGGATTGCTTGACCTGCTTTTCCTTGAGCTGCAGCGTGTACTGCATCTGCTCGGTCTCCAGTTCCACCGCGAGCAGCTTGTCCATGCCGGCGCGGTAGTCCGGCGGCAGGTCGACATTGCCCATGGTCACGTGGCGCAGGACGACGCCATCGGTCGCCAGCAGCGGCTTCAGTTCGGCCTCGATCACGTCCTGCAGTTCCTGCCGCTTGGTCGAGAAGATCTCGCGCACCGTGTAGCGCGTGAACACCTTGTAGATGACGCCCTGCACGAGCGGCTCGACCACTTCGCCGTTGATGTCGGCCGGCAACTTGCCGGCCACGCTCGCGAGGGTGTCCGGGTCGAGTGCGTAGCGGATCGACAGCTCGACGCCGAGCGACAGGCCCTCGGACGACTGGAACGGCGCTTCGCCGTCGGCCTTGCTGCTGCGCGTCGGCGCGTAGGTCTGGTCCTGCAGCGAGTAGCGGCGGATCTCGTGGATGCCCGGCAGCGCGAGCGCGATGCCTTCACCGAGACGGGTGGTGGTACCGCTCAACCGGTTCAGGCGAATGCCGACTTCCTGGCGCGCGATCGACTCGACCGGCGGGTGGCGATACACCGTCCACACGCAGGCGGCGACGACGCCGAGAACGATGATTCTGGTACTGAGCAGATTGCGCGACGCTTCCTTCAAGACACGCAGACGGTCCGACACATGGCCCCCGAGGCACTGATGGATCGATCAAGGGAGCCCACGCCCGTGGGCTCCACTGCACGATGACCCGGGGATTCCGATCGCGGCCCCCGGCGATCGATCGCGCAGGATCATTCGAACATGCGCTCATGGGGAGTCCGTGCCGCAATCGCGACGGGATGCTGGCCGCTTGTGTCCGATTGCGGGCAGCGCGTTGCCTACGCCGCGACGGCCCGCAAATGGCGCTCGAACGAGACATCGACGGCCGCGCGCGCACCGCCGAGGATATTGCGCCCCCAGGTGTAGCCGTACACGTCGTCGAATGCATACCCGGCCAGGCGCGCGCGCATCGCAGCGACATCGCTGGTCCGCATCGGCACGTGATTCGGGTAGCTGTACATGAAGGCCACGTGGCGGCGGTCGAGCACGACCTGCAGGGCGTCGCCGGGGAACAGCGCGCCCGCGCCGCGTGGGCCGCGTTTCCAGTGCAGTGCGGTGCTGCCGGGGAAGTGCCCGCCGCAACGGACCAGGGTGACGTCGTCCGACAGCGCGAGTTCGTCGCCGCTCCACCAGCCGACGCGCGGCGAGGACCGCTGTACCCACGCCTTGTCGGCCTCGTGGAGCAGGATCGGGACGCCGCCGAGCGCGTCGCTCCACTCCACCATCGAGGCATAGAAATGCGGATGCGAGATCACGATGCGGTCGACGCCGCCTTGCGCACGCAGCACTTCCAGGGCGGCATCGGTGACGAGGCTGACGCATTCCCACAGGATGTTGCCCGCATCGGTCGGCAGCAGCAGCGCGCGCTGCGGGATCGCGAAGTCCGGCGCGATGCCGATCCCGACCAGGCCGGCATCTTCTTCGATGCGCAGCACATGGTGCGCCGCGAGTTCCGCATGCGTCGTCCAGCGTTGGCCGTCGCTGCCGACGTACTGCCGTTCGTCCTCGCAGATCGGGCAGCTCGCGGGCGGCGCCTCCGACGGGGCGTACTGGGTACCGCAGGTGGCGCAGATGTGGCAGTTCATGGGTCGGCTCCGTTGATGCGGTACGTGCGGGCCTTGGTCGCCCGACAGCGATACCGTAGTCTTGGACTGGTTCCCGGAACGAACCACTCGCCATGAGTTTGCAGGAACCAGTCTTCCAGTTTCCGATCGCCTTCGCCGACCCCGGCAGCGGCCGGCGGCGCGGCCTGCACGAGCAGTTGCGCGCGGCGATCCTCGAACAGCGCCTGCCGGCCGGCGCGGAGCTGCCTTCGACGCGACGCGTCGCGGAGGGTTACGGGGTCGCGCGCAACACCGTCATCGCCGCCTACGACCTGCTGATCGCCGAAGGCTACGTGCTGCCGCGCAAGGGCGCCAAGGCGGTCGTCGCCGACATCGCGACGCGGCGGCCGCTGAAGGCGCGTCCACTGTCGGCCGGGCTCGAAGATCCGCGCATCAATCCGCTCTGGCGCACGCCGTTCCTCGCCGGTGCGACCGCGCGCGACCTCGCTGCGCGCTCGTTCCGCCTCGGCGTGCCGGAACATCGCCATTTCCCGCACGATGTGTGGCGCCGCCTGTCCGCGCAATCGCTGCGCGCCTGGTCGCGGACGGGCTTCAGCTACCCGCCGTCCGAAGGCATCGCGGAGTTGCGCGAGGCGATCGCCCAGCACGTCGCATTCGCGCGCGCGGTCGTGTGCAAGGCCGACGACATCGTCGTGACGTCCGGTGCACAGCAGGCGTTCGACCTGCTTGCACGCCTGCTCGTAACGCCCGGCCGCACGCGCATCGCGTTCGAGGAACCCGGCTATCCGCCAGTGCGCGCCGCATTCGCCGCTGCCGGCGCGCAACTGGTGTCGATCCCGGTCGACGACGAGGGCCTGTGCGTGGAATGCCTGCCGGACGACGTGCGCGTGATCAGCGTGACGCCCTCGCATCAATCGCCGACCGGCGTCGCGCTGTCGATGCGCCGACGCCTTGCGCTGATCGAGTTCGCGCGCGCGCGCGACGCCGTGATCCTCGAGGACGACTACGACGGCGAGTTCCGCTTCGGCACGCGCCCGCTCGACGCGCTGCAGACGCTCGACCGCGACGGCCTCGTGTTCTACATCGGCACGTTCTCCAAGAGCCTGTTCCCGGCGCTGCGCAAGGGCTTCGTCGTCGCCCCGGCATGGGCGCGCAAGGCGCTGGTCACGGTCAAGCACTGCACCGACTCGCATTCCGATGCGATCGCCCAGTCGGTGCTCGCCGCGTTCATCCGCGACGGCCACCTCGCACGCCACGTGCGGCGCATGCGCCCGGTCTATGCGGAGCGGCGCGAGGCATTGCTCGACGGCTTGCGTCGTCATCTCGACGCCTGGCTCGAACCAATCCCCTCGGAAGCGGGGCTGCACCTCGCCGCACGCGTGCGCGATCCTGCACTTGCGCCGACGCTGTTCGCGAAGGCCCGCGAGTGCACCCCGGGTGCACAGTCGATCGCCGAATACGCCAGTGCGCCACCGACGCATCCGGCATTGAGTTTCGGTTACGGCATCATCGACGCGAAGGACATCGCGCCGGCATTGCGTCGCCTTGCACTCGCGCTGACCGTGTAGGAGCGCACCCTGTGCGCGATCGACGGACGACGTCCGCGTGCGGCGGCCGATCGCGCACAGGGTGCGCTCCTACGGCGATGCAGCGAAGATGCGCGCGATTTCGGGCTCGGCCAACGCACGCCACTCGCCCACGGGCAAGTCGCCCAGACCGAGGCCGCCGACCGTGTCGCGATGCAAGGTATCCACGTGGTTGCCGGCCGCAACGAACATGCGCCGCACCTGGTGGTAGCGGCCTTCGCCGATCGACAGGCGCGCGCGGCGCGGACCGAGTACGTCGAGCCGCGCCGGTGCGAGCGGCGTGGACTCGCCTTCGAGCATCAAGGTGCCGCTCGCGAACAGCGCGCCTTCGTCGCCACGCAGGTCGTGCGCGAGCGTCGCTTCGTACACCTTCACGATATTCGAGCGCGGCGAAATGATCCGGTGCAGCAGTGCGCCGTCGTCGGTCCACAGCAACAGGCCGGAGGTGTCGCGATCGAGGCGGCCGACCGTCGACACGGTCGGGCTGCGCGCGCGCCAGCGTGGCGGCAACAGGTCGTAGACGATGCGCCCGGCGTCCTTGGTCGAGCAGGTATGACCGACCGGCTTGTGCATCATCAGCACGAGCCCCTGCGGCGGATCGAGCGGCTCGCCGTCGATGCGGACGGCCTCGTGCGCGACCTTGTCGTCGGCGTACAGTACTTCGCCCGACGCATCGGTGATGCGACCCTCGCGGAACATCAGCGTGACCTCCTTGCGGCTGCCGTAGCCGAGGTTGGCGATCAGCTTGACCAGTTTCATGCGCGCGGCTCCCTCGCTTCGATGACCTTGAACCCGTCGCGGACGTCGACGACGCGCACTGCGGCGAAGCGCGCCGCGAGCGTCGCCTCGTAGGCGAGATGGCGGTTCGCGACGAGCCACAACGCACCGTGCGGTTGCAGCGCGTCCGCGGCCACCTCGATGAATGCGCGGCCGAGCTCGGGCTGGTCCGCACGCCCCTGGTGGAACGGCGGATTGCTGACGATCGCATCGTAGCGACCCGCGAGGCCGCGCGTCACGTCGTGCCAGCGGAACGCGAACGCGACGTCGCGCCCGGCGTCCCGGCACGCCTCGGCGAGGTTCGAGTGCGCGCATTCCTCGGCACGCTGCTCCGCCTCGTACAGATCGATCGCGTCGACGGCGGCACAACGGCGCACGACTTCGGCCGCGAGATAGCCGTAACCGGCACCGAGATCGGCGACGCGGCCGCGAAGATCCGCCGGCAGATGCTCGACCAGCAAGGCCGAAGCTGCATCGACGCGATCCCAGGCGAACAATCCCGGGCGACTCTGCCAGCGGCCGCCGGCGATCGGCCGCGGCGCGTCGAGCGCGATCCATTCCTCGAGCGGCGCACGATCCACCCTGGACTCGTCGATGCGGCTCCAGTACACGCGGCATTTGTGCTTCGACAGACTCTGCACGGCACCGGCGAGGCGGGCGAGATCCGTTTCACCCGAGCGCGCGCCCGCATTGTTCGGCTGGCAGGCGACGACGATGCCCCCATGCCCTGCCTGCCGCACCGCCTGCGCGAGCAGCGCGCGCGCCTCGTCGCGCTGGCGCGGCGGCAGGACCAGCACGAGCCCGCCCGCTTGCGCGGCGATCGGCGCGTCGAGCGACGCTCCCGCGCGGATCAGCGCGTCCGCGAACGGCTTGAACGTCTGCACGCAGGCCATGTCCGACCAGCGCTGCAGCCAGATTCCCGCACGCGCACGCAGGAACACGCAGGCACCCGTCGCGGGCATGTCGATCGCACCGTTCGTCAGCGGCAGGAACAGCGCATCGAGCACCGCTTCGAGATCGGACTCGCTCACGCGCGTCGCGCCATCGCCAGGCCCCGCGCAGCCGTCACGGCTCGCGCTTGCGCGCCAGCATCGACTTGAGGTCGGCGAACGGATTGCCGGTCGCCGGCGCGGTCGGCACATCGTCGTAGCCGGCCCCGCGCACGTGGTCGATGTGGCGCGAATGCTCGTTGTCGTGGCAGTACACGCAGAGCAGCTCCCAGTTGCTGCCGTCGGGCGGATTGAAGTCGTGGTCGTGGTTGCGGTGGTGGACGGTCAGTTCCTGCAGGTTCGCGCGGGTGAACTCGCGACCGCAGCGCCCGCATATCCATGGATACATTTTCAGGGCGCGTTCGCGATAACCGAGCTCGCGCTGTTCGGTCGCGCGGCGCGCTTCGGCGACGATGCGGTCGAGCTTGGCGTGGTCGAGCGGCGGATTGCGTGCGGCCATCCCTGCGGGTCCCGGTTCGTGGCAGTCTTGGCTACTCTACCGCTTCCTCCGCCCGCCGTGACCCGTCATATCGCACCTGCCCTGCTCGTCGGCCTGATCGCTGCGACCCATGCACAGGCCGGCGACCCGCCGACGAACGCACAGATCGAGCAGCAGTTGCGCACCCTGCTGGTCGGTTCGCCATACCGCATCACGGACGCGGCGCGCGCCGGCACGATCCGCTATCGCGTGCAGTTGCGCGATGGCACGGACTGGAGCTGGCCGGAGACTGCCGAACAGCACGTCGAACGACGCGCCGATGCCATCGAGCTGACGATCTGCAGCGCTTGCGGGCGCGAGACGGCGCCGAGTGCGGATGAACTCGATCACTATCTCGAACCGAACTCATGGGTGCAGAGCCGCGACCGCCGCGTCGTCGCTTTCGCGCGGAACGCCAAGGGACTTTCGGTCGACGCGCGAATGAGCGCGCTCGTGCTCGAGGTGCAGAAGCACATGACGGGAGTGATCGATTTCGCGAGCTACCAGAGCGCGACGCAGGCGCTCGACTCGCGTGGCGGCGACTGCACGGAATTCGCGGTGCTGCTCGCTGCGGCAGCGCGGGCACGCGGCATTCCGACACGCGTCGTCGCAGGCATCTCGTATGCGAGTCGCTTCCTCGACCGCAAGCATGCCTTCGTGCCGCACATGTGGGTGCAGGCATGGGACGGCGTGCGCTGGACCAGTTACGACGCGGCGCTCGGCCATTTCGACGCCGCGCACATCGCGATTGCGATCGGCGACGGCTCGCCGGACAGCCTGCGCGGCACGATGGCGACGATAGCCAGGCTACGCATCGTCGATGCAGCCAGCGTGGTCGCCACAATGTAGAGCGGCGCAGCCGCGACAGCGAGCCGCACGCCGGAACGCAGCGGTCGCGCTTGCAGCGCTCCTACATGCGGGCAGGCGCCGCCGCCTCGTGCACGACCGGCAGCTCCGGCGCTTCGTCCTCGTCGATGAGCGTGGCCGATGCGGGGTCGCTGACACCGCCCATCATCATCACGGGCGGCTCCTCGGCCGGCGGCGGTGCGACGACTGCAGCCTGTGCGCTCGCGGGCGCTCCGGCTGCCGCATCGCTGCCGATGGGATCAGCATGGCCCTGCCCCGCCATCGACAACACCAGCACCGCGCCGAGGCCGAGCACGGCCGAGCGCGGCGCGCGCACGCGATAGGACACGCAGACCGGGCCGCTCGCGTTGCGCAGGAAACCGATGCGTTCGGCGTCGCTCATCGCATCGAGCGAATGCACCGCCTTGCTGCAGTGCCCGCAGAAACCGTCGATGCGCTTCTGCGCGTCGATACCGAGCGGACAGGGCTGGTCGATCTTCGGGAAGCAGGCCATGGCGGAACTCCATTCGTCGGTGGTGGCGCGGCGCGCCGGTGACCACGGATGGATGCAACGCGGGCGACAGCCGCGCGGGGTTTGCGCACCGAAGGTTGACGAACGCAGGGCGGGTCGAGCCGCGCAGCGGCGAGTCCCGCCGTCATCATCACGAAGGAACGCGGCGGCACGCGCGTTGCGCGTACCGCCCTACGCCGCGCGCTTGCCCTTGCCCTGGTCGGACGTACCGCCGCTGCCGCGTGCGCGCAGCCACGCCGCGTATTCGTCGAGGTCGCCCTTGAACTCCTCGACCTTGCCATCGGCGACGCGCCAGAACGTTTCGCAGACGAGGCCGGTCAGGTGACGGTCGTGCGAGACGAGCACGATCGCGCCATCGAAGATGCTGAGCGCCTCGGCCAGCGCTTCGCGCATCTCGAGGTCGAGGTGGTTGGTGGGTTCGTCGAGCAGCAGCACGTTCGGCTTGCGCCACGCGATGAGCGCCAGCGCGAGGCGTGCGCGTTCGCCGCCGGAGAAGCCGTCGATGACTTCGAACGCACGGTCGCCCGGGAAATTCCAGCGCCCGAGGAAGTCGCGGAAATCCTGCGTCGAGACGCCCGGCGCGATGTCGCGCAGGTGGTCGATCGGCGTCTGGCCCTCATGCAGGGACTCGACCGTGTGCTGCGCGAAGTAGCCGAGCACCATGTCCGGGTGCGCAGTGCGCTCGCCGGACAGCAGCGGCAGTTCGCCGACCAGGGTTTTCACGAGCGTCGACTTGCCGGCACCGTTCGGACCGAGCAGGCCGATGCGGTCGCCGGCTTCGAGGCCGAACTTCACGTTCTCGAGGATCACCGCGTGGCCATGGTCCTCGACCACCGCGTGGTCGGACGGACCGGCGTGCGCGGTGCCTCGCAACGTGTAGCCGGCATCGACGTGGTTGAGGCGCAGCAGCGAATGCGGGATCTTCGCCGGCTCGGTGAAATTGATGCGGATCTGGCGCTCGGCGCGCACCGCTTCCGTACCGGCGAGCTTGGCCAGGCGCTTCACGCGCGACTGCGCCTGCTTCGCCTTCGCCGCGGACGCCTTGAAGCGGTCGATGAACGACTGCAGGTGCGCGCGCTCGGCCTGTTCCTTCTCGAACGCGATCTGCTGCAGGCGCAGGTGTTCCGAGCGCTGGTGTTCGAAACTGGTGTAGTCGCCGCTGTAGAGCTTGGCACGCTGGTCGTTGAGGTGCAGCGTGTGCGTGCACAGGCCGTCGAGGAACTCGCGGTCGTGCGAGATCATGAGCAGCATGCCCGGGTACTTCTGCAGCCACTGTTCGAGCCACAGCACCGCATCGAGATCGAGGTGGTTGGTCGGCTCGTCGAGCAGCAGCAGGTCGGACGGCGTCATCAACGCGCGGGCGAGATTCAGGCGCACGCGCCAGCCACCGGAGAATTCCGCGACCGCCATCTGGTGCGTCTCGGCGCGGAAGCCGAGGCCGTGCAGCAGGCGCCCCGCGCGCGCGGTCGCATCGTAGCCATTGATGTCGGCGAGCTTCTGGTGCGCGACCGCGACCGCGTCCCAGTCCTCGGCTTCGGTGGCCGCGGCCTCGGCGACGAGGATCGCGTGCACCTCGGCATCGCCCGACACGACGAAGTCGATCGCCGCATCCGGCAACGACGGCGTTTCCTGCGCGACGCTGGCGATGCGCAGGCGATTGGGCAGGTCGAGATCGCCCTTGTCGGGTTCGACCTCGCCCATCACCGCCGCGAACAGGCTCGACTTGCCGCAGCCGTTGCGGCCGACCACGCCGACCTTCGAGCCCGCATGCAGGGTCAGGTCGATGTCGGAAAGGAGCAGGCGCTCGCCGCGACGCAGGGCGAAGTTTCTGAAAGCGATCATGGGGTTGCCGGTACTGCGGGGGCGCGCATTGTAGCGGAAGCAGGCCGCGGTTGCCGCAGCGCGGTCGAGCAGCGCCGGGCACTGCGCCGGCGCACCGGACCATGCGCGCGGGGCGCGCATGCACGGGCTTGAGTCCGCACCGGAATTGACGAACGATACCGACGCGCACCGATCCGGCAGGAACCGCGAATGGCGATCGACCACAATCCGCAGGCCGAGCAGATGGGCGACGAGTCGATGGAGCGCAATCTCGCCTTCCAGGCGCAGGCGATCTGGCCGCAGGAGCAGGCCCTGTTCGATCGCTACGGCCTGTCGGGTCGATTCGAAATCCTCGATCTCGGCTGCGGAACCGGCGAAATCACCCGACGACTCGCCACGCGCTACCCGGATGCGCGCATCACCGGCATCGACATCCTCGAAGGCAATCTCGCGATCGCGCGTCGCGCCAGCACCGCATTCGGCGAACGCATCCGCTACGCGAGCGGCGATGCGTTCGCGCTCGCGCTCGCCGACACCGCGTTCGACCTCGTCGTCTGCCGCCACATGTCGCAGGCGGTGCCGGGCTTCGCGCGCGTGCTCGGCGAGATCGACCGTGTATTGAAGCGGGGCGGCTGGCTGCATCTGCTGTCGGAGGACTACGCGATGCTGCGCATGCCGCGCGGCGTGCGCAACCCCGATGCGTTCTGGGTCGGCACGGTGCTGCCGTTCCTCGAAGGCCAGGGCTGCGACGGTCGCATCGGGCGCCATTCGCCGACCCTGCTCGCGGAACACGGCTACGCCGATATCGCGGCCGACTACGTCGTCGTCGACACCCTGCGCGTGCCGCGCGCGGTGTTCGCCGGCATCCTCACCGCCTGGCGCGACGGCTATGTCGCGCCCTTGGCCGCAGCGAGCGGGCGCGACCCGGCCGACGTGCGCGCCGACTTCGACGCGATGATCGCCGACATCGCGACGCCACCGCGCTACGCGGTCTGGCACGTCCCGGTCATCTCCGGTCGCCGCAGCCCGTAGGAGCGGCTTCGGCCGCGACGGGCCAAGGCCCGCCCTATCCGCCGCTCCGGCGTGATGCAACGAGCAAAGCACGGGATTGCAGACATTCGCGACGCGACGACGCAGAATGCGCACCGCCCCCGCTCGCACGAGATCCGCAACCATGCAGGACCTGACCCAGGGCTCCGTCTTCAACCACCTGCTGAAGCTCTCTGCGCCGATCGCGATCGGCATGATGTTCCAGACGCTGTACGTGCTGGTCGACCTCTACTTCGTCGCGCGCCTCGGCGACGCGGCGATCGCCGGCGTCAGCACCGCCGGCAACCTGCAGTTCATCATCATGGCGCTGACCCAGGTGCTCGGTGTCGGCACGATGGCACTCATCGCGCAGGCGGTCGGGCGCAAGGACCAGGCCGACGCGAACCTCGTGTTCAACCAGAGCCTGCTGATCTCGCTCGCCTGCATCCTCATCACCTTCGTCGTCGGCTACGCCACCGCAGGCCCGTACACGCGCGCACTCGGCGCGGATGCGGCGACCAGCGCGGCCGGCACGACCTACCTGTACTGGTTCCTGCCCGGCATGGCATTGCAGTTCGCCCTCGTCGCGATGGGTTCCGCGCTGCGCGGCACCGGCATCGCCAAGCCCGGCATGATCGTGCAGGTGCTGACCGTGCTGCTGAACGCCCTGCTCGCGCCGATCCTGATCGCTGGCTGGCTCACCGGCCATCCGCTCGGCGTCGCCGGCGCCGGCCTCGCGAGTTCGATCTCGATCGCGGTCGGCGTGGTGATGATGACCTTGTACTTCGGTCGCCTCGAAAAATACGTGCGCTACGACGCCGCGCAGTTCCGCCTGCACTTCCCGACCTGGAAGCGCATCCTGCGCATCGGCCTGCCGCCGGGCGGCGAGTTCGCGGTGCTGTTCGTGTTCCTCGGCGTGATCTATCTCGTGATCCGCCCGTTCGGCGCGGAAGCACAGGCCGGATTCGGCGTCGGCTCGCGCGTGATGCAGGCGATCTTCCTGCCGGCGATGGCGGTCGCGTTCGCGGTCGCACCGCTGGCCGGACAGAACGTCGGCGCCGGCCTGCTCGAACGCGTGCGCGAGACGTTCCGCCACGCTGCCCTGCTCGGCAGCGGCATCATGCTGCTGCTGACCCTGTTCTGCCACTGGCGACCGGAACTGCTCCTGCGCTTCTTCACTAGCGATCCGCCGGTGATCGCGGTCGGCGCGGATTACCTGCGCATCATTTCCTGGAACTTCGTCGCGCAGGGCATCATCTTCAGCTGCTCGGGCATGTTCCAGGCGCTCGGCAACACCCTGCCGCCGCTGTATTCGAGCGCGACGCGCCTGCTCACGTTCGCCCTGCCGGCGTTCTGGATGTCGACGCGCCCCGGCTTCGAGCTGCGCCACGTCTGGTACCTGTCGGTCGCGACGGTGACCTGCCAGATGCTGCTCAGCCTGTGGCTGCTGATGCGCGAATTGCGCCGGCGCGAGCAGGCGGTGGCCGTCCCCGCGGCGGCCTGACGTCCGCGAAACCGGGCCTTCGTCGCTACGCATCGGCCTTCCGGGCGAAGCACCCCCGGCGCCGGCCCGACGTCGACGCATCGGGCTTCGGCGTCGAGGCGTTTCGCTGCGGCATTGCACGTATCCGCTCCGGTGCCGGACCTTGGAGGGTCCGGCATCGCAAAGATCCTTTGCGTGGTCGAAGCAAAAAGGTCGGAGGCCGGACCGCGATGGGTGCGAGCGCCCATCCTTCTAATGCGGCGTCGACGCTTTTCGGTCCGACGTCGCATGTCCCGGGTGCTCCGTCGGACCCGAAAGGGTCCGACACCGCATCGAATCCTTGCCCGCGAGCAAGAAATATTTGCGAAGGCGCATCCAGGTCATCGAACGCCGGAGCGAAACGCGTCGGGCGAGCGTCCAGCCCGCGCGCCAGTCGTGGACAAGGCGGTTGCGCGGGGTCGAAAAGGTGACCCATTGCTGCAGCGACGGCTGTTACGTCACCGGAAAGGCACCGCCACCTGCAAGGCGCCGCGCTCGGCGGCGCCCAGGATTCGAGCGAGCCGCAACCTTGCGGGCGCACCCAGACGATTCGCCCAAGTGGGCCGTTGCGAATCCGCGCGGTATCTTCATACCATTGTGGATACACCTTCCGGACTGCTGCGGGCGCTAACCTCCGATCGCATTTCGGAATCGGAGTTCGCCGAGTTCGAGAGACTTCTCGCGACCACGGCAGATCCACAAGAGAGAGATGAAGCCGTTGTCCATCTCCTGCGTGTTGTTCGCCTGGAGCCCGAGCAGGCGGTTTCCCTCGCAAAGTCGCATGTCGTCCGCGAGCGCCTGGGGCTGCAACTCGAACTGAAGCGCTACGTACGCGCACAACAATACGCTTCGTCCCGTGCTGCGCAGCAACTCCACCTGGCATCACGCTGGGGAGTGGCGTTCGATCTCCTTGTCGCCTGCTTCATGTCATTTCCATAGTGCCGCCCGACGATCCGTCGAGCGAAATTTCCACTGCCTCGGCACTGAGCGTGCCGGTTTCCATGAACCACTGGATCAAGATCCATGCGCTGGGCGAAAGCTTCGATGTCGATGCCTTCGTGAGAACGTGTTCCATGTCGCCAAGCTCGGTCTGGCGTCGCGGCGAACCAAAAGTCGTGGGCGGAGCAAGCCTCTACCCGACAAGTGGTATCGCCTTCAATCTCGGCGACGGCAGAATCGTTCCTTTTCCGGAACAAGAGCAGCTTGCAGTTGCCTTCTTGAAGGCGCATCGAGACGACCTCAAGACTCTGGGGCAATTCCCCGGAGTTTCACACTTCACGCTTGGCCTGCAATACCTGCGAACGTTTCAGCGTGAATCGTTCGGCTGCTGCATGAGTGCTTCGAAGTGGCTCATGTGGCACTGCCTTGACGTCGGCTGCTCGCTTTCTCACTACGTGTGCGTCGAGCGCAACGAAGGCAATGCCTGACCATTCGTCCGGGCCGACGGCAGCGATGGATTCCGGATCCGTGACGTGAGCACGATCATTCGTTCAAACCCCGGCTTTGCCGGGCGACCACGACGCTTCCTTCCGGAAGGAAGCGATCAACGCACAGCGCGCTGCTCGCCCTCGTCACGCAGGCTGAACGGCGTGAAGTGGGTGTGCTCGTCGTAGGTGTCGACGCCTTCGCGCCGCTTGAGGAATCCGACCACCGCGTAGGTGACCGGCGTCAGCACGATCTCGACCAGCACCTTCATGGTCCAGTTGAACGCGATCACCTTCAGCATGGTCTGCCCCGACCAGATGCCGGCGAACGCAATCGGGTAGAACGTGATGCTGTCGAGGCCTTCGCCGACCACGGTCGAGCCGATCGTGCGCGTCCACAGCCAGCGACCGCGCGTCCACAGCTTCATCTTCGCCATCACCCACGAATTGGCGAAGTCGCCGATCCAGTAGGCGAACATCGAGGCGAGCATGATGCGCCAGCTCGCGCCGAACACGACCTCGAGCGCCGGTTGCAGTTCCTTGTTGAACGGCTCGTCCGGGCTCGGCGGCATGCCGAGGATCGCGAACGTCATCATGCTGGCGAACGCGAGGCCGCCGAAGCCGGCCCAGATCGCGCGGCGCGCGCGCGCATAGCCGTACACCTCGGTCAGCACGTCGTCGAAGATGTAGCTGATCGGGAAGAACAGGTTGCCGGCGCCGAACGTCAGCGCGCCGAGCAGCGGCAGCGTGAACGTGCAGACCTTGGCCGGCCCGATCAGGTTCGAGCACAGCAGTACCGCGACCATGCCGCCGACGAGCAGGTCGTAGTAGCGGAACCCGCGCACGGGTCGATCGGTCATATCCATTCGCGTTCCCCTGAACCGCGAGCATCATAGCCGCGATGCGATGCGCCGCGCTGCGTGGCCTGCAGTACGATGGCCACTTTGTCCTGTCCGTTTTCCAAGGCAATGGCCACCATGATCCGCACGTCTCTGCTCCTGCCTTCCGCCGCCCTCGCACTCGCCTGCGCCATCGCGCCACCGGCGCGCGCCGGAACGCAGGTCGTCGATGCCCGCGCCGGCGTCGATCTCGTCAAGTCGGCCATCGATGCAAGGGACCGGGTCACCCTCAAGGGCGCGCGTGCCGCGCGTGCGTCGGGCACGACCACCGGCCCGGTCGCCGACGGACTCGCGCTGCGCCACCTGACGTTGACGCTGCGCCGTACGCCGGAACGGCAGGCCGCGTTCGAGATGCTGCTGCACGCCCAGCAGGACCCGACCTCCCCCGACTACCACCGCTGGCTGACACCGGGCGAGATCGGAGAACGCTTCGGTGCTTCGCAACGCGACATCGACGCGATCGCCGCCTGGCTGCGCTCGCAGGGACTCGACGTCGACGGTATCTCGGCGAGCCGCACGCGCCTGCGCTTCAGCGGTGAAGCGGCGCGCGTCGCCGCGGCCTTCGCGACCGGTCTGCAATACCGCTCCGATGGCAAGCGCCGCCGCGTCGCGACGACCGACGCACCCTCGATACCGGCAGCGCTCGCCGGCGCGGTCGCCGGCGTGGTCGGCCTGGATCTGCCGCGCTTCCATCCGACCCTGGTCGAAGGCGGCGTGCGTGCGCAAAACGTCGAAGGACCGCGCCCGCAGGCGAGCAGCTGCAGCGGCGCGGATTGTCTCTACACAGTGTTCCCTGCCGACTTCTCGCGCATCTACGATCTCGACAACGTCACGTTCACCGGCAGCGGCGAATCGATCGCGATCGTCGCACGTCAACGCGTCTACGCGGGTGACGTCAGCAACTTCCAGGCGCGTGCCGCGTTGCCGGCGAATCCGATCCAGATCATCGTGCCACCGGGCTCGGTCGATCCCGGCGCTCCGATATCCGGTTGCGGCGGCGCCGGTCAGCCGACGTGCGACGGAACGCCGAGCGATGAGCTTTCGGATCAGCTCGAGGCGACGCTCGACGTGCAGCGCGCCGGCGGCACCGCGCCGGGCGCGACGATCAAGCTGATCGTCGCCGACGATACCGACACCAGCAGCGGCGTGTTCGAAGCGGCCGAGTACGCGATCGACACGACACCCCTGCCCGCACGCGTGCTCAGCCTCAGCTTCGGCAGCTGCGAAAGCGACAATGGCCCGGACCTCGTGCATGCGATCGATGGCCTGTTCACGCAGGCCGCGATGGAGGGCATCTCGGTATTCGTTTCGTCCGGCGACAGCGGTGCGGCCGATTGTGCGCTCCACACCGAATCACCGCCCGCAGGACAGACCGCCAGCATCAACGCGCTGTGTTCGTCGGGCTCGGTGACGTGCGTCGGCGGCACGCAGTTCGCCGACACCGCCGATCCGGACGCGTACTGGTCGCGCACGAGCAGTTCAGGCACCGGCTATCGTTCGGCGCTTGGCTACATCCCCGAAGGCGCATGGAACGAACCGCTCGGCGATGGTGGCGACCCCCAGCTCGCGGCCACCGGCGGCGGCTACAGCCAGTTCGTCGCGCGGCCGTACTGGCAGAACGCGCCGGGTACGCCGTCTTCCGGCACGCGCATGACGCCGGACGTCTCGCTCAATGCCGCGAGTCACGACGGCTACTTCACCTGCCTCGCCGCACGCGGCGGCTCGTGCGCCGTGAGCGCGGGCAGCTTCCGCTTTCTCGTCACGAGCGGTACCTCGGCATCCGCGCCGAGCATGGCCGGTATCGCGGCGCGCCTCAACCAGATGGTCGGCGCAGCGCAGGGCAACCTCAACGCGCAGCTCTACGCGGTCGCGACCACGCGGCCAGAGGCATTCCACGACGCGACACCGACCAGCAGCGGTGTCGCCTGCGACGTCGCGGTGCCGAGCCTGTGCAACAACAGCACGCCGGGTCCGAGCAGCCTGTCCGGCGGCCTCGCCGGTTACGCGTTGACGCCAGGTTACGACCTCGCCACCGGCCTCGGTTCGCCGAACGTCGCGAACCTGTTCGCAGCGTGGGGTTCCGTGCAACCGCCCGGCATCCCGATGAACCAGTACGGCCTCAGCGGATCGTGGGCAAACCCCGCTACGCAGAGCCAGGGCATCGTGCTCAGCATCCAGCCGGACTTCTACGGCGCTGGCAGCGCGCTCCTGTTCGGAGGCTGGTTCACGTTCGATACGACGGCTGCCGGCGGCGAGCGCTGGTACACGCTGCAGGCCACCGCGCGCGGCGTGGCGACGACGATGCCGATTTATCGTACCGAGGGCGGCCGTTTCGACACATCGCAGGCAACGACGACGACCGCGGTCGGCGTCGCCACGATGCATTTCGACGACTGCACGCATGGCTCGCTCGACTACGCCTTCAGCGACGGCAGCGATCGCGCCGGCTCGATCCCGCTGACGCGCCTGCTCGCGAATGTGGAATGTTCCGCCGCGGGCGGCACGACGACGACGAGTGCGAGCTACCGCTTGACCGGCATCTGGGCCGATCCGGGCAACGACGGCCAGGGTCTCGTCATCGACATCGATCCGCTGCAGCACGTGCTGTTCGCCGCCTGGTATACCTACACGAGCAATGCCGCGGCCGGCAGCGACGAGCGTCAGCAACGCTGGTACACGTTGCAGGCGTTGTTGCCGAACGACGCGACGCAGGCGAGCAATTTCGGGATCTACGAGAGCACCGGCGGCGTGTTCGACCATTCCGCGACGACGAAGACCACCCAGGTCGGCACCGCATCGATCGTGCTGCACGGCTGCTCGTCGGCGACGCTGAACTACCGCTTCACCAGCGGCTCGAATGGGAGACGCAACGGCACGCTCGATCTTGCGCGCATCGGCCATCCGCCGAGCGGATGCACGCCCTGAAGGAAGGAGCGACGGCGAGGACCGCGCGAATCCACGGGACAGCCCTGCAGGCGGGCACGCCGGCGCCTCTCGAAGGCCGTGCCGGCCCCGCTTCCGGTAAAATGGCCGGCCGCCGCGATCCCGCGCGGCCCGGCCAACCAGAACGCAGGAATTCCCATGGGCAGAGGCCCGAGCATCGAGAACCGCAAGAACGCCGAAGACGCGCGTCGCGGCAAGATCTTCACCAAGCTGATCCGCGAGATCACGATCGCCGCGCGCAACGGCGCCGACCCGGCCGGCAACGCGCGCCTGCGCGTCGCGATGGACAAGGCGTTGTCGGCGAACATGACCAAGGACACGATCGAGCGTGCGGTCCGGCGTGGCTCGGGCGCCGACGGCGCCGACGACATGCAGGAGCTGCGCTACGAGGGCTACGGACCTTCCGGCGTCGCGCTGATCATCGATGCGATGACCGACAATCCCGTGCGCACCGTCGCCGACGTTCGCCACGCGCTTTCCAAGCATGGCGGCAACCTTGGCACTTCGGGTTCGGTCGCGTTCCAGTTCAAGCGCCTTGGTGAGCTCGTGTTCGACACGCACGAGGCCGGCGGCGAAGACAAGGTGCTCGAGGTCGCACTCGATGCCGGCGCCGACGACGTCGTCACCGACAGCGGGCGCAGCACGGTGCTGTGCGCGCCGGACAGCTTCGAGGATGTCAAGAAGGCGCTCGTCGGCGCCGGCCTGAAACCCGTCTCGGCCGACATCGTGATGCGCCCTGAAAACCGCGTCGCGGTCAGCGGCGAAACCGAAGAGACCCTGCGCGGCCTGCTCGACTGGCTCGACGAGCTCGACGACGTGCAGGAGGTCTACCACAACGCCGCTCTGGGCGATTGAAACCGCCGCGACGGCGACTGGCGAAGAGGCTTCGCCAGTCGCCCTGATCCTCAATGCGAGCGGGTATTTTCGACCGGATAATCGCCGTTCTGGCCGAACGGAACATCGAACGGCGTGTTGGGCGGCGTGCTCGGACGGATCGAGAACTTGCTCTCTCCCGGAGTCGCCGACGGGCGCCAGATCGCGTAGTCGTCGTAGCCGTCGCCGTCGAAGTCGGCCGACAGCGGGAAGTCGGTCGCCGACAGGCCGAAGTTGACCGGCGCGAGGTTGTTGCCCGTGCCCGTCTCATGCGTTTCCCAGACGATGTTTCCGCCGCTGCCATGCTCCGTCGTGGTGTCGCCGAGCGCGGAGCCGCTGTGGTTGCCCGTGATGATCACGTAGGTCGGCGCACCGAAGTTGTAGGTGTCGACGACGGCACCGTCGGTGCCATCGTGGATCTCGAACTTGGCCATGCCGCCGCCGGCATTGCTCTGCATCGCGACGTCGGCCTTGCCGTCGCCGGTCATGTCGATGCCGCCGGACGCGAAGTAGCCGTTCATGCCGCTCGGCAGGATGCGTTCGCTGCCATTGCTGCTGAGCTTGATCACGGTGAACGAGGGATCGCCCGCCATGGCGCCATTGCGATACAACGCGAAGTCGGTCTTGCCGTCACCGTCGTAGTCGCCGGCCTGGGTCGGGTCATCGCCGGTCTGGCCGTAAGCGACGTCGAGCAACGGCGCACTCTCCGGTCGACTCGACAACCGCACCATGTAGTGGCCTGGCGTACCCGGGCGCCAGATCGCCGGATCCCACACGTTGTCGCCGTCGAAGTCGCCGCCGACGAAGAAGTCCGTGGCCTGGCCGACGATATAACTGCGATCGGCGCCGCCGGCCGGCGTGCCGTCGTTGTCACGGATGAACCAGGTGACCGCGCCGGTCGGTCCGCCGCCCGTGTTGCGCACGACCACGTAGCTCGAGCGGTTGCTGCCCGTGTAGTCGAACTGCGCATGCACGCAGGAACCCTGCACGATGCCGTCGAAGCCGCTCGTGAACAGCGCATCGGTCGTCGTCAGCAGGCGCAGCTTCGCGACCGAAATCGCACCCGTATCGGTGCCCTGCTGGTCGGCGATGTGCAAGGTCCAGGTACCGTTGATCTGCGCCGTGGACAATGTGTTGAACGCGAACGTCAGCGGGCTCGTGCAACCGCCGGTCTTGATCGCATTGGCCGGATTGCCACGCGTGCTCGCGCGGTACTTGCCAGCCGCCACCGGCGTTCCCGCCGCGACGGCTTGCCACCAATCTCCGCCACGATCATCGAAAACGTAAGTCGCACCGAGATCGTTGTCGGCGCCGGTCGCGCCGAAACCCGTGCGCCCGAACACCAGATGGCGCGCGATGCCGAGCGGCGACACGAGCATGACGTCGAGATCGCGCACGTAGGTGTGTGCGAGGGTCATCGACACCTGGACATCCGTAAGAGTACCGGTCATGCCGGCTACGTTGAACGTGACGTCGCGCCCGACCGGGTCGTTGTCCGGAATCGCACCGAGGTTGTTACCCGTGAAATCCGTTGCATGCGCAGAGATCACCGCCGCCAAGAGGCATCCGGTCAGCAGGGCCTTCCCAAAGATCTTCATCATCCTTCCCTCCCCAGTGGACTTTCCAAAAAAAACATGTGTCGATGCGTCAGCCGACTGCCTGCTCCGCGGCCTCGTGGCGAGTCGTTCGAATCGGCACGGTACGTGAGCGGACGGCGGGCCTGGAAACCTTCGGCAGGCGACGCAGGGCGCCTGCCGAATGCATTGCTCAATGCGAGCGGGTGTTTTCGACCGGATAGTCGCCGTTCTGGCCGAACGGGACGTCGAACGGCGATGCGGGCGTAAGGCTCGGGCGAACCGAGAACTTGCTGTCGCCGACGACCGCGCTGGGCCGCCAGATCGCGTAGTCGTCGTAGCCGTCGCCGTCGAAATCACCCGACAGCGGAAAATCGCTTGCCGACAGGCCGAAGTTGACGGACGCGATCGGCGTGCCCGTGCCGGTGTCCCGTGTGTTCCAGACGATGTTGCCGGCATTGCCGCGCACGACCGTCGTATCGGCCAGCGCCGAACCCGTGTGGTTGCCGGCGACGACGACATCGGTCGGCGTGCCGAAGTTGAACGTGCTGACGATGGTGCCGTCGGTGCCGTCGTGGATGTCGATCTTGGCATTGCCTCCGCCGCCGTTGCTCTGCATCTCCACATCCGCGATGCCGTCCCCGGTCATGTCCGAGCCGCCGACCGAGAAATATCCGTTCATGCCGGTCGGCAGGATGCGGTCGGAGCCATTGCTGCTCAGTCGGACCACGGTGAACGAAGGATCGCCCGAGCTCGCGCCCGCGCGATACACCGCGAAGTCGGACTTGCCGTCACCGTCGTAGTCGCCCGCGTTGCGGGGGTCGTCACCGGACTGCCCAAAATCGAGTTCGAGCAGCGGAGCATTCGCAGGCCGGCTCGACAAGCGAGCGGTGTAGTGACCTGGAGTACCCGGGTGCCAGACGGCCGGATCCCACACATTGTCGCCGTCGAAGTCGCCCCCGACGAAGAAGTCGCCCTGCTGGCCGAGCAGGTAGCTGCGATCCGGGCCGGTTGCCGTGCCGTCGTTGTCGCGAATGAACCAGGTTATCGCGCCACCGGGGCCACCGCCCGTGTTGCGCACGACGAGGTAGCTCGAGCGGTTGCTGCCCGTGTAGTCGAACTGCGCGTGCACGCACGATCCACGGATGATCCCGTCGAAACCGTTCGAGAAGATCGCGTCCGAGGTGGTCAGCAGCCTCAGGCCGGCTGCCGAAATGGTGCCGGTGTCGGCACCCTGGACGTCGGCGATGTGCAGCGTCCAGACGCCATTGATCTGCGCCGCCGACAAGGTATTGAACGCGAACGTCAGCGGGCTCGTGCAGCCGCCGGTCTTGATCGGATTGGAGGTATTGCCGGCCGTGCTGGCGCGATAGACGCCTGCGGCCACCGGCGTGCCCGCCGCGACCGCCGCCCACCAATCGCTGCCGCGGTCATTGAAGACGTAGGTCCCGCCGAGATCGTTGCCGGATCCGGCGGCGGCAGCGCCAGCGCGCGAGAAGATGGTACGGCGCGCGACCCCGCCAGGCGAGATGAGCACGACGTCGAGATCGCGCGTGAACGTGTGCGTGATCGCCATCGACACCTGCACGTCCGCGATCGTCCCGGTCATTCCCGCGACGGCAAAGGTCACGTCGCGGCCGGCGGGATTGTTGTCCGGAATCGCCCCGAGATTGGAGCCTGCGAAATCCGTGGCCGGTGCAGAAAAGGCCGCCGACAAAAGGCAGCCCGCGAGGAACACCTTTCCCCAAGTCCGAATCATGACTCCCTCCCCAGGGGCACGAAAAAACGCTGCCAGCCGCATTCTAACGTAGTTTCCAGCCAACGAATTCACTGGATGGCAATGCTGCGGGCTGAGGGAAATCCGCCTGTGGACCCGGGTGAATTCCGCCGCCGATGGCGTGCCTTTCGATACGGGACAAGCCGATCACGTCGCGCCTAGATTCGGGTGAGGGGAAGTTACCGGCAGCGGACGCCCAGTCCGCCTTCACGTCATCCTTGGGGAATTTCATGGCTTCGAAGAATCGCTCGTCCGCGCCGAACCGCGCGCTGCTCGCAGGTGCAATCCTGCTCGCGCTCGCAACGGCATCGTTGCACGCGCGCCAGCCGGCGCAGAATCTTGGCTACGGCCTCGACAAGCTCGTCGATCGCGCCGCCGGTCGCGGCGAACGCGCCGATGATGCCTTGCGTGAGGGCTTCGCGACCGCTGCCGCCGACGTCTACGCGGAGCGGGCGATCACCGACGAGGCGACCGGCCGCGTGCTGGTCGACATCACGCTCGACGGCCGCGTTGCGCTCGATGCCGTGAAGGCCGATCTCGCCACACGAGTCGCCTCGCTTGCGGTGACGACGGTCGATCGCGGCTATCGCCGTACCGGCATCCTGGAAGGTTATGTCGCGATCGCCGATGTCGACGCCGTTGCAGCAACGAAAGGTGTTCGCGCAGTATTTCTCGCGCTCAAGCCGGACCTCGACGCCGTGCAGGTCGCCGACGATGCACAGGACGTCGGCAGCAGCGGCGCGGGCACCCAGGTGATGCCGGGTGAAACGCTGCACAAGATCGGCACGGCATTCGACCAGGGCGTCGTCCAGCACCGTATCGACCGCATCAACCAGATCTACAACCCGAGCGCGCCGGTCAACTACGACGGCAGCGGCATGACGATCGCGGCCATGTCGGACAGCTACGACAAGCGCTCGGCCGCACCGCATGCGACCGACGACGTCACCAGTTTCGACTTGCCTGGGGCCGCCGGCAATCCGATCAACACGCAGCCGGTCCAGGTTCTCGTCGACCTCCCGGCAACCGGCACCGACGAAGGACGCGCGATGGTGCAGATCCTGCACAAGATGGCACCGCGCGCACGCCTCGGGTTTGCCAGCGGTTCGCTCGGCGAAGTCGCGTTCGCCGAAAGCATCCGCCAGCTCGCCAACCTCCCCGGCCACGCCGGCATCGCAGGCTTCAACGCCGACGTGATCGTCGACGACATCAGCTACGGTGGCGAACCGTTCTACGGCGAGACGATCATCGGCGATGCGATCGACGACGTGACCGCGGCCGGTGTCGCGTACTTCTCTTCGGCCGGCAACAACATCGGCGTCAACGCATACGAATCCGAACTGCGCTGGGTCGCGAACGGGCTCGGCAACACCAGCGCCACGAACACCGCGCTGACCGGAACGAATATCGACCTGACCGGCGTTCCCGCCAATCTCTACGCGGGCGGCTTCCACAACTTCAACCCTGCGGCGGGCCAGCAGGACGTCGCGCAACTCGTCAACTATCCGGCACTCGCCTCGGTGGCGAACTCGCAGGGCACCGAGATCCAGTGGGACGACCCGTACGACCAGCGCGACCTCGTTCTGAACCAGCCGCCGATCTTCTCGAGCGGCGGCACGATCGGCGGCGGCACGACCTCGGTCACGTTCGACCAGAACAGCACGCCGGCGCTGCCGACGTTCACGCAGGGCACGCCTTACGTGATCACCGAGACCGCAACGAGCGGCAACTTCGACGGCATCGTGCAGATCTACGATGCGGGCAACAACCTCATCGTGAGCCAGGACACCGGCACCGACGAGGTCGTGCAGTTCTATCCGCCGACCAGCGGGCAGTACCACATCACGATCGTTCCCTACAGCACGACCGCCGGCGACTTCACGCTGACGGTGAACACCGCGCAGGGCTCCGCCGGAGTGACGACCGACGTGAACCTGCTCGTGTTCGACGTCAACGGCGCCTACCTCAGCACCGTCTCCTTCACGTCGAACAACCTCGCCAACAACCGGCCGGTCGAACTCGGCAAGATCGGTTCGCCGACCGGCCAGACGCAGATGCAATTCCTGATCGCGCGGTCGAACACACCCGTTGCCTCACAGCTTCCGACGCGCGTGCGTTGGGCGGTGCGCGGCAATGGTGGCGCCGGTTTCGGCCCGGCCGAGTACTTCAGCTACAACACCGTGACGACGAAGGGTCACGCGACCGCCAGGGGTTGCAACGGCACGGCGGCGTACAGTCCGTTCCGGCCGAACGTGCCGGAATACTTCACTTCCCCCGGCCCTGCGACGATCCTGTTCGATCACGACGCGAATCGCTTGCCGACCCCGGAGATCCGCGAAGTGCCGCGCGTCGCCGCCACCGACAACGCGAACACGACGTTCTTCGTCAGCGACACGACCTCGGATCTGGACAGCAATCCGAACTTCGGCGGCACCAGCGCGGCGGCGCCGCATGCGGCAGCGGTTGCTGCGCTCGTCCTGCAGTCGAGGGGCGGCCCGCGTTCGATCACGCCGGATGCACTGCGCACGATCTTGCAGAGCAACGTGTTCCCGCACGACCTTGATCCGATGCGCGCGCAAGGTTCCGCGCAGACGACCGACGGCGGCACGGTGACACTCGCGATCACGTCGGACGAGGAATCCAACGCGAACACCGGCGGACGCGATCCGAACTCGTTCCAGTTGGACTATTCCGGTGCAGGCTCGATCAAGACGTTCACCTTCAACCCGCAGGGAACCGCGGCGACCGGCGGCCACGTGACCGGCGGCAACCACGGCATCCAGGACAGCGGCGCAGGACTGGTCACCTATTTCGAGAACGATTTCCCGGGTCTCGTATTCGAGCCGTCGACCATCAACTTCGCATTGGGAACGCTCGTCGGCCTCACCGCCGGAGACATCACGCCACCCTCGAGCATCACGCCATTCACCGGCTTCAGCAATCCCGCGGGCGCACCCTCGAACGGCACCTCGCAGTTCTGGACGATGACGATCGCTTTTGCCGACAACGCGTTCAGCACCGGCAAGAGCATGCACTTCACGGTCGGGCGCGGCGCACAGCACTCCGCCACGACCGGCAATGGCGCGGTGATCGGCAACGGTACGACGACGGCGAACTACCTCTCCGACCTGTTCGGCGGCGGAGTATTCGTTCCGCGCGGCACCGTCGTCCGCGACGGCATGACGTTTTCGGGCACCACCACGAGCGGCGGCACGTTCTCGGGAGTCATCCGCAACACTATCGGTGCCGGCTATTCGAAACTCGACGGCTATGGCCTCATCGACGCGATGACGGCGACGGACCGCATCTTCACCGACGGCCTCGACTGATCCGGCTGTTCCCCGGCACCCGGGCGTCGCGAGGCGCCCGGGTCTTGCCCTGGGATATACCCGCACCTATCGCGCAGGACCTTCCCGCCGCACGCCGCTTGCACCCTTGCGCGCGCGTCCTTCAGTCCTTCGCATTCGCGTAGATCTTCACGACCTCGTACAGGAAATGCCGCCCGTCAAGCAGTGACTTCACGCGGATGCGTTCGTTCAACCCGTGCGCGTGGCTGCCCTCGGTGTCATGGAACATGCCGGACAGGCCATAGGTCGGCGTGCCGGCTGCATTGAGGAAGCGGCCGTCGGTCGCACCGGTCGACATCGTCGGCACGATCGCGACACCCGGCCAGATCGCGTCGGCGACCTTGCGTACCGGCTCCATGATCGCCGGCGTCAGCGCGGGCGCGTTGCCGACCGGACTCGGCTCGCCGACCGTGCTGATCGCGATGTCGGGGTCGTTCGCGAGTTTCGCGAGCGCATTCTTCACCGCGTCGAGTGGCGTGCCGGGCAGGATGCGGCAGTTGACGTTCGCGCCGGCCCTCTGCGGCAAGGCATTCGGCGCATGGCCGGCGTCGACCATGGTCGCGACGCAGGTCGTGCGCAGCATGCTGTTCCAGCCGGGATTGAGCGTCCACAGGCGATCCCCCGCGGCCGCATCGGGCGGATCGGCGAGCACCGCCTTGATGTCTTCCGCGACGGCTTGCGGCGCCAGTTCGAGCTGCGCCTTGAAGTACCCGCGCGTCGCGTCGTTGAGGCTGATCGGGAACTGGTAGGCGCCGATGCGACCGAGCGCGGCGCTGAGTGCGTAGATCGGATTTTTCTTCGTCGGGCGCGAGCTGTGGCCACCCTTGTCGGTCGTTTCGAGACGGAAATCCTGGTAGACCTTTTCGCCGGCCTGCACCTGCAGCGCGACCGGCTTGCCTTGGCCGTCCAGTTCGCCGCCGGCGCCTTCATTGAGCGCGAACGCAGCGTGCGTGAGCTCGGGATGTTCCTTGATCAGCCATTCGACGCCGTCGAACGTGTCCGAGGTTTCCTCGCCGCAGGTGAGCAGCATGCGGATGTCGCGACGCGGCTTGAAGCCTTCCTTGTGATAGCGGATCAGCGAGTCGGTGAACACCGCCGCCATCGCCTTGTCGTCGCTGGCGCCGCGCGCGTAGAACCAGCCGTCCTCCTCGACCAGCTTGAACGGATCGCGCACCCAGTCCTCGCGCTTCGCTTCGACCACGTCGATGTGGGCGAGCAGGATCATCGGCTTCGCGGTGGCGTCGCTGCCCTTGATCGTCGCGACGAGGTTGCCGTCCCTGGGCCGTTGCGGGGGCACAAGCACTTGCGTATCCGCCGCAGGAATCCCGCCCTCGACCAGGCGCGCCTGCATCGCCTTCGCCGCTTCGGTGCAACTGCCGACCGAAAGCGTCGTGTTGATCTCGACCAGTTGCTTGTACAGCGCACGAAACGCGACCTGGCCTGCGTCTGCCGCCGGTTTCGCGTGCAGCGGCGACGCCGCCACGATCGCTGCCACCATCATCGTCGCCAGACGCGTGCGCTTCATGTCGTATCCTCATCGGTCGGATTTGCAAGCATGGAACCTTCGCCTGTGGGCGGCAAGTCCGCACTTCTGGCAAAATCCGGCGCGACCGGGGCAATCGCCACGGCGTACCGGCCGGCAAAAGGAAAGACTCGATGGAACGCATGCGCATGGCAGCCGTCGCCGCATTGCTGGCGACCGGTATCGGTTCCGCGCCTGCCCAGAACCTGATCGTCAATCCGAACTTCGGCGGCGATACCAGCGGCTGGATCAGCGACGCCGGCACCACTATCTTTTTCGATGGCAATCAGGACGCGAACGCCTCGGCCGGGTCCGGCGCCATGGCGATGCAGCCCACGAGCGGTTTCACCGTGTCGGCGCATCAGTGCGTTGCGATCACCGACGGCGACACCTTCAGTTTCGGGGCGCAGGTCAAGCCGAATACCGTCATTTCCTTCGGCATGGCATGCCTGGCATTCCCGGTACCCGGCTGCAACATCGACCCGATCGGCAGCGCCGCGGCCATCGTCGCCGGCCCACCGGGCGAGGGCGGCTGGATACAGCTGCGCAGCGCGTCGCCCTATGTGCTGCCCGCCGGGACGCAAGGCATCTCATGCATCATCACGGGCAGCCTGCAACCGCCCGCCAGGATGCAGCAGCCGGACGGCACGAGTACGTCCATGTGGGTCGACAACGTGTTCTTCGCGCAGGGCACCACGCCGGTGATGCTGCAGGCGTTCCAGATCGAGTGACGCCTTCGGTGCGGCGCAACCGGCCGCAGGCGTTACCAGTCGCTGCGCTCCGGCAGCAGGCCGCGCAATTCCTGTTCGGTCAGGTTGCGCCACTGGCCGAGCTTGAGCGCGCCGAGCTTGACGTTGACGATGCGCACGCGACGCAACTGGGTGACCCGATAGCCGAACGCCGCCGCCATCAGGCGGATCTGCCGGTTCAGGCCCTGGGTCAGCACGATGCGGAAGCCGAACTTGGCGATGCGCGTCGCGCGGCACGGCTTCGTCGTCTGGTTGTGGATGCGCACGCCGCGCGCCATGCCGGTGAGGAACTCCGGCGTCACCGGCTTGTTCACCGCGACCAGGTATTCCTTCTCGTGGCGGTTCTCCGAGCGCAGGATCTCGTTGACGATGTCGCCGTTGCTGGTCAGCAGGATCAGGCCTTCCGAATCCTTGTCGAGGCGACCGATCGGGAACACGCGCTGCTGGTGATCGACGAAGTCGACGATGTTGCCACCGACGTCGCGCTCGGTCGTGCAGGTGATGCCGACCGGCTTGTTCAATGCGATGTAGACGTGCTTGCGACCCTTCGCGCCCGCCTTGCGGGCGAGCAGCGCATGGCCGTCGACGAGCACCTCGTCGCCTTCCTCGACCTGGGTGCCGATGCCGGCGGCCTTGCCGTTGACGGTGACGCGCTTTTCCGCGATCAGGCGATCCGCTTCGCGGCGCGAGCAGTAGCCGGTTTCGGCAATGTGTTTGTTCAGGCGCATCCACGCATTCTACGCGGCGAGGCCGGTGCGTCGAAACCGCACGCGCGTGCGTGCGCATCGAACGCGGTTCGATGCACGCCCGCATTTCCCGCGCAGCACGTTCGGCGTAGGCTTGCGGTTTCCGGCACTGGCCGGCTGCGCACTCCACCATTCGAGCAAGGAGACTCCCGATGAAGAAGCATGCATCCGCGGTATGGACCGGCAGCCTGAAGGAAGGCAAGGGCACGATCTCGACCGAGACCGGCGTGTTGAACAATGCGCCCTACGGCTTCAAGTCGCGCTTCGAGGACGGGCCCGGCACGAATCCGGAGGAACTGATCGGCGCCGCGCACGCGGGCTGCTTCTCGATGGCGTTGTCGGCGCAACTGAGCGGCGCGGGCTCGCCGCCCGAGCGCATCGAAACCAAGGCCGAGATCACGTTCGACAAGGTCGGCGAAGGTTTCGCGATCACCGCGAGCCACCTGACCGTCAGCGCCAAGGTTCCCGGCATCGATGCGGCGAAGTTCCAGGAACTGGCGACGAAGGCGAAGGAAGGCTGCCCGATCTCGAAGGTGCTGAACGCGAAGATCACGATGGATGCGACGCTGCTGTAGGAACCCACCCTGTGGGCGACAAGCGATGCCGCGACGCCGCTTCGATGCGGGTCGCGCACAGGGTGCGCTCCTACGTTCCCTGCCCCGCTTGCAACGGCCAGCGCCCGATGACCCGATAAGGCTCGGGCGGCTGGCTGTCGATCAGCACGAACTCGTCGACGCGCCAGGGAATTGGCGGTCGCAATGGCCGATGCAATGCATGTTCCGCATCGCGCAGGATCGTCACGTGCGGCACCAGACGCGTCGCGCCATGGGTGCGGCAAGCGCGCCGCGCGAGTGCCTTGCCGAGCGCCTCGTGCAGGCGCAGAAGGTCCACCGGCGTCTCGTCGCAGCCGAGCCATAGCGGCATGCGGCGCGCGCCGAAACTGCCGATCGCATCGAGTGCGAACTCGAACGGTGCCTCGTGTATGTCGCCCGCCGCATCGATCGTGCGCGCGACGAGGTCGGGAGACAATCGCGCATGCTCGCCGAGGAATTGCAGCGTGAGGTGATAACGCGGCGGCTTGAGCCAGCGTCCGGGCGGTGCGTCCGTCGCGCGCAGCGCATCCGCTGCCGCCGCAATCGCCGCGCGCGTCGACGCCGGCGGCGACAGCGCGAAGAACACGTTGTGGATCGCTCGCGCAGGCTCGAAGCCCGGTAGTTCGCTCTGCATCGACGAAGTCTAGCGCCGATCCCTCGCCGATCCGCAGCCGGCATTGCCAGCGAGATCTCGCGCCTATCGCATGACGGGTGGCCATGCGACAGCCTCACGCGGTATAACTCGCTCGTCCCCGCGGAGCCGCGCAATGCGCCTTGCCGTCCTCGTCGCCACCGCTGCCGCCCTGGTAGCCTGCCAGTCCGTCAACCGACCCGAGCATCGCCCGGGAAATGCCCCGGCAACAGCGACGCCACAAGCGCTGGTGCACGGTCGCGCGACCTATCTGGAACGCATCCTGCTCGCGCCGGGCGCGACACTCGACGTGCAGCTCATCGACGATGCCGTTGCAGACGCGTCGAGCGGATCGGCCGCTGCGGCGACGATCGCGAGCGCACGCTGGAACGACTTGCACGGACCGCCCTACGATTTCGCCCTGCCCTACGACCCCTCTCGCGTCGCCGCGAACAGGCGCTACAGCCTGCGCGCGACCCTGCGCGACGCCGATGGCCGCCTCGAATTCGCGACCGAGCGCCGTGTCGCCGTCGTTCCTGGCGCGCGCGAGGCGGTCGAATTCCGTCTCGTCAGGGCAACGAACTGATTCCCCTCGCGCGCGCGTCGACACCTGTTGCGGGAGCGAGTTCATTCGCGTTTCGAACGAAACCCGTGTCAGCCGCACCACCTCTCCGGAGCCCTCCCGTGACCATGCGCACCACGATCGTGTTCCTCGCTGCCCTTGCGATGCCTCTGCACGCGGCGACGTACCAGGTCGGGCCGACCCGCACCTACCACACGCTCAATGCGCTGTTCGCCGCGGTCGATGTCGGTGCCGACGACATCGTCGAAGTCGACGGTGACACGACTTACGCCGGCGGCGTGATCGTTCCCGAGGAAGCGTCCGGCAGCAGCGGCCATCCGCTCACGATTCGCGGCATCCGCATCAACGGTCACCGACCGCTCATCGCCGGTGGCGCCAACACGGTCGAGTTCCGCCAGTCCGACCATCTCGTGTTCGAGGGTTTCGAGGTCAGCGGCGGCACCTCGCGCTGCATCCTGCAGGGCGCCGACGACGTGACCGTGCGCGACTCGGTGATCCACGCCTGCCCCGCGCACGGCATCCTCAGCACCGACCAGTTGTCCGGCTCGTTCACGCTCGAATACAGCGAGATCTACGACGCCGGCAACGGCACCTCGCAGCACCCGCTGTACATCCAGAGCGACGAGATCGCGCACCCGGGCTCGCTGTTTCGCATGCAGTACTGCTACGTGCACGATGGCAATGGCGGCAACCTGCTCAAGGACCGCCACGAGCGCAGCCAGATCTACTACAACTGGTTCGAAGGCGCCGCCTATCACGAGCTGGAGCTGATCGGTCCCGACGAGGCCACGCAGCAGGACGGATGGTCGATCGACCTCGTGCGCGAGGACCAGGATGTCGTCGGCAACGTGATCGTTCATTCCAATCCCTTGTTCGGCGCGGTGATCCGCGTCGGCGGCGACGGCTCCGGCCAGAGCAAGGGACGCGCGCGCTTCGTCGAGAACACGATCCTCGTCACCTCCGGCCAGGACGCGACCGTGTTCCGCATCTTCGACGGCATCCAGGCCGTCGAGGCACACAACAACGTGCTGTACGCGAGCGCGGGAGGCGTCATCCGCGTCGAGCGCACGGTCGAGGCGGTGTGGGCGAACGGCCGCCAGGTCGGCGGCAGCAACAACTGGATTCCGACCGGCGCGACATTCGTGCCGGCGGAATGGACCGGTACGCTGAGTGGAACGAATCCGGGCTTCGCGAATGTCGCATCGCTCGACCTCACGCCGACCGTGGCGGGTGCCCTGCACGATGCCGCCGACATGGCGCCGCAGCCGATCCCCGGGTATGCAGTCGCCGGCGCGTTGTTTCCGCCGCAGTATCAACCACGCCGCGCGTTGCTCGCGCCCGGCGCCGCCGTCGCGCGCCCTGCCGACGGATCACTGGACATCGGCGCGATCGAACTCGGTGGTGATCGCATCTTCGCGAACGGATTTGATGGAAGCTGAGACGACGCCCGCGCGGAAGCGGGCGACTCAGTCGATGCGATAGGGAGCGCCGTCCCAATAGCGGAACGCAAGGCTCTCCCCCACATCGCGAGCCGCGTCTTCGCCAGCGGGATCGTGTGTGATCCAGACGCCGCGGATCTCATCGCCGGTGTCTTCGAAGCGTGATATCGCGAGTACGAGACGGCGCTGCGCCAGTGCGTCCAGCAACTGCGGGATCGTCGCGATCGGGGGAACGACCCTGTACTGCGAGAGTTCTTCCGCGTCTGTCTGCCAGTAGTAGCCGTCGAAAGCGATCACGCCGTCGGAATCGACCACGAGCGTGAATTCGCCGTCGGGCGTCGGATAGCGTTGGTCGGTCACGGGACACCATCGCATGGGAAAGACACGGGACTGTAGCGCGCGCGGGTTCTCTGCATCGCGATGGCGGGAGCAGTGGTGGACCTGGTGTTCGGGTCATCCATGGTTGTTCGCCTGCATGTGCTCCTGCAATGCAGGCATTCCGGCCATCCATGGCTGTTCGCCTGCATGGGCTCCTGCAATGCAGGCATTCCGGCCATCCATGGCCGTAAAAAAGGCCCCCGCTTGCGCGGGGGCCCGGACACGCTGGCGCATGGCCATCCATGGCTACCGTCCTTGGTTCGTTCCCTGGCCCCGCTTCCGTCGGGGCGATGGTCCGGGACCTGATTGGAAAGGTCCGGTGCGTGGCGCTCACGCGCGACGCTTGTTTTTCGGGGCAGTCGTTTCGGGCCCTGCCCGCGCACTCGGCGTGCGTCGTGCAGGTGATGCAAAGCTTCACATTTCAGGATTCGACGTTCCGTGCCCCGGATTACGCACGTCGGCTCGATCGGTGCACATGCGGGGTGTGAACTGGCGCACATTCGGCCCGGAAGACCCGGCGCACGGCCATCCGCGAGGATCAGAGCCGGGCGAAACTGACGCGTTCGTGCCCGGCGATGTCGCGGGCGCTGCGCACCGAGCTCAGGCCGCGCCGCTCCAGCAGATCGCGCACCTGCGTCGCCTGCTCCCAGCCGTGTTCGATCAGCAGCCAGCCGCCGGGAAGGAGGTGCGAGGGAGCCGTCGCAACGATCGTGCGGATGGCGTCGAGGCCGTCCGCACCGGAGGCAAGTGCGGACGTCGGTTCATGGCGCGGGTCGCCACGCGAAAGATGCGGATCGTCCGCAGCGATGTAGGGCGGATTGGAGACGATCAGATCGAATCGCGCATCGCCGAGCGCATCGCACCAGTCACCGTGCGCGAACTCGATATTGGCGAGCCCGAGACGTCGTGCGTTCGAACGCGCGACATCGAGCGCGTGCGTGCTGAGGTCGGTCGCTCGCACGCGTGCCAGCGGACGTTCGTGCGCGAGCGCGAGCGCGAGCGCACCGGAGCCGGTGCCGAGATCGGCGATCCCGCACGCAACCTTCTCCGGCACGCGCTCGAGCGCGAGCTCGACCAGCAGTTCGGTCTCCGGTCGCGGGATCAGCACCGCCGGCGTGACCGCGAGGTCGAGCGACCAGAACGCGCGGCGACCGAGCAGGTAGGCGACCGGCATGCCACCCGCGCGTGCCTCGACGAGGCGTTCGAACCGCTCGCGCTGCACGTCCGTCGGCACATGCTCCGGCCACGCGAACAGCCATGCCCGCGTGCGCTCGAGCGCATGCGCGAGCAACAATTCGGCTTCGCCGCGCGCCTCGCTGCCGCCGATGCGGGCCGCACCCGCGGCAACCAGGGCGCGTACGTCACTCAGGGCTGCACCTCGGGTGGTTCGACCCGGGGAACATCGACGATCGGGCGCATCGGCTTGCGCCAGTAACCGCCCTGCATCCATGCCGCAAAGCCCTTGCGCAACCAGCCGACCAGCGCGCTCGCGAGCCACAGCGCCCACGCCAGCATCGCGATCTTGTGTACCCACAACGGCAGGCTGATCGCGCGCGCGACCGGCAAGGCATCGGTGCTGCGATCGGCGAACCAGCGCAGTGCATGCGTGTCGTAGCCGTTTCCGGCGACCGCCATGTCGGGCGTGCCGAGCAGACCATCCTGCACCGCCGCGAGCAGGCACAGCAGCGCCAGCAGCGTCAATGCCGGCAGGCCAACCTGCACGAGGTTGAATGCGGTGACGCCGTGCGGCGCCTGCCGCGCGCGCGCATCGAGCGCGAACAGCCAGGCGACGACGACGAGCAGTGCGATCCACGAGAACGTCGAGAATCCGAGCACGAGCAGCAACCACTGCCACGCCTTGAGTGGCGAGCGACGCGTGCGGCCGAGCGCGAAGGCGAGCAACAGCGCGAGTGCGAGTTCGCTCCAGTACAGGACCGCCGGACCCGCGGTCGGTCCCGATGTCGCGAGCAGCCAGCGATCCGCCGGCAGGTCGATGCCGAGGTCGATGTTCGCGGCCGGCAGGCCGAGTGCCAACGCCGGCGTATTCGTGACGACACCGACCGCTTCGTCGTCGCGCCAGCGGACCTCGAACTTGTGCGAGCCCGGAACCAGCGGCAGGCTCAGCTTGCCGTCCTGCAGGCGCAGGTTCAGGGCCTGGCCGTCGCGTGTGCTGCCGACGAGTTCGGCGCCTTTCGGCAGGGTGATGGATTGCTCACCGCCTTGGCTCGCGCGCGCCGTGAGCGCAAGCGTCGTTTCCGCCGCGCGCTGGCCCGGGCGGCGCACGACGCTGACCCAGTCGATCGCGCGCGAAGCGCCTTGCGCGGCTTCGGGCCGCGTCACGCGCAGCACGAGTTGCTCGCCCGGCAACGGGTGGAACTCGAAGCGGTGCGCACCCTGGGCGTCTTCGGCCGGCAGCGCGATCGCCGGGACACCGGACGATTCGAGATGCCAGGTCGGGCCGACCTGCACGCTCCAGATTTCGGCATGCTCGCCAAGCGGGGGCGCGACGAGGGTCAACGCGTCCGACTTGTCGAGCTTGCTGTCCCATGCGGTCTGCGTCATGCCCTCGCCGAGGGCGACCATCACGCGCGCGTTGTCGACCTTGAGCCCGGCGGTCGTGACATGCTCGCCCGCGAGCAGCGGTAGCGCGAGCGCGATGCCGCCTTCGCGCGGAGCGAGCCGCGATACCTGCGTACTGACCGACCAGTCGAGGCCGAGCAGCAGCGCACGCTCGACGACGACGTAGGGTGCGAACTGTTGCGTCGTCCCGACTGCGGCTTCGCCGTTCGCACGCGCGCGCACCAGGGTCAGGGTCTGCGTCAGCAGACGCGCCTCGTCGTCGAGACCGCTCGCCTGCCAGCCATCGCCGGCGAATGCGACGCGCGGCGGCGGCAGCGGGAAATCCAGTGCGATCTTGTCGGACACTGCCGCGAATGCGAGTTCGATGCGGTGCACGCCACGCGGCACGTCGAGCCACAACGTTTCGCCGACGCGCGCGACGCCCTCCTGCACCGCGCCATCGAGGCTGATCCTGCGCAGATCGAGATTGCGCCGGTCCGCCGGCAACGGCAGCGCGACGCGTTCGAGCGCATGTGCTTCCAGCGTGACGCCGATCTCGTCGCCATGCGCGACGATCTGCGCGTTCGAGAACGCCGCGCATGCCGGCGCACATTTCGGTGCTTCGAGCAGGCGCGCGCGCAATTGCTCGAGCAGTTCGTCGGGCGGGTACGCCTGTGCCTGCGCTCGCACGGGCGAGCTGGCGAGGAAGGTCGAAGCGGCGAGCAGGCCGAACAAGGCGGTTGCACCCGCGCGCGGCACGCGCAGACTGCGCCACGCCGGTTGCAGCAGGCGCATTCCGAGCCATGCGAGCAGGCCGACCAGCACGACGCGCAGCAGGCGCACGAGCCATGGCGGCGCAATCAGCAGACGCATGGTCTGCGTCGGCACGACGCGCCCGCTCCAGCCAAGTTCGTAGCGCTGCCCGCGGTCCCAGTTCGCTTCGCCGGCGCCGGTCTGCAGCACGGTCGATTCGGCGTAACGCTCGATCTTGTCGATGTCGACGCGGCGCAGGTTCGAACCGCTGACCGTGATCGTTTCGAGTTTTTCGCCTTCTGCAATCGGTTGCGGTGCACTCTTCCTTCGCAAAGGTTCTGCCGGCGCTGGCGGCGCCGCCGGCGCCGGTGCCACCCCCATCGCTTGTTCCTCGTCCCGCGCAGCGTCCTGCTGGATCGGAGCTGCGCTGCGCGTCGCCATGTTGCTCGGGAACTGGAACGCGTCGGCCACGCTGCGCCCGCTTCCCGCGTGTTCGAGCTGCGGATGCAGTGCGTTGCGCAATTGCACAGCCGCGAACGGCAACGCGAACACGATGAACAGCACGAGCGCGGCGCGCCGCAGCCATTCGAAGGCGCCGGCCAGCCTGCCCGCCGGCAGCGTGCGCAACGCGAGGCCGAGGCCCAGTGCCGCGAGCAGGGTCCAGCGCGGCGCTCCCGGTTCCTGGTAACCGAGCACAAGATAGGCGCAGGCGATCAGCACACCGGGCACGCCGAGCAGGCGCCATGCGAGCAATGCGAGCAAGGCAGCGATGAATACGTCGTACAGGGTCCATGCGGAGACCCAACTGCCGTGCGCATAGTCGGCGCCCGGCGCACCGAGCAGGCGATAGCCGTCCGGCAAATGCACGATCGCCGTGGCGCCGTCGAAATTCGTGTTCCAGCCGGCCACCGGCAACTCGCTGGACTTCGGCGTGATGCGCATGCCGGCGGTCAGGTCGACGTTCGGGTTGCGCCATTCCACGCCGGTGCTGCCGCTAGCCGCGCCGCGCGTGACCAGCAGTGCATCACTGCCTGCATCGGCACGCTCGAGCGCATACGGCGCCGTGACGTCGAGTCGCCAGTCGCGCAGCATGCGGCCATTGATGCGGTCGCGCGCGAACCAGCCGCCACCATCGAAGTCGAGCCACATCTCGCGGCTGAGGCCGAGCTGGTTCTGTGCGTCGGGATCCTGCCCGCGCGAACGTTCCTCGATCGTGAGCTTCGCGGCATCCGCCAGCGCGAACGTCGGCAGCTGCGCCCATTCGCCCGGTACCTGTGCCTGCGCCGGGTCGATCGGCAACGCGCCGTTGGCGATGCTGACACGCAATTGCGGCGCGGCCGCGTAGCTCCAGATTTCCTGCTGCGGCCACGGTGCTGCGGGCACGCGCGCCGTCACCGCCAACAGCGGTGCGATCGCGCGCGCGTCCAGCACGACGCTGTTGCTGCCAGGTTGTACGCGCACGCGCAGGCGCCCGTCGGCATCGAGGCGCGCCGGCCATGCGCTCTCGAGTGCGAGCGGCGCGAATCCTTCAGGCAACGCCGGACCGATGACCTCTTCGCGTGCCTGGCCGGACACCGCGATCTCGATGCGCGTGGTCAGCAGCGCCGGCACGCCGTCGGCGAGGCGGCGATAGACGCGCAATTGCATGCTGTCCGCCTCGGGAGCGGCGACCGCCGCGCGCCCGAGCGTCAACTCGTCGCCGTCGCGCTGCACCGGCGCGACAACCTTGCCGCCGACACGCAGCGCGACCAGCCCGACCGTCGCGGGAACATGCAGGGTCTGCGGTCGCTCGCGCCAGGGAATCTGCGCGTGGATCTCATGGCTGCCGACCGCGAGGCGCAGGCTCGGCCCTTCGTGATCGACCACCACGGCGGGCCGGCCGTCGACACTGACCTGCTGCGGCCAGTGCTGCGCCGTGCCGGGCAATGGCACCCAGCTCTCCGCCTCGACCTGCCAATGCTGGGTGAAGCTTGCGCCGGTGTCGTCGGCCGACAGCACGAGTACGCCAGGCCACGCGCACAGGAAGTCGTTGGCGTCCGCGCCACCGCGACCGGCGATCAACGGGCACGCGCGGAATTCCTGGTCATGCATGACCCAGCTGCGCCAGGGTTCGAGCGGGGTCGGCACGTCCGCGGCGGCATGGGCGGCGATGCTGAAGACGAGTCCGGCAAACAGGCGGGCGAGCGGGCGGGCAAACGGGTGCATCGGCAGGTCCTTGTGCAAGTCACGCGGCATGCAACGCGTACGCGGTCGGCGCGGGGTTCTCTCCGGCGCCCAGCACCACGATCCCTTCGCGATCCATCTCCCAAGTGAACGTTACAGCCCACCATGTGTCAGCAGGTGCCACCCCTGCAGCAGGCAGGACGACACGAAACCCGTCAGGAACAACAGGTAGCTGTAGCGCAGGTAACGGTACTTGTAGCGCCGCAGGTAGCTGCCGAGCGAATAGATGTCGTTCGACCAGACGCAGTAGGGCGACCCGTCCGGAGTCAGCGCGCGCGCCATCTCGGCGAGGTAGCGCTCGCGCGTCAGCTCGGAGAAGTGGCCGAAGAACAGCAGGTTGAAACCATCGGGCAGCCGTTCGCCGGATACCTTGAGCGGACGGTATTTCGGCAGCACCGCGAGGATCGCCAGCAGCAGTGCCGCCAGCGTGAAGCCCGCCAGCACCAGCATCGACATGCGCAGATCCGGATCGTTGACGCGCCCGATCGCGATCGTCAGGACGATCGAGGAAACCGTGATGATGATGTTCGCCTTGGTGTCGGCCATGCTCGAGAGCGCGACATGGTGCTGCTGCGCGGTGCGCAGCAGGTTGTCGCCGGTGTTGCGTTCCGGGATCCGCGCGAACGCAGCCATCGCCGGGGGAGCCTGTTCGTCCATCGTCGTCTCGCTGCCGCAAACCGCCCGCATCTTAGCAAGTGCCAGCCTCGCCGGTCGCCGACGGCGACGTGCTCGCCAGCCTCCTCCGCGAGCGGCTGTCGAGCCTCGGTGATGGACGTTGCGGCGAGGCTGGCCGACAATTGCGCCCTCCCGCCCGACTCGCATCCGCAGGAACCCGCACATGCAGCACCTGACCATCGTCACGACCGGCGGCACGATCGACAAGATCTACTTCGACGACAAGTCGACGTTCCAGATCGGCGAGCCGCAGATCGGCGAAATCCTCGAAGCACTCGGCGTCGCGTTCACGTTCGAGGTGCTGCCGGTGCTGCGCAAGGACAGCCTGCACATGGACGCGCATGACCGCGATGCGATCCGCACGGCGATCGAGCGGCAGCCGCACCGGCACGTGCTCGTCACGCACGGCACCGACACGATGGTCGAAACCGCACAGGCGCTGGCCGGGCTCTCCGGCAAGGTGGTCGTGCTGACCGGCGCGCTGAACCCGGCGCTATTCAAGGGTTCGGACGCGGTGTTCAACATCGGCTGCGCGGTCGGCGCGGTACAGACCCTGCCCGACGGCATCTACATCGCGATGAACGGGCGCATCTGGGACCCGTCGCGCGTGCGCAAGAACCGCGACGCGAACCGCTTCGAGGCGGAACTGCCGTAACGTCAAAGAGCCTGGACGCGGATTCATGCGGAAGACGCGGATAGGGCATTCGAGGGCTTCTGAACAAGTCCTCATTTCCCGTCATCCCGGCGAAAGCCGGCATCCAGCTCTGATTCGACACCGCAAAAACCGGATTGCTCGCTGCGCTCGCCCTTCGGGTGTTCTGCGCTCCGCGTTCATCCGCGTGGATCTGCGTCCACGCCTTGCTTCACAAAATGGAACGGCGGCCGGTTCGCACCGGCCGCCGTCGTTTCATGCGCCTTCCGTGGCGTGTGTGGTTTCCGTTACGGCGTGTAGCTCGGCGTCAGCGTGACGCCGGAGAACGTCGCGTAGGCGCGGATGCTCACGTGGTACGTGCCCGCGGTCGGTGCGGCGAACGTGCAGGTTTCGCTGTTGCCGCTCAGGTACGGACGGCAGGTGTAGCTCGACGTCGTCGGAGCCGCACCCAGTCGCACGTACATGTCGGCATCACCGGTGCCACCCGAGATCACGAACTTCAGGTTGGTCGCGCCCGACGGCACCACCAGCGTGTAGTCCGAGGTCCAGTTGCCGGTCGTCGCCGCGAGGCCCGTCACCGGCACGCCGTTCGACAGCGAGGTACCGCCGCCACCGCCGCCGGCGGTGAAGCTGCCAGTGAGGCTCATGCCGCTGAACGTCGAGTAGGCATTGATCATCACGTAGTACGTGCCGGCCTGCGCCGTCGTGATGCTGCAGGTCTCGCTGTTGCCCGACACCCACGAACGGCAGTCGTAGCTCGAGGTCGTCGGTGCGGAACCGAACTTCACGTACAGGTCACCATCGCCCGAACCGCCCGAGGTCACGAACTTCAGGTTCGTCGCGCCTGCCGGAACGACCATCGTGTAGTTCAGGTTGTTGCCGGTCGTGGCCGTCAGGCCCGTGACCGCCACGCCGTTCGACAGCACCGTGCCGCCGCCACCGCCGCCGCCCGACACCGTGACCGAACTGGTCTTGGTGTTCGTCGCGCCGCCGTTGTCGGTCACCGTCAGCGAGACGCTGTAGGTGCCGGCTGCAGCATACGTGTGGCTCGGGCTCGTCGCCGTCGACGTCGCACCGTCACCGAAGTTCCACGAACGCGACGAAATCGTGCCGTCGCTGTCGGTGGAGCTGTCGGTGAAGTTCGCGACCAGCGCGCTCGTGGTGAAGCTGAAGTTCGCGACCGGAGCGACGTTGCCGCCACCGCCGCCACCGATGTGACCGATGGCGCTGCTCAGGATCATGCTGCCGCGGCCCGAAGCGAGGTCGTAACCCGGACCCGCCGAGATGCCGTTGCTGCCCGACGTGACGTCGTGGAAATCACCGGCCGGAAGCTGGTAGATGATCGGACCGGCGAAGCCGACGGCCGTTCCCTTCACTGCGATCACACGCGCCCACATGCCGGAGAAGATCGGCGCAGCAAGGCTGGTGCCGCCGATCTGCTGGCTGCCGCCGCTGACGATGACTTTCGCGCCCGAGTTCGGGTCGGCATCGAATGCGACGTCGGCGACGCCGCGCTTGGTGCCGCTCCACAGCGTCTGCCAGCTCGGCTTCGGCTCGATCGTGCTCTGGCTGCCGCCGGAGCCGCTCCACACCGTCTCGCTGCTCCATGCCGAGGTCGACGCATTCAGCGTCGTGCCGGCGACCGCGACCACGTACGGCGAATTCGCCGGGTTGCTCGCCTTGGTGCCACCGTCACCGCACTCGTCCGCGCCGGAGTCGCCGGTCGAGATCGAGAACGTCTGGCCCTGCGCGACCGCAGTCGCGAAGAGCTGGTCGTCGGCAGCGTCCGAACCGTCGCTGTGCGCGTCCGTCTCGCACTCGCCGAGCGACATGTTGATGATCTTGGCGACGTTGGCAGTGACCGCGGTGTTGATATTGGCGGTCAGCGCGGCGTTGGTCAGGTCGGGTTCGTTGTAGAAGATGATCTTGCCGACCGCACCGCCGGCCATGCCGACGACGTCCTGGCTGTCGAGGTTCCACTCGCCGATGCCGCTGGTGTCGTTGCTGGTGCCGCCGGTGTTGACGGTCTGCGTCGTCACCGTCGCGAAACCGTGTGCCGACGTGAACGAGTTGAGGTCGGTGATCGTCTGGGTCAGCTTGCCCTGCGTGATGATGCCGACGGTGACGCCCGCGCCCGTCGCCACGCCGGTGCCGCTGTAGATCGACGAGAACTCGTTCGGGAAGTGGCCGGTGACGGCCATCGGCTGCGGCTGCAGCAGCACCTTCGACATCACGTGCGGACGGT
>Ga0207639_10000153_pt1 | contig 52208 bp, 42 predicted proteins | sample KBSCornC32_FD_184299 | JGI IMG/M metagenome (GOLD analysis project Ga0207639, IMG submission 184299) | Corn rhizosphere microbial communities from Kellogg Biological Station, Michigan, USA - KBS Corn C3-2 (SPAdes) (version 2) | ecosystem: Host-associated > Plants > Roots > Rhizosphere > Soil ... | reverse complement strand
GGAGTGGCCCGGCAGGAGCTGAGGGAGTGCGGGGCTGAAGTTCGTGGGCGGGTTTCCGCCGTTGAAGTGAAGGACCTGGAATCCGTTAGCTTTGCCTCCCACGGCAACATACTTGTTGTCTGGAGAAATGCTGATAGCACTTACGCCGTTGTCACTCGCAACGGAAAGGTACGGCATGTTGTTTACGTTGCTGGTGGTGGTGAGATTGCCGTTCGCATCTGCGGTGTAGCTTGCGAGGTACGACGGGCCGTAGATGAAGCCGGCATCGTGTGGCTGGCTGTCGATGCGGAAAACGGCAGCGGCGAGGTGGTTCGACGAATCCGCAGCCACGGGGCCCATGCAGAAGGCTGAGCCAGGAGCGGCAACAGGCATCTGGTTGTCGTTGCCGTAGAAGATGAGGTTGCCATTGCTCTGACGCTTGAAGATCTGAATCACGCCCCGGTCTGTTTCATCGTCGCAGTAGGAGTCGAATGCGAAGGCATTGCCTCCCATTTTGGTCAGCACCACCGGGGTGCCCTGCGTCGCAGCTCCGATGGATCCACCGGAGCCTCCCAGAAACTGCAAAGAGCCGTTGGACTGAATGTGGAACGAGAGGTACTGGTTGGCGTTGAATCCTGATGCACACGCCTGGTAGTACAGGGTCGCCTGGCTGAAGTCGACCTGTGTGCCAAATCCGTTTTGATCGCAGTTGCTGCCCTGATAAATCGCTGGTTTGATGGAGCTCAGCTTGCTGATCGATCCGTCGGAGTGGATGGCGTAGCTGACAAGATTTGTTCCATCGGCGCCGAAGAGGAAGGTTTTGGTCACGGACATCTTGCGAATGCCGGCGAAGGGGAACGGCGAGCCGCTGATGCTGGTGTATTTGCCATCGGCCCATGCGTTGTAGGCATGGATGTAGTGCGAACTGGAGACGTAGAGGCGAGCGACGGGGCGGGTGGGGTCGATGGTGGAGGTAGACGTGCTGCTGGTGGTTGCGACCTGGGCGAACGTGGCCTCGGCACACAGCAAGAGAGCAAGGCTAAAAAGACTTCTGCGGCCCATGGATTCTCCTCTGCTTTGAACATGCCGGAATGAAGTGAGATGAATGGAGGAGAGAACCTGGTTGCGGCGATTAGATGGGAGGAGATTGAGAGAAGGATGCCCGGAAGGCGGGGAACTAGGGACTGGGGAATAGGGAGTAGGGACTAGGCTGTGGTGTGTAGCGAAGGTTGATTCGTTGCGGAGAATTATTCTTTAGTGATTGCGAGGTATTGCGATGGCTCGGACGAAGGTCTTCGCGAAGGGTGATGCTCTGGGCGAGGTGGTGCGGAGTTTCGCGGTGAATGAGGAGATCAATCAGCTTTTGATTGAGGGGCTGGATTCGCGAGCGTGGCTGGCCAAGACGGCATCTATCCAAGGTCTCAGAGGCGAGACCTGGGGCACCCGGCCGGGTTCCCGGACGCGGACGATTGCGGCGATCTTTGCGCACATGCATCACGTGCGGCGGAAGTGGGTGCGGCTTTCCGCGCCGCATCTTCCCTTGCCTGCTGAACTGGATCGAAACTGCACTCAGGCGCAGGCGCGCAAGGCGCTGGCTGTGAGCGGGGCGCGCTGCATGGAGATGATCGAGTACCTGCTGACTGCATCGCCCCAGTTGAATTCATCTTTAAAGCTGAATTCATCTCCAGAAAAGAGGCCGAAGTTTTTGCGGGATGGATGGGCGCGGGCGTGGCCCGCCGGACCGATGATGGTGGCCTACATGATCACGCATGAGGCGCATCATCGCGGGCAGGTTTGCCTGCTGGCGAACCTGCTGGGATTCAAGCTGCCGGGCGCCGTGACTTCGGGGATGTGGAGGTGGGAGACGCTTTATAGATAATCCTTAACTGCTTGCGCCCAGCTTGCAACTCAGCCGCGATTAGCCTTCAGAGCTTAGGGTAGACGCTGTGCAGGTTGAGTCGCAGGACTCTGTTTTTGCAGTCCTGATAGATATGCGTCTCTATAGCCCTTCAATCTCGGGTCGTTCTCGATCAACTTCTTGACCTCATCTGCTGGCACAATCATCGCCACTCCACTATTCGCAGCGGTGTCTCCTTTGACCGTCGTGGCGATCTCCATTCTTGCGTCTGCCTTTTCGAAATAGTAGCCGCTGACAAGTCCTATAAACCAGCGCTGACCAGCGTGAATTGCGTCATCCTGTGGCGAGGCGAGTACAGGCGAGCCGCTGTTTCCTCCAAAAATGTGCACATCGGCCAAATACACGGCACCCGGCCTCCCCGTGGTTGTGGTCATCGGTTCATCGGGAATCATCGACAACGTACCTTGGCGCAGTATTGGCTGGAACTTGCGCTGTCCAGGAAATTGAAGGAAGTACCCGGAAATCACGACAGTAGATCCTTCGCCAATCCGGTGCAATCTCAATGACTCTCGTCCCGCGAAATTGTCGAACTCCAGAACGCGGATGTCAGGATTCAAGTTGAATGGCGGATGAAACGTGGTGACAGCTAAGTCGACCGACTTATCGTCTGGAAAAAACCAGTTCGCGTTACCTGCCGTGTTCAGCGGGAGTGTTACGGCTGCTCCGTCTAGCGTATTGAGGCGCACTGCGACTGACAGCACCGGTTGTGGACGGTTCGCTTCATCCCAGCATTCAGCAACATGACGATTCGTAACCAGATAATAGAATGCGACCTGTTTCTCGGCGGGGGGACCGCAATGCGGACCAAAAAACCTGTGCCCGCAAAGGGTTGCGGTAACGCTTGCCCGGCCGCCTTACAGGACATCGCAATATGAAGGGGCAGTTTTCTTACCAATTCACCGGGAACAGGAGATGTCGGATCTGGTGGCGTATACGTTAGAAACGTTCCACCTCGGTTTTGGTTCTGACCGGACACTACGGCGACTATCATGAAAGTTACCGTTAAAAAGAGCATTACCCGGCGCATTTGGAGTCCTCCCTATAACTGGGAACGACGATAATCATTCAGCTTGCATTAAGAATTCGGCGCGTACCCGAATTTGTTTGCATTGATCCCAACGTAGCATCAGTTCCGCTCTGGACGGGCGCCTTCAGGTGAAGTTTCCAGCCAGATAGTCATGGAAGAGCAGATCCTTCGCTTACCACCCCCAAGCTGAAGAAATCGCTTGGGGCCCCGTGCACTCAGGATGACAGCGGTGATCTGAACGAGAATGTGATTGCGATGAGGGGTCAGTGCGAGTGAACGGTGATGCTTGATCTCTGATCTTTAAGGTGTGGATACCATTCGGCGCTTAGGTCTTCCCAGGTGGGGTTGGTGGATTGGATCAGTTCGATCTTTCTGGAACGGAGCCAGCGTTTCAGTTCTTTCTCCCGAGCGATGGCGGCGTTCACGTCGTTGGATTTCTCAAACCAAACCAGGCGATTGCAGTTGTAGCGCGAAGTGAATCCTTCGTGTGCCTTGGTCTTGTGTTCGAAGATGCGTTGGCGGAGGTCGCTTGTGATTCCGATGTAGAGGGTACGGCTTTTGCTGACGACTATGTAGGTGAAGTAGACGTGATCGCGCATGCTGGTGAGGATAGACCGGCGAGCGGTGTAGGAAGAGTGTTTCGGGTCACGTCTGGCTGCGAAAAGCAGATCCTTCGCTTACCACCCCCAAGCTGAAGAAAACGCTTGGGGCCCCGTGCTCTCAGGATGACAGCCGTGTTGAGAGGTGAAGAGTGCTGGCGGAAGGAGAGGACATCGAGATCGCTTGAGCGCTTACGAGTCAATCGACCTTCTTCGAGATGTTGAGGAGAATGCCTATCCCGGCGAGTGTGAAGAAGAGGCTGGTGCCGCCGGAGGAGATGAAGGGTAATGGGATTCCCTTGGTGGGCAGCAGCGAGAGGACCACGCTGATGTTGAAGAAGGCTTGAAGCAGGATGGCGGTAGTGAGTCCGAAGGCGGTGAGGCGGGCAAACGGATCCGTAGACCGAAAGGCGGTGCGGAGGCCGCGGTATCCGAGGACGATGAAGAGGATGAGGATGGCCATGGCGCCGAGGAAGCCGAGCTCTTCAGCGATGTTGGCGTAGATGAAGTCGGTTTGCGCTTCGGGGAGATAGAAGAGTTTCTGCATGCCCTCCATGTAGCCGCGTCCCATGAAGCCTCCGGTGCCGACGGCGATGAGGGACTGGTTGATGTGGAATCCGGCGCCCTGGGGGTCGAGGTCGGGATGCAGGAAGGCGAGCATGCGGGCGCGACGCCAGGGGACCCAGAAGAGAAGTACGGCGAGGCCGGGCGCGGCGGCGGCGGCGGCGAGGGCGAGATACTTCCACTCCATGCCGGCGAGCAGCAGCATCATGGCGGTGACTCCGCCGACGACGAGAGAGGTGCCGAGGTCGGGCTGCTTGACGATGAGCAGCATGAAAACGACGGGCATGAGCGCGGCTTTTGCCAGCGTGTTGCGCCAGTCGGACATCTGGTCGAGGCGGGTGGAGAGGAACCAGGCGAGGAAGAGAATGATGACGGGCTTGGCGATTTCCGAGGGCTGAAATGAAAAAGACCCGAAGCGGATCCAGCGATGGGTATGGTGCGAGTCGCGAAAGAGGAGGACCACGACGAGAAGCATGGTGGTGAGGGCGAGCGCGGGGAAGATGAAGCGGGGCGTGTTGTAGCGGGTGTAGTCGATGCGCGAGAGGACGAGCATGGCGCAGATGCCGGCGAGTGCCCATCCGGCCTGGCGTCCGACAAATGCGTAAGGCGAGTGGAAGCGTGCCTGCGCGGTGATGGCGGAGGCGGAAAAGACCATGACGAGGCCGACGACCACGAGAAGAAGCGTGGTGAAGAAGATCCATTTGTCGACGCCTACGCGTTTGGCCATTGATGCTCGGATCTGATACGTGTGAACACCCAGGTCTCAAAATCGAGAACTGGGGCACCCGATGATTTGTGGTTCAAGCTTCATGGTTTCACGGGTGGGTTGTGGAGATTTGGATGGGGAGCGGGGTGGGGATCAAAGTGGTCAAGTTGGGCAGTGAATCTTCGGCGTTTGTGAAACGCAGGAGGGACTGCGGGGCCCTCGGCTCCCTGCGGTCGCTCGGGATGACAGTCGGTGATTTTCAGCGAAGTTAGTGGGTGCGTTAGAGGAGAGTGGCGAGGCCGCCACGGGAGGCTTCCCAGTCACTGACGAGCTGCTTGAAGACGCGGCCGCGTTGTTCGTAGTTTTCAAACTGATCGAAGGAGGAGCAGGCGGGGGCGAGCAGAATGATATCGCCGGGGTGGGCGGCGGCGGCGATGGCGGCGACGGCTTTGTCGAGGGTTTCGCAGGAGTGGATGGGGACGATGCCGCGGAGGTGCGACTCGATTTTGGCGGCGGCGGAGCCGATGGTGTAGACGGCTTTGACGCGCGCGCGAAGGAGGTCGTTGAGTTCGGTGTAGTCGGAGTTTTTGTCTTTGCCGCCGAGGATGAGGTGGATGTTGCCGGGGAATGCGGCGATGGCCTTGGCGGTGGCGTCGACGTTGGTGGCTTTGGAGTCGTTGTAGACGTCAATGCCATTGACGGTGGCGACGAACTCGAGGCGGTGCTCGACGGCTTTGAACTCTTCGACGGCTTTGCGGATGGATTCGACGGAGGCTCCCGCGAGGCGCGCGGCACAGACGGAGGCGAGAACGTTTTCGATGTTGTGGTCGCCTTTGAGGGGGATGCTGGTGAGCGGCGCGATCGTCTCGGGTGCGGCAGTCGGCGAGGAGCGGAAGACGATGCTGTTGTTATCGACCCAGGCGCCTTGTTCGACGGCATGCTTGAGAGAGAACCAGTAGACGCTGGCTTTGGAGCGATCGGCGGCAGCGGCGGCGCGGGGATTGTCGGCGTTGAGGACGCAGCAGTCGTTCTGGGTCTGCTCGAGGAAGATGCGCTCTTTGGCGAGAGCGTAGTTCTCGAAGGTGCCGTGGCGGTCGAGGTGGTCGGGCGTGATGTTGAGGATGACTGCGATGCGGGGGTGGAACTGCTCGGTGGTTTCCAGCTGGAAGCTGGAGACCTCGAGGACATTCCAGGTGTCGTCGGTTGAGCCTTCGATGAGAGCGACCACGGGAACGCCGATGTTGCCGCCGACCTGGGTGGGGAGGCCGGACTTCTCGAGGATCTCGCCGATAAGCGAGGTAGTGGTGGTTTTTCCGTTGGAGCCGGTGACAGCGAGGATGTGGCCTCTGAGGTAGCGGGCGGCGAGTTCGAGTTCGCCGATGATGGGGCGGCCGAGATTGCGGGCCTGCACGAGTTCGGGCGTGTCGAGCGGGACGCCGGGGCTGACGACGATGAGGTCTTGGCGGCGGAAGGTGAGGAGGCCGTGACCGCCGGCTTCGACGTTGATTCCCTCATCAAGGAGAGCGGGAATGTCTTTGGCGAGGGCTTCGGCGGAGCGGATGTCGGAGACGGTGACGTGGGCTCCCTGGCGGCGAAGGAAAATGGCGGCGGCGAGTCCGGATTTGCCGAGTCCGACTACGAGAACTTTTTTGCCTTTGAGCTCGAGCATGGGTGCAGGACAAGAATAAAGCATGGGAGTGAGCGGTGCTTGTGTCTGCGCAGTGTTTCGTCTCCCACGTCCCCAAAAGAAAGGGACATTGGGCACCCGCTTTGTCGTATCCCACCCTAAACGCAAAACAGGCGTTTAGGATGGGGCACCCACTTTAGTGGTGGAACTAGCGGAGCTTTAGAGTGGTCAGGGCGAAGAGGGCGAAGACTAATGCGAGGATCCAGAAGCGGGCGATGACTTTGGATTCGCTCCAGCCTAGCTGTTCGAAGTGGTGGTGGAGCGGCGCCATCTTGAAGATGCGCTTTTTGCGAAGCTTGTAGCTGCCGACCTGCAACATGACCGAGACGGCTTCGAGGACGAAGATTCCTCCGATGAAGGGGAGAAGGAATTCCTGGCGGATGATGACAGCGACGGTGCCGATGGCCCCGCCGAGTGCGAGCGAGCCCACGTCGCCCATGAAGACTTCAGCGGGGTGGGCGTTGTACCAGAGAAAGCCGATCGATGCTCCGACCATCGATCCGCAAAAGACGGTGAGTTCGGCCACGAGGGGCATGCGCTGGAGCTCGAGGTAATCGGCGAAGACGACGTGACCGCTGACGTAGGTTAGGACGGTGAGCGCTCCGGCGGCGATGATGGTGCAGCCGATGGCGAGTCCGTCGAGGCCGTCGGTGAGGTTGACGGCGTTCGAAGTGCCCATCAAAACGAAGATGACGAAGGCGATGAATGGGATGAATGCAAGGAAGCCGAGGTGCGGAATTGTTGCCGGCCACGCGTGCCACTGGAAATTGGGGTGCAGGAATTTTACGAAGGGGACGCTGACCTGTGTAGCGAAGAGCTTGAATTGAGTGAGGACGACGAGGACGACGCCGACGCCGGCACCAGCGAGTGCCTGCCAGAAAAGCTTGGCGCGGCCGGTGAGCCCGAGGTTGCGGCGGTGGACAACTTTGGTGTAGTCGTCGGCGAATCCGATGGCCCCGTAGGCGAGCGTAGAGCAGACGGCGATCCAGACAAATGGGTTGCCGGGGTCGGACCAGAGCACGGTGGGCAGGAGGATAGCGATGACGATGAGGACTCCGCCCATGGTGGGCGTGCCGGATTTTTTCTGATGCGACTTAGGGCCCTCTTCGCGGATGTACTGGCCGATCTGGAATTCGCGAAGCTTCTGGATGACGTACGGCCCGATGAACATGGCGATGAGCAGGGCGGTGAGCGATGCGAAGACAGTGCGGAAGGTGAGATAGCGGAAGATCCGGAATGGATGGAAGAACGGGAACAGCTTTTCGTAGAGCAGCCAGTAGAGCAAGTGGTCTCCAATGCCGGATCAGAGGCGGGATCAGGTTGATTTTACTAGCGGTGGGGATGACGACGAGTGCGGATGTGAGGACGTGAATCTGGGGAGTGAATGGGAGCAGGCGGAGCTGACTGAGCTGGCGGAGTTCGCGGATTTGGGAAACCAGCAGCACCGAGGTAGTTCCTGTTCGAGCGCTGCAAGAATGGCTAGGGCTTAGGATGGGAGTGCCGGTTTTGGAGAGCCAGGGTAATCCTGTTTTGAGGTGATGCGATGGTACCGTTTGAGTACCAACAGGCGAGAATAGGTTTTTATGACTTCCTGACCGATGCCCGGGATCAGGCCGGTTTCCAAGATACTCACCCGGTGTACACGATGGCTCAGGGTGTTTTGCAGGCTTTCCGGCGAAGGCTCGAACTGAAGGATGCCATTCGATTCGCGAATGTGCTGCCGGTGGGACTTCGCGCACTGTTCGTTGCCGACTGGGATCCAGATGAGCCGCGGCGGCCCTTTGAGGATCGCGAGACAATGACGCGAGAGGTGCAGAACCTGCGGCCGCTGCACAACTACGCTCCGGACGACTCAATCGAGATTGTGGCACGGGCGCTCCGTCGCAACGTGGATCAGGAAGCCTTTGATCGAGTGCTCGCTACGCTGCCTGAGGGCGCGGTTGAGTTCTGGAAGGTGTGATAGGTCCGAAATGATCCCACCCTTGCTCCGCAAGGATGGGGCACCCGCTACTTTGTCGCCGAAGATTGCTTCTTGAGTTCGGTTTCGAAGGCTTGCTGGCGTTCGGCGATGTAGGCCTTGTATCCTGCGGGATCGATGAAGGCGTTCTTATCTCCACTTTTGAAGCGATCGTATTTCTCGTGCAGGCCGAAATAGCCGCCGTGGGCACCCAGGAAGATGTCGCAGGGGAGTTTGCTCAGGACTTCGAACTGATGTTTATAGTCGGCGGCGATCTGCGGATAGGTTTTGTTGTCGACGAGTTTGTAGCCGGGGTTGACGTTGGGGCTGCCGACGATGACAACGTGGAAAGTGCGGCCATTGTCCTGCTCGTCGAGGGTCCAGGTGGTGGTTCCTTTGGTGTGTCCGGCGGTGAGATGCGCGGTGAGGGTGGTGCCGCCGAGCGAGACAGTGTCGCCATCGTGCAGAGCCTGGTCGACTTTGGTGCGGGGAAACCAGAATGAATTTCTAGCGGCGTAGTGAAAGTCGTTGCGGCCGCCGGATTCTACGACAGAGATGTCCTGCTCCATGACTTCGTACTTCGCGCCGGTTTCGCGCTTGACCTGGGCGCTTCCGGCACAGTGGTCGAAATGGCCGTGGCTGATGAGGAGAATTTTCGTGTCGGCATATTTGAAGCCGAGGGACTCGATGGCTTGCTTGATCTGCGGCGGAGAGGACTCGAGGTTGGAGTTGATGAGGATGTTGCCCTTGGGAGTGACGATGAGGTAAGCGGCCAGATCCTGAGAGCCAACGTAGTAGAGATTGCCGGCAATCTTGAACGCTGGAAAGGGTTGAACCCAGGAGGGGTTCGATTCGGTGAAGGGGTTCTTCTGAGCGGAGCCTTGCATCGCCCAGAGGATTGAGAATAGGAGAACGATGAAGGGCGACCACTTTCGTTTCCCACCCAATCGACAAGAACCGTCAATTGGACGGGGCACCCACCTTTGCTTCAGGGAATTATTCCTTGTCACTGAGTCTCCGATGAATTCGTAGCGATCTGGTCTTTGAGGATCTCGATGGCGCGTTCGAGCTGGACTCCGCGCGAGCCTTTGATGAGGATGACATCGCCGGTCTGGATGTTTTTGGCGAGCCACTCGCCGGCGGTCTGGGCATCGGGCAGGAAGATTGAGGCGGTTCCACCCCAGCAGGCTGCGGCAGCGAGATGTTGCGCATTGCCGCGAACGCCGACGACGAGATCGATGCCTGCTTCTGCTGCAGCTTTGCCGCATGCCGCGTGTGCAGCTTCAGCATGGGTGCCCATTTCGAGCATCTCGCCGGCGATGAGAATGCGGCGATGTGCGGGACGCGAGGCGAGAGTGCCAATCATGGAGCGAAGGGCCTCAGGATTGGAGTTGTAGCTGTCGTTGAGGATGGTGGCTCCGGCGATTTCGAGGACTTCGCCGCGCTTGCTGCCGGGGGTGAGGGACTCGAGGGCAGCGACGGCGTGATCGATGGCGACTCCGGCTTCGATGGCAACTGCGAGTCCGGCAATGGCGTTCTGCGCATTGTGAGCGCCGAGGAGATGCAGAATGAAGCGGCCGTCGTGCTCGCCGGCGCGATAGTGAACGTGAAGGCCGGTTGGATCTTCCTTGACGTCGAGGATAGCGGGATCGCCGCAGGGACCGATGCCGAAATAGACGACCTTACCGTGGTGGTCGCGACCGAACTGAGAGACATAGGGGTCAGAGCAATTCAGGAAGGCGATTCCGCTGGAGGGAAGCGAGGCAATGAGCTCGTACTTGGCGCGGGCGATACCGGCCTGACCTTCGACGAAGTTTTCGATGTGCGCGGTTCCGACGTTGGTGACGACTCCCCAGTCGGGCGATGCGATGCGGCAGAGAGCGGCGATTTCGCCAAGGTGGTTCATGCCCATCTCGACGACGGCGTATTCGTGGTCTGGCTCGAGCCGGAGGAGCTGCAGTGGCAGTCCGTAAGCGTTATTAAGATTGCCGATGGACTTAAGGACGTTGAACTTTGCAGAGAGCGCAGCTGCGACGGCTTCCTTGGTTGTGGTCTTGCCGGCGGAGCCGGTGATGGCGACGACGCGCTTGCCCCATTGGCGGCGGACGTGCGAGGCGAGGGACTGAAGGGCGAGAAGAGAATCTTCAGCGACGAGAAGCGGGACTGCAAGGGCGGCGTCGGGGAGTGTAGGGAGCTTCGCGCGAGAGACGACCGCGCCGATGGCTCCACGCTCGACGGCAGCGATGATGAAGTCGTGGCCATCGAAGCGCTCGCCTTTGACAGCGAAGAAAAGTTCGCCGGGAGCGATGGTGCGCGAGTCGATGGAGTAGCCGGTGGCTACGCGGCCGCCCGGAAACGAGAGGCTGGAGGGCGCTTCAAGCATGGCGCCCGCACCCATGGCGGCTTCTGCAAGTGTCAATTTCATGACATCCCACCGTACCCTAAATCGCGCAAGGCTGCGAGTGCAACTTCGGAGTCGTCGAAGGGAATGGTGCGGTCGGCGAGGATTTGTTCTTTCTCGTGACCTTTGCCGGCAATGAGAACGACGTCGTTGGGATGGGCTTCTTTGAGGGCGGTAGCAATCGCCGAGGTGCGATCGGGCTCGATGACGTAGCGGACGCCGGTATCCTTGAGAGCGGGTTCGATTTCGGCGAGGATGGCGTGGGGATCTTCGGAACGGGGGTTGTCGCTGGTGGCGATCACGAGGTCACTTCCCTCACCTGCTGCATAGCCCATTTTGGGGCGCTTGGTGCGGTCACGATCGCCGCCGCAGCCAAAGAGGGTGATGATGCGGCCGTTGTTAGGGGCGACCAGCTGGCGGGCGAGCGCGGTGAGATTGCGGAGAGCATCATCGGTGTGGGCGTAGTCGACGATTACTGTGAAGGGCTGGCCGGCGTCTACTGGCTGAAAGCGGCCGGGTACGGGCTTGAGATGCGGAACGGCTGCGGCGAGTTCGTCAAAGGCGATGCCGCGCGCGTGTGCGGCGGTAAAGGCAGCAAGGAGATTGAGGACGTTTACGTCTCCGGCGAGATGTGAAGTGAGCTGGGCGGCTCCGAATGGAGTTTCAAGTTGAATGATGGCGCCACCGGGAGTGAGCTTGTGCGACGCAGCGCGGAAGTCGCCGATGCCTACCCCATAAGTGCAGATGCTGGAGCCGGCACTGCGAGCGGCTGCGATGAGATCGGGAGTTCGCTCGTCGTGCGCGTTGAGGACGGAGACGCGGGGGGCGGGGTAGATTGTGCCGTCGAAGAGGAGGCGCTTGGCGGCGAAGTATTTTTTCATCGTGACGTGGTAGTCGAGATGGTCGCGCGTGAGGTTGGTGAAAACGGCGACATCAAAGGGAATGCCGAAGTTGCGGCCTTGATCGAGGCCGTGGCTTGAGACTTCGGTGACGAGTTCGGTGGCTCCGCGGGCTGTGCCTTCGGCCATGAGTTCGAAGACGTCGCGCGACTCGGGCGTGGTGTGGAGGGAAGGGCGGATTTCGCCGGCGACGTGGTATTCGATGGTGCCGATGAGGACGGTTTTGCGCGACGCGGCGTTGAGGAGAGCTTCGGTGAGAAAGGCGGTCGTTGTTTTGCCGTTGGTGCCGGTGATGCCGGTGGCGGCGAGTTTGCGCTCGGGGTGGCCGAAGAATGCGGCAGACGCTTCGGCGAGTGCGCGACGGCCGTGTTCGACTTCGACGATGGGGATCTCGGATTTGTAGACGACGAGATGGTCGAAGGCCTGCGATGAGTCGGTGATGATGCCGAGGGCTCCGGCGGCGATAGCTTTGTCGATGTAGCGATTTCCGTCGGTGGTGCCGCCTTTCATGGCGACGAAGACGGAGCCGGGACGGACGCGGCGGGAGTCGTATTCGATGCCGGCGATGGGCTGTGAGGAGGAGCCGGAGGAGCCGACGGCGGTGAGTTCGGCGATGAGGTCGGGCCAGAGCATTTGGATGATTGTAGATGGGGCGAATGCGGATTGTTGTGAGATGTCAGATGAGCACATCGAATCGATCGAAGGTGCAGGTCGATTGAGTGCAGGAGGAGCAACTGCGGGCCCCTCGGCTGCCCCTTCACTGCGTTCAGGGTCCGCTCGGGATGACAGTCGTTCTTTGATTGAACAAACTGGTTTCCAAACTACGAACGTAGAGCGCGCATCGGCTTATCGGCCGCAGCGAACTACTACTTTGGTGCCGCTGGGAACTTTGGTGCCGGGAGCGGGGGCCTGCTCGCGGACGGTGCCGCTGCCGGTGATCTGGACCTGGAGGCCTTGCGCGGCAGTCATCTCGATCACAGTTCGGATAGGCAGACCGACCAAAGAGGGCACGTTGAGCTTCTTGCCATCGCTGATGGCGACGTAAGTCGGTTTGGGCGGTGCTGCTGGGGGAGCCTCCGAAGAGATTGCTGCGGAGTTCTGTTGCTGATCGGTGGCCGAGGAAGACTGATCGCTGGTTGAAATGGATGTGGACGCGGGTTGAGTTGCGGAGGCGATTTGCGTTGCGGGCACTGCGAGCGGAGCTTGTTGCGGTTGACGCAGCGGATCGTCGGCGGGAAGATCGTTGACGGCGGCGAAGAGGGCGTTGACGTCGGCCTGATTGGCATCGGCGTCATCTTCCTGGACCGGCATTTCGATTTTCGCCTGCTTCAGAGGTGACTTCGTTTTGGGCTGCTGGACGTCAACATCATGCGGAACGTTGAGGTATTCGAGGACCTGCTGAGCGACTTCTGCAAAGACGGGAGCGGAGACCGCTGTGCCATAGTAGGACGCGCCCTTGGGGTTATCCATGACGACAGCGATAGCGATGACGGGATTGTTGACGGGCGCGATGCCGGCGAAGGATGCGATATGCATCGTCTTCGAGTAGAGGTGAGTGACGGGATCGACCTTCTGCGCAGTTCCGGTTTTGCCGCCGGAAGAGTAGCCATTGAGTTGCGCGGGTTTGCCGGTACCGTAGAGCACGACTCCTTCCATCATCTTGCGCATCTGGGCGGCAGTCATGGTGGATATAACGCGATGTGCGCCGGTTGGCAGCGTATCGGGCAGATCCTCTCCGGGGTGGAAGGGCTGGGGCTGAAGTTGAGCGTTCGCGCCGGTCGGCATCAAGACGTGAGGCGGAAGATAAACGCCGCCGTTGGCAATGGTGGAAACCATGGAGACGAGCTGAATGGGTGTGACGCCGACTTCCTGGCCGATGGCGATGGAGCCGATGGAGGTTGATCCCCATCTTTTCGGGGCGCGCAGCAGGCCGCGGGTTTCGCCGGGGAGTTCGGTGCCGGTACGGGAACCGAATCCGAAGTCGCGGATGTATTTGTAGAAATTGTCGGGGCCCATCTTGAGGGCAAGCTTGACGGCGGCGACGTCGCTGGAGACTTCGAGAGCCTTGTGTATGGGGATGACGTGGTAGTGGTCGGCCTTGTCATCGTGAATGGTGCGGCCGTTGAAGGTGATGGCGCCGCCCTGGCAATCGATTGGATCGTCGGGATGTACAACCTGCTGATCGAGCGCAGCGGCATAGGTGACGAGTTTGAACGTGGAGCCGGGCTCGTAGACGTCGCTGACGGCGTGATTTTTGAGGAGCGCGGGCGTGGTGTGGCGAAACTGATTGGGATTGAAGGTCGGCCGGATGGCGAGAGCGAGGATCTGGCCGGTGTGGACGTCCTGCACGACGACAGTGCCGTTGTCGGCGTGGGTCTTCTCCATATTGTGGTCGAGGGCGCGCTCGGCCATGAACTGGATGTTTTCGTCGATGGTGAGCTGAAGGTTCTGGCCGGGCTGGGGATCCTGTGCGTTGGAGCCAATCACCTTTCGGCGGGCGTCCATGGCGGCGAGCATGCGGCCGGGGGTGCCGTGGAGTTTCGAATCGAACTTGCCTTCGATGCCGCCGAGGCCGTTGTCGTCGAGGCCCACGTATCCGAGAACCTGCGCGGCGATCTGCGCGTCAGGATAGAAGCGCTGGAATTCTTTCTGGAAGTAGATGCCCTTCATATTGAGGGCGTGCAGCTTCTGCGAAACCTCGGGCGAGACTCGGCGGGCGACCCACGCGAAGTTTTTGCCGTCTTCAAGGCGGTGCGCGATCTGGTCGACGCGGGTGAGCTTGTCTTCGGAGTCGGTGTGGACAATTGAGGCCAGAGTGCGGGCGGCGGTTTGCGGGTTGTCGATCTCAGAGGGATCCGCGTAAACCGAATCAACCTGCACGGTCATGGCGAGCTCGCGCATGTTGCGGTCGTAAAGGATGCCGCGGCGCGGCGCGACCTCAAAGGTGCGCTGCTGCTGCTTTTGCGCGCGTTCGACGTATTCGTGGTGGTCGACGATCTGGAGCCAGAAGAGACGCGTGGTGATGGCGAGAGCCCAGAAGAGAAAGAAGCCGGAGATCAGCCAGAAACGCGACAGCTTCATGGGCGTGGCGCGCGTGGTGGCGGTGCGAAGACGGGTTGCGCGGAGTGCTGCCTGCATGAGTTACCAGCGTTTCGGTTTCAGGTTAGAGCATTGAGAGTCGCGCGAGGCGCACGAATCCCACCATGTGCGCGGGGAGGTATCACGGGAATTACATCGTGGCGTTCAGGGGCTAAAGCCCCAGAGTCTTTGTATCAATCTGCGGCACGACTGAAGTCGTGCCCTGACGCTTCTTGCTTCGACGGGCTAACTCCGGCATGAATGAGTTATGCCCTGACGCTCGCTTCGATACGATTCTGCTGGTTCGATCAGTACGCCGGGGTTGGTTGCGCGGTGGTGTTTTGCGCGAGGACCGGAGCGCCGTTTTCGAGACGCGGCGCGGCGTGCACGACCTGGCCGGGCTGCGGTTCGGCGAGACCGAGCTGACGCGCTATTCCATCGATGCGGCCTGGGCGGCTGAGCTGAGCTTCGCTGAGGCGGAGCTGACGGTTCTCTTCGCGAAGCTGATCGCGAACCTGCTTCTCCGACTCGATGCGGTAAGAGGTCTCGATGGCGTAGAAGTGCTGGAGACCATAAACCATGATGAGCGAGAAGAGCATGGTGCAGGCGGCGGCGAACACACGCATCTGGCGCGCGCGCACTGGATCGGCGGCTTTAACGAGACGAGAATTGTCGAAGCTATGGGTGAAGAGAACTTCCGGCGTGCGGATACCGCGACGACGCATGGGCTGCTGCGCTAACAGTGTGGCGTTGCGCTCGGAGACGCGAGCGGTCCAGCCGGGTTTCGTATCGATAAGTGTTGCGGTGCATGCAGCCATGTTGTTTCTCCTAGCTTCTAGCCGCTAGCGTTCTGCTACCAGCGGGGATCGTACTTAATTTGTTCCTTCGACTCAGCAGAGTAAACAGAAGACAGCGATTGTTAAGGGTTCCTGCGATCGTTCTGTTCGTCGTTCTCATCTTGCTTCTGTCTCTGAGTTACTAACTTTTCTGTGCGGCTCGTAACTTGGCGCTTCTGGAGCGGGGGTTGCGATCTACTTCTTCTTCACTGGCTGTGACTGGTTTTTTTGTCAGCAGTTGGAAAATTCCTTGGTGCGCGTATTCGCGCAGAATATCTTTGGCGATGCGATCTTCCAGCGAGTGAAAGCTAATGACCACCAGTCTTCCGGAGGGCTTAAGCAACTTTGGTGCGGCCTCGAGTAAGACTCGAATTTCGTCCAGCTCTCGATTCACATAAATCCGGAGCGCCTGGAAGGTGCGTGTTGCCGGGTGAATCCTGTCGTTCTTCATTGGTGGGGCGGCTGATGCAACGATCCGTGCTAACTGCCCGGTGGTTGTAACTGGCCGCCCGCGCACAATGGCTCTGGCGATTCTCCGCGACCTCCTTTCGTCTCCGTATTCGTAAATAAGGTCGGCCAGCTCGTGCTCGCGCGCCTCATTCACCACTTGTTCGGCGGTGGGACCGGATCGCGTATCCTGACGCATGTCCAGGGGCCCGTCCGCCATAAAACTGAATCCTCTTCGCGCTTCGTCGAGTTGCAGGCTGCTGACGCCGAAGTCGGCGAGTATGCCGTCGAGTGAAGCGGGTTCGACGTGACGGCTAATGGAACTGAAGGCCTCGCCGATGAGCGTAGTGTTCGGCGCCTGATCGCCCAGTTCCGCGGCGACCTGGCCGAGGCGGGCGTGAGCGAGTTCCAGTGCCTCGGGATCGCGATCGAAACCGATCAGGCGTCCGTTTGGGCCGAGGCGGCGGATGATTTCTGCCGCGTGCCCAGCGAGGCCGAGTGTGCAGTCTGCAATGACGCTTCCTGCGCGTACATTGAGAAGCTCAATCGCATCTTGTAAAAGAACCGGCACATGACGTTCGTTCTGCTTCGACATGTGCTCCCCCTGAGGGGCGGGTTTCGGGCCGCTGCCCGTGAAAACTTAGGACTTCTTGCGGAGAATCTCCGCCATTGCTTTGCGGTCGTCTTCCGTCAACTGATTGGCCGCGAGATTCTGTTCGAAGATCTCCCGGTTATGAACTTCCAGGTAGGTCCTCATGCCGAATACGGTGACTTCGCCATCAAGGTGGGCAGCATTACGGAGGATCTGGGGGAGGAGTAGCCGAGCCTGGTTGTCCATCTCCACTTGCTGCCCGTAGTAGCTGGTCACGTTGAGATATTTGCGAACTGCGTCGTCCATGGTGCTGGAATCGGCTAGCTGCTCTTCCCTTTTCTCCCACTCGGGCAGCGGCCAGATTTCGGCCGATTTACCGTCGGTGGAGGTGACGTAGAACTGAGTAACGCTCGAGGCATCGACCAGCTGCTTAAAGGCGGAGGGCAGCTTAAGCCTCCCCTTTTCATCGACTTTCGCTGGGTGATTGCCACGAAACATTCTGGATCGTTCGCCTCGTACTCGGTGCTAAGGCTGGTTCCGAGCCCCTACAGGATTTTCGGAAAAGCCATTGAAGGGCGTGAATCGGAGTTATTCTTGCAATGAAAGCGGGGTTGTTGTTCCCGTTTACTCCACTTCACTCCACTTCAGACACGATATTAGCCCAAGGAGATTTCCACTCCAACGACAATCTCTGTCGAAATCCTGTTACTTTCGTGGGTTAGGGCCAGAACGGGCGCGAATTCCCTCTTTGAGAAACCCCTAATAGGGATCAAGACACGCCAAACCACAAGATCTAGTGTTTATTCCTTTGATTCCAGTGGAAGGAAAGCCACTTTTCAGGTGAATCAGAAAGGTGTAGGGGAAGAAAAGGCGAAGCTACTCAGTTTCGGCCTGAAAAGCAGGTTTGCGGCGGGCTACCACGATTCTGAGCAGATAGACAAAGATCACCGTATTGACGACGAGCAGCGCTACGCGAACCCATGTGGCACGATGGAGTACCTCGAAGACCTCCCAGGGAAGGAAAGAAGCCGTAATACCGAGGGTAAGGTATTCGGCCCATGCTTTCTCGAGGTATAGGCCGATGCCCTCAGCCAGGCTGACAGCGGCATAAACGAAGGCCAGGGCACCGATCCGTTTGAGGACCGGATCGCTGATCATGGAAGCGCGGTCGTAAAGGAAGTTAACGAACTTGGACTCGGGGTTAAGGCGCAGGTAATCACCGAGTTGGCTGATGACGTCGTTGATGTCTTTATTCAGGAGATGAAGAGCGCCGATTCCCAGGGCAACAAAGAACAGGGCTAGAAGGCCTTTATAGACGGCGATCAGCAGCAATCCGCGCGTATGCCGAGCCCGTTCCGTCGTTCTATCGGACACCGTAGTGATGGAATCCCCTATGAGCGCCTGCTGCACGCCGACACCGCCTGTCTAGGTTAACTGATCCCGCTAGAGCAGCCCAAACTCGCGAAGAGCGGTCAGAATCTGTATCGAATGAGATCAGTTTGTAGTATCGACAAGCCTAACGCGAACTTTCGATGCCATTGAAGAGGAGAGTGCAGCTCTTCGAATCTAAAGTTTGGTTGTGGCCGTATCTTGAGACAGGCAATGGTCACGCTCTTCGCGAGGCCCTACGCTCCTCGATCAGCATGCGGCAACGATTCGTTACGTCCCAGTGGATTCCCTATACCGTTGACCTGGCGTTCGCATTCTTCGCGAACCCGAGTAACCTCCCTCTGCTAATGCCCGAGCCGATGAAGATGCGGATTGACAAGCTGGACCTGGTACCGGCGCGGGCAAATCCGATGATCGCGGCGCCGCAGCTGGCGCGCCAGGAGATTGCAGCGGGAGTGGGAACGCAGATGAAGATCAGCTTCCGCCCGGTGAGCTATCTTCCGATGCGCGTGAGCTGGGAGGCGCGAATCACGGAATTTGTGTGGCACAGCCATTTTTGCGACGAGCAGGTTCGAGGGCCGTTCGAAGTTTTCAGGCACCGGCATGGGATTCGTGCGGAAGTTCATGACGGACGGATGGGCACGCAGCTCACAGACGAGGTGGAGTTCTCGTTGCCGCTGGGGAGTGTTGGGCACCTGTGGGACAAAGCAGTGCACCGGCGAATGAAGGAGATGTTCCGGATCAGGCAGGAACGGCTGCCGGCGATTCTGGAGGCGAAGGTGCGTCAGGCCTCGTAGGCGAGCTTCTACTTGTGAAGTTTGAGAAGCGATTCGCGATCGATGATATTCCCATCGAGGAGCATTGTGGAGATGCGGCGAGCATTCCAGATGCTGGAGGTCGGGTCCGCGTCGAGGATGAGGATGTCAGCGCGTCGCCCGGGTGCAATCTGGCCTAGCTCATTCCATCCAAATTGAATTGAATAGTTGCTGGTTGCGGCGGCGAGTGCTTCGCGGGGGGAGAGCCCTATGCGCACCAGCATTTCAAGCTCGGTGTGGAGCGAGATGCCTGGCATGGTGCCCATTGATGCGGCGCCTGAGGCCGCGAGGTAGTGGGGGTACGTGCTGGCGATGGTCTGATTGATTCGCCACAGCCGCATGGCTGTGAGGTCAGCTTTTTTTCGCTGCCCTTCCTGCATGTATCGAGCTGCGAATCCGGGCAGGTGACGAGTCCACGGGGAGAGCGGATAGGTCAGGTCGCCTGTGGCTGGATCGGAAGGCATGTACATGTTGGCCGAATTGAGGATGGATGCTACCGGTTCCTTCCAGAGATTGCGGTGCCCGGGAAGGTTCAAGTAATAGAGGCTGAACGTGGGCATGAGCGCTGCGTGATGGACCGAAATGAAATGGCCATAGTTTCGGTAGTGCGGATCGGTCGGAGGCAGGTGTTCCGCGTAGTCGTATGCAGTTGAGGCGGCGGCGCCGTAAGGATCACTTACCAGCGGGCGCTGAAGCTCGTCGGGAATGACGCCAATTTCGTAGCGGCCCATGTGCAGGAGAACATCGACTCCGGCATCGATGCCGACGGTGTAGGGGGTAGAAATGAATTCTCCGTAAGTGGCGAGTCCCATCTGGTGGGCACGGGAGATGATCCACTGTGCGTTGGCTGCGGTGATGTCCCAGCCGAGCCAGAGGACGCGGGTGCCTAGTTTGGCGGTGGCGTTGATCTGACGAGCGGTGTCTTCGGTGTTGAGTTCCGCGGGATGAGCACCTTCGCGGAGCTTTGCGGTCCAGTCATCGTGCCCGATGAGAAGGCTCCAGTTGTCGGTGGTGCCTACCGAGTCGAGGAGGTAGAGATGAGGCTTGGGATTGGCGGAGAAGTCGATGTGGCCGCGACGATTGTCACCGCTGGCCACGATGGTAGTGACGCCCATGTAGAGGTCAGCATTGGCCTGTCCCTGACTGTTCATTCCAGTGAAGCCGTCAATGAGGCCGGGGATGAGGAATTTGCCGGTGCAGTCGATGATCTGGGCGTCTGGGGGTGTTTCGATAAGGAAGCGAGATCCGACCTGGGTGATCTTGCCGTTTTCGATGATGACGATGGAGTTTTGCTGGTCGAGCGCGGAGCGCCCCCAGTCGGTGACGTCGATGATGGTTCCGCCGAGCAGGACGAGAGGAGGTTTGGATGGGGCTGGAGATTGCGGGTTCTGCGCCAGAGATTTGCCGGCAGCGAGCAGGGAGATCAGTGCCAGCAGGTTACGAGCTAATCGCATACGGAAAGAGCTGTCTTGAGGATTAGACCACATCGCCACCGGCTAACTTGCCACGAGGGTGGGGCGCTTGCGTGAGTGCAAGAAGGGCTGGAGCTGATCGTAGGCTTCGTCGACGGTGAGACGGTACTTGGCGCGGAGTGACTCAATCTTGCCATGCTCGATGAACTGATCGGGCCACCCAATGCGGACGACGGGGATCGAGCAGCCGAGTTCGTGAAGAGCCTCGAGGACGGCGGAACCAAAGCCGCCCATCTTCACGTGATCTTCGAAGGTGACGAAGGCAGCAACGCGGCGAGCATATTGGGCGAGGATCTCGCGATCAATGGGTTTGATGAAACGCGGGTTGATGACGGCCGAGGAGAGGCCATCGCGATCGAGACGCGCGGCGAGTTCCCGCGCGTAGGTGATCATCGGTCCGAGGCCGAGGATGGCAACGTCTGATCCATCAGAGAGGACTTCGGCTTTTCCGATGGGGAGAATCTGTGGCTCGGGTTTGCACTGGACGTCAGCAACTGCACCGCGCGGATAGCGGATGGCACTGGGTCCATCGATGGTGAGCGCGGTGGCCATCATGTCGGAGAGTTCGTCTTCGTCTTTTGGGGCCATCAGGACCATCTCGGGAACGCCGCGAAGGTAGCTGATGTCGAAGAGGCCGTGATGTGTCGGGCCATCATCGCCGGAGAGTCCGGCGCGATCCATACAGAAGACGACGGGAAGTTTTTGAAGAGCTACGTCGTGGACGATGGGGTCGAATGCGCGCTGAAGGAAGGTGGAGTAAATGGCGCAATAGGGACGGAACCCTCGCGTGGCCATGCCGGCAGCGAAAATGACAGCGTGCTCTTCGGCGATGCCGACGTCGAAGTACCGCTTTGGATGATGGGGGCGGAAGAGATCGAGGCCTGTGCCGTTGGGCATAGCGGCGGTGATTGCGACGACGCGTTCATCTTTGTCGGCGAGCTTGGCGAGCGAGGTGGCGAAGGCTTCGGCGTAGGTTGGAATGCCGGCAGGCTTGGTCATGCCGGTTTCGGGATCGTAAGGTCCAAGACCGTGGAATTTCTTCTGGCCGTCGAGGGCGGGCTGGAATCCCCTGCCCTTTTGCGTGAGGATGTGGAGGAGGACGGGGCGATTCTCGGTTTTCAGGAACTTGAATGTCTCGATGAGCAACGGAAGGTTGTGTCCGTCGATGGGGCCGTAGTAAGTGAGGCCGAACTCTTCGAACATGATCGAAGGCCACAACATACTTTTCGCGGCCTCTTCAGCGCGTCGGACAACTTCGACCGCAGTCTTGCCGCCGATCTTTTCGACAATACGCTTTGCGGAATCGTGAAGGCGGTTGTAGCGCTCGTTGGTGACGATGCGGTGGAAGTAGCGGGCGATGGCGCCGACGTTGCGGTCGATGGACCACTCGTTGTCGTTGAGAACGATGATGAGGCGGCGGGTCTGCTCGGCAATGTTGTTCAGAGCTTCAAAGGAGATGCCGTTGGTGAAGGCGGCGTCGCCGGCCACTGCAATGACGTTTTCTTTTCCTCCGGCGAGATCGCGCGCGACTGCCATACCGAGTGCAGCGGAGAGGGCGGTGCCGGCGTGGCCTGCGCCATAGCAGTCGTGCTCGCTTTCAGTGCGGAGCATGAAGCCGTTTAGGCCGCCGGGCTGGCGAATGGTTTCAAACCGATCGAGGCGGCCGGTGAGGATCTTGTGGATGTAGGCCTGATGGCTGACGTCAAAGACGAATCGATCGGTGGGCGTGTCGAAGACAGTGTGGAGGGCGAGGGTGAGTTCGACGACGCCGAGGTTGGGGCCGAGGTGGCCTCCGGTCTTGGAGAGGGTCTGGATGAGATGGGCGCGGATTTCGGCAGCCAAGGCGGCCATCTCGTCGGGGTTCAGTCGCTTGAGGTCGGACGGCGCATGGATCGTCTCAAGCAGTGAACCCATAGAATCCTTTCGACCGGGGGAGCCGGATTGGTGCAATCGGGGGTGGGGCGAATCGGTTGATCCCCACCCAGGTTTACCAGGCACAAGTATATCAATGGCGCAATTTTGATGCGTGGAGTTTAGACGTGGATGCAGTTCTAAGGTATTGCATTGATTGGGGCACGCGAGTTGAAGGCCGGACGCTGGTCCCAGGGCCGTTGTGTACGATTTTGAGGAGTGTTGGGAGTGGAAATGTACCGGATTGGCAAGAGACTTCTGGAGTTGCGTGCGGTGGTGGCTGGGATTGTGCTGGCGAGCGCAGTTGCGGTCAGCGGATCAGTGCAGGGATGGGGGCAGATCGGGCTTCCGGGAGGTGGGCAGGAGCAGAGTGCGCCGAATCCGCTGATGGATCCGACAGCGAAGCCGGGGAAGGTGCTGCTGTTCGATCTGGAAGCTCGATTTGCGAAGGACACCAAGGAGCGCGGGGGTGCGGGGTTCGCATCGTGGTTTGCCGAGGACGGAGTGGCGCTGGGGAATGGGCAGCCGCCGGTGATCGGCCACGTGGCAATTGAGAAGTCGGCGAACTGGGCGCCACAGACATATCAGTTGACATGGACTCCTACGGACGCGCAGATGGGGCCTTCGGGAGATATGGGTTATACATGGGGACACTTCGAGGGACGGAGTAAGGACGCGGCCGGGAACCCTGTACTCACCTCGGGGCGATACATGACGATATGGCGGAAGCAGGCGGATGGAAGTTGGAAGGTCGTGCTCGACGCAGGCGCGAATGAACCGGCAGCGGCGGGAGATTGCTGCAAGCTACCAAACTCGTGAGCGGCGTTGGATGAGGAATTCCGAGAGTGGATGGGTGGAGGACGCACGTGATCGAAGCGGAGCGGGATCGGGAACGGTCAGAAAAGCTGACGAAGATCTGCACCGCGCTGCCTGGCACCGCGAAAGAAGCAATGCATGGGCACATTGCGTTCAAGGTCGGGAAGAAGACGTTTGCATACTACCTGAACGATCATCACGGCGACGGAATCGTGAGTGTTTGCTGCAAGGTGCTGGCGGGCGACAATGAGCGTTTGATTGAGGCGAATCCGAGGAAGTTCTATATGCCCGCATATATCGGGCCGCGGGGATGGGTGGCGCTGCGGCTTGATCGCGCGACAGTTGACTGGCGCGAGGTGCAGGAACTGGTACGAGGAAGTTACCTTCAGATGGCTCCCAAGAAACTGGTGGAGCGGCTCGAACGGTAAGTGTGTAGCTCGAGGATTTGCGCAGAACGTGCAGATGCAGAGTGCACCAGTCGCGTGATTCCCTTCCCCCGCCGCAGCCGTCAGAATGGGGAGTGGAGTTTCGCAGACAATCCAACGGTCCTGTGAGCAGGCGGGGACGTTCGCGCATGGTTGCGTGCGCTTTTGCAGTTGCGTCTGCACTGCTGCCTGTAGCCGTGTCCTCATCAGGACAACAAGCGCCGGGGCAGGTTTCGACGCAGACGACCACGGTGCATGGAATCGTGCGGGTCGGGGCCTCTGGCGAGCCGCTGGCGCATGCGCTGGTGCGGATCGGCGGGGATGCCTCGACCGGCGTGCTGACGGATGGCGAAGGGCGTTTCGAAATGCCGGAAATCCCGGCGGGACCGCAGGAGTTCACAATCACCAAGCCCGGGTTCCTGGATGAGGCGGAAGCTGCCGCAGACAGTATTGCGTGGAATGCGCATGGGTACGGCCACAACGTGATCGTGGCGGCGGAGATGGGTGATGTGGTTTTCACCATGGAGCCTGCCAATTCCATTCGAGGGCAGATTCAGCTTTCGACGGGCGATGTGGCCGAAGGCATTCAGGTGATGCTGCTGAGGCGAACGATTCGAGACGGACGCGCGGTGTGGCAGGTGACTTCGACTGCCCGGACGAACAGCGAAGGTTCATATCGGTTCGGGAATCTGACTGATGGTTTGTATGCGGTGTACACGATGCCCGCGATGGAGAGCGAGGGCGCGGTGAGTTTGGTCGCGACCGGAAACTCCAGCAAAGTTGCGCGTGCCGGATATCCGAGCGTCTTCTATCCGGATGTACGGGACCTGGGAAGCGCGGCGAAGATTCAGCTGCGCGGAGGCGAGCAGGCGCAAGCGAATATTGGATTGACGCTGGAGCCATTCCAACCTGTGGTGGCGACAGTTGCCATGCCGGATGCGGGAGACGGCTTGTCCGTACAGGTGCTGGATGGGCAGGGGAATTTGCTTCCCTACAGCGCGCAATATGACGCATCGACGCATACTGCGCAGGCGATGCTGCCGGAGGGTGCGTATTCTCTGACAGCATCGATGGCGTCGAGAGTCTTTCATATCGCAGCGACACGAGACGCGGGTAGGTTCAACCTGACCCGGCAGGGATCCCGCGGCTTTGCAGGCGAGGTGAGTTTCACGGTGGCGACGCGCCCAGTGACAAATCTTCATCTACCGATGGCGACGGTTGCGAACAGCCCTGTTCAGGTGAGCGTGTCTCGTACGAAAGCGGCTGCTTCGCAGCCTGGCTATGAGCTTGCATCTGATCCGCCGGTCTTCGTAACGCTGACGCAACGAGGGGGATGGATGGCGGACGGCATGGTGACCAGCTATGCGGAAGGTCCAGCATCCAAATCGTTGCAGCCGACCGGAGTGGTACCCGGAGGTTCGTATTGGGTGAGTACCGCGATCGGACCGAGAACGATGTGCGAGTCGTCGTTTACAGCGGGAGGAGCAAATCTTGCGCGAGAGCCGCTGGTGCTTGGTGTTGCGGGGAGTACGGCTCCACTGACGCTGAGTTTGCGTGACGATTGCGCACGACTAACACTCTCACTCCCGGGAACAGCGGCATATACGGCGGGTGAGGAACGTTCCTACACGGTATACGTGATCCCCGATTTTGATTCAACGCAGGGCATCGTCCCACAGACGCTTCGGACATCCACCGGCGGAAGAGTGACGCTGACTGGGCTGACGCCGGGGAGCTATCACGTGTTTACCTTCGATAGACCTGTGGCGCTCGAGTATCGGAATCCGGAGGTGCTGGCGTCGTTGCCCAGCCAAGCTGTGTCGCTGGAGCCGAATGGAGAAGCGGAACTCACGGTCGAGGTGCCGCAGAGGTGACGTGCGTTCGTGGATGGAAGAGGCTCGCGTGGACGGTTTCCGGGGTGGCGTTGTGCGGAATCGTGCTGGGCAACGCACAATTACCGCCGGCGAGTTCGCAGAAATCATTCCGAATTGCAGGTGTGCTTGCGAATGCCGTAACAGGCGAGCCGGTGCGAAGAGGTGTAGTGCAAGCGCTCGACAGCACAGGCCACACGATTGCGGTGAGCACAACCGATGCCGATGGGCGATTTGCTCTGGATCATCTTGCGGCGTCGAAGTATCAACTGACGGCATCGAAGCGTGGTTTCCGCACGGCTTCATACGATGAGCACGACGAATTTGCGACATCGATTGTGACGGGCCCGGGGCAGGATACAACGCATCTGGAGTACAAGCTGATGCCGAACGCCGTTCTGCATGGTGTAGTAACGAGCGATGATGGGGAGCCGGTGGCGAACGCGAATGTCATGCTTTTCAAGCGTTCGAAACATCAGGGGGAACGCATTGAGAGAGTGGGCGGAACGCAGACGGACGATACCGGCGAGTACGAGATGGGCGATCTGGCGGCGGGTGAATACATGATGGCAGTGACGGCGGAGCCATGGTATGCATTGCATGGAAGCGCGGCGGGCAAGAAGAACCGTGCGCTTGACGTTGTTTACCCAGTCACATTTTTCGATTCGACTACAGATGAGCGGGCGGCCACGCCAATTGAGCTGGCGGGCGGGATGCGGCAGGAGATCAACATCAGCATGCATGCGGTTCCATCGCTGCATATCGCCGTTCCTGCGCCGGAGAGAACAGATGGAAGCCTCGTGATACCGCAGCTGCAGCGACTCGCGTTTGGAAGTGTGATTGATACGCAGAGTTCGGGAGATTTTTTCGGTGGCGCGCAAGGACGCACGCTGGAACTGGGCGGGGTCGCTCCTGGACGCTACGAACTGGCGATGGGTGAGCCGCAGCACGTTGTAGATGTCGACTTGAGTGCGAATCAGCAGATCGATGTCGAAGCCGGGGCCGGGGAAAGCGCGGTGAAGGGAGTGGTGAGGACGGCTTCTGGTGGACCAATGCCGGAGGAGATGACGCTGAGTCTGAATCGAGTAGAAGGAGGCGCGGGGCAGAGCCAGTTTGCGACGGAGGTACGCGGCGGGCGATTCACATTTATGCCGGTACCGCCGGGTGAGTATGAGGTGTGGGCGACTGCGGGAGACAAGCGGATGCCTGTGATTGCAACGGCGCTGGGGGCCCGCGCGCAGGCAGGAAACGTGATCACACTTCGCGAGGGAGGCCCCGCGCTGACGGTGACAGTCAGTGGTGCGGAGGTGCGGGTTGAGGGTTTCGCCGGGAAGGGTGAAAAGGGGTTCGCGGGAGCGATGATGGTGCTGCTGCCGAGGGACCACGCGCAATGGAAAGCGTTGACGCGGCGGGATCAATCGGACTCGGACGGGAGCTTTGCGTTTCGCGATGTTGCTCCAGGAGAGTACACAGCGGTGGCTATCGAGGATGGCTGGGCGCTGGATTGGACGAGCCCGGAGGTGATGGGGCGCTATCTTCGCGCGGGAACAAACGTCACAGTGTCAGCGAATGCGGGCAAGGTGGCGAAGTTGCCTGGGGCGGTGACAGTTCAACAGCGGTGAGCGCTTCGTGGAACCGGGGTGGAGCGATTAGTCTAGGTAGGTACCGAACTGATACCCGGGACCTTTCATGGCATCGGACAACTGGCATCGCGCCGGGCCATTAGGGACCTTATGTGTTGCGCTGTGGCGCAGGTGATTTGAAGGAGATTGTGCATTGAAGAGCAAGTTGCTGCTTTCGATTGTGGCCGTATCCTCGGCCTTCGTTGTGCCGATGGCTGCAGTGGGCCAGATCGCGCCGGAGAAGCCGCCAAAAGATCTGACGGGACCGGTGTACAAGTACGAGGCTTATGTGGGGTACGGTTATACGAGTTTGAACCAGGTGAACCTGTCGCGCAGCGGCCTGCAGGGTGTGAGCGGGTCAGTGACCCGGTATTTCGGAGACCACTTCGGATTGAAGGCAGACGGCGGCTATTATGCGTGGAATGTGACGTCGACAAACCCGGGAAAACCGGTTGTCGACATGGTGCTGGTGGGGCCGGTAGTCCGTGGAAACCTCTTCGAGAAATGGAGCGGATACGCAGAGGGATTGTTCGGCGGCGTCCACACCGGTGGCTTGTCGATTCAGCCTGACATTTCCTTTGCGGGCGGTTTCGGAGTGGGTTTGGATTACAACCGCAGTCCGCGATGGGCGATTCGAGCATTTGGCGATGACATCGGTTCGGCGTTCACGATTCAGCCGTACCAGTCGGGCTATTCGGCGCACATGCGATGGAATGCGCGAGCGGGGATCGGGCTGGTTTATCACTTCTGAGGTTTCTGGATATAGCATCCGAGGCGGAGCGATTGCGCTCCGCCTTTTTGCTGCGCGTCAGATCTGCGGCTTGTTCTCAATGTAATAGTTAAGCGAGACAATGCCACTGGGAAACGTGCGCGAGTCTTTGAGAGTGAGAGGCCAACGTCGCCCGGAAGGCACGAGCGGAACTCCGCCGCCGAGGAGAGTGGGAATGAGGGAGATCTCCACGCGATCGACCAATCCGGCATCGAGGAGATTGCGGAAAGTGATTCCACCGCCGAAGAGCCAGATGGGCTTGCCGGATTTGCGCTTGAATTCGGAGACGGTGTGTGCGAGGTCTGAGGAGATGATGTTGATGCCGGGATGCTGGGCTGGATTGAGGGTGGTGGAGGCAACATAGATCTTCATTCCGAATTCTTTAGGGGAGCGGCCGAGGCGCAGCATGTCTTCGTAGCAAACGCGACCCATGATGGCGGTATCGAATTGGCGGAATATCTCGCCGAAGTCGATGGTGGGATCGTGGATGATCCAGTCGAATTCGCCATTGGGACCGGCGATGTAACCGTCGAGGCTGGAGGCAACACTGTAGACGAGATCGCGCATAGGAGGTCTCCATGCGGGGCATCGTTTTGGTGAAAGAAGTTTACGCCGGGGTGGTGGTTTGCGGCATGGAGTTGTGCGGGATTGGGGACGACTGGGGATGGTCTGTTAGGGTGAGAGGAATTTTTCCAGTTCCTTCCGGTTGGTTCCCTGCTGGGGAAGGAAGTCTCGTGCGTGGAGCCGTGCGAGAACCTCAGTCGTGACGAACTCATGGGCTATGCCGCCGTCGTCAATGCGGACCACGCGGGCCAAGATGCTGATGGATTTCTTCTCGCCGTGTTCTGGGTCGGGCTTTTCGAGGGTCATGCGAACGAGGGTGTTCGGAGACCACAACTCTTTGCTGCGCAGATAGAGACCGCTCTTGCTGATATTGAGTATTTCGTGAGGCACGGGAGCGCCGCCGGTCCAATAGTAGGCGACCAGGCCCGGAAGCGTGTTGCGTTCGCCACGACGCCGGTTGCCGCTGAGGGAGATCGACTCGCCTGCGAGCCAGCGTTGAACGCGAGTGGCAAAGGAGATTTTTTCTTTCGCTCCGGCAGCGTTGGCGCGTTCGGTTTCTCCACGGGGCTCTGAGACGCGAGGTGGAGATTCTTTTTCCTGCGGAAGCTCAGGCGCTTGCGGGGGCATTGGCGGGGATTGCCGTAGAGGTCGAGCCGGCGGCGGAGAGGCCGGAGCTAATGGCGCTGCTGCGACCGCTTCGATCGGGGCTGGGGGTTGTCCTGGTTCGAGCGGGACTGACGCTGGAATTTGTGCAGCAAGGGACGCTGGAGGTGGCGAAGGCGATTCTTGCAAACTTGTTTCCGGCAGCAGCGGAGACACCTCCTCAACCTCAGGTTCGTCGATTGGCCGCGCATGGAACCTGGACCACTCCGCGACATCTTCGATTGGGGCGTCGGGAGCTATCTCTGCGTTCTCCGAGGGATGCAGAGCCTCCATCGGCTGGTTCGCCGCAGAGGAAGGTTCCGCGAAGTTGAACTCCTCAACGGATTCTTCGGCGGGAGTGTTCGCGGGTTCGACGGCGGGATCTGGTATTTCGCGAGGTTGGGAAAGTTGTTCCTCTCCCGTTCTCTCGCGGCGAAGCTGATCGTCGACAAATTGAATGACCGCTTTGAGACTGAATGGGAGTTGAGACGGTTGCGAGGCGGGCTGCTCTTCCCTCTTTTCTTGCGGGTTGCCGACGATCGGCGATTGCTGAAATGCAGTCGTGAAGAAACGGGTGAGCGGCTGTTCGGGAAGGGCAGGCGGGGCCAGCGGTTCTGGTTCCTGAGTTTCTGGTTCCTGAGTTTCTGATTCCTGAGATTCGCGTTCCTGAAGTGGTTCGATCTCGTCGAGAACGAGTTGAAATGGTTCATCCGAGGCTTGTGTTGCCGGAGCAGACAGGACGTTGAGCGAGGCATCCGTCATCTCTTGAGCGGCAAGATCCGGTGTTTCCAGATGTGGGGGCTGGCTTGGGAGAAATATTTCCGAGTTTTGGGGCGTCCCGGATACAGGCAGAAAGATCAGAGAACCTGCAAAAGGATCAGGCGTGACCGGGGGACCTGGCGATTCAATTGGCCAACCGGGGGATTCGACTTGTTGAAAGTGGGCTGCGGCTCTCAGCAGGGCGGCGAGTTCACCCTCGGTGCAGATCCGGATGTAGTCGCCTATCTGGGTGCCAGATTTTGGAAGGAGCTGATCGGAGAGGAAGAGGATGCTCGCGACCTGATCGGTGACGGCGGGAAAGGGCGTCCCCGGGCCTACATCGGCGACTTCGATGATCCTTTGTTCGATGTCAAGGTATGCAACGTCAAAGGCGAAGAGGCGTGGGATTTCCGGAGCTACGGAGACATTGGTGAGACGTATGCAGAAATGCGGATCGCGACCGGGTCCATTCATGACAAGTGCAAGCAATTGAGACGGCGTCTGGGAATCGGACACAGAGACGACCCGCTCACTGAGCAGAGCGTTGCGGGTTACGTTATAGACGCAATAGCTTGCAGGGTCCATTGGTCCTCTGGGGATGAGTGAAAGAGGAGGACGTTGAAGCGAGAATAGTCCGATCTCGGCAGTTGACCCAAGGCAAATCGGGCAAAAGACTCAGAACTGTCTATTCGATGCGGGTCGTCAGTTCAAGGCTGGACGGGAACGATGGCCTGCCCAGGTTTCTGCAGGAGCTTCCAAGGCTTACTTGTGCAGCTCAATGGCGATGACCTGGCCATCGACTGAGCTGTCACTAGTTTCGGCGTACTGAACACGGGCCTTGAAGCCATTGAAATCGGTGCAGGGATTCATTGAGCCTTGCGGGGTGAATCCGACGACGGTCAAATCGATTTTGAGGAAATTGTTGCTATAGAGCTTGAGAGATTTTCCGTCGGTTCCTTCGAGACGCATTTCGAGGAGGCTCGGGTAGCTGCAGGTGACATCGCGCATGACGCCGAACAGCTTATGTTTGGGGCCGTGGGCTTCGGCGGGGTGCTTTGGTTTCTCATCGTCGTGGACAAGCTCTACGACGCCTTTATTGTCGTCCTGGTCCTGGTGAAGGGAGTCAAAATGCCGTCGATCTTGTTCGGCCTGCGCCTGAGCCTGTTCGGCTTGTGCGTGGGATTGCTGCATCTGCTTAAGCTGGCTGACGCGGCTCTGCGTCATGGCAAATTCGCCGGGATTGCGAGCCAACTTTGAGGCGGCCTGGACGATGGAGACAGCTTCATCGAACCGGCCCATGACGCTGACCACGTTTGCGGCATTCATGCGGAAGTAAAGATTACCGGGTTCCAGTTTGATGGCCTGTACCGCAAGCTTGTACGCCTCGTCGAGGTTGAGGTGGTGCATGGCATAGTAAGACGCCAGGCCGTCGTAGGCGGGGGCGAACTTAGGATTGGCGTCGATGGCGGCGCGAAAGCTGGACTCGATGGCTGGATCAGGTTCTCCTCCGCCGAAATGCAGCCCGGTGGAAGCGTAGTAGTAGTTGGCCAGACAACTTTTGGGGTTGAGCCGGACGGCATCGCCGTACCATTTGCGAGCGGCGTCGTGGTTACCGGTATGGAACTCGATGCCGCCCATCGTCTCCATTGCGATGGCATTTTGCGGATCGGACTGGAGGACGGAGTTCAGCAGGGCGCGTGCTTCCTGTTCACGATGCACGAGGGCGAGGACTTCGGCTCGACGTGAATCTGCTTCGGACTGAGTTGCAGGCCGCACAGAATAGGATGACTCGTCGAGGGCCGCTGCAGCAGTGTGCATCACGAATTCCTTGTACTGGCCGGCACTGATATAGATTTCGAGAGCCGACTGCAGTTGTTTTAGATCGCCAAATGCTTTCTGTGCGGCTACCACGGGGTCTTCATGATGCGACATGAGCGTCATGTATTCCGATACGCGGTTTGTGCCTTTTTCGCGATCGGAGACGAGAAGGAAATGCGTGAGTGCCCACGACTCGGAATAGAAGACTGAGCCCTTGTTCTCTTCATGGTAGTAAGGTGAGTTGGCATCGACCTTGAACAGAATAGGCAGCGGAATGATGCGCTGCTGGCGAAGGTAGAGGAGATCATCGGCACTGGGCTGGCCGAGCAGGACTTCCTTGTTCTGGATGTCGGTGTTCTGGAAAAACTCCGCCATTCCCTCATTGAGCCAGATGGGCATCCACTCGCCTGCACTGCGGAACTGAAGGTGGGTGTACTCGTGGTAGACGGTTGCATAGGGGTGGTGCTGCTCGACGTCAAGGCGAAGGAGAATGTAGTTTTTGTCCGGAGTGTTGAGGAAGTAGCCAGCGAGATTCAGTGATCCCTTGGCCAGATATGCCTGCGGCTCGATGGCCTGAAAGGTCTTTGTGTTCTTGCCGGCATACACGAAGATCGGCGTGTTCGGATCAGTGTTGACCTTTGGGAAGAGGGTCTGAAAGACCCAGCGCATGCGCTCGAACTGGTCGACGAGGTGTCTTCCCTGCTTCTCACTGGCGTTGGTGAGTACAGTGAAATGGCTGCTGGTGATTTCGATCCATTGATCGGGTGAGGCAGAAGCAAACGGACATGCTGCGGCAGCAAGGAGCAAGAGAGCCAGGAGCTTTTTGAGCATGGTTGGCGACAAGTCTAGCGGAGAACGCGAGACTTGTCGCTACCACAAAATTGTAGACCTGCGACCGATAACCGCAATGACAACGCTCAGCCTTCTTCAGCTTCGCGCAGTTTGGCGATGACGGTGAAATCTTCGAGGGTGGTCATATCGCCCTTGATTTCGCCGTGGGTGGCCAGTTCGCGAAGAAGGCGACGCATAATCTTGCCGCTGCGGGTTTTGGGAAGAGCCTCGGTGAAACGGATATCGTCGGGACGGGCGAGGGCGCCGATCTCTTTTGCAACCCACTGACGGAGTTCGTCTTTGAGCTCGTTCGAGGGCTGGTTGCCTGATTCGAGCGATACGAAGGCGGAGATGGCCTGGCCTTTGAGGTCGTCGGGACGGCCGACAACCGCGGCCTCGGCAACTTTGGAGTGGGCCACGAGGGCGGATTCGATCTCCATCGTGCCAAGACGGTGTCCGCTGACGTTGATGACGTCATCGACGCGGCCCATGAGCCAGAAGTAGCCGTCGGCATCCTGACGCGCGCCGTCGCCAGTGAAGTAGCAGCCAGGGACATCGGACCAGTAGGTCTTCTTGAAGCGCTCTGGATCGCCATAGACGGTCCGAGCCATTGACGGCCATGGTTTGCGGACGATGAGCAGGCCGCCGCTTCCAGCAGGGACGGCGTGGAAGTTGCCGTTGGCATCAGGGCGAGTGACGACCTCGGGTTGGATGCCGAAGAAGGGGCGCGTCGCAGAACCAGGCTTAGCGGGAACAGCACCCGGGATGGGCGAGATCATGATGGAGCCAGTTTCGGTTTGCCACCAGGTGTCGACGATAGGGCAGCGATTGTGACCGACCTTTTCGCGATACCACATCCATGCTTCGGGGTTGATGGGTTCTCCGACGGTGCCGAGGAGACGGAGCGAATCGAGCTTGTATTTGTCGACGTATTGATTCCCCCACTTGATGAAGGCGCGGATTGCCGTGGGAGCGGTGTAGAAGATGGTGACCTTGTGGTCGTCGATGATTTTCCAGAAGCGAGAGAAGTCGGGGTAGTTGGGTGCGCCCTCGTACATCAGGACGGTAGCACCATTCTGCATCGGCCCATAGACGACGTAGGAGTGGCCGGTGACCCAGCCGATGTCGGCACTGCACCAGTAGATGTCGTCGTCGTGAAGATCAAAGACGTATTTCGAAGTGAGATAGGTCTGCACGGCGTAACCGCCAGTGGTGTGCACGAGACCCTTGGGCTTGCCAGTGGTGCCTGAGGTGTAAAGGATGTAGAGCGGGTCTTCAGAATCCAGGGGCTCCGCTGGACAGTGCGTAGGCGCATTGGCGACGATGTCGTGCCACCACCAGTCCCGGCCATCGACCATGTTCACGGACGAGCCGGTGCGCCGATAGACGATGACATGTTCCACGGTGTGGCAGGCGTGCATGGCTTCATCAACGGTGCGCTTCAGCGGGACTTCGTTGCCGCGGCGATAGCTGGTGTCTTGCGTGATGATTGCGACGCAGCCGCAATCATTGACGCGATCTGCGATGGCGTTGGCGGCGAATCCGCCGAAGATGACCGAGTGAATGGCGCCAATGCGTGCGCAGGCCAGGATTGCGATGGCGAGTTCGGGCGTCATGCCCATGTAGACGGCAACCCGATCGCCCTTCTTGATGCCGAGGGCCTTAAGGGCATTGGCGAAGCGCTGGACTTCGGCGTGGAGTTCTGCGTAGGTGAGGCGGCGTATCTCGCCTGGCTCGCCTTCCCAGATGATGGCGGTCTTGTCGCGGCGGGGGCCATCGAGGTGGGCGTCGAGGCAGTTGTAGCTGAGGTTCATCTTGCCGCCGACAAACCATTTCGCGGTGGGCAGATTCCACTCCAGGACTTTGTCCCACGGCTTGAACCAGTGCAATTCTTTGGCGACTCCGGCCCAGAAGGCCTCAGGATCTTCGATGGACTGCTTGTACATCTGCTCGTACTGCTCGAGGCTCTTGATGTGAGCCTTTTGAGAGAACTCGGGCGGAGGCGGGAATATGCGAGCTTCGCGAAGGAGAGAGTCGAGATCCTGGCTGGAGAGGGACGAGACCGATTTTGGATCAGCGGGAACGTGCGCGGATGACATGGATAAGATCCTTCAGGGAAGTCGCTGGAGTGGGAGTCTTGACCGGCAGACGCATCTTGAATGCAGCGCGCGGGCGCTAACTGGTAACGCTGCAACTTTATCGGGGCAGGGGTGGGAGGGGCAAGTAGAGGGATTAGGGATTAGGGATCAGGGATGGTGCCGGGTCCGACAGGAGGAGAGCTTCTGGTTGCGGTTGCGCGACCTCGGACCAGATGAGGTTGCCCGAGCTCTCTTTGAGGAAGAAGCTGCCTACAACAAACGACAACATGCTGACGGAAATGGGAAAGAGAAGCCCGGCGAAGACGTTGCCCGTGGCGGCGCATAGGCCGACGCCGATGACGGGCAGCAGTCCGCCGAAGATACCATTGCCGAGATGGTAGGGCAAAGAAACCGAGGTATAGCGGATCTTTGCGGGAAATGCTTCGACGAGGTACGCGGCAATGGGCGCGTAGGTCATGCAGGAGAAGACGTTCTGTAGGCAGATCAGGAAGATCAGCAAAGGCATGTTGGGATCGCTGGCCTGAGGAGCAGGAGCGAGATTGTCGCCTGCGGTGTCGCGCGTGAGAGGAGTGAGATGGGTCTCGTTTGTGATGGGATCTTTCGTTGAACTAACGGCAACAACATCGTTGCCCGCGGCGTGCTGCATCGCCCGGTAGATGGGGTAAATGGAGATCAAGAAAAAAAGCATTCCCGCGAGCATGATTTTCTTTCGTCCGATGCGGTCGGAAAGGGCTCCGAAGAGGACGAAGGAGGGTATGGCAATCATCAAGCCGCACAGCGCGATCACGTTTGCGGTATGCGCGCTGATCCGCAGGATGCTCTGCATGTAGAAGAGCGAGTAGAAAAGCCCAGTGTAGGAGACGACCGCCTGGCCGGCAGCCGCGCCGAAGAGAGATATAAGCACTAGCTTGAGGTTTGCCCAGTTGCCGAAGGACTCTTTAAGCGGGCGAGCGCACTGCGATCCAGTAGCCTTGACGTGCGCGAAGATGGGCGACTCGCGCATTTGAATGCGGATGACGAGGGAGATGGCGACAAAGATGATCGAGAGAAGAAACGGCAGACGCCAACCCCATCGCTGGAAGGCTGGGCCGTTCATGAAGTGCTCGGTTCCGAGGATCACCAGGAGTGAGGCGACCATGCCGAGGCCGGCAGTCGTCTGCAGGAAGCTGGTATAGAAACCACGTTTTCCGTCGGGGACGTGTTCAGCGAGGTAGACTGCTGCGCCGCCGTATTCTCCTCCGAGCGCGAGGCCCTGCAGCAGGCGGATGGCGATCAGCGCGATCGGCGCGATCCAGCCGGCGGTTTCAAACGTGGGGAGCAGGCCGACGGCGGCCGTGGATCCACCCATGATGGAGAGAGTGAAAATGAAGGCGATGCGGCGACCAACCATGTCGCCGATGCAGCCGAAGAAAAGCGCGCCGAAGGGGCGGACTAGGAAGCCGACGGCGAAGGTAGCGAGGTATGCGATGAGCGCGAAGGTCTGATTATCGGGCGGGTAGAACTTTACGGCGAGAACCGAGGTGAGTGCGCCGAAGATGTAGAAGTCGTACCACTCGATGAGGGTTCCTGTGGCGGAGCCTAGAACGACGCGGACGAGGGACACGGATGTAGAGGGACCGGAGCCGGTCGAAGTCCGGACTGACATGCGCTGATCGACCTCACGCAGAGTCCCAGCAATCAGCGGCGGCACAGCGGGACTGATGCCGTAACTGTGCGGGCGCTGGATTGCGGTCGTCAAGGGAATTCGACGTTAGAAAGAGCGGATGCAGACGGCTGGCGAGTTCTGCATCCGGTGGCCGGCTGGGGCTTAGCAGTTATGGATAGCGAGACGAATTGCCTGTTCGACTGGAGAGTAGTCGCCGCCTGCGCGAGTGAGTTGAAACGGCATGCGTGGCAAGAGTGGCGGCTGTGCCATGAAGCGCGGGGTCTGGCCGCGATGCGGTTGGGCAGCATGGAGCAGGAATGGGTGACAGAGGTAGACCGCGCCGACGTTCCCCGTGGCCAGCGTTTCCTTCATGCCGGCGGTTGCACGCGCAGCTTTTGCACCGAGTTCGAGAGCTGACATGCCGTCTTCTCCGGCGGACGAGAGAATGCGTGCGACGGCCTGATGAGAGCCGATACGGATGCGAGTAGGGGCGTCGTTCTCGCCTACGTCAGAGAAGAGGAAGAGCATCAGCAATGCCCTGCCCTTTGAGTGCAGGTTGATGCGCCACTCCATGTAGTTATTAGTGGGAGGGTCGGGCGGGAAGCTTGCATCCACATGCCATCCGGTGTCGCCGGGATCGTCGGGATGCGGAAAGCGAATGGGAAACGATCCGAGGCTTTCGCGCGGAACCCAGCGGTCTTTCCCCACGAGCGCATCGAAGGCGCCGCGCAGAATCGGAGTGTTCGCGGCTTTCTGGAACGGTTCTTGCGGGTAATCCCAGAGGCGGATGACGGGCTTCGTCCAAGTCGATCGATCATTTGGATCGCAGCCAGAGTCGCGCCACAGAACTTCGCGCGCAGCTGCAGCTGTTTCGGCCGAGAAGGCGTTGTCGATGCGAAGGAAGCCGTCGTGGATGAAGCTGTCGATCTGGTTCTGGGTGAGGGTGCCGGGCGGATCGGTGATGTTTGGGTGAACTTGTCCGTTCGATTGCGAAGGCATATTTCGAATCTCCTTGATCAGTGCGCGATATGCGCGTCCTGTTGCGAAGCCGCAAGGCGACTTCGATCGAGCGCCATCTACTGATGGCGCGAGCCAATGGAGCTCACAGGTAAACGGAGGAGAAACGAATCATCATCGCGACACGATTGTATCGCTCAGGACAACGAGGTACAAGACAGCCAGGAAGCTCTAGGACTTGTATCGCTTCTGATGCCAGGTCCATGCGGTGCGAATGATGTCATCGAGTTGGGTATAGCGGGGTTTCCAGCCTAGCTCCTGGATAGCTTTGTCGGAGCTGGCGACGAGGATTGCGGGGTCGCCTGGGCGGCGGGGGTGGAGTTCCGCAGGGATGGGGTGGCCGGTCACACGGCGGGCAGACTCGATGACCTCGCGGACGCTGAAGCCGTGACCATTGCCGAGGTTAAAGATGAGGCGATTTTTCGCGGCGGCTTCGGTTTCAAGGGCTTTGAGCGCGAGAAGATGCGCATCGGCGAGATCAGCAACGTGGATGTAGTCGCGGATGCAGGTGCCGTCGGGGGTCGAGTAGTCATCGCCGTAGATGCGGATGGACTTGCGGCGGCCTAGCGCGACGTCGAGAATCAGCGGAATCAAGTGCGATTCGGGCTCGTGATCTTCGCCACGAGTGATGCCGCTGGGGCCCTCGGGCGCGCCGGCAACATTGAAATAACGGAGAGCTACGGAGCGCAGACCGTGGATGGAGTGGAACCAGTTGAGCATGGTTTCAACCATCAGCTTCGATTCGCCGTAGACGTTGGTGGGTTTCAGGCGAGCGTTTTCAGTGATGGGTACGGACTCGGGCTCGCCATAAACGGCGGCGGTGGAGGAGAAGACGAGCCGGCGCGGGCCCTCGGCGATCACGGCCTCGAGCATGGCAAGGGTGGAGGCGGTGTTGTTACGGAAGTAGGTTTCAGGATGGACCATCGACTCGCCGGCTTCGATCAATGCGGCGAAATGGAGGACTGAATCGAAGGGCCTGCCTTCGCTTTTTGCGGACCTGAAAATCTTTTCAATCAGGTCACGATCGGCGAGGTCGCCTTCGATGAATTCGACGCCTGGAGGAACCATCTCGCGACGTGCATGGCAGAGGTTGTCAAATACAACCGGCTGATGGCCTTGCGAGAGAAGAAGGGTGGCGACTGTGCCCCCCACATACCCGGCACCGCCGGTAACCAAAGTTCTCACAAAATTAGTGTCCTTCCAGAGCGGTTTGGGTTACCGTGAGTCTATTACAGCAAGGCAGCCAGGAGAGGTTTGCGCTGTTTGAACGAAGACCGTTGACAGACGGCTAGCTCAAACTTTGCGGCAGTGAACGAAACACTGGTTCAGAGCCGGGGTTTGAGGAAATGGGCGCAGCAGTAGAAGTTTCCCTTTTTTCCCGCCTCAAATGAGGATCTCTGCGAAAGACGGTTCGATGCATTTGGGATTCAGGGAGAAGCAGGATGCGCGCGGGACAGCGTCACGGATACAGGTTTACAGGGCGGGGTGGATCTTTGCAATTTGGAGATTACTCCACTGGCGTTCGGGTAACCAGTTCCGATACCATAGGGGCAGACTCTCGTGTACCGTTCATTCCGGATTGGGAAGAGCGAATTCAAACAGAGCACGCGGCCTTGTGGAGCGCTACCATCCCCTGCTTCCGGTCACCGCATAGCACGAAACATTTTTCTTTTTGGATTCAGCCAGTTGCCGCGGTAAACGAGGAACGTTTGCGGCAACTGAAAAGCGATCACGCACGCCCGGAAAAGGCTGGGGGCATAGTGGCAATGTGTTGTCAGATTTCGTCCCGCCTTTACGGTTTTTCAACCGGAATTCCTGAGACGCAAGACGCGGCCTCCATGGCAAACCCCGAGGTATCAAAATGCAGATGAGTGGCTATCCTGGTCGAACCAGTTTCGGCTTGCTCCCCGAGCCGGAGGGACGGTCTGCGTCGTTCCTCACGAGCGCGACTGTGAACGTAATCATTCTCGGCCTGATGATCTGGGTGGGAATGACAGCCAAGCACGTCTTGCAGCAGCGTCATTTCGAGCAGACCGAGCTAATCTTCCCCACCACACCGCCACCTCAGCCGAAGTTCAAAACTCCGCCTCCCCCGAAACTTCCTGATCTTCCGAAGCCGAAGCTCGAACTGCAGATGGAGCAGCCGAAGATCAATATGCCGAAGCCTGAGCCAAAGCCAGCGCTGAAGCCTCTGGAGATGGAAGCGAAGCTGAACACTCCCGAGATCAAGGCGGCGAAACCAGCAATCGTGCTTGCGCCGCAGCCCAAGGCAGCACTTACGGCCGCCATGCCGGCGCAGAGCAACACCGTGAAGGCTTCGACTGCTCCGGTGCATCTGGGTGAAACATTTGGTGTCACTCCGAATCCGAATGCGAGCCGTCCGGCGACCGTGGCTGCGATCGGCAATCCCTATGGCGGGCAGCAAGGCCCCGCAATTGCTCCGCACGGAGTCGTGGGCTCGGCAGGGATCGGCAACGGTTTGAAGTCGGGATCGAATGCAGGCACAGTCGGCAAGGTTGCGCAGGCCGGCATCCCGGGCGGCACAGGAACGGCATCGACTGGGCTCCCCACGGGCAGAGTGGGGTCGGCAGGCATCCAGACTCAGATGGCAGCCACGCCGGCGGCACAGCAGAGGAAAGAAGTCGCTCCGACGAGTCTTGAAGTTCTATCGAAACCAGCTGTGCAGTACACCGCAGAAGCGCGTCAGCTCAAAGTCCAGGGAGATGTGATTCTCCGTGTGACGTTCACCGCTTCGGGCCAGGTGGTTATTAACAGCGTTGTTCACGGACTTGGGCATGGACTGGATGAAGAGGCCCGCCGCGTGGCATCGCAAATTCGCTTCCGCCCCGCTACTCGCAATGGCCAGGCGGTTGATTTAACAACCAACATCACCATCACTTTCCAACTGGCTTAGCGTCCAAAGTTTGCAGTAATTACGACAGGCGGCGAACAAGCTCATGAGAGGACAGAGCCACTGTCACTGAAAGGCAAGAAGTCCTAGGAGAAATATGATGTCCAGAACGATCCCTGTTACCCTCCTGTCGCTGCTTCTGGGAGTGACTGCGGCGCACGCAAAGAAAACGCCGCGATACGACCAGACGCATCAGTTGACCCCAGACCAGGCCGCGCTGGTACAGAAGGCCATTGGGCAGGAGAAGATCCTGATCAAGGCCATCCAGCAACGTACTCCGCTGGTTGAAACCTACATTCAGGACACCCGGCCGGATGTGAAGCTCTGGCAAGTTCCAATCGGGGATCAATACACGCTGAGCCGCGTCGACTTCGGTAAGGGCTTCTTCGACAAGAGCTACGAGCCGCGCGATGTGAAAGACAAGAAGGGCTGGTTCAAGGGCTCATTCGCAGCCATCAGCGGGCTGACCAAGGCCCTGGGCCTGGATAAGCACTTCACCTACAATCCGACCGGTTTCATGCAGATGATGTTCCTCGATCCGACTGGATTTGACGAACAGCATTATGCGTTCACGTATATCCGCCGGGAGTTTCTGGGATCGGTGAGAACGTGGGTTTATGACGTTCATCCCAAGGTCACGGGAATGGGCCGCTTCTACGGCCGCGTCTGGATCGAGGATCAGGACGGCAATGTTGTTCGGTTCAACGGTACGTACACGGGACCGCGCAATGAAGACGATTCGCGCTACTACTTCCATTTCGACAGCTGGCGCATGAATGTGCAGCCCGGCATCTGGCTTCCCGTTGCGATCTACGTGGAGGAGACCAGCCGCGATGGCGAGAAGCAGGTTGGCCTGAAGGCCCAGACGCACTTCTGGGGCTACAGCCTCAAGCTCCCCAGCCGCGACAGCGAAAGCGTGAGCATGAAGGTGGATGATGCGGAGGACAAAAGCGACGACTCACAAGACGTGAGCCCGCTGCAGGCCTCGCGCGAGTGGGTTCAGCAGGCAGAGAACAATGTCATCGATCGCCTCGAGCAGGCGGGCCTTGTTGCTCCGCTGACACCGAATGGGTTTGAGCAGACGGTGCTGGACCAGATCGTAACGAACCTGGTGGTCCCGAACAACGTTCAGCTCAGCCTTCCGGTACATTGCCGGATCATGCTGACCGACACGATTGAGACGACCACCGTTGGCAACACGATTCTGGTGAGCAAGGGACTGATCGATACGATGCCCAAGAATGAGGCCACTCTGGCATCGGTCATCTCGCTGGAGCTCGCGCACATCGCGCTGGGTCATCACATTGACACCCGGTATGCATTCAACGACCGGCTGATGTTCCCGGACGAAGCGTCGTTCCGGCGCATCGCGATGAATCATACCGACCACGACAACCAGGAAGCTGCAAGCAAGGCGCAGGAATACCTGGACGCCTCGATGTACAAGGATCAGCTTGGCACTGCCGGGCTTTTCTGGTCGCAGCTTGCCGATCGCGGACAGGTGCTGAAGGCTCTTAACAGCCCCAAGCTCGGCGACTCGCTATTGAAGACTGACGGAACGCCGTGGATGACTTCTCTGGCGAAGGGCGCTCCTCGAATCAACTGGGACGACCTGACCCAGATTCCTGCACTGCCGCTCGGCAGCTGGCTCAAAACGGACCCCTGGGATGACCGTGTACACCAGTTGAATGCAAAGCTGTATGCACCTTTGAATCCGCGCGACAAAATGCCGCTGGAAGTGACCCCGGTGTACTTCCGTCTGCAACGCTACGACGAAGCTCAAGCAGCCGCCAAGAACACGGCGCCTGCACAGCCAGCCGCGGGTGATCCTCCGGCGTCTCAGACGACGGGTGGAACTGCACCTGCTGCCGGTACGCCGGCGGGGACGGATCAGCCGGCACCACAGCAGAATGAGGGGCCGCAGCCGCAGCAACAACAGCCTCCACCACCACAACAGGGTGGGTCGCCGAACCCCCAGAAGTAATTAGCTTCCATTATGAGAGGCGGATAACCTAGGGTTATCCGCCTCTGGGCTTTTATACTTAGTGCGATTTTGAGTTCCTGATCAGAGCATTCTCTTTCGACTCGCAGCCACAATTCCCGCAGGAGTGGATAGCGCCCTTTCCATGAGAAGAATTTCTTTGTTTCTTTTGACCTTTCTGGCTTGCGCCACGAGTGTCTGTGCGCATGCGCAGGTTTCGCCCTCGGCTTATCGAGGACAAATGTCGCTTACCGCCGGCGGATTCGCGTCGGCGTTCCAGCCCGACTATGCCGGCGGCGGGGTTCCTGGAACCAGCCCATACCGGCTCTATGGGTTCGGCGCATACGCTGATTTGAAGATGACGCGCTGGATTTGCATTGAGGCCGAAATGCGCTGGCTGCGTGAGAACTCCTATGTCGGCATCAAGGAAGACACCTACTTGTTCGGGCCTCGGGTGCCCATTCACGAGTTCAAGCGCCTAGGTGCGGTTCCCTACGGCAAAGCGCTGGTGGGCCTGGGCAAGATGAATTTCGAATACAACGAGGCATATGGCCGGTTCACCGACGTGGCGCTCGGCGGCGGAGTTGATCTGAATCTGTCGCGGCACTGGAGCGTGCGCGCGTTCGACTTCGAATATCAGTTCTGGCCGAACTGGATCAATGGCACGCTGAAGCCGTACGGAGCGAGCGCGGGAGTTGCGTACAGAATCTTCTAGTGCCCCGCAGTTTCCAGCAACGCTTAACGGGTTCCATCATAGAATTGCGCCATGCCGGACGATCGCAAGGCAGCCAAGAGCCGGGAAACTACGATTATTGCGGCGCTGGCGGGCGCAGCATTGATCGCGCTGCTGTTTGCGCGTCCGTTCATCAAACCATGGCTTGATGATGCACACGGCCCTGGGTACACGTTCAAAGACTGGCCCATTCTTGTTTCGGTCCTGCCGTGGGTTGCGTTCTCAATTTACTGGGAGTGGCAATCGAAGAACTCAGCCGCTGCGATCAGATCTGAATCGAAGGCGTCGCGAGCGGTGCATGTGTTTTTGACAAATGCCGCCATTCTTCTGATCTTCTGGCCGAGCAAGGCTCTGAGCCTGCGATTCGTTCCGGATGCCCTTGCTATCAAACTGTTTGGAATTGCGATGGAGGTTGCCGGCGTTGTGCTGGCCATCTGGGCGCGCCGGATCCTTGGACGTAATTGGAGCGGCGAGATCACGATCAAGGAAGATCACGAGCTGATTCGCACCGGCCCCTACTCTACCGTTCGTCATCCCATTTACACGGGCCTGCTCGCCATGTATGCCGGCACAGCAGTGGTGTCGGGGCAATTGCACGCTCTGTTTGGATTGCTGCTTGGGATCATCGCGTATCTTCGGAAGACCCGCATGGAAGAACAGAATCTGGTAAATGCATTTGGCGAGAAGTATGGAGCTTATCGAGACGAGACGTGGGCGCTGGTGCCGAAGCTCTATTGAGTGCGAAACCGTAGAATCTGCTCATGGCAAATGAGACGGTGTTCACGCATGTGGATCCCGGGCTGGAGCAGGTTCTCGAAGAGCTTCGAAGTCGCGAGCCGATTTTTCACACGGAACGATTTGGGTTGAGTCTCGAAGACTTCGAACGAAGCACTGCGCCGGATTTCTGGGAGGTCGGTGCGTCCGGCCGGCGTTACAGCCGCGAGTTCATCCTTGGCATGCGGAGCTGCGAAGCACTCGTCGATGCAGACGCAGCCGGATGGAAGGCCAGCGGATTCGGACTAAGGCGCCTTGGGCCAGATTGTTTCCTGCTTACCTATACACTCGACCAACAGGGCCGAATCACGCGGCGCTCGACAGTTTGGCAGCGGACTGGCGAAGGCTGGCGAATTCTCTACCATCAGGGAACGATTGTGACGACGAGTGAAGATGACACGGCTCCGCGACCGGAAGAGATGCCACCCGGTTCACGCCAGAGCAGCTAGACGGTTCTTGAAATCCTGGGAGAGTCTCTTATGTCGAAGACCCGGCTGGAAGCATTCAGTGACGGAGTGCTCGCCATCATCATCACGATCATGGTGCTGGAGCTGCACGTCCCCCATGGTGCCGACATTGGAGCACTGCGACCGATGCTGCCGGTTCTTCTCTCGTATTTGCTGAGCTTTGTATACATCGGCATCTACTGGAACAATCATCATCACCTGCTGCACGCAACACGCCGCGTGCAAGGCAGCGTTTTGTGGGCGAACCTGCATTTGCTTTTCTGGCTTTCTCTGCTTCCCTTCGCGACGGGCTGGATGGGCGCGAGCGGATTTGCTCCCGATCCTACTGCCGTCTACGGCATGGTCCTGTTTATGTCGGGGATCGCTTACTGGATCCTGGAATGGAGGATCATTTCAGGAGAGGGCGAGGATTCGCTGGTGAAAAAAGCAGTCGGCAAGGATCGCAAGGGCATTGTGTCGGTGGTGATGTATGCGATTGCAATTCCCTGCGGATTCTTAGCGCACTGGGTAGCACATTTGATCTACGTTCTCGTGGCGCTGATGTGGCTGGTTCCGGACCGGCGAATTGAAAGAACTCTTGCGTCGGAGTGATTCCCGAACGAGTTGCTCTCGAACCTGACGGGGCCATGGATAAACAGTCGTCGACCGGGGTATGACTGCGGAACTTTTGGCCGATCGACGACTGGGATGAATTCAAACAGCGGTAATCGGCTACGGAATCTTAGCGGTGAATGTATTCGAAGGCTTACTCTCCCCTCCCGAGCCCGAGCTCGTCACATAGTAGTCGTAGGCGTTCCCGCTCTGAACAGCGGTGTCAGTGTAAGTCGTCTGTCCGGTCACCGCGACCCTGGCGAATGAACCGGTGCCGCTGAGCGCGCGATAGACCTTGTAATTCGAAACAGCGGAGGAATCCGCGGGAGCATTCCATGTCAATTCGACCTGGTGCGGAGTGCTCGCCGCACTCAAGTTGATGGTCAGAGTCGGATTCGTCGAGGAATTGCTGACGATCGTTAACTGCCCCTTCTGCGAACCGTTCGACGTTGCCTTGTAGGCCAGAGTCAGCAAGAGTGTCTGCCCCGGATTGAGGGTTGCCGGCAAGCTCACAGACGAAAGTGAGAAACCCGATCCGCTCACGGACAGGGACTGCACAGTCACTGGGGCTTTCCCGACAGACTTAAGTACCACCACCTCTGTTGTGATTTGATTCAGGATCACTGCGCCAAACGAGACGCTCGTGGCATCGACGCTCAACTGGGCCGCGGCAGGAGTGAGCTGCAGTGAAAGCGATTTGGACGTGCTGCCTGTGCTTGCGGTGAGCGTCACGGATTGAGCTGCCGACACGACGGAAACATCGGCGGTAAACGTTGCGCTCGTCGCCGCGGCAGGGATAGTCACCGAGGCCGGCACCTTCACTTTCGTGCTGCTGCTTGCGAGAGCTACCGTAATTCCACTTTTTGGGGCGGCTCCCGACAAGATGACCTTGCACGAGTCCGATACGGATCCGGTGAGGGATGTGTTGCCGCAGGATAGCGTGCTCAACGTCGGCGCTGTTGTCGTTCCTGCACCGCTGAGGCTGACCGCTTGAGTCCCAGCACTGCTTGCGATTGCCAACTGTCCCGTGGAAGAACCCGCCGTAGTTGGGTTGAAGTGGACGGTCAATACCATCGCTTCGCCTGGTTTGAGCGCCGATGGGAAGTTGCCGCCTGAGACAGTGAAGCCAGTTCCTGTGATCGAGTCGGACTTGACGGTCACTGGCGCGTTGCCGGTCGAAGTCAAGGTCACTGATTTTGTGACCGCGGTTCCGACGGAAACATCTCCGAACTGCATGGAAGTCGTGCTGAGGCTCAGGGATGCAGCAGAAGTCTTCGAGGCATTGAGTTGGATTGCAACGCTTCGCGAGGAGCCGTTCAAAGTTGCTGAGATGGTTGCGGTTTGCGCATTCCCAACGGCGGCCACGTTTGCGGTGAAGGATGCGGACGTGGTGCCAGCTGGAACAACTGCAATAGCGGGAATCGACACCGCGCTGCTTGTGCTGGCGAGACTGACCGTGAGGGCTTTTGATGAGGTCGCACTCAACGACACTGCGCATGCCGTTTTCCCCGCGCCAGTAAATGAGGTGGTCGCGCACGAGACCGACCGTATATCCGGTGCACCAACGGCGGATGAAGGAGGCGAAAGCGAGATCGTGAAAGACCTTTCGTTGCCACCTTGTGTTGCGGAGATCACTCCGGTCTGATCGGCACTCACTTTGGACACGGTTGCGGTGAACTTCGCACTGCTTGCCCCGGCTCGAACAGTGACGGAAGCCGGCACCTTGATAGCGGAAGTGTTGCTGGAGAGATGAACCTGGAGTCCGCCCGATTGCGCGGCACTGCTGATGCTTATTGTGCAAGAGTCGGAAGCCGCTCCGGTGACTGTCGCCTCTTCGCAGGTTAGGCCAATTATCTCCGGCAGTTCGGGCGATCCGCCGCCGGTCGCAGGAGAGAGCGAGATTGTGAAGGACTGAGTGTTGCCGCCCTGCGTCGCAGTAATTACGCCGGTTTGATCGGCGCTCACCTTGGATACGGTTGCCGTAAACTTAGCGCTGTTCGTTCCCGCGGGAACGGTGACTGAAGCCGGAACTTTGATGGCGGAAGTATTGCTGGAGAGATGCACCTTCAGTCCGCCGGATGGCGCGGCAATGTTTGTGTTGATCGTGCAGGAGTCAGAACCTGATCCAGTCACCTTGCCTTCGTCGCAGACCAACCCACTTATCTCAGCAGACCCGGAGGAACCTTTGCCGTGAAGCTTGATCGTGGCTGCCGGTGTGGAAGAGGAGCTCGTAATCACGCTGAGTTGATCCGATGCATCGGAGCCGCTGTTCGGGGAGAAATGTACGGTCAAGTTCAAGCTGCTGCCGGATGCGAGTGTGATGGGGAGCTTCCCTGCGCCGTCGACGCTGAACGCGGTACTGGAGAGAGAGAACTCCGAAATCTGGACCGAATCTGATCCTTTGTTCGCGAGAGAGATTTTTTGATTTGCTGAATTGCCCACGCTCACGCTGCCGAAGTCGAGAGATGAGGGGGTAGAAACGAGGCTCGGAGCATCCGCCGTGTTCGATCCGGATGTTCCGCTGAGCGCGACAACTCCTCCACACCCTGAGACGACGAACGAGGACGTGCAGACGAAGAGAAGGGCCGACCAGGCGAGTTGGCGGGAAGCTGAATTCTGGCAGGAAAGCGATGATTGCTGTGCGACGATTTTGCGGGCCGGAGTAGGCCGCATCTTGACTACGAACATCCGTACTTCTCCCTAGCGAGTGCTTGTTGTGCCAAGGAAAAGTGGAACAAGCGAAGAGAGCTGCGAGCGCAGTCTCCGGAACACACGCGGATTGAGGCCCTGTGGAAGCACAGGAGTCCGCGAAAAGTAATTCGTGGTCGTGCTATGGATTTTCTGACGTGCTAATTGCATGGCGAGGTCATACACGTTCGAGACAGCCCGCCAGGCGTGAAGCGTGGACGTTCACCGATGAGAGTCTAGCTTCGCCATCGATACAGAGAATGAGCCCTGAAGCTGCAGAGTGCTGTGCACGGAAGATGCCAAAGAATTGCATACGCGTGGGCAGCGGTTTGCGATGTGAGACGCTCTTATGCTTTGTTGAGCTTGCGGTGCGTGATGCACCTGCAATGGTGAGTTTAACCAGAAAGTAACGAGGTAAATGTTTCCAACGTGCGTAGTATTTGCTGTGTAAATAGGTTATTCCAGCGCTCCGTTTTCATTGAAGCTCTCGAATTTTTTCAACGTAACGTTACTCGAAAATAAACACGAAGGCCGCTCCGAAGAGCGGCCCTCAGTGTGGAACTGATCTGCCTTTACGCTGGGCTTGGTGAGCCTTCAGGGTAGCCAGAACCGGTGCGCGTGTCGGGCTTGAGAATGGTCTGCCCGCCACCGCTTCCGCCATCGCTTGGCGAAGCAAGCGAAGAGCGCATCGGAGGCAGTTCCTTGCCTTCGAGGAGCATCTTCACTTCTTCGGCGTCGATGGTCTCGCGCTCGAGGAGTGCAGCTGCGATGCGATGCATTGCATCTTTGTGCGAATCGAGGATGCTGTGCGCTGCCTGGTATGCCTCGTCGATCAGACGGCGAACTTCCAGATCGATCTGGCGGGCCGTTTCTTCAGAGAAGTCACGGTGCTGAGCGATCTCACGGCCGAGGAAGATCTGCTCTTCCTTTTTGCCGAATGTCAACGGGCCCAGGCGGCTCATACCGTACTCGCAGACCATGCGGCGAGCGAGGTCGGTGGCGTTCTCGATATCGCTGCCTGCCCCGGTGGACATCTGGTTAAGGAAAATCTCCTCAGCCACGCGGCCGCCGTACGCAGTTGCGAGATTCGCTTCGAGGTATTCGCGGGTGTAGTTGTGGCGATCGCCGGGAAGGAAGATCGTCACACCAAGAGCCATGCCGCGCGGAATGATCGTCACCTTGTGGATGGGATCGGAGTGCGGCTGCATGATGGAGACCAGTGCGTGGCCGGCTTCGTGATAGGCCGTGACGCGCTTCTCTTCATCGGTCAGCAACATCGACTTGCGCTCGGCGCCCATGAGCACCTTGTCTTTCGCAAGTTCGAAGTCGTACATCGTGACCTGCTTGCGATTGACGCGGGCTGCGTTGAGTGCGGCCTCGTTGACCATGTTGGCGAGGTCGGCGCCGCTGAAGCCCGGTGTTCCACGAGCGAGAACGTTGAGGTTCACGTCGTCAGCGACGGGGACTTTCTTCACATGCACGCGGAGAACTTCTTCGCGTCCACGGACGTCGGGAAGTCCGACCACTACGCGGCGATCGAAACGGCCGGGGCGCAGCAATGCGGGATCGAGAACGTCAGGGCGATTGGTCGCGGCAACGAGGATGACGCCATCGTTGGATTCGAAGCCGTCCATCTCGACGAGCAGCTGGTTCAGGGTCTGCTCGCGCTCATCGTGTCCACCGCCGAGACCAGCGCCGCGGTGACGGCCGACGGCATCGATTTCGTCGATGAAGATGATGCACGGAGCATTCTTCTTTCCCTGCTCGAAGAGATCGCGGACGCGGCTTGCACCGACGCCTACGAACATCTCAACGAAATCAGAACCCGAGATCGAGAAGAAGGGAACGTTCGCTTCGCCGGCGACTGCGCGCGCGAGCAACGTTTTGCCAGTTCCGGGAGGTCCGACGAGGAGCACGCCTTTGGGGATGCGTCCGCCGAGCTTCTGGAACTTCTGCGGCTCGCGCAGGTACTCGATGATTTCCTTCAGCTCTTCCTTGGCTTCATCGACGCCAGCCACGTCTTTGAACGTGACCTTCTTCTGCTGCATCGAGAGCAAACGCGCGCGGCTCTTGCCGAAGGACAAAGCCTTGTTGCCGCCGGATTGCATCTGGCGCAGCATGAAGAACCAGATCGCGCCGAGGAGCACGAATGGACCAACATTGAAGAGGATGGGGAGGAGAAGATTGCTCTGCGCGTCCTTCTTTCCGAAGTTGACGTGCGCGGCGAGCATCGCCTTGTCGAGTTCTTCGTGCTGCTCTCCGACCGAAGTATGGAACTGTTCCTTCGGAGTGGCCTTCATGTGGCCGCGAAGATCAGTCCCTTGAATGGTTGCATCCTGCACCATTCCCTGCTGCACCTTGTCGTACAGCTCGGAGTACGGGATCTCTGTGTCCTTGGCTCCCATACCTGCGCCCTTCTGGACGACGCCCCAGAGCAGCACAAGGCAGATCAGGATAAAGACCCAGAACATGATTGTTTTAACGGTCGAATTCACCAGGATTCCTCTTTTCCCGGCGGGGAGAAGCCGCGCTTGAACTTCAGACACCGCCTACAACACCGTTTTAGACGCCCCGACACCCTTGGAAGTCACAGAAAGTGCGAGTGCTAAGGGCGGAGTACACTTCTCGCTCCCGCCCGGATGTGCAGTAACCTCGATTGTACTCCGAAGTCGAATGAAGTTCGAAGAAGTGGATGTGACGAAAAGGTGGGAATCCGGCGCGTTAACTGGAGAAATCGGCGGAGCTGCGACCCTCCATCGACACGCCTTCGTCGAGTTGTTGAGAGATCGGCTGGGCGGTGATGCGGATTGCCGGGTCGGGTTCGAGCTCAACGCCGCGCATCCAGAGGATTCGGCCTTCCACCTCGACAACGGGCCAGACGGTACGTTCCTGTCCTGTAACTTTCATTCTTTCAAGCACTTCCTTGACCTTCCGAGGACCTGAAGAGTAGCGGAGGCGAACGCGGTCCCCAGATTTCCAGGAGCGAAGAACCGCGGTTGGAGCGGCGGCGGCGGAGTACGACGAAGTCGGGTCGAAGTCAAGGTGAATGCGGCAGCCGAATGTAGGTGCGTCGAGTACGCCGGGAACTACACATTCGTACCGTGAGGCCTCAGGAGCTGTGGTTTTTTCGCGGGCAAATGGTCCTCGAGTAAGGCGAAGCTCGCGGTGAGTACGCTCCGCGCGAAGGCCCTGGGCAAGCTCGAGTCGCTGGCCAGCCTTTCTGCTCAGGGCGAGATCACGCAGCGCTTCAGTGGCGTCGAAATCGGGGCTGCATTCGAGCAGGGATGCTGCGTGACGAAGGATGCGTCGCTGCAGCGCAGCAGGCTCAGCAGTCAGACGGGCAATATCCAGAGCGATGCCCTCAGCTGTAGTCGACGCACGACCTCCGCCGCGAACCGGACGGCCGCGAAGGATGATGGCGGAGGCGAGGCGAGGGATCTCGGACTGCCACCAGGACTCCTCATCGAGAGCGAGCTGGGCCATCTGGGCGAGGTGATCGCGAAGCTGTGGGTTCCAGTTTTCGAGCTGCGGCAGAAGTTCGTGGCGGATGCGGTTGCGGGTGAAGGTGAGATGGCGGTTTGTGGAGTCTTCGCGCCAGGGTTGGTTGCGTGAGTTGAGGAACGCCTCGATCTGAGGACGGGTGGTTTGAAGGAGCGGTCGAAGGATCCGGCCCTCGGAGAAGGTGAGGACGGGATGAATACCCGAGAGGCCCTCGGTCCAGGCGCCACGAAGAAATTTAGCGAGAACAGTTTCCGCTTGATCGTCAAGGGTGTGGGCGGTGGCAAGGGCGTCGAGAGGAACTTCGCGGAGGAGCTGCCGGAACCAGCCGTAGCGCAGTCGACGGGCAGTGCCTTCGATGGAGTCAGCGGGAAGATCGCCTAACTGGACGGGGGAAGCCAGCGGAACTTTTGATACTCGGCGTGCTTCAGCGGCGGTGTCGACACGTGCTTCATGGAATGGGATACCGAGATTTGAGGCAAGGTCGCGGGAGAAGGCGAGGTCGGCATCAGCTTCTTCACCGCGCAGCCCGTGATGAAGATGGGCCGCGTGCAGGACGAGCCCTAGTTCCCTGCTGCGATCGGAGAGGGCGCAGAGTAGCGCGACGGAGTCGGCGCCGCCTGAAAGGCCGACGGCAAGACGCATCCCGGGTTTCAGGAGCGAGGTGTCGAGCGGCAGGGAGGGAGGCGAAGTGCGCACGAGAGGATGATAGTGCGTCGGCTGCGGTTTCTATACTCGAAGCATGCTGACAACGCGGAGAGCATCCGCAGAGGATGTTCCATTGATTACGCGACACCGTAAGGCGATGTTCGCCGATATGCGAGATGCCGCGGAGACTGTCCTCGAGGAAATGGCGCAGAACTTTGAGCCCTGGGTGCGGCGAGTGATCGATGAGGACAAATATGCCGGATGGATCACGAGAGACGATGAGCGCGCGATTGGTTCAGCGGGGCTGCTGATTCTGGACTGGGCACCGCATTTTCTCGATCCGCGCTGCGGTCAGCGCGGCTACATCCTGAATGTGTTTGTGGAACCGGAGTACCGGGGACGCGGGATTGCCAAGGCACTCACCTTGCAGTGCATGGCCGAAGCGAAACGGCGCGGGATCGGAGTGGTCGCGCTCCATGCGTCGAGGAAGGGACAGCCGGTTTACGAGAAGCTTGGTTTCAAGACCAGCAATGAGATGCTGTTCGTCGAGCCTGCTTCCTGATCAGGCCGGGCAGGCTCGACAGGTTTTCACTTCTTAGGGCTTACGCAGCTAAAGTTCTCCGCTTTATTGGGATCCCCAGTGCCCTTGTATTTCGCGGTTTGCGGATAGGGGCAAAGCGGCCGCGTGATCTCCGGCGAGTTGGCCGAGGCTGCTTTGGAGACAACAAACGAAGAAGGCGCAGTCCCCTTCTCTACCCAGTT
>Ga0207639_10000144_pt1 | contig 53312 bp, 51 predicted proteins | sample KBSCornC32_FD_184299 | JGI IMG/M metagenome (GOLD analysis project Ga0207639, IMG submission 184299) | Corn rhizosphere microbial communities from Kellogg Biological Station, Michigan, USA - KBS Corn C3-2 (SPAdes) (version 2) | ecosystem: Host-associated > Plants > Roots > Rhizosphere > Soil ... | reverse complement strand
ATTGTCGATCGCTTCCGCATGGCCGAGCCCGCTCTGCGCACCCCATTTGCGATTGGCGTCGGCGACTGCCTGAAGGAGGTCGCAATCGAAGCGGTCGTCCCCGCAATGGTTGGCGATATAGTCGTCCACCGATTCCGCTGGCAGGCCCATCATCGATCGAATTTGCGGCGCGATGGTTGCACGGGGACCGAGCCGCTCGAGCGCGTCAAAATGACGCCCGCATGCCTGCAGATATTCGATGGCGCCGAACTCGCCGAGGCGACGGCTCAGCGACTGAACGTCGGTGATGAGCTCGGCATCGCCGCCCGCTTCGGCGTCGGCCATGAGCTCGGCGAGGGTTCGCCGGACCAGCTCCTGCTCCGCCCTGCCCTCGATCGGCTGGAAGCCGGGGGTGATTCCCGCCTCGGCCGGGAATGCCGCCAGCAGCGATTGGGCAAAAGCGTGGATGGTCTGGATCTTCAACCCGTCCGGGCAATCGAGCACGCGCGCGAACAGTTGGCGAGCGCGTTCGCGAGTCTTCGCATCGGTCGACTCGCCGAGATGGTCGAGATCGGTAGCGAGCTCGCTGTCCTTGAGCCGGACCCAGGCGGCCAGGCGTGCGCCGATCCGGTTCGCCATTTCGGCCGCGGCCGCCTTGGTGAAGGTGAGGCAGAGGATTGATTCCGGCCTCGCTCCTTGCAGCAACAGGCGGAGCACCCGTGCTGTCAGGACCTGCGTCTTGCCGCTGCCGGCCGACGCCGAAACCGCGGCGTGGATTAGGGGGTCGACCGCGAGCGCTTGCTCGCCCTTGAGCTCCGGCAGGCTCTTGAAGCGGTTGCTCATGCGGCTTCCAAAGCGCCGTCGGACGCCATAGAGGATGCGCCATGAGCGACACGAACGATGACGACAAAGCGAGCGAGGAGCGCCGCGCGAAGCTGGTGAAGGCAGGTGTCGCGGTCGGGATAGGCTCGGCCGCGATCGTCGCCGCTTTGCTCTACGCCTCGAAGGTCAAGAAGAAGCCGCGCAGCTAGGCTCATTTGCGGCCGTACCATTCTTCTAGCCGCATCAGCTGATCGTAATCGCCGTACGGCGCGTAGGCCGGGTTGAGCTTGGCCGTGAACGGCTCGCTTCCGGTGAGCCATTTCCGTGCGGCTTCGGCGAAGCTGCTGTAGGCGCGATCCAGGAACTCTCCTTCGTCCATGTCCTTGTCGGCGCGGACGCATTTGCCGAAGCGGCCGCGGTCGCGGATCAGCGACCAATATTCGAAGACCTCGGGCTCACCCTCAACGCCCTCGAAGCCGCCGGCGCGGCCGATCAGGCCGAGGAGCCCGAGCTGGAGTGCAAAGCCCGCTTCGATCGCCTTTTTCGAAGGCGGCTTGCCGGTCTTGTAGTCGACGATCGCGACGCCGCAGCCGGGGAGGCGGTCGATGCGGTCGGCGCGGCCGTGGACGAGGATCCCTGCCAGCGGTGCCTCACCCTTGATCTCGGCGCGGAGCGGTTTGCGTCCATTTGCCTGGTTCTCGCGCTCCAGCTCGGCAATCCAGTCGATCGCCTCGAGGAGGCGCGGCGCCCACAGCGCTCGGAGCATCGGATGAATGGCCTCGTCGGCGAGCAGTCGCTCGGCGCGGGCACGGAGGCTGTCGGGCGCGCAATTGTCGTGGAGGAGCCATTCCTCGAACACCTTGTGGACAGCCTCGCCCTTCCAGCGCGCGGTATGGTCGGCGTCGACCGGGTCTTCGGTGCGAAGCTTGAGTATCGAGTTGGCGTAGAAGGCGAAGGGGTCGGCCTTGAGGCGGTCGACCGACGTTACCGAGATTTTGTCGGGGCGCTGGTCTGCTGGCGGCGCGGGTGCGGGGCGATCGGCGGGTCTCGGCACCCCCGGATCGTCGAGCGCGCGCGTGATCCGCTCGAGCACATGATCGCGCGGAAGGCCCCCGCTGATCGCGTCGAGACGAAGGAGGAAACGCGACGCGACGGTCGGCGAGCGGCTGTCGCGCCTGGCCCGGGTGATGAGCACCTTCGGAGCGCCGAGAGCGCTTGCGAAGTCATGGGCGGCAAGGCCGATGCGGAACTCCAGAGTCGGCATTTTGAGGGTTGCTCGGACCTTCGGTGGGAGCCAGGGATCGGGAGCCGGCAGCGACGGCCACGCGCCTTCGTTCAGACCGCCGAGGACGACGAGGTCGGCGCGCTGAAGCCGCGCCTCGAGCAAACCCCAGATGAAAATTCGCGGGTGGCCTCCATAGGGCGGTCGAACCGCTCGCTCGTCGAGCAATTGGCGAAGCAAAGGAACCGCAGCTTCGGCGGAGACGCTCAGTTGCGACGCTGACTCGGACGCCTGCAATTCGGCGAGCAACTCGGCGGCCATGCGCCCGTCGGCTCCACGCCATGCTGCTTCGCCAGCCAGCGCAGTCGCGGCATCGGCGATCAAATTCGCCAATTGCGACAGGGGAAGCGGTTCACGAAGCAATCCGTCGATGCCGGCGACCCGATCGCGAACGGCATTCCACGCACGCATTGCATCTTTCTCGGCGAACCGCGCGTCGAGACCGGATATCCCCGCGGGCGGCCGCGGGCCGCGCAAGGCCAGGTCAAGTCGGCGGACATGCTGCAGCCATTGCGTTCGCTCTTCCTCGACTCCGCCGACCAGCGGGTGCTTGAGCAAGGCGACAAGCGGCACGGGCGCGAACTCCTCCGCTGCAGTCGAAGCGATGCCGAGGATCAACGTGCCCGCGGCGAGCCGGGATAGCGGCTTGCCGGCGCTGTCGTCGGCTTCGATGCCCCAACGCCGAAGCAGCGCGGAGACCCGGCCTGCGAGCTGCCGGTCGGGCGTTACGAGCGCGGCCGTCTGACCCGGCGTTTCCACGGATTCACGCAATGCGAGCGCGATCGCCTGCGCCTCCGTCGCCGGATCGGGAAGCTCCGCGAGACGAATTCCTCCGAGGCGTCGCTCGGATGGCCGAAGATCCTTCCATTTGTGCGAATGTTCGGGCGCCGCCATCGCGTTCGCTACGGCCCGCGAACGAGCCGGCGGCGATGCCGCACGACCGGACCAGCGCCAGCGCTGCACTTCGCCGCGGCCAACGCCGATGCGGTCGAGAAGCAGCTTCAGGTGAAACTGCGGATGGGTCGCCTCGCCACGGCCGTCTTCATCGGGTCCCAGCGCATCCCATTCCTCGTCGGGGAAGACATCGGCGAGCCAAAGACCGGGAAGGACCACCATGCCGCCGGGCATTCGAGCGATCCGCGAGACCAGCACGGCGACCGCTGGTGCGGCGGTGGTAATGCCGGCTGCCACGGTGAAGCCGGCGGGCGGTTCGACCTTCCACCTTTCGGCAAGTGCGTTGAGCAGGCGATTGCGCCGCTCCGCGAGGTCGATGAGCCCTTCCTCGGCGAGGAGATGCGGCCAGTTCTCGTAGATGAGCTTCAGCTTCTCGAGCGATTTCTCCCAATGCCCGGCAAGCTCGCTCGTGTCTTCAATTGCGGTTCTGAGCGCGGTCGGAGCGATCTCTTCCACCAGCAGCGCATCGAGTGTGCGGGCAAGGTCCGCCGCAAGCCGAAGCCCCTCGGCCGATCCTTCGCCGCCGACAATCGATGCGAGCTTCAAAAGCCGCTCCGATGGATCGATCGAGGGGGGCACCGGCTCGGCGTTGATCGCCTCGAGCGTTCCCCCCACCCGATCGCCGATCTCCGGATCGCCGACCGGAATCAGCCGCGGAAGCAGGAGGCCATTCCCGCTTTCGCGAACAAAAGCCTCGGTGACCGCGCGCACCGCGCGATTGTTCGGAAGCAGGATGCGCCCGCGCGCCAGCTCCAGCGGGTCCTTCCCGAAGCGGCGGATGAGCCCTGCCGCCAGCGCGTCGGCGAAGGAGCGATGCGACGGGATCGTGTAGACATTGACCCGGGGCGGGTCAGACATTCTCAAGCACCGATTCCGTCTGCTGGATGGACTGCGGAGTGCCAACGTCGAACCAGAGGCCCTGGTGGACGGCGCCGAAGCAACGGCCCTCCTCAATCGCGCGGTCCCACAGGATGTTGGTCGAGAATGGGCCTTCCGGCGCATCGCGAAGCAGCCGCTTCGAAACCATCTGGATGCCGGTGAAGACGAAGGGCGCGACGTGGCTTCGCTCGCGCCTGCGCAGCCGCCCGGTCCGGTCCATGTGGAAGTCGCCCTGCCCGCGGTGATTCAACGCGCCGGCCTGGGGTACGAGCAGGAGCAGCGCGTCCATCTTCGAATCGTCCCACTGCGACGCGAGAAGCTTGATCGTGTCCGCAGGGCCGTCGATCCACAGATTATCGCTGTTCACCGCGAGGAACGGATCGCTGTCGATCAGCGGCGCCGCCTTCACCAGGCCTCCGCCGGTTTCCATCAACAGGTCTCGTTCATCGGAGATGACGACCTCGAAGCCATGATCGCGGCTCGTCAAGTGCGCTTCCAACGCCTCGGGAAGATAGTGAACGTTGACGACGACCTTCTTCACGCCCGCGGCGCGAAGCTTCTCGAGCACGTGGTCGAGAAGCGCCTTCCCGCCGACCTCGATCAGTGGTTTCGGCCTGGTGGCGGTGAGCGGACGCATGCGCTTGCCGAGACCCGCGGCCATGATCATCGCGGTCGTGGGAACTTCCGCCGGAACCTCGGCGCGGAGCCGGAGCGCGCGCTTGGTCTGGCTCATGCGGCCTGTTTCCAGGGCTCGCGCCGATGCTCGGGCGCGATGTTTTCGTCGAACCAGGCGCGGACGGGCGCGAGCTGCGGCTGCGCCAGGTCACGCTCGAGCAGGCCCCACATGCGCGGCTGGAACTGGCGGTAGTGCGGCTTGTTATCGCGTTTCCACAAGCGGGTGAAGACACCGAGGATGCGGGTGTTACGCTGCGCCGCGAGCGCCCAATAAGCCCGCTCGAAGGCTTCGCCATGACCGGTCGCATGAACATACCGGTCGATCATCGCGCGTTCGATCGCCGGCGGAACATCCCGGCGCGCATCCTCCAGCACCGAAGCGAGATCGTAGGCAGGATGCCCGGCGAGTGCGTCCTGGAAGTCGAGCAGGCCGAAATGAGCGACGCCGTCGCGGCCCTCGACCAGCATGATGTTTTCCGCATGATAGTCGCGGAGGACCGTGACCGGGCCGAGGCCGTCGCGGGCAACCGGCTCAAGTGCCTCGCGCCACGCCTGCCGGTAGGTTTCCACATCAACTTCGATCCCGACCGCCGGGCAGTACCAGTCGGTGAACAGTTTCAATTCCTCGAGCCACTGATCGAGGCCGTGAGGAGTCAGTCCGGCCATTGGCGGGTGTTCGTGCAGATGTACGAGCACGTCCGTCGCAAGCTCGTACAGCTCTCGCTCGCGGCCCGGGTCCGAATCAAGCGTCTCGCGAAGCCGCGCGCTCCCGAAGTCGCCGAGAAGAAGCAGCCCCTTTTCCAGATCACGCGCGAGTATTTCCGGAGCGCTCAGGCCGCGCGATAGAAGCCACTCGGCGACCGCGATGAACGGGCGCGGATCCTCGTGCGGCGGCGGCGCGTCCATCAGGACCGCCGACCTTCCATCCTCCACGACCCGAAAATAGCGCCTGAACGAAGCATCGCCGGCGAGCGGCAGGATTTCGGCCTCGCCCCAGCCCGAAGCGGCAAGGAATTCAGGGGCATGGGCAGGCGGTTTCATCGTGGAGGCCATCGTCCCTCCCATGACGGGGGCACCTTCGCTGTCAAGATTCGCTGGCCTTCCGAAGCGAAGTCGAGCGACAAAGCGAGTGCTTCGGGCCACTTATTGTCCCCCGCCCGCTCCGGCCACTCAACGATCAGCACCGCGTCCGCGGCGGAGTCGAGGCCGAGCTCATCGATCTCGGATGCCTGCTCGATGCGATACAAATCGACGTGCCAGACCGGAGGGTCCAGCTCCTCATAGGGCTGGACGATCGCGAAGCTCGGGCTCGGAACATCGCCCTGGTGGCCGAGCGCGCCGATGAATCCGCGCGCGAGGGCGGTCTTGCCTACGCCCAGCGGTCCCGACAGGCTGATCACGTCCCCCGGCTCCGCAACCCTCGCCAGCCGGGCGCCGAGCTCCGCGGTCGAATCTTCGTTCTTCAAAATCATCGTGTGCCGCGCGGGATGGTGAGGGTCACCGTCGTGCCCTTCCCCTTCTTCGAGTCCAGCTCGACGGTCCCGCCATGCGCCTCGATGAACTGGCGCGTCAGCGGGAGCCCGAGTCCCAGCGCTGCCTCACCGCGAACTCCCACCTCGACCACGCGGTCGAAGCGGTTGAACACGCGAGGCTGGTCTTCCTTGGCGATTCCGGGACCGTTGTCGCTGATCCGAATGACCGCCTGCTTCTTGTCGCCGTCGGCCGTCAGCGAAATCCGGCCTTTGCGGTCGGTGTAGGCCATGGCGTTGTTGAGGACGTGCTCGACGGATTCACGCAACCGTCGCGCATCGCCGAACACATGGCCGGCCGCTGGCGAAATCTCGACCTCGAGCTTCTGCGCCTTTTCGGCTGCCCGAGCCTTCGCCGTGTCCGCCGCCGCCCGGCACAATCCGGCAACGTCCACGCGTTCCTTCTCCAAAGCGACGCCGCGAGCATCACCGGTCGTCAGGTCGAGCACATCGTTAATCAGCTTCGAAAGGCGATCGACGGATTCGAGAATGGCGCCGACATAGTCCTTTGCCTTGGAATTGAGGTCGCCCGCGTAGCCGCCGCCGAGAAGCTCGGCGAAGCCGCCGATCGACGTGAGCGGAGTCCTCAGCTCGTAGCTCATGTTGGCGACGAAATCGGTCTTCACCCGGTCCGCTTCCTCCAGCGCCGTGGCGCGCTCGCGAAGCGCCGCCTCGATCCGGCTGGAGTCGGTGACATCGACCATGGTGAGAAGCGCGTTGCCATCCGGCAGCGGAACCGCCGCGAACTGGAAATGCCGGCCATCGGTCATCGAAATCCGGCCATCGGCCGATTGGCGCTCGTTGGTGGTCTGGCGGACCATCTCGCGGACCTGCGCGGCGGCGGTCGGGTTCACCAGCTTGCGCGCCATGGCCGGAACCAGCTCGTCGACGCGCGGGTGGGTCGAAAGCCATTCCTCATCGAGCTCCCAGTCGTCGATGAAGCGGCGGTTCCAGAGATACAGCCTGCCGTCGCTCGCGAACACGCTGATCGCCTCGAACAGATTGTCGAAAGTCGCCGCGCGGACGCGGAGCAACGTATCGCGCGCCGAGGCAAGACGGAGCTGCTCGGTGCGGTCTTCGAGGAAGAGCCTTAGCCCGCCGTCCGGAAGCGGCTGAGCGACAACGCGCAGGTGGTCGCCGCCGGGGAGCATCCACTCCTCTTCGATCACTTCATCGGGACTGGTGAACCAGTTGCGACGCTCTTCCTTCCACGCCGGAAAGTCGCGTGCCTCAGGAAGCCGCTGATTGTCGCGCATGCGCTCGATCAGGCGGTCGAATTCGGGCTTTTCGGAAAGCCAGTCCGGATCGAGCCGGGTCATGACGGCGAAGGGCCGATTGAAGAAGCTGAGCGCGCGATCGGAATCGAACTGCGCGGTGCCCGCGGTCATCCGGTCGGCAAGCTCGCGCTGCGATTCCATGTACCGGGCGAGCTCGGTGCGGGCGTCCTCGAGGTCCTGGACGTCCACGGCGAAACCGGCGACCGCTCCGGTCGAAAGGGGGACGTTGACGATGCGAAGCATGCGCCGCTCGCCGTGGATGATCGCGGGCTGCATCCGCGAGACGATGCGGCCGTTCTCCTGGGCTTCGCGAGCGGTGGCGGCCGCGCTGTCCTCACCCTGCGCGTCGACCAGTTCGGCGGAGCGCTCGATCACGTCCGCGGCATCCTTGCCTTCGACCGCCTGGACGAACGCGGTGTTGACCAGCCCGAGCTTGAGATCGGGACCGCGGAACCACATAGGAAACGGGGCCGCTTCGATAAGGTGGGTGAGCGAGTTTAGCGCCGCTTCCGTCTGGCGGAGACGGAGGCCGAGCTTCGCGCGTTCTTCCTCCTCACTGCTGGTATCCACGAACCAGAGCAGCAAGGCGCCCGCGGGTTCGGGGCTCGGCGCAGGGCCTCCGCACACCTCAAACACCCGCGATGAACCCGCAACGCGGACCTTGGCAGCAATGCGAGACCCCGACGCCCGGGCCGCGTCGATGCGCGAACCCAGTTCGGACAGATCCTCGAGGACGATTCCATTGTCGTTGCCATGGAGCTCCGCGAGGCTCTTCGGTTCTGATTTGAGGCCCAAGTCTCTCAGCAGCCGCCGATCTGCCTGGAGCTTGCCATCTGGGCCGACGATGACTGCGCGGGCTGGCGAAATTTCAAGCAGCGTCGCATTGGTCCGCGCCGCGCCAATCACGCGTTCGGCAAGGCGGAACCGCCGCGCGGCGACGAGCGAGATGGCTGCCGCAATCCCAACCCACAGCAAGGCGAGCGCCGCGAAGATCAGGCTTGTTGCGCCAAGACCGCCCATGTTTGCCCCGCGCCACCCCTCCACGCATGCATAAGGCCAACAGCTGTCGAAAAGAAAGGGCGGGAAACAAAGCTTCCCGCCCCTCTCATCTTTCGCAAATTGATCGACCTAGAAGTGGTATCCCACTCCGAAGCGATAGAAGCGACCGAGGACGCCAGGGAAGTAGGTGACCGAGCCGCCAAACGCCGGAACCGGGAACGGCGGCTTCTTGTTGAAGATGTTGTCGACGTCGACATACAACTTGAAGTGGCGCTTGATCTCGACGCTCCCGCCGCCGTTGAGCACCAGGAAGGACGAGAGCCTCTGATGCTCGCGGAAGTCCGCAACTTCGCCCACGGCCTGGTCGACCGGACCCGTATAGTTGAAGTTGGTGAACAATGAGAGCGGTCCGTTCAAGTAATTGACGGTCGCCGTGAACGAGTTCTTCGGATAGCCAAGCGTACCTTCGTTATGGACCTTGGCGGCGCCCGCATTCGCGATGCTCGAAAGCTCGAGCAGCCGCTGATACGAGCCGCTGAGATCGAGAGAGCTGCTCGCGCCCAGGAACGGCGTGTTGAACTTGTAATCCCAAGACGCGACGATCCCACGATACTGCAGCTGCGCCGCATTGAAGAAGCTCGTTTGAATGAACGTGAGCTGATGATTCGCGTCCCGAGTTATCAGCGAGCAGAACGGATTGGCGGCGGGATTCGGCGAATCGAAGCATGCATCGACCACCTGAGTGCCGCTGAACGCGGAAATCGCATTCGTCAGCTTCACCCTGATATAGTCGACCGAGAGGTTCAGTCCGCGAATGAATCTCGGCGTCAACACGCCTCCGACCGAGAACGCATCCGAGGTTTCGTTCTTGAGGTTCTCGTTCCCACCCCGTGATTGCAGGAAGCTCGCGCTGGACGAGGTCGAACCGAAATTCGGTGGAATTCCCGCGGCCAGGCAGTTCGCCTGACGGGTCGCCGGATCGGGACCGTTGACGAGCTGATCCGCGTCACATGGGTCAACCGCGAAGCTGAAGAAGGTGCTCGTCGGAATGAACGCTTCCTGGATCGATGGCGACCGAATGGCGTGCGTGAAATTGCCTCGGAAGGAGATGTCCCGCACGGGTGCGTAACGACCGCCGGCGGTCCAGGTCACGGCGCCGCCCGAAATCGAGTTCTTCACGTACCGCGCTGCCATCTGGAAATCGAGACTGTGGACGAACGGAATGTTGTTGGCCGGGCTGATGACGCTCGCATCCAACTCACCGAACGCTTCGTTCGTGTGGAAATTGCCGCTGATTGGCAAAATCGGAACTGTCTGGCCAAACGCGATCGTATCCCCGGTCACCGGATCCTTGCTATGATAGAAAAGATCGGGCTCGAAGTGGGTGCCTTCCGCCCGGTGCTCGACTCCGAGCACCGCACTGAGATCGCCACCGGGAAGGCGGAACACCGGTCCGCTTACGTAGGCGTTGAACACGAACTGCCGGTTGTTCGACACGTTCGTGATGTTCGACGTAATATAGTCGAGCGCCGCTTGTGAAGAGCGGCCGACACCGAATGGATTGAACGGAGTGCAGGTCTCGCTCCGCGTCGGGAACGGCGAATTCTCCAGCCCGGCAAGACACGGCACGCCATTGGGGTTGTCCGGAGTTACCTGGCCGAGTGCATTGAAGAAATTCTGGGTGTTGATGTCGACGGACTTGCCGACCGAATGCGAGCGACCCCAGTTCCCAGAGATTTCCCAGTTCCACTTACCCGCGAGAACATTGAACTTGCCATTCGCCCCAACGACGAAGCGGTAGATATCGTCGCTGAAGGTGGAAAGGCTGGTCGGAATGTCGATGTTCGCGCGATTGAGGAAGAAGAAATCCTGCGGGATGCCCGTCAAATTCTGATCACTCAACGGGTTGTTGTTGATTGAATTGATAATCAGAGCCTGCTGGTCAGGCGTCAAAAACGGATTGTTGACGCTAAGAATCAGGGCTCCGGATGGATCTCCCGGCGCTCCGAAAATGCCCGCGTTATACTCCGGCTGGGTGACCAGGTCGGTGCTCTTGCTATGTGCAAACCAGCCCTCGCCGAAAAGGCGAATGTTATCGGTGACGTCGAAGTGCGTCAGCAAATTCGCATTATAGCGTTCTGTGTTCGACAAGGCCTGCGACGTGTCGCGGCTGAAGGCAAAACCATTGCCACCGCTCGAGAAGACGTCGAAATTGTCGGGACCGCCGGGGTTGACCCCGGGATCCTGAGGAACGAGGTTGCCGGCGTGGTCGAAGAATAAATTATTACCCCCTGGGCCGCTTACCCCGAAGGTCAGGGTCGGGTCCCCGAAAATAAGGTTCATCTGTTGCGGAGTTAATCCACCGGTTAGCAAATTGAAGCCGAAAATATCACCGCCGACGATCGGAATTCCGCCCGGCTGAACCGAATTTACGCGCGGACCGTCGGGGAACAGACACTGGTTGAACTGCGATCCCGGCAGGCAGTTGTCGTAGAACGGCGAGTTAGCCAGAACGGGCCGGTCGTTGAAGGTAAAGCCCTTGCCTTTGTTGTACTCGGCCGAGAGCGTCACGTTCGCGCGACCATCGAAGAAATTATGGCCGGCCAGCCCACGGATACGCCAGTTGTTGGCGTCGCCATAATATGATTGGCCAGTCTCGGCGTCGAGACTGACGCCCTGATAATCATGCTTGAGGATGATGTTGATCGTGCCGGCGATCGCGTCCGAACCGTAGATCGGCGCGCCACCGATCGCGATCGTCTCAATCCTGTCGATCAGCGCAGTGTTGATCTGGGCGATGTCGACCTGATCGCCCGGCGCGTCGGCCGAGGTGAACAGGCTGGCGTTGTTTGAGCTGATGAAACGGCGGCCATCGACGAGAACCAGTGTGCGCTGGCTGCCCAGGCCAAGGAAGTTGACGAACGATTGGCCGGTTCCGAATGCGCCGCCCTGCGCTCCACCCACGGGCGAACTTCCGGGGATGCCGAACTGGGGCAGCTCGTTCAATGCGTCGGCCGCGTTGACGAAGCCGCGCTGGTCGATCGCCTGCGAGGTGAGGACGACGGCAGGCTGAACCGTATCGAAGTTCGGTTTCGGAATGCGCGATCCGGTGACGATGATCGCGCCCGCCTCGGGCGCGCCTTCCGTAGCCGGAGCATTTTGCCCCTGGGTCTTCAGGCAGCTGGCATGCTGGGCGGGATCGGTGACGGTCGAGCAATCGACCGCCGTGTTCTGCTGCTGTGCCTGCTGCTGCGCGCTGGTCTGCGCGCTCGCCGGGCTCGCCCATGCGGCGCCCAATGCGATCACGGATGCGGATAGCGTGAGGCGTGAAGCGGATGAAAATTGCATTTGTAGATCCCCTCCAAGGTGTTGGGGAGACCTTAACTTGTGTCAGAAAGGTGGCAACAGAACGACTTAGCCGGCGCGACCGATTCCACGATCGTGTCGCATTAATGCAACATTCAGGTTGAGTCGGCCGGTCGACACCCGCCCGTTCGTCGAGCCCAATTTTCCGTTTGTCGAAATTCAGTAGCGATAATGTTCGGGCTTGAACGGCCCGACCGGCGCGATTCCGATGTAGGCGGCCTGCTTGTCCGTGAGCGTCGTAAGCTTCACGCCGAGCTTGTCGAGATGAAGGCGCGCGACCTTTTCGTCGAGGTGCTTCGGAAGCACGTAAACCTCGTTCTTGTACCCGTCGCCCTTCGTGAAAAGCTCGATCTGCGCCAGCACCTGGTTGGTGAAGCTTGAGCTCATGACGAAGCTCGGGTGGCCGGTCGCATTGCCGAGATTCACCAACCGCCCCTTCGACAGGACGATGATCTTCTTGCCGTCGGGGAACTCGACCTCGTCGACCTGAGGCTTGATTTCGGTCCACTTCATGTTCGCCAGGGCGCCAATCTGGATCTCGCTGTCGAAGTGTCCGATGTTACAAACGATTGCCATGTTCTTCATCGCCCGCATGTGGTCGAGCGTGATGACGTCCATGTTGCCGGTCGCGGTGACGAAGATGTCGGCGCGCTTGGTCGCTTCCTCCATCGTAACGACCTCATAGCCCTCCATCGCCGCCTGGAGCGCGCAGATCGGGTCGATTTCGGTCACGAGCACCCGCGCGCCGCCGTTGCGCAGCGATTGCGCGCTGCCCTTGCCGACATCGCCGAAGCCGGCGACGCAGGCGACCTTGCCGGCGAGCATCACGTCGGTGGCGCGGCGGATCGCATCGACCAGGCTTTCGCGACAGCCGTAGAGATTGTCGAACTTGGACTTGGTCACGCTGTCGTTGACGTTGATGGCCGGGAACGGAAGCTTGCCCTGCCTGGCGAGATCGTAAAGCCGGTGGACGCCGGTAGTGGTCTCTTCCGAAACTCCCTTGATCGCCTCAACGGTCCTGGTGAGGTAGCCGGGACGCTCGGCGAGGAAGCGCTTCAGCGTAGCGACGAAGATTTCCTCTTCCTCGTTCGATGGAGTGAACAGCTCTTCGCGCTTCTCCACGCGGTAGCCCCACAGCGCGAACATCGTCGCGTCGCCGCCGTCGTCGAGGATCATGTTGCAGGTAGTGTCCTGGCCCCAGTCGAAGATGCGGCAGACATAGTCCCAATAATCTTCGAGCGTCTCGCCCTTGATCGCGAATACGGGGATGTGCCGCGCAGCGATCGCCGCCGCCGCATGGTCCTGGGTCGAGAAGATGTTGCATGAGGCCCAGCGAACTTCGGCGCCGAGCTCGACCAGCGTTTCGATCAGCACTGCAGTCTGAATGGTCATGTGGAGCGAACCGGTGATCCGGGCCCCCTTCAGCGGCTTGGACGCACCGAACTCCTCGCGAAGCGCCATCAGTCCAGGCATCTCGGTCTCGGCGATCTCGATTTCCTTGCGGCCGAAATCGGCAAGGCCGAGGTCCTTCACGACATAGTCGTTGAAACGTGCTTCAGCGTGCGTCGCCACCTGGGAAATCTCCGGAAGAATTGGTGATGCGCTCAGCGGCGCGGTCGACGCGGCCGTTAGCCGCGCCCGGGCGGAAAGGCAAATATAAAGGATTCTTTATATCTGCTCCTAAGCGGCGCCTGTCTCGTTCGCGAGCAGCCGCGGGTCGATCCCTTCGGCCTTGAAAGCGGCGGCCCAGCGCTCGTCGGTCGGAGTGTCGAACAATATGCCGGATTCCGCCCGTGCGGCGAACCAGCCGTGGCGGGTCATCTCTTCGTCGAGCTGCCCCTCATCCCAGCCGGCATAGCCGAGCGCCACGATCCAGCGCGACGGGCCCTTCCCTTCCACGATGGCGCGCAGGACATCAATCGTCCCGGTCATCGCGAAAATTTCGCCGTTCGGTCCATCGACCTTGACGCTGTCCTCTCCATCCCAGTCGGACGAATGGAGGACGAAGCCGCGGCCCGGCTCGACCGGTCCGCCATGATGAACGGCGCAATCGGGCGCCCCACCGGGATCGATGTCCAGCTGCCGAAGCAGGCCGCGAAAGCTGATGCCAGCGCGCTTGTGGCCAATCCCGATGCCGATCGCCCCGTTTTGGTCATGCATGCACATGGCGATCACGGCCCGCTCGAAGCGCGGGTCCGCCATTCCGGGCATTGCCAGAAGCAGCTTGCCGGAGAGGAAACTCGGCTGTTCGACCATTGCAGCGACAATGGGACGCTGCCGCGCGGCGGGCAATACTTGAGACCGCTGTACGGCGGTCCTATCTGCCGTTTCGCCTGACGCGAAGGAGAATTCCAATGACCATCCAAGTGGGCGACCGCCTGCCTGACGTGCCGCTGACCGTTGCCACCAACGATGGCCCGAAGCCGACCACGAGCGGGGATTTCTTCAAAGGCAAGCGCGTTGCGCTGTTCGCTGTCCCGGGGGCGTTCACGCCGACCTGCTCGGCGCGGCATCTTCCGTCCTACGTCGACAAGGCGAGCGACCTCAAAGGCCAGGGGATCGATGAGATCGCCTGCATTTCGGTCAACGACCCGTTCGTCATGGCGGCCTGGGGCCAGCGCGACGGCAGCGAGGACATCACGATGCTCGCCGACGGCAACGGCGCCTTCGCCGAAGCGACCGGCCTGACGATGGATGCGAGCAAATTCGGTCTCGGCCAGCGCTCGCAGCGCTATTCGATGATCGTGGACGACGGCATCGTCGAGCAGCTGAATATCGAAGCGCCCGGCGAATATCGTGCGTCGAGCGCCGAATATATGCTGGACCAGCTCGCGACCGCCTGACCGCTCGCCGCCTCCTCGCCTCCCCTCATCGCTGTTCGGTCATCCGCAGCCGAACGGCGAGCGCTTTCAATCGTTTAGTCGGATTGAGAGCGAAACAATTCATTGAGGAGGAAATTGATGCCCAGAGGCAGAAATCAGTCGAAGAACAACAACCCCGGCGGCCGCAACCAATATAGCGACTGGGGCGTGATGGAGATGGCGCGCGAGCGCCCGATCGCCGCCGCAGCCGCGGCCGCCGGCGCAGCCGCCGCAGGCTTGTTCCTTTGGTCGAAGCGCAGCCAGATCAGCCAACAGCTCAGCAATCTGAGCGACCAGATCGGCGAGTGGACCGAGAACATGGGGTCGAGCGGCAATGGCGCGGCCATGGACGACACCGCCGGCCTCACAACCAACACCGCAAGCACCGGATCACGTTCCGGGGCGGGTTCGCGTTCGGCATCGGGTGCTCGCTCCACGTCGGGCACTCGCGGTCGCAACAACACCGGCAAAAGCCGCGGCATGAGCGAGACGGGTGGCGGCAATGCCAGCCTCGGCGCGCACAGTGGCGGCATGGGCACCAGCAATAGCTAAGCCAGCCAGTCGAAGGGATTAAGGGGCGCCTTCGGGCGTCCCTTTTTTTATGCGGAGAGGAAGTTCGCGATCGCTTCGCCGAGCTGGGGCTTGGTAACCGAGCTCATGTGCGTGCCCGGCACTTCCTCGAAGATCGCGTTGGGAAGGATGTTCGCCAATTCTTCGGCGGAACCATTATCGTCATCCTCGCTTCCGCAAACCACCAGCGTCGGCATGGTGAAGGCTTCTAGCCAGGCCATGAACGCGTCCTCGAAGCTCTCGAGCAATTGCGCCGCAGCGACGCGATCGACACGCTGGCTCTTCATGAACTGGATCGACAACCAGTGCGGATCGCCACGCTGGACCCTGTCGAACATTTCGATGGCTTCGAGGAAGAAGGTCTTGCGACGCTTCCAGTTGCGCAGGCCTTCGAGGCCAGCGCCGCCGAGGAACGCGCGGCGAGGTTGCAGGCCCTCCCCCACACCTTCGACGGTTGTTCGAGCGCCGAGTGAAAAGCCGCCCAGGTCGAAGTCCGATAGATCGAGCAGTTCGATCAGCTCGCGAAGGTCGCGCGCCAGAATCCCGCGCGGATAATATTGCTCGCCATGAGGCTTGCCGCTTTGTCCATGCGCGCGGAGATCAGGCATGATGACCCGAAAGCCATCGGCTGCAACGCGCGCCGCATGGCCGAACTTGATCCAGTTGACGTAGGCGTCCGAAAATAGCCCGTGAAGCATAATGACGGGCCGACGCTCGCCGAGCTCGTGATAGGCCAACTGCACCCCGTCGGACGCGGTCCAGAAATGAGTCTTGGCTTCGCTCATCCGGGAAATTCACCGGTCGCTTCGACCCACTTGTCGACGAGCGGCTGATAATCTTCGGTCCGCTTCTCGGGCAGGCCCTCGGTGTTGAGCCATGCGCGGTGGATACTCTCCGCTCCGAAATGATGCTTGGGGACGAAGCGTGACGGATCGTCGAATGACGCTACCGTCAGATCCATGTTCCCGCTGCCCTCCTTGAACGCAAAGCCGAGGGAGGTGCCGCATTCGCCGCAATAAGGCCGGCTCGCGATCGGCGAGCTGTCGTACCAGTCGGGCTCGCGCTTCCAGCTGACCTCGTCCTGCTTCACATTCTTGAAGGCGATGGAAACGGACCCGGTCGCCCGCTGGCACATCCGGCAGTGGCAGAGGTAGGCCTCGTCGTCATGGATCGTGGCGGCGTAGCGAACGCGGCCACACGCACAGCCGCCGGTCATTTGCTCGGCCATTCGAGGGTTCCTTCCCTTGGCTTGGTCTTGCCGCCATTGGCTCGCTAATGTGCGGCATGTCCAGCGCCCCCAATGCCGACGAGATTGCGCGCGATGCGACCTGGCTGGCTCAGGCGCTCGACCCAGCGCAGGGGATGGTCCGACTAGTCGCGATGGACAGCGACAGTTATCGAGCCGCGAGTTTCCTCGACGACCGGATGATGCAGGGACAGGTGGATGCGCAGATCGTGTCCTGGACGCTGATCGAGGAGGCCGTGGGGGACGAGCTGCGCACGGATGCGCGGTGGATCTTTCATATCGGCCACGTCGGATCGACCCTGGTCTCGCGCCTGCTCGGCGAGCTTGATGGCGTCCTCGCCGTTCGCGAGCCACGTCTAATTCGAGACCTGGCGCTTACTCCGGCGGAAGTCCGCCTACGTTACACCGCGCCCGTCCCGAAGCTGATGTCGCGGACGTTCGGTGAGACCGAGGTCGCCTGCGTGAAGGCAACGAGCTTCGCGAGTGAGATCGCTCCCGAGCTGGTCCCGCCCGGGGAGCGCGCGCTCTTCATGTACGCGCGTCCCCGAAACTACGTCGCTAGTATCCTGGCGGGAGAGAATAGCGTCCAGGAATTGCGCCTCCTTGCGGGGAGGCGCGCGCAACGGCTGAACGCACGGGGCATTTACATCCCCGCGCAGAACGATGCCGATCACGCCGCAAGCGCCTGGGCCGCGGAGATGGCTGCCCTGGAAGCCGCCGCCGAGACGATGAGCGACAGGCGGATCGGCTGGGCTGATCTCGATCGGATGCTCGCAGACATTGACGCCGAGCTACGGCGACTAGCCTCATTTTTTGGCTTTGAAGCCGCGCCGGAAACATTGAGTTCGATCGCCTCGGGCCCCTTGATGAGCCGCTATTCCAAGGCCTTGGAATATGAATACAGCCCAACGCTTCGGCGGGACGTGCTCGCGGGCGCGCTCGAGCAACATGGCAAGTCGATTGACGGCGCTCTTGCCATGCTGAAATCGGCGGCCGAGAAGTCGCCGCTGCTGGCGCGGGCGCTGGCGCGGGCCGAGGAGAGCTGATGTACCGGGTGCTTCAAATCCTGACCGACGCGGAGGTCAAAGAGTGCCGGGAGATCGCCGCCTCGGCCCCCTTCGTGGACGGCCGCTTCACCAACCCGCACAACACGGCGAAGCAGAACGAGCAGCTGCACGATCAGTCTGCCTACCAGAAGAGCGCGCAGCTGCTCCACGCCGCGCTCGTCCGCAGCGAGGAGTTGCTGAACTTCGCCTTCCCGGTGAAGATCGCTCCGCCGCTGATCACCCGCTACAAGCCGGCGATGAAGTACGGCCTCCACACGGACGTCGCCTTCATGCAAATTCCGACTGGTGGGCTTCGCGCGGACTTGAGCTGCACGATTTTCCTCAACGAGCCGGAGAGCTACGAGGGGGGAGCGCTCCATGTGCAGCTCGGCGACGGCGATTTGCGCTTCAAACTCAAGCCCGGCGAAGCGATCCTCTACCCGTCTGACACGCTCCACGAGGTCGAACCCGTGACCAAGGGCGACAGGCTCGTCGCGATCACATTCATGCAGAGTCGAATCCAGGACCCGTTCCGCCGCAACCTTCTCTACAATCTCAACGAGGTGGCGGCGCTGGAGGGGCTGACGATGAAGCCCGAGAATTTCACCATGCTGCAGCTGATCCAGAACCAGCTGCTGCGTTATTGGGGCGACAATCCCTAAGCCGCCTTCTGCAGGTGCTTGCGTCCCAGTAGTTCGGCAATCTGCACGGCGTTGAGCGCTGCCCCCTTGCGGAGATTGTCGCTGACCACCCACAGGCTAAGGCCGTTCTCAACGGTCGGGTCCTCGCGAATGCGGCTGACGTAAGTCGCATAGTCTCCGACGCATTCGACCGGCGTCACGTAGCCGCCATTCTCGCGCTTATCGACGACGAGCACGCCCGGCGCCTCGCGCAGGATTTCGCGTGCCTCGTCGGCGCTGATCTCGTTCTCGAACTCGACGTTCACGGCTTCGGAATGGCCGACGAAGACCGGGACCCGGACGCAAGTGGCCGAAAGTTTGATCTTGGAATCGAGGATCTTCTTGGTCTCAACGACCATCTTCCACTCTTCCTTGGTCGCGCCGTCTTCGAGGAAGACATCGACCTGGGGGATGACGTTGAAGGCGATCTGCTTGGGATAGACCGACGGCTCGGTCGAATCGCCCACGAAGATGTTGCGCGATTGCTCGAAAAGCTCGTCCATCGCGGCCTTTCCGGTGCCCGAGACCGACTGGTAGGTCGCGACGACCACGCGCTTGATCTTCGCCACGTCATGGAGCGGCTTCAGCGCCACGACCAACTGCGCGGTGGAGCAGTTCGGGTTCGCGATGATGTTCTTCTTTCGATAGCCGGCGATCGCCTCCGAGTTCACCTCCGGCACGATCAGCGGAACATCCGGGTCCATCCGGTAGAAGGAGCTGTTGTCGATGACGGTGCAGCCCGCCGCGGCGGCCTTTGGCGCATAGGCCTGCGAGACAGCGGAGCCCGCGGCGAACAAGGCGATGTCCCAGCCCGAAAAATCGAAATGCTCGAGATTTTTCACCCGGAGCATCTCGTCGGTCTCGCCGAACTCGATCTCGTCGCCGGTCGAGCGCGCCGACGCGACCGCGGCCACTTCGTCGAGCGGGAATTGCCGCTCGGCGAGGACGTTCAGGAGCTCGCGCCCGACATTCCCCGTCGCACCGACGACCGCGACCCGATAGCCCATCTCATTCACTCCAGAAGCTGTTCGCGCACCGCCTATCGCAAGCGGCCGTCCAACGCGATATGGCTCAACGTCCTGCGCGCACAAGGGGGGCCATTCATGCGTCGCGAACCATTGTTTGCCTTAGGGGTACTGATCCTGATCCTTGCGGCCCTCGCCGCGAAGTCGTTTCTCATATCGGTGCCGCCGGTCCGTGCGCACAACGCTGCGCGCCAGTTCGACGCAGTGAGAGCCAAGGCGCGGCTCGCTTTCATTCTCGGTGATCAGCGACCTCACCCCGCGGATAGCGATGCCGACGATGCCGTTCGCGCCCGGCTGGTCACGACGCTCAAGCAAATGGGTCTCAAGCCGATCGTCCGCGACCAGTTCGCGTGCAATGACTTCCAGAAGGCCCGGCTGGTCGCGTGCACGCGGGCCCGCAACGTCGTCGCGGCATTCGGCCCGGCGACGGGCAAAGCGCTACTCCTCAGCGCGCATTACGACAGCGTGCCTGTCGGACCTGGCGCGTCGGACGACGGCATCGGCGTCGCGACGTTGCTCGAGATCGGCTCGATCCTGAAGGACCGGCCACTCAAGCGGCCAGTGATGCTGCTGTTCAACGAAGGCGAGGAACTCGGTCTCGTGGGCGCTCGCGCCTTCCTTGCCGATCCGCTCAGCCGCAATGTCGACAGCTTGCTCAATTTCGAGGCTCGAGGCGTCAATGGGCCGGTCACGATGTTCGAGACGAACCAGCCCAACGGCCCCGCGATCGCGGCCTATGCGGATTCGGTGCGACGGCCGTTCGCGAGCAGCCTGGCGACCGACATTGCGCGGCTCATCCCGAACGACACCGACGTCACGACGTACAAGGAGCGCGGCTGGCTGACGCTCAATTCAGCGATCACCGGCAACGAGACTCACTATCACAGTCCCGCCGACGATCTTGCCTCGCTCGATACCAAGAGCCTTCAAAACATGGGCGATGAGGGACTGGCACTCGCCTCCAAGCTTTCAGCTGGCGCCCCTCAAGCCCAGGGCAATCGCATCTTCTTCGACTTGTTCGGACGCGTCTTCATCCAGATGCCGATGCTCCTGGGGGCGATCTGCCTCGCCATATTGCTTGTCATGTTCGGCGGCATCGCCTGGCGGCGGGGCTCGCTCGTTCGCGGAACTGCGGTGATCTTTGGAGCACTCGTCGCTGGAGGCGTTTTGGCCTGGCTTGCAGTGACCATCATGGCGGCGCTTCGGGCTGGCACTTACTGGCGGGCGTATCCGGAGGTCGCTTTTGTCGCGGTTTACGCGACGACGCTGCTCGGGGTGCTTGCAGTCCTGCGGACGGGGGCAGGAAATCTCGAAACGCGGAAGCTTCGCGCGGCTTACTGGTTCCTTTTCCTGCTGATCGGCGGCGCTCTGGCCTTGGTGGCGCCGGGAGGGATCATTTATTTCCTCATTCCGCCGGCCGCCGCTTTGATCGGGATTATCGTTTCCCGCTGGTACCGGCCCGCGGAGATGATCGGCGCCCTGGTCGGCCTCCTCCTGCTCTACCTCAGCTGGGGCGAGTTGCTCTGGGCGCTCGAGGATCTGTTCAGTCCCGGGCCGCTGTGGATTGTCGCTCCCACCGCCGCCATCATGATCGCCCCGGCGCTGATCGAGGGGCACGCGCTTTTCACGCGCGTTACCCGCCGCGTCGTTTTGCTCGGCTCAGCAGCGATCGCGCTGATTGCGTGGATCGTGGCGGGAACGACCCCCGCTTATTCGCAGGATCGCCAGCAGCGCTTCACTATCGAGCATCTCACCTACTTGCCCTCGGGCCGGAGTGACTGGTCGATCCTGAATGACGGCGGCGCGCTTCCGCAGGCGTATCAGAGCGCGGGAAAATGGCGGCTCGGCAAATTGCCCTTCTCCGAGCGCCAGCGCTGGTTCGCCGCTGCTCCTCGCGACCCGGCGGTTCAGCCGCCTTCGATTCAGCTTCTGGAATCTCTGGTTGCCGGCAATGAGCGGAAAATCCGGCTGCGCCTGAAAGCGAATGGAGCGGAGCGGATTGTGCTCATCGCGCCCGAAGACGCGCACATCCGTTCGGCGGGCTCAGCAGGCTTCGTGCGGCCGTTCGGAGATGAGGAATCTTCCGCCAAGTTCACCATCTCGTGCACCGGACGCAGCTGCGACGGCGCCGAACTGATGATGGACATCGGCAGTGCGAAGCCGCTCATTTTCACAATCGTCGGATCGCGCAATGGTTTGCCGGCAAGCGCCGATGGGCTGGTTCAGGCGCGGCCGAAATTCGCCCGGCCGCAATATACGCCGGACGAGACCGTCACGATCGCCCGCGTGAAGCTCTGACGACTCGAGGACAGTGTGTTATGGGGCTCCTCAGGCGCCCGGCGTCTGTTGCGCCGGACGGCACCCATTCAAGGAGGTGTCATGGCGACCCAGACTGTATCCGCCGCTCCCCGTCGCGAGCGGTCCATCCCCGTCCGAACGATCAACGATGACGACCTGCGTCTTTCGCTGAGACAAGGCTATGCCGATTTCGGCCAGCTGCGCGGCGACCTCGTTTTCGCCGGGCTGATCTACACATTCATCGGGCTGGCCGCCGTGGTGATGACCACCAGCGCGCCGCTGATCCCCTATTTCTATCCGGTGGTCGCCGGGGTCGCGCTGCTCGGGCCGGTGGCCGCGGTGGGCTTCTACGAACTCGCGCGCCGCAGGGAGAGCGGAGAGGAAGTCCACTGGTTCAATTTCCTGGATGTCCGGAAACGCCCGACGGTCGATGACATGGGGATCGTGGCGGGGCTGCTGCTCGTCATCTTCGTCGGCTGGCTGATTGCCGCGGGAGCGCTTTATGCGCTGCTCTTCGGCTGGGCGACCCCGACGTCGGTCGGCGGATTCCTCTCCGACGTGTTCACGACCCCGCGCGGATGGGCGTTGATCATCGGCGGCGCCGCCGTCGGTGCCGTTATCGGCTGGTGCGTGCTCGCCCTGAGCGTCGTGTCGCTCCCGATGCTGGTCGATTGCGACGTTACCGCCGCCGAAGCGGTTTCAGCGTCCTGGCGCGCAGTCCACGCCAACAAGGGCGAAATGATCCGCTGGGGTATCGTGGTTGCCGCGCTGCTGGTCCTCGGCTCGATCCCGCTGTTCGTGGGCCTCGCGTTCGTCCTGCCGTGGCTCGGCTATTCGACCTGGCACCTCTACACGCGACTTGTCGATCGCGAGGCAATCCCGCGGCGCCAGAGACGCCGGGACTAGTTCGACCTTCCGAGCACTTTCTCGTCGAGGAAGCGCTCGATCGTGTTCTGCACCTGCGCCTGCCTGCCCTCGCCCGCCGGGCGGTGTGTCTGGCCGACGTAGAACATCATCTCGAACGGGCGATTCGCCGCCTGCAGTTCGTCGGCGAGCATGGTCGAATTCTGGAACACGACATTGTCATCGGACATTCCGTGGAGCAGCAGGAAGGGCTCGTCGATCCTCACGGCATCGGCAAGCGCGTCTGAAGTCTCGTACGGCTTGGGATCGATCGCCGGGTTGCCGAGATAACGCTCGGTGTAGTGCGTGTCGTAGAGTTCCCACTTGGTCACCGGCGCTCCGACCACTCCCGCGGCGTAAAGGCCCTTCGGCGCCTTCTCGAGCATCTTCAGCGTCATGTAGCCGCCATATGACCAACCATAGGTCGCGATCTTGCCTGTATCGACGTGCGGCTGCTTCTGAAGCCAGCGCGCCGCGGTCGCCTGGTCCTCGACCTCGACGCTTCCCATCGCGTGATAGATCTGGTCCTCGAACGCGCGCCCGCGATTGGGTGAGCCGCGATTGTCGATCTGGAAGTAGATCCAGCCCTTGCTCGCCCAATATTGGGCCATGGGATTCATCCATGCCCGCTTGACCTGCTGCGAGCCCGGACCGCCATAATGTTCGAAGAAGACAGGATACTTCTTTCCGGGTTTCAGGACCGGAGTGATCATCTCCCAATATAGCGTGCTGCCGTCGTTGGCCTTCAAGGTCCCGAATTTCACCGGCCGATGAGCGGCGACGAACGGCGCGTAGGGATGGGAAGCGTCGAGCTTGTTCTCTTCGACCCACGCGAGGCGCTTGCCGGAATCGTCGGCGAGATAGACCTGCGGTGGTTGGTCGGGAGACGAGCGGGAGATCAGGAGGCGGGTCCCGGCCTTGTCCATGTCCGCGCTATTCGAATAGCCAGCCTCGGTCAGGCGCAGCGGTTCGCCGGGATTGAGATAATCGACCGAATAGACCTGGCCTTCGAGGACGCTGTCCTTCGTGCCGGTGAAGAAGACGCGGTGATGCGGTTCGTCGACCCCAACCAAGCCGGTCATCGTCCAGTCGCCGTGCGTTAGCGGCGTTAGCTGGCCGTTCTCCCAGCGGTACAGATGATGAAAGCCGCTGCGTTCCGACCCCCAGAGGAAGCTTCCGTCCTTCAGCGGATGAAAATCGTCGTTGAGGTTGAGCCAGGTCTGGGAATTCTCGCTGAGGACTGTTCGGCTCGTGCCCGTCGCGGGATCGACGGCGAGCAGATCCAGATGTTTCTGGTCGCGGCTTTCGCGCTGAACGAACAGCGTCCGGCCGTCCTTCGACCAGTCGACGCGGGCGAGATAGATATCGGGATTGGGGCCCAAATCCACCTTAACCGGCTTTACGCCGTCAGGCGCGGTGATCCACAGCTCAACGGTGACATTTGGACTCCCCGCGGCTGGATAGCGCTGATCGAAAACCTTCGTCCCGTTCGCGCCAATCGCGGCGCGGGTCACGGTCTGGACGTTCGCTTCATCGAAGCATTCATACGCCACCCGCCAGCCGTCCGGTGACCACCACGCTCCAGTGTGTCGGTCCATTTCTTCCTGCGCGACGAATTCGGCGGTGCCGCAGGTAACTGTTCCGCCACCTTGAAGTGTACGATCGGAACCCTGTTTGATGCTGAGTGCAAACTCGTGACCGGCAGTTACTCCACCGGTCTCGATTGCGTAGAGGTTCTGGTCGCGGACGAAGCTGACGAAGCGCCCGCCTTCGGAAACGTGCGCGTCGATCTCGGTCGCCGGGGTGTTGGTCAAACGCCGGACAGCGCCGGTGCCTACATCCGCCAGATAGAGGTCGCCGTCGACCGGGGCGAGGATCGATTTACCGTCGGGCGCCCATTCATATTCGACGATGCCCTTCGAGCCGCCGACGCGGTTCCGCTCGCGCCGCATCTTCTCGGCCTCGCTGATCTCGCCTCCGCCGATCTTGGTCGAATCGACGAGCATCCGAAGCCGGCCCGTCGAAGTGTCCATCGCCCACAGATCGAAGCGCTCGCGGTCGGTCGGGCGCGGCTGAAGCAGCGCCGCATAATGGCCGTCAGGAGAAAGCTTGAGCAGGCGCGGGCTCGGCCCGGAAATCGGCGGGCTCGCGAAGATGCGCTCGATGGTGAGCTTTTTCTGGGGAACGCCGGGCGGTGGCGCGAGGGCGAGGAGAAACGGCGACAGAGCCGCCAAGCCAAGGAAACGCATACGCGCTTGTACCCCGGCGAAGGCCGGGGTCCAGCCCAGAACAAGAGAACGGCGCAGAGCGCCGAGGTACAGGTCTTACGCTTCCGTCTCGGCGCCCTGCCCGCCGGTGACGTCACGGCGGATGTCGCGGCGCTCGGCGATGCGGGCGGCCTTACCGGTCCGGCCACGCAGATAATAAAGCTTGGCGCGGCGGACGTCGCCGCGGCGGATGACCTCGATGTTGTCGATGATCGGCGAATAGAGCGGGAAGACGCGCTCGACGCCTTCGCCGAAGCTGATCTTGCGAACGGTGAAGCTGGAGCCGACGCCCTTGTTGGCGCGGGCGATGCACACGCCTTCGAACGCCTGGACGCGGGTGCGGTCGCCTTCGATGACCTTCACGCCGACACGGAGCGTGTCGCCGGGGCGGAATTCGGGGACCTTCTTGTCTGCGGTCAGCGCTTCGATGGCCTCGCGCTCGAGGGTCTGGATCAGGTTCATTTCTTGTCAGCCTTCGTATCTCTTCGCCGCGCGCCAGAGGGCGGTGCCTGCGATGCGCCCCCGTGGCGCTCGATCAGGTCCGGCCGCCATAGCCGTGTATCTTCGACCGCTCGTTCGTGTCGCCACGCCGCGATCTTCGCATGATCCCCCGACCGCAGCACTTCGGGGATCGTGCGTCCTTCCCATTCGACGGGTCGGGTATAGTGCGGATATTCGAGAAGCCCCGTCTCGAAGCTCTCCTCCTCTCCGCTGGAGGCCGCGCCCATTACCCCGGGAAGCAGCCTCACGCAAGCATCGAGGATCACCATCGCGCCGAGCTCTCCGCCCGAGAGGACATAGTCGCCAGCCGAGACCGGCTCGAGGTTGCGAGCCTCGAAGATTCGCTCGTCGAAACCCTCGAAGCGGCCGCACAGGAGAATGACGCCCTCGGCAGCGGAGAGTTCACGAACGCGGGCCTGCGTCAGCGGCGCGCCGCGGGGGGTCAGCGCAAGCACCGGCCGCCCATCTGCAACGCTGTCGATTGCTGCGGCGAGAACGTCCGGCCTAAGTACCATGCCAGCCCCGCCGCCAGCAGGCGTGTCGTCCACGCTCCGGTGCTTATCTATCGCGAAATCGCGAATGTTGATGGCCGTCAGGTTCCAGATGCCATCCTCAAGGGCCTTTCCGGCCAAGCTCGCCCCCAACGGTCCCGGGAACATGTCGGGATAAAGCGTCAAGACGGAAGCGCGGAAGCTCACCCGCCGTGCCTCCGGCTGGTCAGGGTCGCGCCGACCAAGCCGCCGACCCAGGCGAGCAAGGTCAAACCGCCGCCGATCGTCACCAATGCCGCCAAGGCCAGATCCTCCGTGTGCTGGCTCTCGCCATGGTTGGCGGTGGCAACGAACAGCATCATCAGAAGCGTCGCGATCAACGTGATCACCGCCAGAACCGACGCCGCGATCAGGCGTCGCCGGCGCGGGCTCCATTCGGGCCGGATCGTCGCAAGCAACGACACCAGCGCCGAGCCCATGAACACCGCAAGCGCGAAGCCGATGAGAACGAACGTCCAGTTCATGGCGGCGGGCTAGTCGGGAACCGCGGTTGCGGCAATCCATTGGCAGCGGATGGACGAACCAATCCTCGACTGTCTGATCGTCGGCGGCGGGCCTGCCGGGCTCACCGCCGCCATCTATCTCGCGCGGTTCCACCTCGACATCCTGGTCGTCGACGGCGGCAAGAGCCGCGCCTCGTGGATCCCCTGCACACGCAATGTCTCCGGCTTTCCGGAGGGGATCGAAGGGACCGAGCTGCTCCAGCGGATGCGCGACCAGGCGTGCAAATATGGCGCGAAGATCGAGACTGAGTTTGTCACGAAGCTCGAGCGTGAGGTGGAAACCGGCTTCTTCGTTGCGACTTGGGGATCAGGCTCGGCCAGGACCCGAGCAGTGCTAATCGCGACAGGCGTTACGAACCGACGGCCGCCGATGGACGAGGCTCTGCACGACGACGCGCTTGCGCGCGGCCTCGTTCGCTATTGCCCGATCTGCGACGGTTACGAAGTGACCGACAAGCGGGTGGGAGTAATCGGCAGCGGGAGCCACGGCGTCGCCGAAGCGGTATTCATCCGCAGCTACACCTCGGACATCACGCTCATCGCGCCAGACAAGGCGTTGAGCCTGAGCGCGGAAGACCAACGGAAGCTCAAATCGGCCGGGATCGAGTGCATCGATGGACCCGCCCAAGCCGTTGCGATCTCCCGCGAATGCATTGTCGTCGATACCGCGGAGGGCCATTACACGTTCGACAGCATCTATCCGGCGTTGGGAAGCGATACGCACACCCAACTCGCCGAAATGGTCGGAGCGAAGCTTTCCGAGGACCAGTCGATCGTAGTCGACCGGCACATGCGGACGAACGTGCCGGGGCTCTACGCCGCGGGCGACGTGGTGATCGGCCTCGACCAGATCAGCCACGCGATGGGCCAGGGCGGAGTCGCCGCGACCGCCATCCGCAACGATCTTTGTGCCGAGAATCCACGGTGGCGCGAGACTTCGAACGAAGTCCAGGAAGCGGAAACCGGAAGCTAAGCGAGGAATGCCGGGTCGAGCACGATCCGGCCTTCACGAAGATCGGCGATTCCGTCTCTGAAGGGGATCAACGATCTTTCGCCGGCCGCGTCTTCGATTTCGAGTAGATCGCCCGCGCCGTAATTCTCGACGCTCACAACAGTACCGACGTCATTTCCTTCGCCGTCCACTGCGGACAGGCCGATGAGGTCGGCGTGATAATATTCACCGTCCTCGAGGGCAGGCAGCGCGGACCGCTCGATCTCGACGAGTGACCCGCGCAGGGCTTCCGCCGCCGATCGGTCGGAAATGCCTTCAAATCGGGCGACGACGGTCTTGCCGCCGTCCCGGATGGCAAGGAGGCGCCGCGAAGCGCCTCCGACGAGCAGATTTTCGTGGCGCGAGAGGCTCTCGATGCTGTCGCTGAACAGCTTCAGCCGAAGCTCGCCCTTGACGCCATGCGCCCCGGCAACCGCGGCGAGCGCGATGCGGCGCTCAGGCAAAAACATCCTCCCCTCGATTTCGAGGAGAGGGGGACCGCACGAAGTGCGGTGGAGGGGTTTTCTTCGAGCGCTGAAGACCCCTCCACCAGCTTCGCTGGTCCCCCTCCCCGGCAAATGCCGGGGAGGATGTGATCATTAGGCCTTGGTCTCTTCAGCAGCGCCCTCGGCGGGCTCTTCGCTGGATTCACCCCCAACAGTGTCGGCTTCGGCGGCTTCCGGCGAACCCTCGGTCGGCGGAGCGACCTCGTCGGCGCCTTCCGCCGGAGCTTCGGCGGATTCGCCCTGGTCGGTCGCGTCGGGCTGGTCAGCGGCCGCTTCCTCAGCAGGCGCTTCGCTGCTGTCGGGAGTCTCCGCGACTTCTTCTTCGCCAGCGGCGGCTTCGGCCGGAGCCTCTTCGGCGGGTGTCTGCTCGGCGACTTCCTCGACGACCTGATCGGCTTCCGCAGTCGGTTCTGCAGTCGCGGCCTCGACCTCTTCGGCCATCACGGCCTCGGCCTCTTCCTGCGTATCCTGAGGAGCCGCGGCCTCTTCCTTGGGAGCTGCAGCGGCTTCAGCGGCTTCCTGCTCGCGCTTCGCACGCTCCTCGATGCGCTCCTTGGCCTTCTCGCCGGGCTCGGCCTTCTTCGGGTTGTTGCGCGCCGGACGCTCGCGGAGACCGGCGGCATCGAGGAAGCGCAGCACGCGGTCCGACGGCTGGGCGCCGACGCCGAGCCAATGGTTGATGCGGTCGGTGTCGAGCTTCACGCGCTCGGGCGAATCCTTCGCCAGCAGCGGGTTGTAGGTGCCGACCTTCTCGATGAAGCGGCCGTCACGGGCGTTGCGGCTGTCCGCAACGACGATCCGGTAATAGGGCCGCTTCTTGGAGCCCCCGCGCGAAAGACGAATTGCAACTGCCATTATGAACTTCCTTCCTTAAATCTCTCTATTTTTTTGAAAACTTGTCAAAACCTGGAGGCAGGTTGAACGGCGAGGCGCCGCCAAGGCCGGGGAGGCCCGCGCCTCCCCCGCCAAGCCCCGGCATTCCGCCGGGAGGAAGGGCGCCCGGGGGGGCAAGTCCGCCGAGCGCGCCTTCCAAACCGCCTTTGCTGAACATCGCCGCGAGCTTTCCGAGCCCGCCCATCTTTTTGAGCCGCTTCATCGCGGTCGACATTTCCTGGTGCATCTTCAGGAGCTTGTTGATCTCCTGGACCGTCGTCCCACTGCCCTTGGCGACGCGAATCTTGCGCTTCGCATTGATCAGCTCGGGCCGGCTACGCTCCTTCGCGGTCATGGACGAGAGCATCGCTTCCATATGAACCAGCGCCTTGCTGTTCGCCGCCTGGTCCACCGCGCCCTTCATGCCCTTGAGGCCGGGCATCATTCCCGCGAGCGCGCCTAGGCCCCCCATGCGCTGCATCTGCTGAAGTTGGGCCCACAGGTCGTCGAGGTCGAACTTGCCCTTGGCCATCTTGGCCGCGAGCTTTTCCGCATCCTCGACCTTGATCGTCTCGGCGGCGCGTTCGACCAGGCTGACGACGTCGCCCATGCCGAGGATTCGGCCGGCGACACGGTCCGGGTGGAAAGCTTCGAGCTTGTCGAGCGCTTCGCCAACGCCGGCGAACTTGATCGGCTTGCCCGTTACCGCGCGCATCGAGAGCGCGGCGCCACCGCGAGCGTCGCCGTCCATCCGGGTCAGGATCACGCCCGAAAGGTCGACCTCGCCGGCAAATCCCTTGGCGACATTGACGGCGTCCTGGCCGGTCAGGCTGTCGACCACGAGGAGGGTCTCCGCGGGGGCGGAAGCCGCCTCGACCGCCTTCATCTCGGCCATCAGCTGGTCGTCCACGTGGAGACGGCCAGCGGTGTCAAGCATCACCACATCGTAGCCTTGGAGTTTCGCGGACTGGATCGCCCGCTTGGCGATATCCACGGGCTGCTGGCCCGCCACGATTGGAAGCGTATCGACGTTCGTCTGCCGCCCGAGTACCGCCAGCTGCTCCTGTGCGGCCGGCCGGGCCACGTCGAGCGAGGCCATCAAGACCTTCTTTCGCTCGCGCTCGGTCAGGCGCTTGGCGAGCTTGGCGGTCGTCGTCGTCTTGCCCGAGCCCTGGAGGCCGACCATCATGATGACGGCCGGAGGAGCGACATTGAGGTTGAGCTCCGCGGTCTCCGAGCCGAGCGTCTCGATCAGCGCGTCGTTGACATATTTGACGACCATCTGGCCCGGCGTGACCGAGCGCAAAACTTCCTGGCCGACCGCCTGTTCGGTCACCTTGTCGACGAAATCGCGAGCGACCGGGAGCGCGACGTCGGCCTCGAGCAACGCCACGCGCACCTCGCGCATGGCCGCGCGCACGTCCGCTTCCGTGAGCGCGCCGCGCCCGCGAAGCCGGTCAAATACGCTGCCGAGCCGATCGCTCAACGTGTCGAACATTCAAATCCTTTCATCATCCTCCCCTCGATTTCGAGGGAGGGGGAGCGTAGCTGGTGGAGGGGTCTTGGGCGGCCCATATAGGGGCCCCTCCACCGCTCTTCGAGCGGTCCCCCTCCCCTGCAAATGCAGGGGAGGATGCAAACGCAAAATGAGCCGGCGGACGAAACCTCGTCGGCCGGCTTGCACCCGTGGATGCTCGCATCGATGTATGTCCGAAGACGAGGGGCGCGTTATTCGAATAGGGGGAGGGGGTCAAGATGATCCCCCTCCCCCTTGCGCCCGGTCACTTGAAAGACCGGGCGCGGGGAAGCCCCAGAAATCAGTGTGCGCGGATGACTAGTGCTGCGGTCGCGAACGGCAGCTTCGAGCCGTGTCCCGCGATCACCCCGCGCATTTGCGCCAACCCGCTGCTCATGGCCCTGTTGTAGCAACTGCGCCGGGCCAGCGTGGTCGCGAGATCCTGGACGTCGTCTTCGAGGCACAAATCTTCGGACGCGGCGCGGATGCGTTGGACGAGTCGATTCTGTCCGCTTTCCGATCCAAGATTGAGGTCGGCGTATGTGACAACCGCCGACGGATTTGCCTGCCCTTCGACTATCACCGGTGCCTGGGCCATTGCGTCCGCCGCTCCGAAGAAGATTGCGCCGATCGCCACGAGTGACCTTTTCATGATCCCATGCTCCCTTTTGCCGTCGCCCGAATAGGGACGTCGGCGAGGGAGCGCGTCCACCATCTGGTGGAGATAAATGGTCGAGTGAAATTACTGCTCGGGCGTGAATGGCGGGAGCATGGCATGGACCTTGGCGACGAGCTCGGCCCGGCCGTGCACGTCCAGCTTGTCGAAGATGTGAAGCAGATGCGTCCGAACCGTGCTCGGCTCGACTTCGAGATGACCGGCGATCTGCTCGGTCGAATTACCCTGAAGAAGGTGCGCCAGCACGCCTGTCTCGCTGCCCGTCAGGTCCCACGTGCGGCCGATCACGCGCAACCATTCGGCCGTCGGGGTGCGATCGGGAGCGCCGACGATCGCGACGAACCCGGTCCGCGCGGCATTGTCCTCGTCACGAAGCCCGATGACGTGGAACGTCCATGCCCTTCCATCCGCAGATGCGCGATCGATGACGAGTTCGTGGGGGGTGGTTCTGAGACCGAATCCAACGGAATTGATCGCCCGCGCCAGCGCGATACTTCGGATCGACCGCGAATGGCCCTGTATGGAGATGAGTCCGGACGACAGCAGCGCCTCCGCTGCACTGTTGAAGTGCAGCAGCCGACCATTGCGATCGGCGATGAGGACAGGAGCGTTGAGACGGTCGAACAAACTGTCGAGAGCGCTGAGACGTACGGTACTCGCTTCGAGAAGACTGTTGATCTCCGTGCTGCGACGAATGTGCGGCGAAAGCATCCGGAAAAACGAACCGTGCTGCGCGTCGAACTTCCCTGCCGTATTGTCGCGCACGAACAGAGCTGTTCCGACGGCTGATCCTATGTGGGTAAGCGGCAGATTGAGCGTGTCCGCGACATCGAAGCCGGCGACGCGGCAAAGAAGGTCATGGTCGGTGTTGCCGCGGACGAGTGCGCTCGGGCGATATTTCGACAGGATGATCGGGGCATCGATCGGAAACTCGGCGATCGCCTGAGCTCCGCCCCAGATGTGTTCAAGCTGGCCCATGCTGTCTCTCAGGCGCCCTTCGAACTGCTCATCGATACCTGTATGGGCCTGCATCAACGTGCGGTTTTCCGGAAACGACACCAGACCGAGAACGGCTTGAGTGCACGCGGTAACCTGATTGATTCCGACAAGTGTCGCCGACCAAAGGCCGGGGTTCGTGGCGCAGCCGTAGATTCGGTCGAGGAGGGTCGATAATCGTTCGGCTGCGATTGTCGCCATTGCCGCCCCTGATGGTTTGCCGATCTGCCCGCAGAGCTATTCGTCATCGAATGCTGCCGCAGCAGGGGGCATAGGCAGACGAGGAACTTGGGCCAAGTTACGAATTCTCATCGCCGTCGAATGCGCTGCTCCTTGGCGGGCGGTCAGCGTAAGAGCTACGAGCGATCGCAGTCGGCGATTACCCCAGGCGCGGCTTCCCCTTGGGGGGCTTGCGCGGCCGCGATGGTCCGCCGGGACCACGCGGCTTGTCTCCGCCGCCACCGCTCGGCGGACCCCTGCGCGGTTCCCTCGGCGGACCGCGGCGGTCGGTTGGACGCTGGCGCTCAGGCACCCGATCCATCGGCCGCGTCACCTGCATTTGCTGGCGCGGACCGACCGCATAGCCTTCCTTCAGCAACTGGGTAAATGCGGCCCGCGTCGTTTCGGCGATCTGGTCCTGAAGCTCTTTCGGCAGATCGGCGAAGGTCACGTTCGGATGGATCGCCTGGACATCGCGGAGCAGCTGGTTCGGAAGCCCGCCCGACGCGCGCTTGAGCGCCGCGAGAGCATCGAGCACCGCCGAAAAGATGATCGATTGCATGACGTCGTTGGCGGCTCTCGCCATCACTAGTTTCACCCTCGCTTGTGGACTTGCGCCCGACCGCTCCCTAAGTCCGCGCCGCACATGAGCAATACCGGCCCAAGCAGCGCACAGCTAGGAATCCTCTACGAGCACCCGCAGTGGTTTCAACCCCTGTTCGCGGCGCTGGAACGGCGCGGTCTGCCCTATTTGCCGATTGAGCTTGCGGATCATCGCTTCGATCCCGCGAACCGGAATGTCCCTGCGCCGCTGATCCTCAGCCGGGTGGCGCAGTCGAGCTTCCTTCGTGAGCCGGAGCACCCAATCTTCTACGCCGAGGCGCTGCTCGACCATTGGCAGAAGTGCGGCGCCACCGTGCTCAACGGCGCCGATGTCCTCGCCATCGATTCCTCGAAGGCACGGCAGCTCTCGCTCATCTCTTCGCTCGGTTACGCCATTCCCGAGACCCGCGTCGTGCACCGCGCACGCGATCTCGTCTCCGCCGCAGAGGAGATTGCCTATCCCCTGCTGGTCAAAGCGAACATCGGCGGGTCGGGAGCGGGCATCGTTCGCTATACTTCGGCCGAAGAGCTTCGCGCATCGATAGCCGACGGGACGGTGCCCAATTCGGTCGACCAGGTTCTGCTGGTGCAAGACTATGTCCCTCCGCGGGCAGGCACCATCATCCGCATCGAAACGCTGCGCGGGAATTTTTTATACGCCATCGAAGTCCAGAGTAGCGGTGAGGACTTCGATCTCTGTCCAGCGGATGCGTGCCTGGCCCGGCCGGGCCGAGCGGCGATTAGAATGTCGGCCGTGACCCCCGGCGCCGGGATTATCGAGGCTGCGGAGCGCATCGCCCGCGCGGCGGGACTCGATCTCGGAGGCGTCGAGGTCGTGATCGACGATCGCGACGGCACGCCCCGCTTCTACGACATCAACGCGATGTCGAACTTCGTCGCCGACCCGCTGAACGTTCTCGGCTGGGATCCGCACGACCGGCTCATCGACGTCCTCGAAACGATGTTGAAAGGCAGGCAGGCAGCATGAGGTTCGGTTACTGGATGCCGGTGTTCGGCGGATGGCTCCGCAACATTCCCGACGAAGGGATGGAGGCGAGCTGGGACTATGTGAAGCGGCTGACTCAGCGCAGCGAGGAGACCGGCTGGGACCTCAGCCTCATCGCCGAGCTCAACCTCAACGACATCAAGGGCGTCGACAAGCCCGCTCTGGACGCCTGGTCGACCGCGGCGGCCCTCGCGGCGGTGACGTCGAGCATCGAGCTGATGGTGGCGGTCCGGCCGAACTTCCATCAGCCGGCGCTCTTCGCGAAGGCGGCGGCGAACATCGACAATATCTCGCGAGGCCGGCTCGCACTGAACGTCGTCTCCTCCTGGTGGGCAGACGAAGCGACCCAGTATGGGCTGCAGTTCGACCAGCATGACGACCGCTACGCGCGAACGACAGAATGGCTCCAGGTTGTGCAGGGACTCTGGACCGAGAAGCAATTCAGCTTCGACGGCGAACGCTACAAGCTGTCGAACGCGATCGCGGAGCCCAAGCCGGTGCACAAGCCGTGGCCGACCATCTATGCGGGCGGAGAGAGTGAAGCGGCCAAGACCATGATCACGAGGCTCTGCGATGCCTATGTGATGCACGGCGATCCGGTGGACGCGATCAAGCCAAAGATCGCTGACATGGAGGAGCGCCGCGCCCGCACCGGCAAGGGCCGCATGCAATATGGGATGGCGGCTTTCGCCATCGTTCGTGACAGCGAAGCCGAGGCGAAGCGGGAACTCGCGCGGGTTACCCAGATGCCGCCCGAACCGCCCAAGGGCTTCGACAATTTCGAACAATGGCTGTCGGGGACCGAACTGGAGCGCGAGTTGAAGCTTCAGGAATATTCTGTTTCCAACAGGGGCTTGCGTCCGAATCTTGTCGGAACCCCTGAGCAGATTCGCGAACGGATCGAGGAATATGAAGCCGCAGGGCTCGATCTCCTGCTGCTTCAGATGAGCCCGCAAGCCGAGGAAATGGATCGTTTCGCGGCCCAGGTCATCGCACCGATGCGGAGCATGACCATGGCGCTGGAGCCGGTTCCAGCGCAGTGAAGCGGCATTTCCACAAGATGCATGGGCTTGGGAACGATTTCGTGATCGTCGACGCGCGCCGGGAGCCTTTCGAGGTCTCACCCGCGCTCGCTCGCGCGATTGCGGACCGGCGAACGGGTGTCGGTTGCGACCAGCTGATCGTGCTCGAGCCCAGTGACAATGCGGATTTCCGCATGCGCATCTGGAACAGCGACGGCGGCGAGGTCGAAAGCTGCGGCAACGCCACGCGCTGCGTCGTTCAGCTGACCGGTGCGACGAAAATCGACAGCCACGGCGGCCTGCTCACCGGCAAGGATCTTGGAGGCGAGGTCGAAGTCGCGATTGGCGAGCCGCGTTTCGGCTGGGAGGACATTCCGCTCTCCTATGCGACGGACACCAATCCCTTGCCGATGTCGTGGGACGGGCTCGCCCGTCCGATGGCGCTGAACGTCGGCAACCCGCATGTCGTCTTCTTCGTCCCGAAGGTCTCTGCTGTGCCGCTCGACGAGCTTGGGCCGAAGATCGAGCACGACCCGATCTTTCCCGAGCGCGTCAACGTCAACGTGGCGCAGGTCGATCATAACGGCATCGTCCTGCTCACCTGGGAGCGCGGTGCTGGGCTGACACTGGCTTGCGGGACGGGCGCCTGCGCCACTGCTGTTGCTGCCATAAGGTCGAAGCGCGCGGTTTCGCCAGTCCGGGTGACGATGCCCGGCGGCTCGCTCACCATCGCCTGGGAGCCGGGGCAGCCGATCCTGATGCGCGGCGGCGCGACCCACGTGTTCGAGGGAGAGCTCGACCTCGAGGCGCCGCAATGAGCGTCGAGACGATTACCCTCGGATGCCGTCTGAATTTCGCCGAAAGCGAGACGATCGCGCGAACGGCTCCCGCCGACGAGGATTGGGTGGTGGTGAATAGTTGCGCCGTGACGAACGAGGCCGTGCGCCAGACCCGCCAAGCCATCCGCCGCGCGCATCGCGAGCGGCCGTCGGCCAGGATCCTGGTCACCGGATGTGCCGCTGAGCTCGACGCCGGCGCCTTCGAGGCAATACCGGAGGTGAGCCGCGTCGTCGGAAACGCGAACAAACTCAACAGCCTGGCCGCAAATGACGTCATGGCGCCAGCGGGCTTTCATGGTCATGTGCGGAGCTTCGTGGCAGTCCAGACCGGATGTGACCATCGCTGCACCTTCTGTTCGATCTGGCGGGCGCGGGGACCCAGTCAGTCGCTACCCTTCGAACTGATCCGTGATGCGGTGGCGCGCGAGATCGACCGAGGGGCGAAAGAGATAGTGCTGACTGGCGTCGACGTCACGGATTATGTCGGCGGACTGGGCAGGCTGTGCCAACGCTTGTTCGCCGCCGAGCCGAGACTGCAGCGACTTCGCCTTTCATCGCTGGACGGCGTGGAGATCGACGAGCCGTTGTTCGAGCTCATCGCCGGCGAGCCGAAACTTCTTCCCCATTTCCACCTGTCGCTCCAGGCTGGAGACGACCTGATCCTCAAGCGGATGAAGCGTCGTCACAGCCGTGCCGATGCGGTCCATACGGTCGAACGGATCAAGAAAGCGTGGCCGGACGCCACGATCGGCGCGGATCTCATCGCCGGATTTCCGACTGAATCTGAAGAAATGGCGCTGAATAGTTTGAAACTGATAGAAGATTGCGGCGTAGTTGCAGCCCATGTCTTCCCCTTCTCCCCTCGCCCGAACACGCCGGCCGCTCGAATGCCGCAGCTTCCGCGAGAGGTCGTGAAAGCGCGCGCGGCCCGGCTCCGCAAAGCTGCAGCCGAGCGGCGCGCGCAATGGCTCGATAGCCTTGTCGGGACCGTCCAGCCGGTGCTGGTCGAAAATCATGGAAAGGGTCACACCGACAATTTCGCGCCGGTGACGATCGAGGGCGCGGGGCGAGGCGAGATGGGGATAGTTCGCGTCATCGGCTGCAACGGCGATCATCTGACAGCGGTGTGGGCATGAGTTGGCTCGACCGCCTTCGCGGCGGGTTCCAGAAGACCGCCGACCGCGTCGCCGACAACCTCATCGGGCTAACAAGCCGGGCGGCACTCGACACGGCAACGCTCGACGATATCGAGGAGGCGCTGATCGCCTCGGACCTAGGCCCCGAGGCGTCTCACCGAATTCGCGAAGCGATCGCCCGACAGAAGTTCGAGCGGCTGGATGAGCGCGGGCTTCGGTCGATCCTCGCGGAGGAAATCGAAAAGATCCTCGCTCCCGTCGCCAAGCCGCTGGAAATATGGGGCTTTCCGCGGCCGCACGTAATTCTCGTCATTGGCGTCAATGGCTCCGGCAAGACGACCACGATCGGAAAGCTCGGTCATTGGCTGAAGGAACAGGATTACGGCGTGCTGTTCGCCGCCGGCGATACCTTCCGGGCGGCAGCGATCGAGCAGCTGAAAATCTGGGGCGACCGCATCGGCGCGCCGGTTATCTCGGGCAAGGAAGGCGGGGACGCCGCAGGGATCGTGTTCGACGGAGTGAAGCAGGCAACCGCGGAGGGCATCGACGCCCTGATCGTCGACACCGCTGGCCGGCTCCAGAACAAGACCCACCTGATGGAGGAGTTGTCGAAGATCAGGCGGGTCCTTGGCCGTCTCAACCCGGAAGCCCCGCAGGATGTGCTGCTCGTGCTTGACTCCACAACTGGTCAAAACGCCCTTGCCCAGGTCGAAGTGTTCCGCGAGAGCGCCGGCGTGACCGGGCTCATCATGACCAAGTTGGACGGTACGGCGCGCGGCGGAATCCTCGTGGCGGCAGCCGAGAAGTTCGGGTTGCCAATCCATGCGATCGGGGTCGGCGAGAAGGCGGATGATCTGCGTCCGTTCGATCCGCGGGCCGTCGCTCGAGCCATCGCCGGACTGCCACCCGGATGACCGCGAAGGCCGAGCCGCAGGGCGGCGCGAAACTGCTGATCGACCTGGGCCCGCTGCTGGTTTTCTTCCTGGCGAATTTCTTCGCACCCGTGCCGCAGGTCCTGAAAATCTTCGTCGCGACGGGTGCATTCATGATCGCGATGGTCGCCGCGATGCTGTTCTCCGCGATCCGTTACCATCGGATCTCGCCACTACTGTGGTTTTCCGGGATCATGGTCGTGATCCTCGGCGGTCTCACCATCTGGCTTCACAACGAGGCCTTCATCAAGATGAAGCCGACGCTCTATTACGTGTTCGTGTCGGCCCTTTTGTGGTTTGGCCTGATCACCGACAGGCCGCTTCTGCAGAGGGTGCTCGGGAGTACCTATCCGGGCCTCGATGAGACCGGCTGGAGCAAGCTCACGCGCAACTGGGCGCTATTCTTCGCCTTCATGGCCGTCCTCAACGAGGCGGTGTGGCGCAACACCTCCACAAGCTTCTGGATCGGCTTCAAATTATGGGGCGCCCTCCCCCTCACCTTCCTCTTCGCGGCGGCCAACATTCCGATGCTGCTTCGCCACGGCCTCATGAAGGAGGAAGCCACGCCAACCGAACCGGGACCGATCGAATGAGCGATTCCATCCTCTCCATCCGTGGCCTTCGTAAGACGTACGGGACCGGCGTCGATGCGCTGAAGTCGGTCGACCTCGACATCCGCCGCGGAGAGATTTTCGCGCTTCTCGGCCCGAACGGGGCGGGCAAGACGACGCTGATCAACATCGTCTGCGGGATCGTCACTCCGAGCGAAGGCGAAGTTCTGGTCGACGGCAAGAACTGGCAGTCGGGTTTCCGCTATGCGCGAGAGCGAATTGGACTGGTCCCGCAGGAGCTGACGACGGAAGCCTTCGAAAGCGTCTGGAATACCGTCAATTTCTCGCGCGGACTGTTCGGAAAGCCGCGCAATCCGGCTTACATCGAGGAGCTTCTGAAGCGGCTTTCGCTTTGGGAGAAGCGCTCATCGGAAATGCGCTTCCTGTCCGGCGGAATGAAGCGGCGGGTGATGATCGCCAAGGCGCTTTCCCATGAGCCCGAGCTGCTCTTCCTCGATGAGCCCACGGCCGGGGTCGACGTCGAACTGCGCCGCGACATGTGGGACGTGGTGCGCAAGCTTCGCGCGGACGGAACCACGATCATCCTAACCACGCATTACATCGAGGAAGCCGAGGAAATGGCCGACCGCGTCGGCGTGATCAGCAAGGGCGAGCTGATCGCCGTCGACGAAAAGCGCGACCTCATGGCCAAGATGGGGAAGAAGACGCTCGACGTGGTGCTTGCCGACCCGCTCGAAAGCGTTCCGCCCGAGCTTTCCGAGTGGAACGTCGAACTCGAAGATGGCGGGCACCTGTTGCGCTACCAGTTCGACAGCCACGCTGAGCGGACAGGAATCGCCTCGCTGATGCGGCGCCTGACCGACCTCGGGATTGCCTACAAGGACCTGTCCACGCACCAGTCGAGCCTCGAGGAGATTTTCGTCGAGCTCGTCCATGGAGGCCGCCAATGAACGGTCACGGGATCGCGGCCATCTACCGCTTCGAGATGGCGCGGTGGAAGCGCACGCTGTGGCAAAGCCTGGTGACGCCGGTGATCACGACGGCGCTCTATTTCGTCGTGTTCGGATCGGCGCTGGGAAGCCGGATGACGAGCATGGACGGCGTCAGCTTCGGCGCCTTCATCGTGCCCGGCCTGACGCTTCTTTCGGTCTTCATGCAGTCGATCTTCAACGCCAGCTTCGGCATTTATTTTCCGAAGTTTACGGGCACGATCTACGAACTCCTGTCAGCACCAATCTCAAGCTCGGAGGCGGTGCTCGCCTATGTCGGCGCCGCCGTTACCAAGAGCGTGATCCTGGCGTTGGTGACGATTGCCACAGCGACCTTCTTCGTCCCCGTTCACATCGATCATCCGCTCGCGATGATCCTCTTCCTGGTCGGGATCAGCGCAGGCTTCTGCCTGTTCGGTTTCGCGATCGGGGTGTGGGCGCAGAATTTTGAGCAGCTCCAGATCATCCCGATGCTGATCATCACGCCGCTGACCTTCCTCGGCGGAGCCTTCTATTCAGTGAAAGCGCTCCACGACCCGTTCCGGACGATCACTTTGTTCAATCCCATCGTCCACGTGATCAGCGGCTTCCGCTGGAGCTTTTATTCGGTCGCCGACGTCCCCGTCTGGTCGAGCGTGCTCGTCACGCTGGCGATCATCGGCGTCTGCATGGCAATCATCGCCTGGATGTTCCGGACGGGTTACCGGCTGAAGCAGTAGCGCCGCCGTTCGCCAGCGGGTCCAGACATCGGGCGACCTCGCGAATCTGTTCATCGGTCAGCTTGTCGAGCTGTTCCAATGCAGGGATGGCCGGATCGTAGCCGGCTATTTCGGAGGTGTGCGCCTCCATCCATTTGCGATAGCCGTCGAACAGCCGCGCCCCGGCAATGTCGTGGGGGCCGCTTCCCTCGAGCGTGCGATCGATATTTTCCAGCGCCATTCGCGGATAATCGCTCAGCGCCAGCTCGGACAGCTTGGCGTCATATTCGAGTACGGACTGATCTTTCCCCGTTACTCCAAGGCTCGCGTCGATCGCGTGCCTGCCCTCATGGATCATGATGGAGTGATTGAACGTCGCCCGTGAATATTCGGCGAGGAACAGACGCCTCAAATCCCGCTTGTCCGCGCTTTTCTTGCCCGCGGACCTTTTGACCTCTTCGGCGGCTTGCAGGCGGAGGCGGTCATTGAGGCCGTCCAGGGTCGCCACGGGCCGCTGCCGAAGCTGAGCAACGTCCTCCGCCGCCCGCTTCGCCTGTCGGGCGACGAGCTTCTGACGTTCGGGACCGTCTTGCGTCAGCCGGTAAGCATTGAGCGGTCCCGCGACATACGCCGGGCGGACCTGGATAATCGTCCCGTTCGACTGCCACCCGCCAACCATCGCCGACCCGTCCCAAAGCCAGGACGTGAAGCCGTTGGAGATCATATTGTCGATCGCCATGAAGTGGATTTTGGCGCTGTGCCCGTATTGGGTGACCTGCTCGTCGCGGTTCTCGACGACGTGGCCGAGGTGGATGCTCGGATAGCCGTTGGTCAGGCCGACGGTGCCGACCAGACCGTAATATTTGAGCAGCGCGATTTGCGGATCGCCGGTCGCCCCCGCGGCCTTCATCAGGCTTGCCGTGGCCGACTTGGCCGCGGTCTCGAGAGCCTTGTCATCCTTTCGACCATGAGCGAACTCGCGATTGACGCGCAGGATCTCGGCCGTGAGCTTGTCGCGCTCGGTCCAATAAGCCGTCAGCCGCTTCCAGGTCGGATTCCCCGCGACGGATCCCGGAAGGCTGTGGGTCCTGGCATAGCGGCGGGATTCTTCGCCGAAACCGGCGCGCATCAGCAGTTCGGCGAGATTGAGCTTGTTCGTCGTTGTAGCGTTTCCGGCGAGGCCGCGCGTGAAGCGGCGGGTCGCGCCGAGGTCAGCCAGTGCTTGCGGCGCATCGCTGTCATCGAGCCAGAAATAATCTTTCCAGGCTGCGAGCGCCGACGGCGCATCGTTGGTCAGCAAGGAAATCTGCAGGCGAGCCCGAGCACCTTCAGCGCCAGCGTCGGGGGTCAGGAGCCGCGCATCCGCCACAGCATCGGCGATGAGCGACTTCCGCCGCGAGGGATTTGCCCGGGCGAGGTCGAGGCGCGCATTGATCGCGTGGACTCGCATTTCGTCCTGCTTGCCCGCCTCGCCACAGGCCTTGAGCGCGCCATCTTCAGCGTCGATCGCCGCCTGGCCGCGCTTGGCCTCCCTCAGCACTCGCAGCTTCATAATGCCGACATCGCATGGCTCTGCCGCTGCGTCGCTGAGCTTCCGAAGCGCTTCATCCGCATTGCCGTCGACCAGCCAGGCGATGCGGGCCAGGGCGATCTTCGCGTCGGCGCGATCGTCGGCGGAGACATTCGGATCGGCCGCGATGGAGGAGAAGAGCTTCCCCGCCTCGGGAATCTTGTTGTTGTCATAAGCATCCTGCGCGTCGCTCAACGACGCAGCCACTGCCGTGCCCGCCGCCGAAACTAGCAAGGCGGCCGCAATCAACCTGATCATTCACTTCTCCGACATGGTTGTTGCAGCTAAAATCCGGGCGTTCGCGTACATTGTCTTGGACAAAGTGAAGGTGAAGCGTTGTCGCGAAGCGAACCGCACGCATTCCATGGCCTCGAAATTCCGGTGAGGAGTCTCTCCGGTGCGCGGGCGCTCCGGATCGTTCATCCGGCGGGTCAGCTAATCCAGCCTCATCGTCACGACTGGCCGCTCCTCACCCTGCCGGCCCTCGGCGGTTACGAGGAGGAATCCGACGACGGATCGGTGGCGGTGACTGGCCCCGCCGTCATTCTTCACCCGCCGGGCCGATGCCACGCCAATTGCATCCACCACCTGGGGATGGAGACCTTTTCGATTGAGTTCGATCCCGAATGGGTGGGCCTGAGCCGCCGCGATCTGCTCTTTGACCGCTCCCATTACTGGATCGGCGGGCCGGTAACACTGGCGTCGAAGGCCCTGGCTCAAAGCTGGAGTGATCGCGAAGAAAATGAGGAGAGCGTAAGGCGCTCGACCATCGCGTTCATCCAGATGGCCCGAGGAGCGCCAATTCACTCGCAACCGGCGTGGCTGGCTGGGGCGAGGCGTCAGATCAGCGTCGGCGACGGCACGACTGCAAGCCGGATCGCCGAGACCTTGGGATTGCACCCGCGCTGGCTGGCGCACGCCTACCGGCAAGCCGCCGGCGAAGGATTAAGGGATACGGTTCTGCGCACGCGAGCCGAACGGGCGGCTCACATGCTTCGATCGACCGATCATCCGATTGCCGAGATCGCATTCGCCAGCGGCTTTTGCGATCAGAGCCATCTCACCCGCGTGCTCGGCCAACTGACCGGGCGGACCCCAGCTCAAGTGCGCGCCGAGCGCGAACCGTTGAGTCGTTTGCTGGCCTAGGCGTCAGGTCAGCTCGGGCTGCTGGGCCCCTTCCTGCTGGTTCGCCCGCTCAAGGCCGTTGCCATCGAGATTCTGTCCGACGAAGTCCCAGTTGACGATATTCTGCAGGATCGCGGTTGCGAACTTCGGTCGCTCGTTGCGATAGTCGATGTAATAAGCATGCTCCCACACATCGAGCGTGAAGAGCGGCACCATCCCGTCATGAGCGATCGGGGTGTCGGCGTCGTGCAGCGAGGTAATCCTCAGCGCTCCGCGATCGAGCACGAGCCAGGCCCAGCCGCTCGCGAAATGATTGACCGCCTCCTCGTGAAGCTTCTGAAGCATCGCTTCGCTGTTCCCGAAGCCGTCCTCGATGAGCTTCGCCAGCTTGCCGTCGGGGTGCTGACCCTGGGCCGGCGCGAGACATTGCCAAAAGAAACTGTGGTTCCACAGCTGTGCGCTGTTGTTGAACAACTTGTTGTTGCCGGCACGCTTCGCTTCACGGACCACCTGGATGAGCGATGCTCCGCTCAGGCTGTCGTCGGCCTGGATCAGCTCATTTGTCTTGTTGACGTAAGCACGGTGATGCTTGCCGTGGTGGAACTCCAGTGTCTCGGCCGACATGTGCGGCGCAAGTGCATCCTTGGAGTAGGTTAGATCCGGAAGCTGGAAGGCCATGTCTCAAGCAACTCCTTGATTAAGGGAAATCGGCGTTCAAACGTCGATCCCGGTCTTACTCCCCACCCGCTTCGACCGAAATGCTCGCAAGCTGCGGATTTTCAACCCTGCAAACGACAGCGTAACGATCATTTAAGTCGAACGCCCGCGCTCATACTCCTCCGCAACTCACGCGCAAAGGCGGTGCAGTTACTTGAGGCGCGCCGAAGCGAGCCGGACGTCGAGCTGGCTTTCTTCGGGCAGAACAACCCTGAACTTGCGGTTGGCGAAGTCGATCGAGACCTTCTTGAACGCGCGGATCGCGTTCATTCCCAGAAGGAGCGCCGGCTCGCGATCGAGTTTGAGCTCCTTGAACGAATGCGCGTCGGCGAAAACCACCGCCAGGTTCCTGAGCTTCAGTCCGCCGATATCGAGGTCACGCACGATCATGATGTCGCCGGGAAGAAGTGCCCCCGTCACCGACAGCATTTGCACCTTCTGCATCGGATCGACCAGGCCGCGATTGACAAGCTGCTGTCGGAGCGCCTCGTTCCCGATGCTCAGCTCCGCTCCCGTATCGATCACGACGCTTACGGCCTGACCATCGGCCTTCGCATCGGTCATGATCAGCCGGCCATTCCTTCGGGCGGCCTCGATGACGATGGTGTCGGGCTCGTCGCGGAAAGCCGCGCGCGCCGCGGGCACAATCGACAGGGTCTGCTTCTCGAAGTCGAACAGCACGCTTTGGGAGCGCAGCGAATCGACGCCAATGATCCCGTCGGCGCCAATATCCGTGCTTTCGAGCAGTGGCGCGCCTCTCACCTTCACTGGCTTGCTCGTGAGCTGAACCGACGGAAGGTCGGCGGTAGAGACCGTTGCGACTCCGGTTATCGAATGGACAGAGGCATTTCCGTCGGCCGGGAGGCCGAGTCTGCCGGCGAGCTGTCGCGAAATCGCGGTGCGGTCAGATCCAGTGTCCACGAGGAAACGGAACGGACCGTAGCCGGAAACCCGCACCGGAACAGTGAGGCGTTCGTCCTTTCCGCTCTTGAATTGAACGTCCTCGGTCCGGGTCGTGCGATCGACGCCGGGAATGCCGGCCACTGCGTCCAGCTTGGTCGTTACAGGTGGATCTGCGACGGCTGCTGAGCTGCTAAGGGTCAGAAGCGCGAGAAGGCTCAGGCGCATGGTTCGATACCTCCGCTTTCGTACCAAATGTACCGCGCGGTGAGTGCGCGAGCAATCGTTGGAAGGTTCCAGCAACCATCCGAAGCAACCATCTGGTAAGCCTTCGCTGCTACCTCTCCTCGGAGTGGGGCCGACCCGGATTCGTCCGGGCGGATGGGGCAATTGCTTCGCCGGAGCCGCACGTGGAAGAAGAATCAGTCGAAACTACCCTTTATTCCCTGTCGGCTTCGCCTCCGACGCAGCCTGACCGGCGCGTCGGGGAACGCTATCTCCGACTGTTGCGTGTTGGCGCAATCATGGTCGAAGGGCGCCGAGAGCTGTGCCTGATCCGGAACATCTCGGCCGGCGGAATGATGATCCGCGCCTATTCGAACCTGCCGATCGGAACGTCCCTTTCGATCGAGCTCAAACAGGGCGATCCGATAAGCGGCGTCGTTCAGTGGCTGAAAGACGGACTGGCCGGCGTCTCGTTCGATCATGCCATTGACGTCATCGGACTGCTCGCGACGTCGGGAGATCGGCCGAGGCCGCGGCTTCCTCGGATCGAGGTCGAATCCACAATCTGGGTTCGTCAGGAATCGGAGGTGGTGCGCACCCGGGCGATAAATATTTCTCAGGGGGGTGTATGCGTGGAGGCGCGTGCCACCCTCAGCGTTGGCGGCGACGTCGTTGTGACCTTGCCGGGACTGACGCCCGCGGCGGGCGTGCTCAGGTGGAATGCCGGCAATACTTACGGCATCGCCTTTAACCGATCGCTCGTTCTCTCCGAGCTCGTAGATTGGCTCAAGGATCAGCAGGATCAGGAGCAGCGGCGAACTGTCGCCGCCTGATTATTCGCCGAGCGAGCCGATCGGCGAAGCGGTCATCCACCGCTCCAGCATTCGCCGCTCGTAAGACGACAACGGCCGGCAGGCGAGGCCAGGGCGACGGAAGTCGCCCGGCTGCTGGGTCTTCGGCTTGGGCGCCGGCACGTGGCGCAGCACCTCGTCCGGATTGAGCCGCTCGTCGAACGCGATCCCGGCATAGCGCCCCTGAACCCAAACGACGCGGCCGGGAACGCTAAGTTCGTTGCGCCCGAATACGGTCCTGGCGCCTTCGAGAGGAAGGGTCTCACCCTCGATCAGCGCGCCCTCTTCCGAGAGGTTGCGGAGCTTGACGGCGACCTGCGCGCCGGCGACTTCGACCGCGGCGGCAAGGAGCACCGGAGACCGGCGTGAGCGACGGTTCTTGATCATGCTGCTCTCGTCCATCGGTCCGCTGTAAGCGAACGCGGTAAAACTTCGTTTAACGCCGATGCAGGAGAAGCATCAAATTATTGGCCGGCATCGCGCGTGTTTCAGCCAAATCAAAGTGCCTTTTCGCCGAATCGGCGAAATCCTCGACGCGCCGGAGACCCCAGCGCGGATCACGGCGTTGAAGGTCGGCGTCGAAGGCGAGATTGCTCGCCACTGTGGTAATATCGCCCTTCAGCCAAGGTCCGTAGAGGATCAGCGGCGCACCTGATGAAAGGATCCGCGCGGCGCCTTCGATCAACCCGAGCGCGGAGCTCCACGGACTGATGTGGACCATGTTGATGCTGAGAACGGCATCCGCGCGATCGATGGGCCACTCGGGCGAAGACGCGTCCACCGTGAGCGGTTCGCCTATGTTTGGAAGCCCTGCTTCGTCTCGCCAGGCGCGAATCGAAGCAAGCGCGTCGGGATGAATGTCGCTGGGCTGCCACGTGAGACCCGGCAAATGCTCGGCGAAATAGATCACGTGCTCGCCCGTTCCGCTGGCGATCTCGAGCACGAGTCCGCTCGGCGGCAGCCACTTGCGCAATACTTCCGTGATCGGCTCGCGGTTCCTCAGCGCGGCAGGAGCGGAGCGGCGCCTCGCGACGGCTGGCGCCTCGTAGAAACGCTCGCCGCTCATCAGCCGCGGCCGCGCGCCTCCTCCAGCAGACGCTTCGCGCGAAGGTACATCTCGAGCCTGGTGAGCGAGAACATGCCAAGCGCGAAGGCGATCAGCGGGTCTGTCAGCATCGCCGGGCTAATATCGCTTTCCTGACCAAGGACGCTGCGCGCGGTGGTCCGGACGACGATCAGCGCAATGAGGAAGATCATCGCGGCCGGCGATGCCTTCTGGTTGAGGGCATGCGTCTCGGGATCGACGTGGATGTGCATCATCTTCCCCCGCTGCCACCCAACTGCGGCGCCGACCGCCAAAGCGGCAGCCGAAGCGATCGCCACCCATCCGGTCGGCGGAAGCTGGAAGAACATCAGGGCCGCAACCACGAGATAGAGCGCGGGAACGATCCACAGGCTATTGAGGTTGAGCGGCCGCATCTGCCCCATGCGCCGCATCCGTAGTCCCATGACGATCACGATAATCCCGATCGTGATCGCAAGGCTGATCCAGTTCTGATGAACCGGTTGGGTCTGTACCTGCATTCGAACCCCCTCCCCCTTAACTACTCCGCTGCCTGCGCCGGCTCGGCCTCCCGGTAAGTAAGCACCGGCTTCCTCGCCGCGAGCGTTTCGTCGAGCCGGCGGCGCGGGGCGTAGATGGGAGCGCCTTTGAGGCTCTGATCCCCCGCCTTCGCGCGCTCCGAGATCGACCGCAGCGCGGCGATGAACTGATCTAGGCTGGCTCTCGATTCCGTCTCGGTCGGTTCGACGAGCATCGCCCCGTGAACGACCAACGGGAAGTACATGGTCATCGGGTGGAAACCCTCGTCGATCAATGCCTTGGCAAGGTCGAGCGTGTTGACGTCATTCGCGAAGCCTCTGTCGGAGAAGATCGCCTCGTGCATGCACGGCCCGCTCTTCGCGAATGGAGCATCAAGGGCGCCTTCCAGGCTCCTAAGGATGTAATTTGCGTTGAGGACCGCATCCTCCGCAACTTGCTTCAGGCCGTCCGCGCCGTGGCTGAGGATGTAGGCGAGCGCTCGCGTGAACATGCCCATCTGACCGTGGAACGCGACCATGCGGCCGAAGGCGTTGGGATGCTCTTCGCCGGCATTCTCCTCCTCGACCAGGCGGAAGCTGCCGTCCGGCATTTTCGCGACGAAGGGCAGCGGACCAAAAGGCGCGAGGGCTTCGGAAAGAACGACCGGGCCCGAGCCGGGGCCGCCGCCACCGTGAGGCGTCGAGAAGGTCTTGTGCAAATTGATATGCATCGCGTCGATGCCGAGGTCGCCGGGGCGGACCTTGCCGACGATCGCGTTGAAGTTGGCGCCGTCGCAGTAGACGAAGGCGCCCGCGGCATGGACCGCGTCGCTGATCGCCTTCATGTCGGGCTCGAACAGGCCGCAGGTGTTCGGGTTGGTGATCATCACCGCCGCGACGTCTGGACCGAGCCGCGCCTTGAGTGCTTCGAGGTCGACGCGGCCGGCGGCGTTCGCGGGGATGTTCTCGACGCGATAGCCCGCAAAGGCTGCCGTGGCGGGGTTCGTGCCATGCGCGCTTTCAGGGACCAGCACGACCTCGCGCTTGTCACCGCGAGCCTCGAGCGCGGCGCGGATGCAGAGCAGCCCGCACAGCTCGCCATGCGCACCCGCCTTCGGGCTCATGGCGACCCCGTACATGCCCGTAAGGTCAAGCAGCCAGAAGGCGAGTTCGTTGATGACCTGGAGCGCGCCTTGGACCGTCTCCTGCGGTTGCAGTGGGTGCACGTCCGCAAACCCCGGCATGCGCGCGACCTTCTCGTTGAGGCGCGGGTTGTGCTTCATCGTGCACGAGCCCAGCGGGAAGAGCCCGAGGTCGATCGCGTAATTCTGCCGCGACAGCCGCGTGTAGTGGCGCACCGTCTCGGGCTCACTGAGTCCGGGGAGACCGATCGGGCGGGTGCGTTCGAGTCCACCCAATCGCGCTACTCCCCCTTTGGGGGAGCCGTCGGCAAAGCCGACGGAGGGGGTCTGTCCTCCCGCACCCTCTCCGGCGCTTCGTGCCACCTCCCCCTGAGGGGGAGGAGTTAGATAATCGAAATCAACGCCGGTCTGCTCGTTGTTACCGATCTCGAAGATCAGAGGCTCTTCGAGCATGAGCGCGCGATTTCCGGCCACGGTGTGCGTCTCGCCTTGCTCGTTCGCGGGGGTCGACGGCCGCCAGCCTGAAGGATTGATGGTCATTGGACCACCTCCTTCAGCGCGGCTTCGAATGCCGCGATGTCTTCGTCCGTCACCGTCTCCGTGACCGCGACCACCAGGCCGTTCTGGAGCGCGTCAACATCCGGATAGAGCCGGCCGAGCGAAACACCGCCCAGAACGCCGCGCTCGACCAGCGAATGGACGACCGGCCGCGCTTCGATCGGTAGCTTCAGGGTGAATTCGTTGAAGAAGGCGTCATTGACGAGGCTGACGCCCGGGATTGCCGATAACCGGTCGGCGGCCTCGCACGCGCGCGCGTGATTCAGTTGTGCGAGCTGCCTCAAGCCTCTTTCACCAAGAAGGGTCAGGTGAACCGTGAAGGCAAGCGCGCAAAGCACGGAGCTGGTGCAGATGTTCGACGTCGCTTTCTCGCGGCGGATATGTTGCTCGCGGGTCGAGAGCGTTAGCACGAAGCCGCGTTTGCCCTCGGCATCGACGGTTTCGCCGGCAAGCCGGCCCGGCATCTGCCTGACATGTTTCTCCCGGCACGCGAACAGGCCGACATAGGGCCCGCCGAACTGAAGTCCGACGCCGATCGACTGGCCTTCTCCGACCACGATATCGGCGCCCATCTCGCCGGGCGACTTGATCGCGCCCAACGCGACCGGCTCGGTCACCACTGCGATCAGGAGAGCCCCCGCTGCATGCGCAGCCTCGGCAATCGGCGTCAGGTCGGTGATCCGGCCGAGAATATCGGGGTACTGGACCACGACCGCACTCGTTTCCGGCCCGATCTTGCCGATGAGCCGTTCGGTGTCCGGATCGGCGTCCAGCTCCGGCAGTGCAACCGCGAGCGCGTCCTCGCTGAACTGGGCGAGAGTCTCGGCAACCTTCACGTAGTGAGGATGGACGCCCGACGAGATCAGTGTCTTGTTCCGGCGCGTGATGCGGTGCGCCATCAGGATCGCTTCCCACATCGCAGTCGAGCCGTCGTACATCGACGCATTGGCGACTTCGCAGCCGAACAGGCGCGCGACCTGCGTCTGGAACTCGAACATCATCTGCAGCGTGCCCTGCGCGATCTCGGGCTGATAGGGCGTGTAGCTCGTCAGGAACTCGCCGCGCTGGATGATGTGATCGACGCTCGCCGGGACGTGATGCCTGTAGGCGCCGCAGCCGAGGAAGAAGGGCACGTCGCCCGCCACCATGTTCTTGCGCGACAGCGCGGCCATGTGCCGCTCGACCGCCATTTCGGAGGCGTGCATCGGAAGGCCGTGGATCGGGCCTTTCAGCCGGGCGTCTTCCGGCACATCCTTGAACAATTCGTCGATCGAGCCGGCCCCGATCACGCGCAGCATCTCGCTGCGGTCGGCGTCGCTCAGCGGCAGGTAACGCATCAGGCGGGCTTCCTCATGATGAAGCGAAGACGGACATAGTCGGCGACATTGGATCCGACGCGGTCGGCGATGGCAGCGGCGATTTCGGCGCGTTCATTTTCCGGAACTTGCGCGCGGTCGAGCCAGCCACGGCGGAAGGTCGTCACCCATTCGGCTACGCCGTGCTCGATCGGCGTCGGGCGCTCGATCAGGCGCGCATCGATCTCATCGAAATCTGCCGCCTCGTAGACGCGGGCAAATTCGTCGGGAGACGCATACCAGTTGCTCGCCTCCACGGGCGGAACGTAGCCGCGGATGATGAGCTCTTCATCGAGCGCCTCGCGCAACTTCTCGAGGTTTCCCTCACCGCCCATCTCGCCGGCAAATCGGCTGCCGGGCTTCAATGCGCGGAAAATCGCCCGCGCGGCCTGCTCTTTTTCGAGAACCCAGTGAAGAGCCGCGTTCGAGAAGGCGGCATCGAATTCCGCGAAAAACTGCATGTGTTCGGCGGCGAGCAAAAGCGCGTCGACGCCATTGGCACGGGCCGCAGCAATCATCTGCGGCGAGTTATCTATCCCGAGCACAGTTGCACCCCGCTCGACGATCTTCTTCGTCAGCGTCCCCTCGCCGCAGCCCACATCGAGGATGCGTTCGCCGGGCCTCGGATCGAGAAGGTCGAGTGCAGCGCCACCAAGCTCGGCAACGAAGCTTCCGACGCGCGCATAATCGGCTGCGTCCCATTTGCTGGTCGAGACGGCGGCTGAGGTCAAAGCGTCTTCACCCAATCGCGGTAGGCAGCTTCGTCCATGAGCCCGTCGAGCTCGCCGGGATTGTCGAGCTTCAATTTGAAGAACCAGCCCTCACCTTCCGGATCGCTGTTCACGACCGACGGGTCATCCGCGACCTTGCTGTTGCCCTCGGTCACTTCGCCCGAGACCGGCGAATAGACGTCGGAGGCAGCCTTGACCGATTCGACGACGGCCGCTTCCTGCCCCTTGCTCAAGCGCTTTCCGGTTTCCGGCACTTCCGCGAACACGATGTCGCCGAGCTGTTCCTGCGCATGGTCGGAGATTCCGACAGTCGCGGTGTCGCCTTCGACGCGGACCCATTCGTGCTCTTTGGTGAAGTAGAGGCTCATTGCTAGGCTCCCTTGCGGTGATAGCGGTGGGGGACGAACGGCATCGGCACGACGCGCGCGTCGAATAGCTTCCCGCGCTGCTCCAGCTTGAGGGCGGTACCCTCGTCAGCGAACGGCGCGGCGACATATCCCATCGCGATCGGGCGCTGAAGCGAGGGCGAGAAACCGCCGCTCGTGATCTTGCCCACCTCGTTGCCCTCGCCGTCGAGAACAAGCGCTCCCTCACGCACCGGCTGGCGACCTTCGACTTCGAAGCCGACGCGCTTTTCGATCGGTCCGTTCTCGAGTTCGGCCATGATTCGAAGGGCGCCCGCGAACCTGCCTTCGACACGGCGGCGCCTGTTGATGGCGAAGGTGAGGCCCGCCATCACTGGAGTCGTCTTGTGATCGAGGTCATGCCCGTAGAGCGGTAGCCCTGCCTCGAGCCGCAAAGAGTCTCGAGCGCCGAGCCCGATTGGTTTCGCAAGTTCGTTTGCGGTGATCGCGTCGGCGAGATCCGCCGCTGCAATTCCCGGTACAGAAATCTCGAACCCGTCTTCACCGGTGTAGCCAGAGCGGCTGATCCACAGGTTGTGCCCGTTCCACTTGAACGGTCCGCCCTGCATGAAACCGAGGTCGCTGACTCCGGGGACGATCGTCTCGAGCACTTCAGCTGCGCGCGGTCCCTGCAGCGCAAGCAGCGCCTGCTCCTTCATGTAATCGATGACGATGTCGCTCGGCAGGCGACGCTCCATGTCCGCGATGTCGCCATGCTTGGTCGCGCCGTTGACGACGATGTAGAAATCCTGGCCGCGGCGGGTCGCCATCAGATCGTCGATGATCCCGCCTTCCTCGTCGAGGAGGAGCGAATATTTGGGCTTCATGTCGGCCGCGGCCTGGAAGTCCCCCGGCATGATCTTCTCGAGCGCAACGTCGACACCCGAGCCGTGGACGAACAGTTGGCCCATATGGCTGACGTCAAACAGCCCGGCGTTCTCCCGGGTCCAGAGATGCTCGGCGATGATGCCCTCATATTGGACCGGCATTTCATAGCCGGCGAAGGGGACCATGCGGGCGCCTCGGGCGCGATGCCATGAATCGAGCGGTAGCTTCTCAAGTGATTCAGCTTGTGTCCCGGTCCCGCCGTCGGGGTCGCCGCTATAGGGCGTACCCCGGGCCTGGGTCTCGTCGGTCGGGCCGTTGTGGACTTCCCTGCTCATTCGATGCGCTCCGGCAATAGGTGCGACCGCCGTCGCTCCGCCTGAGCGCCCGGCTGCCGCCCCCGTCTGTCCCTAGCGCCTGAGAGCTTTGCCCCTTCGGCGGCCCTCCCGATGAGAGGACACTTTCCAGACTGTCCTGGCGCACGCGGTCCCTGGGCCTGAGAGATTCCGGGGGCGGTTGCTCCTTCGGCGCCGCCAAATCCTCTATTTTGAGGACTCGACGAACTCTCCCGCGTAGCCATCGGCAGCATCAAGGCCACCGGCGACGCGGCGTGCCTTGGCGGTGCTTTCGAGGCGAGTCAACGCGTTAGCGCGTCGCGTTATACTTGATCTGGTCCTGGGTCAGCTCAAACCCGACGAGATGTTCGAAGGTCGCGTTGGCGACCGCCTTCTGGACCGCTGGATCGGACAGCGGGTCGACCGCAGCTTCGGCTTCGCCGGCCTTCCTCGGACGGGTCAGGATCGCTCGCACGTTCTCGGGCAGGGTCGCTGCTCCGCGATTGACGCGGATCGTCGCCTGCACGCGGGTCCACGCATGGATGTCGCCGGCCGCGAAGTTCAGCCCCGCCTGCCCGACCTGCTTGGCCTCGATTTGCGCGCCGCCGCGCAGTGCCACGTCGAAATAAGGAAGGACGACCTGACGAGCCGGGCCGGCATCCCGGCGGAGGCCGACGACGGTGAAGGTCACGGTCGAAACCACGTCATTGCCGGCATCCTGGCAGGTCGACCTGAGATCGGTGATCGCCGCGGTCACGTCGATCGCCGTCGAGACTTTGCTTGCCGGCGGATTGAACAAGGTGATGTCCCCCGTCCCGGCGGGAATCCCGGCGATCGGGCAACTGCTACGGACTGCGTAAACGCCACCACCGTTCTCGGGAGTGAGTTGGCCCGTGGCTTTACAGGCGCTGAGAAGGGTTACGACAGCAAGGGCGGCGAGGCGAAGCTTCACTTGGGATCAGTCCTTACGAGGGCGAAATCGAGTGAGCGCGTCATAGGAACCCCCTTCTAAGGCTGCAAGCGAAGCCTTAGATGCCTGTCCGAATGCTGAACCGCCCTCCCCTGAAGGTCCTGATCGCCGCGCCGCGCGGCTTTTGCGCGGGCGTCGACCGGGCGATCCAGATCGTCGAGCTCGCGCTCGAACGGTTCGGAGCGCCGGTCTACGTCCGGCATGAGATCGTCCATAATCGGTTCGTGGTCGATCGG
>Ga0207639_10000141_pt1 | contig 53546 bp, 35 predicted proteins | sample KBSCornC32_FD_184299 | JGI IMG/M metagenome (GOLD analysis project Ga0207639, IMG submission 184299) | Corn rhizosphere microbial communities from Kellogg Biological Station, Michigan, USA - KBS Corn C3-2 (SPAdes) (version 2) | ecosystem: Host-associated > Plants > Roots > Rhizosphere > Soil ... | reverse complement strand
GGTATCGCATGCGCGAGGTCGTGGTGCGCGAGCGGTCGGCCGTCGGCGCGGACCTGCTCGGTACGCTCGACGAGGCGAGCGCATGCGCCGCCGGTTCGTCGCCGCGGCAACGCCTGGAACAGCTGCAACGCGTCGCGTCCGAACGCGGCCTCGCGTTCCTCGCGTTGCAGGCGCAACTCGCACTGCAGGCGCACGCGGGCGCGGATGCGACGTCGTTCGACGACGAGGATGCATGCGGCAGCACCGTCACGTCGTCGGTGCGCCCGCGATGACGAGGCGCCGTTGCAGGACCGCGAGTTCTTCGCGCGACGCATCCCATTCCGGTCGTGCGGGCAGCAGGCGCTGTGCACGATCGGCCTCCGCGCGCGCGCTGAACGGATCGCCGCGTTCGAGTGCGGCGAACCCGCTTTCGATCGCGAGACCCGCACGGGTCGGATGCCGTTCGGGCAGCGATCGCCAGATCGCCGCCGCCTCGCGCAACGCAAGGTCCGACTCGCCGAAGCGACCGCACTTCCGCAATACGCGTGCCGCGCCGAGATAGAGGTCGCCACCGTCGTAGCCAAGCTTGGCGCCGAACAGGTCCGGCTGGAGCCCGCGGCGGAATGCGGCGAGCGCGGCGTCGAGGTCGCCGAGCGCCTCGTGCGCACGCCCGAGCAATTCGTATTGCGACGCGAGCGCGGTGCGACCGATGGCGCCGCTGGCTTCGTTGATCGCGATGGCCTGCTGCGCGATCGCCGACGCTTGCGCTGCGTCGCCGATCTGCAGGCGATAGCTGCCGACCAGGTAGAGATGGCGCGCGTATTCGGTGTGGTGGTCGCCCCACAGGCGCAGGCGGATCGCGCCGTCGTTCGCCATCAGCTGCTCCGCCTCGAAGTAGTCGCCGCGCCCGACCAGCAGGCCGGCGAGGCCCATCGACGCGAGGCTCGTGTCCGGATGGTCGAGGCCGAGCTGGCGCTTGAGGATTTCGTAGCCTTCGCGCTTGAGCGCGAGCGCCTCGTCGTCCGCGCCGGCTTCGGCGAGTCGACCGGACAGGTCGTGCATGACGCGCGCAGTCGCGACGTTCTCGCGTCCGAGCCGTTCGGTCGCGCTGGCGAGCGCGGCACGGTTCTCGGCGATCGCTTCGTCGAGCCGACCGTCCTGGTTGAGGCGGATCGCCTTCAGCCGCCACGCGTGGATCCTGCGCTCGGCCTTGTCCGGGAGGCCGTCGTACAGGCGCATCGCCTCGTCGATGAGGGCGAGCGAGCGTGCGCGATCGCTGGCGTCGGACGATTGCGACGCCAGCCCGTAGGCGGTCTCCGCGAGCAATCCGCGCTCGGCGTGCGGATCGCCGTGCAGCAGCGCATACGCCTCCTCGTACAGCGCGCGGCTGCGCTCGCGCTCGCGACGCTGCGAATACACCTGGCCGAACAGGTACAGCAGCTGCGCACGCACGGCGGGCGGATCGTCGGTGCGCGCGCGCAACTGCCCGATGCCGTAGTCGAGCGCGTCGGCGACGGTCTTCTCTTCACCGCGATGTTTCTGCGGCGTCGCCCATGCGAGCAGGCCATAGAGGAAGTCGAGCGCGGACTGTGCGCGCTCGGCTTGTGTCGTCGCGCGCTGCGCCTCCTGCCGCGCCGCATCGCGTTCGACCGCGATCCGCCAGCCGGAGGCGCCGAGCAGGATCAGCGCGAGCAGCGCCGCCGACAGCGCGAACGGATGGCGCCGCACGAAGCAGCCGGCGCGATACGGCAAGCCGCCGTCGCGCGCGGCGACGGGGCGGTGCGCGAGCAGGCGCGAAATATCGTCGGCGAGCGCGGCCACGCTCGGATAGCGCCGCGCGGTTTCCAATGCGGTCGCGCGCTGGATGATCGCGGCGAGATCGCGCGGCAGCGCCGCCAGCACCTGCGTGGTCAGCGCCGCGGGGGCCGCGCCGTGGTCTCCCTGCAGGGCGGTCGCGTGGGCGGTCGTCGGCAGCGCAGGCAGCACGCCGAACAGGGTCGCCAGCAGCAGGCCCGTCTGGTAGACGTCGGAACTGACCGTGACCGATTCGCCGCGCCACTGCTCGGGGCTCGCATAGCGCGGAGTCAGCGCGAAGTTGCCGAGCAGGTCGTCCTGGTCGGCCAGTCGCGCGATGCCGAAGTCGAGCAGCTTGATGCGACCCTGGCCGTCGACGAGCACGTTGGCCGGCTTGATGTCGCGGTGCACGAGCAATCGTGCATGCGCGAACGCGAGCGCTTCGCACAAGGCGATCAGCAGGCGCAGGCGCTGGGCCGGCGTCGCGTTGCGCGAGGCGCACCACGCGTCGATCGGTTCGCCGTCGACGAGTTCCATTGCGAACCAGAGCATCGCGTCGACGGTTCGACCACCGTCGACGAGGCGCGCGATGCCGGGGTGTTCGAGCCCGGCCAGCGTCTGGCGTTCGCGCCGGAACAGGGTTTCCGCCGCGCTGCGGTCGCCGGTCACGGCCATCCATTTCAGGGCGACGCGTTGCTCGAATTCGCCGTCCGCGCGCTCTGCGAGGTAGACCACGGCCATGCCGCCGCGCGACAGTTCGCGCACGACGCGGAACGCGCCGATCACGTCGCCGGGCTCGAGCGTGCGCTGCAAGGCAAGCGCCGGCAACGCGCTGCGCGCGAGCGGGCCGAGCAGGGCGCCGCCGGTGCGCAGGCGATCGCGGTCGATGCTCACGGCCCGGCCTGTTGCGCGAGCCAGTCGCGTGCACGCGCCCACTCGCGCTGCACGGTGCGCACGGACAGCGACAGTGCAGCCGCGGTTTCCTCGTCGCCGAGTCCGCCGAAGAAGCGGCACGCGACGATTTCGGCCTGCTGCGGATGCGCGTGCTCGAGCTTGCGCAACAGGTCATCGATGGCGAGGAGCTCTTCGGCATCGCGCGTCTCGGCGGCGCCGGCCTCGTCGATGTCGACGCGCTCGGCACCGCCACCGCGCTTGCCGCTCAGGCGCGCGCGCGCCATCTCGATGAGCAGGTGGCGCATCGCCTGCGCCGCGATCGCGAGGAAGTGCTCGCCGCTCTGCGCACGCGACTGGTTGCGGATCAGGCGCAGGTAGCACTCGTGCACGAGGCCGGTCGTGTCCAGCGTCGCGCCGGCGAGTCCACGGCGCGTCTGCCGCGCGAGGCGCTGCAGTTCCTCGTACGCCGACGCGAACACGCGCTGGTAGGCGGCGCCGTCGCCCGCGCGGGCGAGCGCGAGCAGGTCGGTCAGGGAAGTCTCGTTGCGAGCGTCCACGTGCATCGTGCCGCCGGCACGCAGGGAGTGCCGATGGGTGCCGATTATGGCGCGCGCGGGCGGCCGTGGCGGAAATCTCATCGAAATCTCATGGTTTCCTCCTCGCATTGCGAAAACTCGCAGGTGCGGAAGGCGGACGCTGTTGCCGGACATCCGGGAGATCCGCCATGGCAGCAAGGACATCCGTCGCATCCGGCCTCGCCGGCCTCGTGTTCGCGAGCGTGGCGCACGGGGCTTCGTACAACGACATCAGCATCGTCGACGACGACGGCAAGTCGAACGTCGGCCTGTACACGTCGATCGCGATCGGCAGCGACCACCTGCCGATCATCAGCTACTACGACGACACGGCGCGTGCGCTCAAGGTCGCGCATTGCGAAGACGCCGCGTGCGCATCGCCGGCAACGATCACCGTTGTCGACGACGATGCGAGCCTGATCGAGGGTCGCTACAGCGCAATCGCGATCGGTGCCGACGACCTGCCGGTCATCAGCTACCAGGGCGATACCGGCGCGAGCCTGCGCGTCGCCAAGTGCGTCGACGTGGCGTGTGCCTTGCCGGCGACGATCACCGACCTCGACACGCCGGCCACCATCACCGGCACGTTCACGTCGATCGCGATCGGCAACAACGGCAGGCCGGTGGTCAGCTATACCGACGACGGCCTCAAGGTCGCGCGTTGCGCCAACGCGCAATGCACGGGCAGCGCGAGCGTGACCCTGGTCGACCCGGGCGCGCCGCTCACCGGCTACCACACCTCGATCGCGATCGGCCTCGACGGGTTGCCGATCATCAGCTACTACGACCTGTCGGACACGTTCCTGAAGACCGTCAAGTGCGGCAACTCGGCATGTTCCGGCAGCCTGGTGCTCAATACGCTCGACATGGGCGACGTCGGCGAATACACCGCAATCGGCGTGCGCGACGACGACGGCATCCCGGTCATCGCCTACCACGATGCAGGCAATGGCACGCTGAAGCTCGCGATCTGCGGCGCGGTCGACTGCACGGCCACGCAGACGCTGCTCACGCTGTATGCGGTGGCCGGAGAAACCGCGGGCGTGCACGTCGACATGGCGCTCGCCAACAACGGCCGGCCGTTCATCAGCCATCGCAACGAGACGGCCAATACCCTCGTGCTCACGACCTGCCTGTCCGCGGGCTGTGGCGACGGCATCGTTTCGACCGAACTCGATCGCAGCGAACTCGCCGCCGCGCCGCTCGGCGAATACACCTCGATCGCGATCGGGCCCGACCACATGCCGATCATCAGCTACCACGATGCCTTCACCGGCTCGCTCAAGGTCGTGCATTGCCGCGCACGTTCCTGCGACGGCGTGTTTCGCGACGATTTCGAACAAGGACCTTCCTCATGAAAACCCTCCAGCACATTTGTGCCCTGACCTTGAGCCTGGCCGCTGCGGCGGGCAGCGTGCATGCGGGCGACGATTCCGGTGTCGTCCTCCTAGAGGCCAATTTCAACGACAAGCCTCTCGACCAGCAGATCGGCACTGGCGGCCCCGAGCTCGGCGAGCCCATCTCGATCTTTCCAGGCTTGTCCGCGATCGTGCGCGCGGCGCCGATGTCGACGCCGTCGCTGGAGCTCAGCGAGACCGCGACGGGAATGGCACTGCCCGCACGCTTCGAGTTCCTCGGCGGCGAGGAAGTGACCCATGGCGACCTCAACATCCATATCCGTATCGAGGCGGCGCAGAACGACACGTTCCAGGTCTACGTGCGCGAGCCGCACACGGCGGCGCAGAACTTCGCAACCATCCTGTTCACCGGTTCCGGGGGCATTTCGGCTTTCGACCAGAATGGAACGATCGGCGTCATCGGCTCGTATTCCATCGGGGTCGAACGGGAATTGGGACTGTTGTTCCACATGGACGACGGCACCTACGACATCAAGTTCGGTGGCGCGATCCTGGCTACCGGACGTGCGCACGGCATCAGCGGGCACGGAATCGGCTCGGTGGCCGTGGGTACGACCTCTACCACGACGCCGGGTTCGCTGTTCTACGTCGATCGCCTGCGCGTCACGCGTGGCGACGGCGTCTTCCGCAATGGATTCGATTGACCGGCCCGGAGACACGACCATGCGACCATCGCCTGCCTACGCATCCCTGCTTGCGCTCGTCTTCATGCCGCTGCATGCCGCGACGCTGGTGCGGCTCGACGAGAATGCGAGCGAAGACCTGCACACCAACACGTCCATCGCGATCGGCAGCGATGGCATGCCGCGCGTCGCCTGGGCCGATGCATCGGACAGCTCGTTCCGGTTCGCCACCTGCACCACGCTCGACTGCAGCGAATCCAGCTTCGAGACGGTCGCCGGCGCGGTCGGCACGAGCGGCTCAATGGTGCTCGATGCGGGCGACGGCATGCTGCTGGCGTACTACGATGCAGTGGCGCGCGCGCTCGCCTTCGACGACGGCGTCGTGCGCGCGATCGACGATCCCGCCGACGATGTCGGCATGTACGCCTCGCTCGTGCTCGATGGCGCGGGACGCGCGGTGATCGCCTACGACGACCTCAGCAACGAATCGTTGCGCCTCGCCGCCTGCGCGGATGTCGCCTGCACGAGCGCGTCGATCGTCACCGTCGACGACGATCCGCTGGTCCTCATCGGTGAGCACGTCGACGTGGCGATCGGCGCGGACGGCTTGCCGATCATGGCCTACGCGGTGATGCCGGCCGGTTCGCTGCGCGTCGCCAAGTGCCTGGACGCCACCTGCGCGATCCGCACGACGCACGATCTCGACCAGCCCTCCGTTGGACAGTTCGCCTCGATCGCGATCGGTGCCGACGGCAATCCCATCGTCAGCTACTACGACTTCCACCAGCAGGGCGCGCTCAAGGTCGCCAAGTGCACCGACGCGGCCTGCGCGCAGCCCGCGACCGTGTCCTTGCTGGACGATCGCGGGCGCCAGGTCGGCGCGTTCAACGCGATTGCGATCCGGCCCGACGGCAACCCGGTGATCAGCTATCGCCGCTGCTTCTTCGACGCCGTCGACTGCGTGCTCGCCGTCGCCGAATGTCGCACGCCGGACTGCGCCGGGCCGGTCGACCTGCTCACCGTCGACCATCGAAACGACGAGATCACCGGCGACAACACCGACATCCATATCGGCTCGGATGGCGCTGCGGTGATCAGCTATTACGACGAGACCACCAGCAGCGTGCATTTCGCCAAGTGCAGCGTGCAGACCTGCGCCGCGAGCGGGGATGGCGTGTTCGTCAGTGGCTTCGAAGGCTGAGCCGCACGCTGCGTGGCCGCGTGACCGCGCGCTGCGTCACGGCGTCGCCTTCGCGCGCACCCGCCACAGCGTTCCGCCCTCGTCCTCCGACACGAGCAGCGAACCGTCGTGTGCGACGGCAACACCGGTCGGGCGGCCCCAGGCATGCGCGTCGTCGACGACGAAGCCGGTCATGAAGTCGTCGTATTCGCCGGTCGGAAGGCCGTCGTTGAAGCGCAGGCGCACGACCTTGTAGCCGGTGCGCGGCATGCGGTTCCATGAACCGTGCAGGGTCACGAACGCGTCGCCGCGGTAGTCGGACGGGAATGCCGTGCCGTCGTAGAACGCGATGCCGAGTGGCGCGGAATGCGCCTGGATCAGCACGTCGGGGGTAACGGTCTCGGCGCGCAGCGCGTCGTCGCGCTCGCCGGCACGACGCGGATCGGCATGGCCGCCGATGTAGAACCACGGCCATCCGTAGAACGCATGCTCGCGCACGCGCGTCGCATACTCGAACGGCAGGTCGTTGCCGAGCCCGTCGCGCTCGTTGACGACACACCACGGCATCTTCGTCACCGGCTGCACCGCCATGCCGGCGCAATTGCGCAGGCCGGTGGCGTACAGGCGCGGGTTCGTGCCGTCGGGCGCGATGGTCCACACCGCGGCGCGGCGCTCCTCGTCGCCCCACGCGGCGCCGCGCGCATGCGTGCGTTCGAACGCGGCGATGTCCGCGGCGGATTTCTTCGCCATGCCGTCGGCGATGTTCGATGCGGAGCCGACCGCGACCAGCAACTGCTTCGCGTCCGGTGCAACGAGGTCGCGCGTCGAGTGGCCGCCGCCGGGAATGTCCTTGACGACAGTCGTCGCGGCCGCGCTCGCCTGCATGTCGCCGCTGCGGTATGGAAAACGCAGCACGCGCGTCGGTTGCGCCACGTACAGCGCGGTCGGTTCGGGGCCTGGCGGAAAGAACGCGATGCCGTAGACCTCGCCGAGGCCCTTCGCGAACACGACGGGTTTGGACGGCAGCGTGCCGTCCGCACCCGGTCTGAACACGAGCACGCGGCCGCCGCCGGTTTCGGCGAGGAACACATCGCCGTTCGGTGCGACGCGCAACACGCGTGGCCCGTCCAGCCTCTCGGCGACGAGTTCGACGCCGAAGCCGGGCGGAACGCTCGGCGTGCGCGCGCCGCGCTCGGCATGTTGCGCAGGACTGGCACTGACGGTCGAGCGCGCGCTCGCCGGATCGGGCAGGTCGCCGGCCTTGAATTGCCGGCGGACCCCTGGCGCATCGTCGTGCCAGTTGCCGAACGCGGACCTGCCGGTGCGCAATGCCGTGTCGTCGGCCGCGTTCGCCGCGGTGGCGAGGAGGCAGCCTGCCAGGATCTTCGATAGTTGCCGGTACATGATCGACCTCGCAAAGTCGGGCGTGACGCGGTTCGACATGTTAGTCCGATCCCGGCCATGAAGGGTTCCGTCGGCGCACGCCACCGCCATGCGGGGCTCCGCTTCAATCGTCGACCGTGAACGCGACCATCATCCCCTGGTCCTCGTGCTCGAGGTTGTGGCAGTGGAGCATGTAGGTCTGCTTGCCGCGGAACGGTTGCGCGAAGTCGATCGCGATGCGCACGGTTTCGCCCGGCCACACGACGACGGTGTCGAGCAGGCCGAGGTCCTGCGCGGTCAGTCCCTTGCTGCGGTCGACCTGGCGCGAAACGATCTGCTTCGGGCTCTTGCGCCGTTCGATCACGCGGAACTGGAAGCCGTGCACGTGCAGCGGGTGCGGCATGCTGCGGAACTCGTTGCTGAATTCCCACACTTCGCGCTCGCCACGGCGCACGCCGAATGCTGGCGCGTGACCGTCGATCAGGAAGTTCCAGTCATTGATCATCCAGCGCCCGCTGTCGGAGATGCGCACGCGGAACTTGCGCGTGGCCGCGCCGCCGGCGGCGACAGGATCGAGCCGGGCGAGCGCAGCGGGCAGGCGCGCGCGGACGCGCGGACCCTTGCCCACGCGCAGTTCCATGAGGTCCAGTTCCGCGCCCATCGGGGCGGCGCCCGGATGCTCCAGCATCGGGTCCTCGCCCGTTGCGGCGGCATCGTTCTCCATCGGATCGTAGGCGAGGCTGCGCAGCAGCACGCGTTCGCCGTCGGCGAGTCCGCCGAAGTCGACCAGCACGTCGAGGCGCTGCGCGGGAGCGAGGTAGCAGTCGTCGACGCGCACCGGCTTGTCGAGCAGGCCGCCGTCGGTGCCGATCAACCAGAACGGCAGCGCTTTGCCGCGCGCGACGAACGCGGGATGGAACATGCGCGCGTTGGACAGGTTCGCGAGGCGAAAGCGATACAGCGCCGGGTCGACGTCGAAGCAGGGCTCCGGCACCCAGTTGACCAGCACGCGATTGCCGATCCAGTCGTCCGCGCCGGCCTTGTAGGCGAGGCCGTTCCTGCTGCCGAGCTGCTTGTCGGCGATCAGCAGCGGGATGTCGCGCTGGCCCCATGGCAGTTCGAGCGTCCGGCGCAGCGCGAGCTCTTCCTCGTCTTCGACGAGCAGCAGGCCGGCGAGGCCGTTGTGCACCTGCTCGCCGGTGTGGAAATGCGGATGCGCGTGGTACCAGTAGAGGCCGGCGCGGTTGTCGACGCGAAAGTGGTAGCGGTAGTCCTGCCCGTGCTGCACCGGGTGCAGGCCGCTGCCGTCGTTCGCTTCGTCGACACGCAGGCCGTGCCAATGGATCGTCGTGTCCTGGCCCAGGCGATTGACGAGGGTCACGTCGAGCAGCTCGCCACGCCGCGCGATCAGCAACGGGTTGGCGACGGCGTGGCCGTCGATCGAGCCGGCATAGTTCCATACGCCGGATGCGCGACCGGAGAACACCGGCAGCACGTCGACGCGTGCGGTGAGCTCGATCGCCTGCGCGAGCCGCACCTGCGCGAGCAGGCCGTCCGCGGACGGGATCCGCAACGGCCTGGTGAAACGGTCGTCGCCCGGCGGGTCGCGATGCGCCGGCGCGGGCGGCAACTGCGGCGCCGTGCGTCGTGCGCGTGCGATCGACGGTGCAAGCCACGCGGTGCCGATACCGGCGGCGAATCGCGCCAGCAGGCGTCGGCGGGAAAAATCGGTCATGCGTGCGGTTTCCGGTGGATCTCGCGCGTGTCGGTCGGGCTCGCCTCGAACGACGCATCCCGGTTCCGTTCGCGTCCAGCGTAGCGAACGTGGCGATCGAAGTCGAAATGTCGCGGGCGCGCGTTTCCGGACGGCTGGACGCTGACCTGTGAACTAACGCACAATTTGCAAAGCACCGCCGACGGCTTGCTTTATCGCCGTAATGTAGCCGTGCTAATTTCGAAACCGAACCATCCCGGCAGGGGAGCTTGGCGCAATGCCAACGCTGCCGGGAAGGAAACTGCCGAATGGCCGATTCGGGCCTGCCCTTCCGGGCGGCCCGAACGGACGGCCGTTTGCGTCCAGGGACAAGGGGATGGATATGCGCGTGTTCGCCTGTTTCGCCGCCATGGCGGCGTCGTTCGTTGCTTCCGTCACGATCGCGCAGTCGCTTCCGCCGGAAATCGGCAATGGCGCGGCATGGCTTACCGGGCAGATCCAGGCGGACGGCCGTCTCGCCGGCGAAAGCGCGTCGATCGCGTTGCCCTTGCAGGCCGAGGCCGAGACTGCGCAGACGCTGAGCGTGCTTGGCACGGTACCCGCCTCGGTGGTTGCCCGCATCGACTCGACGCACGATGCGTTGACCGAGTACCTCGCGCGCCGCGTGAACGTTCTCGCCGTGGCCGGTCAGGGCGCGACGCCGCCGCTCGCGGACCTCATGGCGCTGCGCAACGCCGATGGCGGTTTCGGCAGCGGTCCCGGCTATTCGAGCGATCCACTCGACACCGCGTTCGCGTTGCACGCGATGGCCCAGGGTGGTGGTGACCCGAACGCCGCCAGCGCGGCGCTTGCCTACCTGGTGTCGAGCAAGCATGCGGACGGCAGCTGGGGTATCGACGACCAGGGCAGTGTCTACGTGACCGCGCAGGTGCTGGTTGCCGCGCAAGCCTGGTCGACCCGTTTCGCGGTGGCGCCGATTTCGGCGGCAGCGCGCGACTGGCTGCTGGCGCATCGCGGCGCGAACCAGCAGTTCACGACCTCGTTCGACAACGCGGTCGCGCTGATCGCGCTGACCACGCAAACGGCGCAGCCCGATGTGCTGCAGCCGCTCGCCGACGGCTTGCGCGCAGCGCAGCGCGTCGACGGCAGCTGGGACTCCGATCCGTACGTGACCGCGCTTGCGCTGCGCGCGCTGTGGTCGGTCAGCCATGCGCCACCGCAACCGACTACCGGCAGCATCGTCGGTCGCATCGTCGATGCGGCGAATGCAAGCCCGATCGCTGGAGCCACCGTGCAGCGTACCGACGACGGTGCTGCGGCGACGGCCTCGATCGCTGACGGCTCGTTCACGCTGCCGGCGCTGGCGCCCGGCAACTTCTCGATCCGCATCTCGAAGGTCGGCTACGGCACACGCGAGTTCAATGTGCAGGTGAGCGCGGGGCAGACGCTCCAGCTCGGCAACGTGCAGCTCTCCCGCGCGACGCTGACCGCCGACCTGTCGGGCATCGTCCGCAGCAATACCGGTGCCGCGCTGTCGGGTGCGATCGTGTCGGTCGGAACCGCTTCGGTGCTGACCGGTACCGACGGCAGCTACGTGCTGAGCGACCTCGATGCGGGTGCGGCGACGATCCAGGCGACCAAATCCGGCTACCAGAACGTCGTCGCCAATGTCACCTTCCTCGCCGGCCAGCACTACAGCTTCTCGCCGGCGATGTATCCTCCCAATACCACGCCGCCGACCACGGCGACGCTGCGTGGCGCCGTCATCAACGGCACGACCCAGCAACCGATCGTCGGCGCGACGCTCGCGATCGGCAGTCGCACCGCCACCAGCGCCGCGAACGGGCGCTTCGAAATGACCGGCCTGCCGGCCGGCGCATTCGCGATGAGTGTCGGCGCGAACGGCTATCAGGGCGTTACCGCCAGCGGCACGCTGGCGAATGGCATCAACGACATCGGCAACGTGCCGCTGGCACCGCTGCCGGCAACCAGCACGATCAGCGGCCTCATCAGCGACGCCGGCAATGGCGCGCCGATCGCCGCAGCGAACGTCGTCGTCGAGGGCCAGGCCGTCACCGCGGTGAGCGGACCGGATGGCCGCTACACGCTCGCCGGGATTTCCGGAACGAGCATCACGTTGCAGGTCACCGCGACCGGATACCTCGGTAGCCGTTTCGACGTGAACCTGCCGCAGCCGGGCAACGGCACGCTCGACCTGCAGCTCACCGCAAGCCAGCCGTCCGGCCTCGTGTTCGACGAAGTCCGCGTCGACAAGCCGGTATACGGCCCGAGCGACAAGATCGAGCTCGAGATCGAGGTCAAGAACACCACCGCGGATGCGGCGGAGATGATCATCGATGCGGACGTGCGCGATCCGTCGGGCAACGTCGTGTACGTGTTCAAGGCGAATGCGCACGGGGCCGGCCAGTTCCCGCCGAACCTGCCGCTCGGTTTCCCGGCGGCGAGTACGAAGGAGGTCGAGCTGGAATGGGCGGCGCAACGCCTCGCCGCCGGCAGCTACACGGTCTACGCGCGCGGCTCCGACGCCAGTGGCCGCGTCCTTGCCGACGGCAGTACCCAGTTCACGGTGCGCTCCGAGCCTGCGTTGCGCGGCGGCGTCACGCCGAATCCGCCGATCGCGCAGGCCGGTACCGACGTGCCGGTGCACATCAGCGCGGATCTCGTCAATGTCGGCAACGAGGCGGTGCCGGCGGGCGACATCGAACTGTCGATCGTGCTGCAGAACGCCGATACCGACAGCACGACGGTGCCGCAGGCGAGTGCGAGTTCCTGGTCGAGCGGCACGCCGTTCTCGAACCCGCGCGGGCTCGTGCGCGATGCGCAGGGCAACCTGTTCACCGTCAACGCGAGCGATCGCAAGGTGCTGCGAGTAGACGGCCAGACGCGGGCGGTGTCGGTGCTCGCGACGGTGCCGGATGCGCCGAGCGGGATCGCGCTCGACGCCGCAGGCAACCTGTGGATCGCGTCGACGAACAAGCGCATCTCGACCGTCAGCCCGGCCGGTGCGCTCACCAGCATCAATGCGGTGCGCATCACGTCGCTGACCGGCATCGACCTCGATGCGGCGGGCAATCTCGTCCTGGCAGGCTCGTTCTCGGGTGTCGAGAACGGTGTGTCGCTGAGCGAGCAACGCCTGGTGCGCCGTGCGCCGGACGGAACCGAGAGCGTGCTCTGGCGCAACGGCTTGTCGCAGCCGTCCGCGATGGTCAAGGACGACGCCGGCAATTTCGTGGTCAGCAACTACGGCGACAACACGCTCGCGAAGGTGACGCCGCAGGGCGTGGTAACGCCGTTCGCGACCGGCCTGAATCGCCCGTACGGCATCACGCGCGATGCGACCGGCAACTTCTACGTGGCGAACTCCGGCAACGGCACGATCGCGCTGGTCAGCGCCGCCGGCCAGGTCAGCACCTACGCGACCGGCCTGCAGACGCCGATGGATGTGCGCTTCGGTGCCGGTGGCACGCTGTTCGTCGCCAACCAGGGCAACGACAGTATCGTCGCGATCGCGCCCGGCGGTTCGCAGAGCGTGTTCGCCAGGGGCGTGGCGAACCAGCCGGAAGGCATGAAGTACGACGCGGCCGGCAACCTCTACATCGCCAATGGCGACGGCAGCCTGCGTCGCAAGGCGCCGGACGGCAGTGTCGACACGCTCGCGACCGGCCTCAGTGCGCCGCGCGGAGTCGCGCTCGCCGCGGACGGATCGGTGTTCGTCGCCAATCGCAGCGACGGCACGATCGCGAAGGTCGTCGGCACCGACAAGACGACGTTCGCGAGCGGCCTCGCGAATCCGTACGGCGTCGCCGTCGATGCCGGCGGTGTCGTGCACGTTGCCGAGAACGGCGCCAATCGCATCCGCAGCTTCGATGCCTCCGGCAGCGCGCTCGGCCAGGTCGAGACCCTGCTCTACAGCCCGACGCAGATGCGCGTCGATGCGCAGGGGCGCGTGTTCGTCGCGAACAGCGACTTCATCACGGTCATCGAGAACGACGTGCCGCGCATCCTGATCCGCAATTTCGCGGCCAGCGCGATCAGCGTCGATCCGGTCGGCGGGGGCCTGCTCGCGATCCGCAGCCGCGACGTCTACCGCATCGGCCTCGACGGCAGCAGCACGCGCCTCGCGACGCTCGCGTTCACGCCATACGACGCCGTCGTCGACGCGGCGGGTTCGATCATCATCCGCGACTACTCGTCCAAGCGCCTGCAGAAACTCGACGCGAGCGGGACGCCATCGGTGTTCGCGCAGCTCGCAGACTATCCCTCGCACCTCGTCGCCGACCTCGCCGGCAACGTGTTCGTGCGGCTCAATGGCGGCAGCCTGCACCGCGTCACCGTCGACGGCAGCCTGAGCCAGATCGTCTATTCGCTCAACGAAGGATTCTCGGTGCTCGGCTTCGGCACCGACGACAAGATGCTGGTGTGGACGACGTCGAACCGCGTCTATTCGCTCGATCCGGCGACCGGCGTGACGACGCGCCTGAAGGATGCGGTCTCCGGCGTCAGCGGCGTCACGCGCGGTGCCGATGGCAGGTTCATGCTCAGCTTCAGCGGCAGCCAGGAGGTCGACACCTACGACACGACCGGCACCTGGCTTTCCCGCCTCGATGGCTTCATCAACCCGACCGACCTGCTGTGGGACGGTTCCGCGCTGCGCTTCGTCGATTCCGGCGGCCGCTTCTACACGATGGCGCCGGGCGCATACCCGAGCAAGACCGGCAGCTTCAACGTCAGTTACCTCGCTAAGGCGGGCGCCGAGGTGCTCGGCTGCTCCGCGGCCAACGTGTTGCGCTGGACCGGAACGGGCCAGGCCACGTATGCGAGCTTGAGCGGCGCAACCCTGCGCGGTGTGGCGGGACGTGCCGACGGCAGCTTCGCCGCGACCGACACGGCCGCGAGCCGCGCGGTCGAATTCAACGCGGCGCGCCAGGTTTCCGCGGACTATGCCGGCATCGTGCGCCCGCAGGGGCTCGCGTTCGATGCACAGGGTCGACTGCACGTCGCGAACTACGGCGCGAGCACGGTCGCGCGTCTCGACGCGAACGGGGTCGCGACGACAGTGACGACGGTCGGTTCGCCGCGCTATCTCGACTTCGACGGCGACGGCAATCTGTGGATCAGTCGCTCCGGCGGCGTCACGCGGGTGACACCTGCTGGCGTTGCCGCCACCGTCGGCAATGCGCTGAACTTCATGGGACTGACCGTCGACGGCAGCCAGGTCTATGTCGTCGACCAGAGCTATTCGCTGCTGCGCAGACTCGACGGGGCCGACTGGCTCGCGTTCGCGGCCGGCCTGTCGAATCCGGCTTCGGTGCTCGCCGGAGCGGGCGACGTCGTCTACGTCGCCAACCGCAACAGCAACGCCATACTCGCCTATTCCCAGGGTCGCCTCGACACGCGCGCGGTGAACCTGACAGCGATCGATTCGCTCGCGCTCGATGCCGACGGCAGTCTGTACGTCGGCCGCGACTCCGGCCTGCTGAGTCGCATCAATGCGGACGGCAGCGTCGACAGCATGCATGTGCAGTACGCGCTGGGGCAGGGCGCGATCTACGGCCTGGCATCGGCGTCGCCGCAGAAGCTCTATGCGAGCGCGGGTACGAATGCGCTGTTCGAGATCGCGATCAGCCAGTCGACCTCGCCACCCGCGCCGGGAACCGTCGTGCGCACGGTACGCGTCCCGTCCGCCGCGATCGCGTCCGGCGAGGACTACGCGCATTTCGATTTCGGCGACTGGCTGCCGCCGTACGGTGGCGACTTCAAGCTGTCGGTCGCTCGCGCGGGCGTCGCCGAGCCGGCGGTCAACTACGTGCACGTCGGTCCGCATGCGACCGGCGAATTGACCGCGGGCCTCGACGTGCTGGCGCCGGGCGACCAGGCGTTGCCGATGTGCCTGAACCTGGCCGGTGCCGACTTCACCTCGATCTCGCGCGTGGAAGTGGACCAGGTGCGTCGCCTGGCGTCGATTTCGACGCCGAACGGAATGGCGGCGGACCGTGCAGGCAATGTCTACTACACGAACGGCGCGAACCTGTATCGAACCGATGTGCAGGGCGTGACGACGACCTTGCTGAGCGGTCTCGCCACGGCGTTCGGTCTTGCCGCCGACAGCAATGAGAACCTGTACTTCCCGAACAAGAGCGGCGCCGGCGGCACGTACCAGTTGTTCCGCGTCGATCGCACCGGCACGCGATCGGTGATGGCGGAACTCGGCGTCACGCGCGCGAACGGCGTCGCCGTGAACAGCCATGACGAAATCCTCGTCGGCAGCGCGGGCAAGCTGCTCAAGGTCAGGCAGGACGGCACGGTCTCGGTCGCGGCCACCGGCGGCCTGCCCGACCCGCGCGGCATCGCGATCGACGGTCGCGACAACGTCTACGTGCAGAACAACTCGGGCTATGTCTCGGAGATCAAGCCGGACGGCAGCGTCACCGACCTCTACACGAGCAACGACGGCGTGCAGGACCCGTACTTCGAAGGCGACGGCTACCCGAACATCGCCGCCGACTGCGCCGACAACCTGTACGTCGCGAGCTTCGGCTGGACGCGCATGGGCATCCCCGCGAACGAGGAGCACAAGATCGCGCAGATCGTCGCGCGTACCGGCCATGCTGCCGTGCTGTTCGACACGCTGAACGTCAATTCGATCATCAACGACATCGACTACCTCGCGTTCGACCGCTTCGGCAGTCGCCTGATGATGTACAACGACTACGAGCACATGATCTGGCAGGTGCCGGTGACGTGCGGCGCGATCGGCGTCGACGCGCATATCGTCACCGCGCCAGGCCAGACGCTGGCCAGCCCGACCAAGGCGCCGGCAGCGGTGGTCGAACAGGCGGACGGGCGCACCGAGTACGTCTGGAGCATGCGCGACGTGACGGCCGACGGCGAGAACGTCTGCTTCGACACGACCCTGCATGGACTGACCCTCGGCGAGCAGCGCAAGTCGGTCGATTCGGGCTTCATCAACTTCCGCAACAGCTTCTCGCCCGACGACGTGACGCTCCCGCTCGACGTGCCGCTGATCCATGTCGGCAACCTCGTCCAGCTCGGCATCGCGACCGACCAGGCGGACTATCCGGCGAACGCGACGGCGCAGGTCTCGACCACGCTCGACAACACCAATGCGATGCCGGTCGACGGCGTCCTCAAGGTTGCGATCCACGACGCGCACGGCGCCTTCGTCGGCAACGTGCTGCAGCAGGACGTGAGCATTCCCGCGCTCGGCCAGCTGCCGGTCGACGGCGTGTTCCCGATCGGAACGATCCTGCCGGGAACGTATGTCGCGCGCGCCACGCTCAGCGACAACGGCGAGCTGCTGGCGCAGTCCGAGGCGTCGTTCGTGGTGCTGGCCGACAATGCGCAGGCACTGGCGACGACCCGCGTCACGACCGACAAGCAGGTCTACCAGTCGAGCGATCACGTGCAGATCGCGTCGCGCGCCACCAGCCTGTCGGCGAACGCGATCCTCGAGAACCTGACGTTGACCGTGCAGGTGCTGGATGCCGCGCAGACCCTGCTGTACACGCAGGGCTATCCGATCGACCAGCTCCTGCCGGGCGCGATCAGGGACTTCAACTCCACCCAGGTGCTGCAGAATGCGCCAGCCGGCAATTACGCCGTGCACCAGACGCTGAGCGATGCCGCCGGGCACGTGCTCGACACCCAGGACATCACCTATCGCGTCGCATCCTCCGGCGATACAGGGTTCGGCCTGGTCGGCACGCTCGCCGCTGACCCCGTCGAGATTCCGCTCGGCGGCACGGTGCAGCTGTCGGGCAGCGCGACCAACCAGGGCAATACCGCGCTCGCCGCGGTGCCGTTGTCGCTGTCGCTGGTCGATGTGGATCATGGCGCCGTGCTCTGGACATGGAGCATGCCGACCGACATCGCGGTCGGCGCGACGGTCGCCGTCGCGCAGCCGTGGGCTGCCGGCGCGACGCCGGAGGGCCTGTATGTGGCCATCCTCAAGGCAACGGTCGGTGGTCAGGAACACGTGCTCGCACAGACGACCGTGCGCATCGTCGCGCCGGTCGCGCAGCTCGATGCCCATGTCGACCTCAGCGCGCACCCCACGCTGCAAGCGCTCGCGCTGATCGACCCGATGACCTCCGTGGTGGACCAGGACCGCGTTCGCGCGGCGCTCGCGGCACAGGGCTATGGCGCGACGTTCGTGGCCAGTGCCGCGGATTTCTCCACCGGCGTGCGCTCGGGCACCTACCAGTTGTACCTGTTGCTCGGTGCGCACACGCCGATCGATGCCACCACCGAGCGCCTGCTGCGCGAGGCGGTGCATCGTGGCGAAGGCGTGTTGTCCGCGAACGGCGGCGCATCGTTGTCCGATGTGCTCGCGGAAGTGACCGGCCTCGTCTCGAATCCCGGCCTGACGTCGCTTGCCGCGAACCGGTTGACGATCGAAGCCACCGCGCCGGGTGGCCCGGCGCAGCTCGCGCTTTCGCCGGCGCTCGCTGCGCGGCAGGTGTCCACCACGAGCGCCAGCGTGCTGGCCGAGATCGAGGGCCGCTTCCCGTCGGTCCCGAGCATCGGTTCGCTGGCGGATGCAGTCGCTGCCGATTCGCGCGTCGACATCGGCTACTTCGGTACCGATGCCGGCGCGAACGGCAGCCACCTCGGCCTCGCGTCGGTCGGCCGCCTGCGCAATGCCGATGGCAGCGACCGCGCGACCATCTGGCGCGTACGCAACAGTGGCAACACCGCACGCTCCTTGACCCTCGCCAGCAGCGACGGTACCTGGTCGCTGCCGTTCGTCATCGCCGCGCACGTCGACGCGTTCATCGCGAGCCCGGTCGTCACGGCGACGGCCGAGCATCGCCTGAGCGAAGCGGCGACACTGATCCAGGCGACCACGGCGATCACCGGTGTGTTCGCGGATGCGCGCGTAGTCGACCGTGGCGAGAATCCCGGCGCGGTCGCGCTATGGGCGAACAGTGCGGGGGCCGGCTACGGCATCGAGTGGAGCGGCAGCAAGCACATCAGCCATGGCGCCGTGCATTCGAACAGCGGTATCCGCTGGAATGGCGCGCAGAACACCGTCGACGGACCGGTCCACTACGTCACCACGTTCACCAACAACGGCAGCCAGAACACGTTCAGCGTGACGCCGCGCGTGGTCAGCCCGCAACCGCTGCCGCAGCTGATCGACCTCGACGACTATCGACCGGGTGGCCCGGTGCAGGCGGCGCTCGGCAGTTCCTATCTCGACCAGTCGGGCGAGTGCGCGAAGAAGCATCGCTGGCAGCGCAACGGCAGCCGTATCGTGCTGCCGCCGGGCGTGTACTGGATCCCGTGCGACGTGCAGCTCGCGGGTTCGAGCTTCAGCGGCACCGTGTCCCTGATCAGTACGGGTTCGATCCAGTTGTCCGGATCGAGCGCGACCTTCCAGCCGTTCCACGAGGGCATCCAGTTCGCGACCTCGCAAGCGGGTTCGAACGCGGTGCAACTGTCGACCTCGTCGCTCACTCTCGATGGCCTCGTCTATGCGCCGAACGGCGCGATCGAGGCATCCGGGTCGAACAGCCTGTTCAAGTGTTCGCTGGTCGCCGACACGATCCGCATGGCAGGCGCGATGATCACGATCGATCCGCGCCAATGCGCCTACGCGGCGATCGAGCGGCGCAGCCCGGCGGTGGTCTGGAACGCATTCGGCTCGGGCTACTCCGGCTACACCGCGTTCGACGCCCTGGCGGCGCTGGCACAGGTCGAACCCGGCGGCAGCGGACCGTTGAGCGAACTGTTCGGTGGCGTGCTCGGCCGCATCGGACCGGTCGCGGTGCCGCTGCGCACCGGTTCGCTCGTGCCGATCGCGGTATCGGTGCAGAACCACGGCGACATCTTCCAGGGAACGCTGCAGCTCGCCACACAGGGCGACGCCGCGATCGTGCTGCCGGGTGTGCCGACGTGGCTGCTCGACTTCGGCCAGAGCGGGACGTTCGACGCGACGGCGACGCTGCGCCTGGGCTCGGGCACGACGACGACGCTGAATGCGACGGTGGCCGCGACGACACCGATCGCGGTGGACCCGCTCACCCAGGCGACGCTTTCGATCAACCACGCCGATGGCGAGGATCTCGCGGAGCTGGTCTCTGCACTCACTGCCATCGGCGGCCGCGACGCGCCGCTCGACGCCGCGCTGGCCGATCTTCAGGCGGCGGTCGCGGCATCCGCGGCAAGCGACCAGGCAGGCGTGATCGGAGCGCTGCTGGCGGCAACGGAAGAGGCGGGTCGTTCGACGCATGCACAGGCCGATGCGTTCCGCACGCGCATCGACTGGGTGCTGTGGCGCGAAAGCCGCTGAGGAATCGGGAATGGCTCCTCCCGCATGGAGGAGCCGCGACGCGGACGCGCAGCGGAAACGAATCCGCCGACCGCCCACGAAACAGGAAAGCAGCAAGGGGAAACGCATGACGCACGCCCACCATGTCCTGATCCGCTGGCCGATGCGCCTGTTCCAGGCCGTCGCCTGGCTGGTGATCGTCAGCATCACGGTCAACACGATCACGCCCGGTGTACTCGGTGCGAAGACGCTGATCGAGCAGAGCTCGGCCAGTGGAGCGCGTTCGGAGCTGGAGATCGCAACGGCTTCGTTGGCCACGATCGAGGAGATCCTCGATCGGATGGATCGTCGCGCGCATGGCAAGTTCGAGTTCCCATGGCAGGAGACGGCCGCGCGGATGTCGCGGCAGGTTTCCCCGGCGGCAGCCACGCGCGCACAGCTGGTCGCGCTGCAGACCGCCCTCGACCAGGCCGTGTCGAAACTCGACGAACTGCAGCCGGCAGTGCAGCAGTCGTTCACCGATGATGCCGCGCAGCTGCGCAATGCCAATCTCGACGCGCGCGTGCAGACCCAGAAGAGCCAGTACGATCAGCTCTATGCGCAGTTCCGGGCGCTGCTGGGCAAGATCGCCCAGGCGCGCACGGACGCAGCGTACAAGCAGGCGGTCGCGGACGCGCGCGGATTTCTCGCGACGCACAGCTCGAAGCCGAGGCACGCCGCGTTCGATCCGTCGCATCTCGCGTTCGGCGCGTCGAGAGCGCGCGCCCGCGAGGCGTTGACCGACCCGGCTGCACTGCAGGCGGCCATCAACGCTCCGATCGATGTGAATGGAAAGGGCAAGCGCGCGATCGGCGTGAACGTCGCCGCGGGTGCGAAGTCGACGGCCGATGTGGCGCCCGACCTCGCGCCCACGGAAGACGTGCAGATCACCGATGCGATCCGCGCCAAGGCCGCCGAATTGCACGGCAATCCACTGGAGATCTATCAATGGGTGCGCAACAACGTCGAGTACGTCCCCACGTACGGATCGATCCAGGGTTCCGCCCAGACCTTGCTGACGCTGCGCGGAAATGACTTCGATCAGGCGAGCCTGCTGATCGCATTGTTGCGCGCGTCGAACGTGCATTCGCGCTATGTCTATGGAACCGTGGTCGCCCCGATCGCGAAAGTGCAGAACTGGATCGGCGGTGTCGGCGCGCCGAATATCGCACTCGACCTGATGGGCAGCGCCGGCATCCCGGTGACCGGCCTCGCCCAGGGCGGCGTCATCCAGCAGGCGCGGTTCGAACACGTATGGGTCGAGGCGCTGCTCGACTATGTGCCGTCCCGCGGTGCGAAGAATGCCGAAGGCGACACCTGGCTGCCGCTCGATCCGAGCTTCAAGCAATACGCCTACTCGGCGCCGCTCGATATTCCCGGGATCGCGGCGATGGATGCTGCAACCGACCTCGCCGGCGTCATGGCCAGTGCGAGTACCGGCAACGCCGGTGCGAGCGTCACCGGCTTGAATGCCGACTTCGCCGCCTCGCGCATAAGCCTCTACCAGCAGCGGCTCGGCGACTACGCGACAGCCCAGGGCAGTCCGCTCACGCTGGCGCAGGGCTTCGGCAGCCGGACGATCGTCACCGAGGCATTGCCCTACCTGCCGGCGACGTTGCCGTTCACGTCGGTCACCGCGGGCAGTCGCCTCGCGGCCTTGCCCGCGCAGTTGCGTCATTCGATCACGATCGAGCTGTACGACAGTGTCCAGGACCAGGCGATGGAATCGCCTTCGCTGACCAAGACGATTTCGCTGCCCTCCATCGGCGAGCGCCGGCTCGGCATCACCTATGCCCCGGCGACGGCCAGCGATGCCGCGGTATTGCAGGGTCTCACCGGAAACAACGTGCCGCTGTACGCCGTCCGCGTGAAGCCGCAGATCAAGCTCGACGACGTGCTGGTCTCGGAGGGCGGCGCACTCGGCATGGGCCAGGATCAGCCGCTTGCGCTGACGCTGCGCGGTCCGGCGGGTTCGCGCCATTCGACGCATGCGCGCATCGCGGGCGACGAGATGGTCGTCGGCATCGATGCGATGGGCGTTTCGCAGGATCAGATCGAACGACGCTTCGCTGCGGTGACGCCGGATTCGGCGGCTGAGAACCTGCACCAGTTGTCGTTGCTGTATTGGACCGAGAGCGACATGCTCGGGCGCTTCGCGCAAGGCAGGTACGCCACCTTCTCGACGCGCATGCCGTCGGCCGGCATCTTCTCCTCGCCGCTGGAGGTCGTCTACAGTTTCGGCATCCCGAATCGCGGCTACTACATCAAGCGCAATATCGACATCGGCATGAGCTTCCATGCGGTGGCCGGCGGCGACCATCGCCGCGTCGTCGACTACGTCGGATTCATAGGCACGATGGGGTCGTACCTCGAAGGTGCCGCGCAGGAACAGTTGTTCCACTATTGGCAGGGCAGTGGCAATTCGACGATCCAGTCGTTCATCGACGCCAACAGCCAGCACATTCCGATCTATTCGATCACCCAGGCCAATTCGGCCGCCTTGCTCGGCAATCTGCAGATTCCGGGCGAAGCCATGTCCGACATCAGCAATGCGCTGGCGGCCGGCTACGAGGTCATCGTGCCCGAGCGCGCGGCGACCAAGGCATCCGGTGCGACCGGCATCGGATACGAGCTGCGCGATCCGCAGACCGGTTCGGCGGCCTACCTCATTCGCGGAGGCACCAATGGCGGCGACAGCCAGGCGCCGTGCGCGGAACCGGAACGCGTGCCGGTTTCCCAGTGGGTGTACATCATCATCGCGACGCTGATCATCCTCGCGATACTCGCCGCGATGTGGTACGGATCCGGCGGAACGGCGGCGCCGCTGACCGAGCCGGTCGCGGCGGCGCTGATGGCGGCATTCGGACTGACGGCGCTCGCGTTCCCGGCGACTGCCGGCGCGATGAATTGCAACCCCGTGCCGGTTCCCCACAAGGGAAACAACGCGATCCACGATCAGTGCGCGGACACGCGCGTCCCCAACATGTACGTCGGCAGCGACGTATGCGTGACCGCACCCATTGCCGGGTCGAAGAACTTCGATGCCTACGGCGGCGGGATCCTGTGGGAAGTGAAGACGTACAACTTCAACAACACCACCGACCCGACTTTCCTGGTGACTCTCGACAAGCCGGAGTGGATCAAGGAGAGTGCGATCGCCCGCGAATGCGGGATGCAGTTCTGGTACACGGTCGGCGATCCGCGCCACGTGGCGGCACTCAACCTCGTCCAGCCCGGCTTTGTCCCGGTCATCGCGAACAATATCGAACTCGATCCGGCGAACTGCCTGCAGCCATGATGAAGAAGGTCCGCTGTGGGCGCTGATTTCCGCTGGATGATGTGCGCGATCGACGACGCTACCCTCGAGAAGGTAGCGCCGTTGTTCGCACCGCCGGCGGGCGTCCAACTGGACGGCGATCAGCGGCACGCATACGAGCGCTTCCGCGACGCGCCGGAAACCCTGCTGCCGCGGCGCATGGTTTCCGGCGACGGTGAAGTCCGCATCGAGGCGGAGCACGCACGCCATTTCTCCAGCCTGTTCGCGCTGCGGCACTACAAGGCATTGCCAGGTCTGCTCGGCATCGGTGGGCGCGGGATGCTGAAGTTCCTCTCCGGCGAGACCTCGCCGGTCGAGGTGCTGTACTTCTCGCTCGGGGCCGGCGCAGCGGCGCGACTTCCGGGTTTCTTCGGCAACATGGCCATCCGTTCGGAAGAGCTGCCGGACGCATGCGAGCGCGTGCGCGACGTGGTCGCGCGCATCGACGACGCCGGCTGGACCCGCGCGCGCCGGATCATCTCGATATGCAGCGCCGGCGAGGAAAGCCGCGAACACGATGCCGAGATCGCCGAGGTCTTCGCATCGCTGCCCAGTGCGATGGAACAGGCCCTGCGATCCGGCGGACACTTCGTGTCCAGCGCCTTCTGGCTCGGCTAGCGACCTGCGCCCGGCATCGGCCGCGGTCGCCCGACCAACTCCGTGCGCCCGAAGCCGTCCCGATGCCGCGCTGCGACTTGCGTGCGCCGACCCACTATCATTGACGGAGGGACTACCGGTTCTCCGTGGCGCCGATGATGGAACGGGGCGAAAGAATCAGAATTTCATGGACTTGTGAAGGTGCGTGTGCGGTTTGTGTGCAAGCAATGGGGAAAAATTCCTATTGTCTTACTCGTTCTACGACAACGCCCCCAATTTCGATGCGGCCGGATGTTGGCTCCTTTGTGCAGCCGGAGTGATCCGGGTGGCCAGTACCGGTCCCTTCACGGTGAGCATGACGTCCGCCAACAGTTATCGGATGACATATCCGGGCGGAAACCTCGCCACGACGGCGGAACGAATACGGTATGCGACCCCCCTTCTCGGGCAGACCAGGGACAGTACCAACGCCACGTTCACCACGGTCGCATGCCAACGAGCCGGATTGACGGGCGAGAACCTGCCGATTTCGGTGACGCTGAGAGAGGGTGGCCAGGCGAAGGTGCCGGCATCGGCCTACCGCGACACCCTGACAGTCACCGTGACGCCTCTGGCCACGCCGTTTGCGGGCTCGCCGTTCGACTGTCCCTCACTGTAGCTCAGTGTCTCCGAACCAGCGCCTGCACTTGATCGACGTCAATCGCGCCAGGAACACCGGGCCTATGCTCGACAACATGCAATGTCCGCGCGTGCCGAATGGCGTATGAATTCCAGCCCTAGCCATGCGGTTGCCCGGACTACTTCGTCGGGTAAAAGGCTTGAGGGAATCGATACCGTGTTGCTCCAGGCGTTCCCGGTGCTCATCAGGAATTCCATCGCCATCGCGCATCGCGTATTGGTGGTGAGCGGAACTCGCGACGCCGGATTCCGACGCTCGCATCGATGTCATCCGTAATGCGCCTCGTCAATTCCACAAGCGCACTTCCTTCGCTGTCTGCGGCGCCGCTCAGCAACGTTCAGGCAGCGGCCGCACTCGCCAAGCAATTCGACCTGCCGGTCGCCAATCTCGATGGAAAGATTCCGCAAGGCATCCTTGACGAAATTCCGGCGGTGATCGCGCGCAAACACTGCGTCCTCCCGCTGGGATTGCACAACGGGCAACTGCGCGTCGCGATGTCCGAACCCACCAACAGCGAAACGCTGCAGTTGCTGCAGTTCCTCATCGGCCGCTCGTTGCTGATCGAGGTTGCCCCGGAAGGCGCGTTGCTGCGCAAGATCGACGCTTCGTACGAGTTTATCGACGAGAACGAGGACTTCGCGGCACTCGAGGCCAGCACCAGCAAGGCGGATAGAGCCAGCGATCGCAGCGAACTTGAAACACTTTCGGTTGCCAAGCCGGTGGTGCGTCTCCTCAACAGCATCATCCTCGAGGCGATTCGCCACAGCGCGTCGGATATCCATATCCGACCGGGCGAAAAGGATGTCGAACTGATCTTCCGCATAGATGGTGACCTGGTGCCGGTTCGCCGTTTTGCCCGCGCACTGCTGCCGGCGATTGTCGGCCGCATCAAGATCCTCGGCATCATGGACATCACCGAACACCGTGTGCCGCAGGATGGCCAGATGCGCATCCACAGCGGTGACAGGACCATCGACATCCGGATCAGCATCATGCCGGCGATCGAAGGCGAAAGCGTGGTCATGCGCCTGTTGCTGGCCAAAGTCGGCAAGAACGACATCACCGAAATCGGCTTGTCGCCGACGGACACGCAGCGCTTCAAGGATGCATTGGACCGCAGCCACGGCATGCTTCTGGTTACTGGGCCGACGGGCTCCGGCAAGAGCACGACGCTGTATGCGGCGCTCAACGCCGTGATGCGCCAGAACGTCAATATCGTCACCGTCGAGAACCCGGTCGAATTCCATATCCCCGGCATCACCCAGATCCCGATCAATGCCGATGTCGGCATGACCTTCGCCAAGGCGCTGCGCAACATCCTGCGCCATGATCCCGATGTCATCATGATCGGGGAGATCCGCGATGAAGAGACTGCGCGGATAGCCGTCGAGAGCGCGCAGACGGGCCATCTCGTGCTGTCCACGCTGCATACCAATTCGGCGACCGCCGCGGTAGCCCGACTGGTTGAAATGGGCGTTGAGAGCTATCTGCTCAAGGCCACTCTGCTCGGTGTGCTGGCGCAACGTCTGGTCAAACGCAACTGCCCGGATTGCCGCGTTGAGGAGGATGTCGATTCGCATATACGTGAACTGATGGGTGTCGACGCGAGCGAAGCATTCTTCCGTGGCGCCGGGTGCGACAACTGCGGCGGCTCCGGTGTGCGCGGTCGCTGCATGACATACGAGTACATGGTGGTGACACCTGCGCTGCGAAAACTGATTCTGCCAGGCGTCGACGAGACGGTGCTGCAGGAACAGGCACTCCGCGACGGCATGGTTGCCTTGACGCAGCATGCGGTCAGCCTTGCGCGCAGCCGCGAGATTTCGCTGGTGGAAGCCTACATGACACGACTGGAGTGACGAAGATGCTGGAACTCACCGCCTATATGCAGCTCATGGCCCGGCAGAATGCCTCTGATTGCTTTTTCAGCGTGGGGGCCCCGCCGTCGATCAAGATCGAAGGCATTACCGCGCACCTCGGCGAGACGGCCCTGACTGGCGAGGACGTGCGCACGATGGCCTATTCGATCATGAGCGACAAGCAGCAGAAGGAGTACGAAGCCACGTTGGAGATGAACCTGGCCATCGGCCTGCCGGACGCCGGACGCTTCCGCGTCAACGTCTACCGGCAGCGCGACGGCGTCGCAATCGCAGTCCGCTACATCACCAGCAATATTCCGCGCCTCGATCAGCTCGGCGTTCCCGACAAGCTGAAGGACCTGATCATGTTGCCGCGCGGACTGATCCTGGTCGTTGGCAGTACCGGGTCGGGCAAGTCGACGACGCTTGCTTCGATGATCGATCACCGCAACCACAACCGCACGGGCCATATCCTGACGATCGAGGAGCCGATCGAATTCCTGCATCGGCATGACAAATCCATCGTCGATCAGCGCGAAGTGGGGTTGGACACGCTCTCCTACGAAAACGCCCTGAAGAACGCGATGCGCGAGGCTCCGGACGTGATCCTGATCGGGGAAATCCGCGACCGCGAAACCATGAAGCACGCGATCGCCTACGCCGAGACGGGGCATCTGTGTCTGTCGACCCTGCATGCAAACAATGCGAATCAGACACTCGATCGCATCATCAATTTTTTTCCCGACTCCGCGCGCCATCAACTGCTGATCGACCTGTCGTTGAATCTCCAGGCGGTAGTCGCGATGCGTCTGGTCAAAGGCCTGAACGCCAAACGTGTGCCGGCGGTCGAGCTGATGCTGCGCACGCCTTACATCGCGGATCTGATCGAAAAAGGTGAAGTCGACCAGATCAAGGACGCAATGAAGCAGGGCGCCAACCTCGGCATGCAGACGTTCGATGAATCGCTGTATCGACTGTACGCCTCCGGGTCCATCAGTCTTGCCGAGGCACTCGACAATGCGGACTCACGCACGGATCTGTCGCTGCGTGTGCGTCTGAGCCAGCCGACGATCGAACCTGCGGGATTGGGCATTGAGGAGATGAGTTAGCGCACTCTGCGACGGACCCCCAGGCGCCGGCCGGGAGCAACAAGTGCGAGGGCCAGGGTCGATGCGGCGCACATCGCGAGGTATCGCGCCTCTGAATCGGGAGCATGAGATGTCAGGTCTGGCAAGACAACTCGAAAGCCTCGGGATTGCGCTTGGGCAACGCGACGAGGGCACGCAAGCTCATTGCCGGCGCGTCGAGCTGCTTTCTCTTCGGCTCAGCCTGCGTTGTGGCCTGAGCGCCGGCGAACGCGCCCGATTGGTGATTGCCGCGAGACTCCATGATTTCGGAAAGATGGGGATTGCCGATGCGATATTGTTGAAGCCGAACGGCTTGCTGCCTGACGAATGGGAAGCGATGAAGGTTCATTCGATCCTGGGCCAGCGGATTTGCGACCGTCTTGCGCACCGGGATGCCCAGCAGATCGGGCTCATCGTGAGACACCATCACGAGGCATACGACGGCAGCGGTTATCCCGACGGCCTGTCGGGCGAGCGCATTCCCCTGTGTTCGAGGATCATTTCAGTCGCGGATGTGTATGACGCGATGACCTCAACTCGTCCTTATCACATGGGGTGCTCTCACGAACGCGCCATGGAAATTCTCAGGAGCGAGTGCGGGAAATTCGATCCGCAGGTGTTCGCCCAATTCGAACGGATGAGCAACGCAGTCATTCGCGAGCTTGGATGAGGACGATGGGAACACCGGTTCATTTCATCGCCGTGACTCGCAGCCGCACGGCAGCAGGCCGGTGAAATAGACCATGAAACTCGATCGCCTTTGATCCAGATCAAGGCAGGCACTCCGCAAGTAAAGCAGTCTTGCGTCGCGACCCCAGGCCAGAGGGCGATGATTTCGAACCGGGCAAGCTCCCGGCAGCTTGCGCAGTCAAGGCTGGAATGCACCGTAGCCTACGATTCGTGTGCGGTAGCGTACAGACGGAGCTGCGGGGTCATCGACACTCTGCACGCGGTTGACGGTCTCCTGCACTGTCGGGTCGAAATCCTGCACGCCGATCGAGACGCGGTTGATGCCCGCCTCGGTGATGCGTCGCGCATAGTTCTCGTCGCAGAATCGCGGGTCGAGTTCGATACCGAACTCGCGGTCCCGGGCGGTGCTGAATGAAAAGTTGCGACCGATCGATCCGATCAGGTCCAGCAATTGCTCGACGTCGAGGAAGTTAGGCGCACCGCCGCCGAAATGCAGCTGCGCGAGGCTACGATCGCAGTCGAAATGCCGGGCGACGATTCCGATCTCGCGCTGCAGGCGCGCGAGGTAAGCCGACGCCTTGCTCCTGTCATGCGTGATGATGCGCGCGCAACCGCAGTAAAAGCACGGCGAAAGACAGTAGGGAATGTGCATATAGACAGACAGATGCCAAGGGATAGGCTCGTTGTTCGATACGAATGGCGCGCACAAGATCGGCTTCGTGGAAGTTGTCGCGGAAATGTGGCGCTGTCGGGTACGACGTGTAGCGCGGCGCGTTGATGTCGTACCTGGAGACGAGTTCGCGATCAAAGAGCGGAGCGGGATGAATGTTCATGTCGCGGCGATACTGGACGATCACGCCCTCTCCTTGACTCAGATCAAATGGAAGACGGACCGCTTCTGCTCTCGCGCCAGCTGAGCGCACTCTGCTTGAGCTGGATCAACCCACGTGCTGCAAAGTTGCGCGACCCTGTGTCCGCGCATTCGGAGACAATCACGTGGGTACTGCACGCGACATTTGCATGGCTTTGGGCCTGTTTTTGGCGGTGACGTCAGTGCTTGAGGGGGAAGTCGCTACTGCCGGGAATGTGAGCGTTTCTATTTTGATGTCTGCCGATTCCGCTCGCGTCATCCGAGATTGGCGACGCGCGCATGGGCTGCCTCAAGCGGCCGAGCCTGATGAAGCCCAGGGGCCTGTATCGCGTGCAGACGTTGGTGAACGCCATGCGGTCGCGGATCGAATGATGCGCCCCGAGGGACGTCAGGAGCGCGCTCCAGGTTCTGTCCGGAATGCAGGTACGTTGCAGTTGATTCCGGCGGCCGCAGTTTCCGACATTCCATCGGCTAAGAACCTGAGGCGCCTCGATGGAAACGGTCGTGCCGACTTGGATAGCCGGAGCCGATCGCGACGTTCAGTGTCTCGCGCCGCGACTTCGCGAAGTCCTTGATCTCATCGGCCACTTGCTCACTTGGTGAGCAGAGCACGATATCGATGCAAGGGCAGGCCTCGTCCAGCGGGGCCTCCCAGAACGCCGGATCCACTCCGGGCCCGAATCCTCCTGGTGCACAGATCTGGCGATCGGGTAAGTTCCTCGACTCGGACATCAGCAGCGCTCGACAAACGTTCCTCGATTCAATGACGCAAAATCACGATGCGGGTGAGACTCTGGGCGCGTGCATCAAAGAACGCAGCAGACGACGCCCTCTCGTTGTCCTCTCGGGCACGCGCTTTCACCTGGCCCGAGTTGGTAGCGGCTGAAGCAAGTAAGTAGAATTCGAGGCGATCTTGTGTGTGCAGAGTGTGTGCAATGCCAAGCGACATCGCCGACTGCGGTCACCTGGCAGGGCGCATTCGGTCGCAATTGAGCACACTTGAAAGTATTCGATCAGTGGCGAATTCATGAAGTTGCTCCCACTGGTCATTGGCCGACACTAAGGCTGAAATATCAAACTAATGAATGACATAGAGCGTCGCTTCTGCGTGGCGCCCATGATGGACTGGACCGACCGGCACTGCCGGTATTTCCATCGCCTGCTCGCGCCACACGCATTGCTGTACACCGAGATGGTCACCGCGCCCGCGGTGATCCACGGTGATCGCGCGCGCCTGCTCGGGTTCGACGCGAGCGAGCATCCGCTCGCGCTGCAGCTCGGCGGTTCGGAGCCGGACGCACTGGCCGAAGCGGCGCGCATCGGTGCGGAGCTCGGCTACGACGAGATCAATCTCAATGTCGGTTGCCCGTCCGATCGCGTCCAGTCGGGTCGTTTCGGCGCCTGCCTGATGCGCGAGCCGGCGCTGGTGCGCGATTGCGTCGCGGCGATGCGCGCGGCCGTCGCGCACACGCGCGCGGCGGTGACGGTGAAGTGCCGCATCGGCGTCGACGAGCAGGACGAATATGCCGGGCTCGCGCAGTTCGTCGACGACGTGAATGCGAGCGGCTGCGACGTGTTCATCGTGCATGCGCGCAAGGCGTGGCTGAAGGGCCTGTCGCCGAAGGAGAACCGCGAGGTGCCGCCGCTCAACTACGAGCGCGTGTACCGGCTCAAGCACGAGCACCCGCAGTTGACCGTGGTCATCAACGGCGGAATCGCGACGCTTGCCGAAGTGCGCGAACACCTGCGCCACGTCGATGGTGCGATGCTCGGTCGCACCGCGTACCACGAGCCGTACCGCCTCGCCGAGATCGAGCATGCGCTGCACGGCACGCCGCTGCCGGAGCGCGATGAGGTGTTGCGGCGCCTGCGCCCGTACGTCGAAGCGCATCTGGCGCGCGGCGACCGCCTGCAGCACATCGCGCGGCACATCCTCGGCCTTTACCAGGGCCTGCCCGGTGCGCGCGCGTTCCGGCGCGTGCTGAGCGAACAGGCGCATCGCGCGGATGCGGGCTGGGACATCGTCGAGCAGGCGATCGCGGCACGCCGCGGGGAGCTGCGCAGCCGCGCGGCGTGAGGCTTTGTGTGGGAGCGCCGGAAGGCGCGATGCTCTTGAGGGCTGAGGCTTGGCGGCACGCGCTACGCGCGTACCGCCCTACGGGCTGAAGAGCATCGCGGCTGAAGCCGCTCCTACGACAGCAGGCGCCGTGTCGCTTCGAAAGAGGCACAATACGCGCCGCAACCTCGAACGCCGCCCGCGCATGTCCCTCGTCAATCTCGTCAATGTCGACTATTCGGTCGGCGGTCCCCTGCTGCTCGAACAGGCGGTGCTCGCGATCGAGCGCAACGAGCGCATCTGCGTGGTCGGGCGCAACGGCGCGGGCAAGTCGACCCTGCTCAAGCTGATCGCGCGCGAGATCCGGCCGGACGACGGCGAGGTGCGCGTGCAGGACGGCGTGCGCATCGCCAAGCTGACCCAGGAGGTGCCGAACGATGTCGAAGGCAGTGTGTTCGACGTCGTCGCCGGCGCTCTCGGTCATCTCGGCGAACTGCTCGCCGAATACCACCATCTCATCCATCATCTCGACCTGCCGGGCAATGCGGACACGCTTTCGCGCGTGCAGGCGCGCATCGAAGCGGAACACGGCTGGGACCTCGATCGCCGCGTGACCCAGGTGCTGACACGCCTCGACCTGCCCGACGAGACGGAATTCGCGACGCTGTCGGGCGGCATGAAGCGCCGCGTGCTGCTCGCGCGCGCGCTCGTGCTCGCTCCGGACGTGCTGTTGCTGGACGAACCGACCAACCACCTCGACATCGAGGCGATCGACTGGCTCGAGCAGTTCCTGCTCGATTTCGCCGGCAGCGTCGTGTTCGTCACCCACGATCGGCGCTTCCTGCGGGCACTCGCTACGCGCATCGTCGAGATCGACCGCGGCCAGGTCACGAGCTGGCCGGGCGACTACGACAACTACCTGCGCCGGCGCGAAGAGCGCCTGCATGCGCAGGCGCAGGCGAATGCGCTGTTCGACAAGAAGCTCGCGCAGGAGGAAGTCTGGATCCGCCAGGGCATCAAGGCGCGCCGCACGCGCAACGAAGGGCGCGTGCGCGAACTCGAGGCGATGCGGCGCGAGCGTGCGCAGCGGCGCGAGCTCGGCGGCAAGGCGAAGCTGCAGGTCGGCGTCGCGGCCGCTTCGGGGCGACGCGTGATCGACGTCGACGGCATCCGTTTCGGCTATGGCGGGCGCGTGATCGTCGATGACCTGACCACCACGATCCAGCGCGGCGATCGCGTCGGACTGATCGGTGCGAACGGTTCCGGCAAGACGACCCTGCTGCACCTCCTGCTCGGCCAGCTCGCGCCGCAGCACGGCGAGGTGCGCCTCGGCACGAATCTCGAGATCGCCTACTTCGACCAGCATCGGGTGCACCTGCGCGACGATCTCAGCGCACTCGACAATGTCTCGGAAGGGCGCGAGTACATCGAGGTCAACGGTGCGCGCAAGCACGCGCTCGGCTACCTGCAGGACTTCCTGTTTTCGCCCGAGCGCGCACGCGCGCCGATCACCGCGCTGTCCGGCGGCGAGCGCAACCGCCTGTTGCTGGCAAAGCTGTTCGCCAAGCCGTCGAACCTGCTGGTGATGGACGAGCCGACCAATGACCTCGACGTCGAGACGCTCGAACTGCTCGAGGAGTTGCTGGCGAACTATGCCGGCACCCTGCTGCTGGTCTCGCACGATCGCGACTTCCTCGACAACGTGGTGACCAGCACGCTCGCGCTCGAAGGTGGCGGTCGTGTCGGCGAGTACGTCGGCGGCTACAGCGATTGGTTGCGCCAGCGAACAGGGCAGGGAAGCAATGCGGTCGCGGTGGAAAGCGCCGGTCGCACGGATGCGAAAACGAATTCGCCTGTGGCGGCCGTCGTGCCGGCGAAGCGCAAGCTCAGCTACAAGGATTCGCGCGAACTGCAGGAACTGCCTGCGCGGATCGAGACACTGGAGGCGCGCATTGCCGCGCTCGGAGCGGCGATGCAGGCGCCGGACTTCTACCAGCAGGACAGTGCACGCATCGTGGCGCGCAACAATGAGCTATCAGCGCTGCAGCTCGAGCTCGACGCTGCGTATGCACGCTGGGCCGAGCTCGACGCCTGACGAGCTTCATGTGGGAGCGGCTTCAGCCGCGACGCTTTCAACCGGCAGGTGCGTCGAACACGATCCTGCGCAACCCTCCCCTTGAAGGAGAGGGCCAAAGAGCATCGCGGCTAAAGCCGCTCCCACAGGGCTCCGCTGCCTCACCACACTTCGCAACGCTCCGCGCCCTGGCGCACCATCGGCGCATCCGCCTTGCACTGGAACGCTTCGCGGAACGCGGGCAGGTTCGACAGCGGGCCGTTCACGCGGTACTTCGCGATCGGATGCGGGTCGCCTTGCACCATCGTGCGTTGGGTCTCCGGGCGGATCTGGTCGCCGCGCCACTGGCCCCATGACAGGAAGAACTGCTGCGCGGGCGTGAAGCCGTCGATGGTCGCTTCGGCGGCCTTGCCCTCGCGCGACTTCTGGTACGCGAGCCAGGCGAGCTTGGCGCCGGCGAGGTCGCCGATCGATTCGCCGAGCACGAGCTTGCCGTTGTGGTGGATGCCCGGTTCGATGAAGTAGCCCTCGAACTGCTTCACCACGCAGGCGCCGCGCGCCTTGAATTTCTCCTCGTCGGCCGGCGTCCACCAGTTGGCGAGACGACCCTGCGCGTCGAACTGCGCGCCCTGGTCGTCGAAGCCGTGGCTGATCTCGTGGCCGATCACCACGCCGATCGCGCCGTAGTTGACCGCGTCGGTCGCGGCCATGTCGAACGCAGGCGGCTGCATGATGCCGGCCGGGAACACGATTTCGTTGAGCAGCGGGTTGTAGTAGGCGTTCGACGTCGGCGGCGTCATGCCCCAACGCGCGCGGTCGACCGGCTTGCCGATCTGCGCGCGGCCATCGTTGACGTTCCAGCGCGATGCGGAGACGACGTCGTCCCAGTACGAATCGCGCCCGACCTTGACCCCGGCGTAGTCCTTGAACTTGTCGGGGTAGCCGATCTTCGGATTGAACGTCGCGAGCTTCTCGAGTGCCTTCGCCTTGGTCGCCTGGTCCATCCAGTCGAGGCCGTTGATCGTGTCCTTCATCGCCAGCAGGATGTTCTTGACCATCTCCTGCATGCGCACCTTCGCTTCCGGCGGGAAGTACTTCTCGACGTATTTCTTGCCGAGCGCCTCGCCGAGCTGGTTGTCGGTCGCCTCGGCGCAGCGCTTCCAGCGCGGCTTCATCTCGGTCGCGCCGGTCAGGAACTTGCCGTTGAATGCGAAGTGCTCCTCGACGAACGGCGCCGACAGCGTATCGGCCGCGGCATTCAGCACGTGCCATTCGAGATAGGTGCGCCACTGCGCGACCGGCGTCGACTTCAGTTCCTTCTGCACCTGCTGCATGAACTTCGGTTCGGTGACGTTGAGGTCGTCGTGCGGGATGTGCGCGGCGTCGAAGTACGCGTTCCAGCCGAAGGCGGGCACGAGTTTCGCGAGATCGGCGAATTTCGTCTTGTGGTCCTGCTGCTTGGGATCGCGCAGCGCCACGTTGTCGAGCGAGGCGAGCGCGAGGCGCTTCTCGAACTCGAATACGGTCGTCGAGGCCTGCTCCGCCGCATCGGCCTTGAGCCCGGCGAGCTCGAACATCTTCGCCACGTGCGCGTGGTATTTCGCACGCGCTTCGACGAAGCGCGGTTCGGGCTTGAGATAGTAGTCGCGATCCGGCATGCCGAGGGTGCCAGGGGTCAGGTGTGCGATGACCACGGTCGGATCATGCAGGTCTTGCTGCGCGGCGAGGCCGAACGGCACGAACACGCCGACGTCGTGCAACTCGCCGATCATGTGCTGCACGCCGGACTTGTCCTTGATCGCGCGGACCTCGTCGAGCAGCGGCTGCACCGGCTTCGCGCCGAGTGCGTCGACGCGCGACTGGTCCATGCACGCGGCGTAGAAGTCGCCCGACAGCTGCTCGGCGCTGCCGGTCGGCCAGTCCTTGCGCGCGGACACTTCGGCGAGGATGTCGCGCACGTGTTCCTTGTTGACCTCGCCCGATTCCCAGCGCTTGCTCCAGCGGTCCATGTAGTCCGGGATCGCATGGCTCGCGCGCCAGGCGCCGTTGGCGTAGTCGAAGAAGTCCGTGCAGGCGGCGCCGTTGCGATTGATGTCGCCGGGGTCGACGCCGTGCAGCGCGAACGCGGGGGCGGTGGTCACCGCCAGTGCGAGCGCCGCGCAGCGCGCGAAACGGCGCGTCGTCGTGGGCGCGCGTCGCGCGGGTCCTGATTCGATCCGGATCGCCATGGCCTTCGTTCCTCTGCAGGTTGGTCCCTGCATCCTAGGCGGCGACGCTCCCTGCGTTCATGGCCCGAATGGCAGGGGTATGCCGGTTGGGGCGGTGCGGCGATCACGGTTTGCGGATGCGGCTGCCATCCTTCGACGGACCATAGGGCGTGGTGTATTCGCGCTCGACCACCGGCAGGTCGCGCGCGTCGCCGGCCTCGCGCACCGCCGGCAGGATGTGGCGCGGAACCTCGTGGTGGCCGGCATCGATCTGCCGACGGCTCGCATAGTTGCCGGAATAGATCGCGACGACGAGGTCGAGCTCGGGCACCACCGTGACGTTCTGCCCCCCGGCGCCCAGCGCCATGAATGCATGCACGCTGCGGTCGCGGTAGGGAAAGTCCTCGCCCCACCAGAGATAGCCGTACTGCACGTTGCGCAAGTGGTAGAGCGGCGCCGATGCGCGCGCGACGTAATCGTGGTCGAGGATGCGCCGGCCATGCCAGCGGCCGTCGTCGAGCATGAGCTGGCCGAGCTTCATGAAATCGCGTGGCCGCATCCCGACACTGCCGCCGCCGTAGGGATTGCCGGCCGGGTCGAGCGACCACGCGTAGTGCTCGATCTGCAGCGGATCACCGATCAGGCGATCGAACGTGTAGAGCGGCGATTCGCCGCGCGCGCGCGCGACCATGCCGAGGGCGAGGTTCGGATTGATGCTGCAATACACCGCGTTCTCGCCCGGGTCCGTCGTCATCGGCAAGTCGAGCGTGTAGCGCAGGTAGTCCGGCTGCGACTCCTGGTCGAGCATCGTCTCCTCGTTGCCGGGCGCCTTCGGGTCGGTGTCGTCGCACCAGTAACCGGACGACATCGTCAGCAGGCTCTCCAGCGTCATCGCGCGTTTGCGTGGTTCGAGGCCGGCCGCGAACACACCGCCGTTCATGACGCGGTACACGGGACTGTCCAGCGCGAGCGGCGCGCCCGCATGCAACGCGGCGCCGACGACCGTCGCGGTGAGGCTCTTCGCGGCCGAGCGCGTGTCGTGCAGGGCATCGCGCTGGGCACCGTGGAAATATTCCTCCAGTACGAGCTTGCCGTGGCGCGCGATGAGCACGCCGTGGATGAGCGGCGCATCGACGACGTCCATCGGTGCATCGAGGATGCGTTGCACGAAGCGTTCGACCCCGGGGCGGTCGATCCCGACCTGTTCCACGCTCGCGGTCGGCCAGCCGTCGTCGCGCGCGAGCGGCGCGCGATAGGCGTAGGGCGGCGCACGGCGGCCGCGCGGGTAGAACGTGCTGTCGTCGCCGTCGCGGCCGAAGTCGTAGCTGCCGCCGCGGTTCGGGAACACGAGGCGCATGACCTGCGCCTGCGCGTCCCAGCTGCCGCGCGCGAGTTCGCGTTCCTGCGTGTCTCCATTGCGCTTGCCGAGCAGGACGAGGGCGTCGCCATCGCGGCGCAGTCGCTGCGCGCCGATCTGCAGGCCGAGATCGCGCTCGAAATTGCGCAGCAGCACGTCGTAGCTGCCGTCCGCGCGCGGTTTGGCCAGCAAGTGGAAACTGAAGGTGTCTTCGGCCGGTTCGATGGTGCCGCTCCAGCGGTCGCGGCCATCCGCACGCAGGCGCACCGGCGACACGAACACGCCGCCGGTGAACGTGGCGGAATTCGCTGGCGGATACCAATGGCCGAGGATGCGCGCGCGATCGAGCTGGCCTTCGAAACGCCCTTCGCCGCCGGGCAGCTCGAACGCAAGCACGTTGCCTTGTGCGCGCACGGGCAGGTCATGCCCGGCGAGGTCGGCACGCCAGGTGTCGCCGTCGCGGCGGATCGTCAGGGCGCCGCGCGCAGCGGGTCCGAACCAGCGCCGCGCTTTCCACAAGCCGGCGAGGTCTTCGGACTTCGCCGTGCTCGCAGGCGCATCGGGTGCGAGTTGCGCGTGCGCCAATGGCCAGGCGCACGCGAGCAACGCGAAGAGAGCGGTGACGCGTCGAGGCAGGGCTGCGATCGGCATGTGGGTTTCCGCTGGTGGATGATCGACGCTTTGCGCGAACCCTATCGCACGGGCGGCGCAGGCGGTGCCGGTGGCGGCGGCGGAGGCACCGGCGCCACCGGTGCGACCGGTGCCGGCGGCGGCACCGGAGGTACCGGGGGCTCCGGCGGCAGCGGCGGTGCGACTTCGAAGATCGATTTGAACGCAGGTGCCTTCACGCTGAGCGCGACGCGCTTGTGCTCGCGCATGAGCTTGAGGGCGATGTCCTTGCCCGGCGGCTCGTCGCGCAGCGAACGCATCACGTCTTCGGGACGCTCGACCACGCTGTCCCCGACACCGACGATCACGTCGCCGGCGCGCACGCCCGGCAGTGACTCGGTATCGGCGGCGATCACCAGCGCGCCCTTGTCGATGCCGAAGTAGCGGCCGAGTTCGGCGTTGACCGGCGCGAGATTGAGGCCCCACCACGGCATCACCCGGCGCATCGCGCGATGCGCGTTCACCATCGACTCGCGCACCTCCTTCGAGTTCATCCGCTCCTTGATGCGCTCGCTGGCTTCCAGCATGCGGTCCTTCTCGCGCAGCTCACGCTCGGCCTGGCGGGTCGCGCGTTCGACGTCGGCGCGGATGCGCTCGTTGAAGTCCTTCGGCAGGAAAGGATGCTCGGGATCGTCGTTCATCAGCGCCGGCCAGTTCAGCGCCTCGCGGCGCTCGGCGTTCAAGGTGACCTCGCCCTTCTGCGAGCCACGCAGGTATTCGATCCGGACCGGCTGGTTTGCCTTGAGGTTCGCGAGCAGGCGGCGCGCCTGGCGCACGGCACCGTCCTCGTCGCCGTCGTCGTCATCATCGTCGGCACGTCCGCCCTTGGCGGCAGTGAGTGCATGACCGTCGATCGCGGTGATCAGGTCGCCGTCGTGCAGGCCCGCGCGCGCAGCCGGACCGTTCGGCGTGACGGCGCTGATGCGCACCCGGTCCTTGTCGCTGGCGAGTACCACGCCGATCATCGCGCGGTCGGATTCGCCGAGGTAGCGGAACGCGTAGGCGCGCGGACCGACGTCGCCGAGCTCGCTCGAGAGCGCGGCCATGCGACGCGTGAGCGCCTGCATCTGCCTTCGCAGGTCGGCGAGTTCCTTGCGCGCGGCTTCGGCCTTCGCGGCTGGCACAGCGGCCGCCGCAGCGGAGGCGCTCGCCGCAGGTGCCGCTGCGACAGCGGCACTCGCCTTGGGCGCCGGTGCCGCCTGGGCGGCCGGTTCGGCCGCGTTGGCGCCGATGGCCGCGAGGCCGAGGGCAACGGACAACAGGGTGCGTTTCATGGATGGCCTCAGTTGATGCGATTGAAGGAGTTGTCGACGCCGATCGTGCCGACGTCGCTGGCGGCGATCGCGAACGCGCTGCCGCGGATCGTCGCGAGGTCTTCGAGCAGGGCGACGCGCTGGCGCCACAGCGGCAACGCGTCGGTGCGGTCGCGGGTGGCGCCGAGTTGCACGTCGACGAGGCCGATCAGGTCCTCGACCTCGACCGCAGCCATGAGGTCGCGACTGCTCTGCGGCGCATGCGCGGCGACCGCCGCGACCCAGCGTTCGAGCGTCTGCGAGCGGCTGCGCAAGGCGTCCAGTTCGTCGTTCGCTGCCTGCACCGGAATGTCCGGTACGGCTTTCGGCAAAGACGTGCCGGCGACAGGCGCCGGCGGCGAAGTCGTCGCGCGCGGCAACAGCAGCGCGACGAGCACACCGGCGGCCAGCGCCGCGGGCAAGGCGTAGCGCCACACGCGCGGGCGTCGCCGCGCGGCGAGCGTGCGCGCGAGTCCTGGCCACAGGTCCGGCTGTGGCGCGGCGTCGGGCAGCGCGCGCAACGCCGAGGCGAGTGCGCGATCCGGGTTCGCGTCCGGCGCGCCCTGCGGCGGCGCGGATGCGTCGATCAATGTGCGGTCGCGGTCATGCATGGCGCGGCCTCCTCCTGCGATGGTTCGAGCAGGTCGCGCAGGCGGCTGCTGCCGCGCGCGACCTGCGACTTCGAGAAGCTGACCGATTTGCCGGTCAGCTGCGCGATCTCCTGATGCGTGTAGTCCTCGACGTGGTACAGCCAGAGCACGCTGCGCGTCAGCGCCGGCAGGCGCGCGAGCGCATGTTCGAGATGGCGCGTATCGGCGAATGCCCACGGCGGCGGCGCGTTGCCCTGGGTTTCGTCGTCGTCGGGCAATTCCTCCAGCACCACGCCGCGTTCCTTGCGCAGGCGCATCAGGGCCTGGTTGACGACGATCTGGCGCAACCAGCCCCAGAACGGCGATTCGCCGCGGAACTGGTCGACGCGTTCGAGCACGTGCAACATCGCGTCATGCACGGTCTCGCGCGCATGCTCGGCATCACCGAGCATGCGCAACGCGAGCGTGAATGCGGGACGCTCGAACGCCCGGTAGATCTGTTCGAGCGCACCGGTCTCGCCGCGCCGCGCACGGGCGAGGACGGTATCCGGGATCTCGATCTGGAAGCTGATGGCGCTCACGGGATGGTCAGATGCGCGACGCCGCGGTTTGGTCGCGCCTCACGATGCGCCAGACCGGCGCCAGCCGCCAGCGGCGACGCGCGGACACCCTGTCCGGCGCCTGTCCGCGTCGCCCGCGGACACTGCGAGTGGTCACGCGTTTGCCACGAAATGGCTTGTTTGTCAGTAAGTTGAGCATTGGCACGCTCGTTGCTGTGCAGGACTCGACAACCTTCCATGGAGCCTCCGCCCGATGATCCGCGACACCTCCGCACAGGACCGTGTGATGACCGCCCCGAGCAACCGCAGGAAGCAGGTCGTCTGGATCGGGCTCGGCCTGGCGACGCTCGCCGCGATCGCCGTCTGCGTGCCGACGATCGCGCGCCTGATGTCGGCGGATTCGTCGGCGAGCAGCGCGCGGCTGCGCATCGCCGAGGTCAAGCGCGGCGATCTCGTGCGCGACGTGTCGGTGCAGGGACGCGTGGTCGCCGCGGTCAGTCCGACGCTGTACGCGCGCACCGCCGGCACGGTCACGCTCGACGTGCACGCGGGCGACAAGGTGAAGAAGGGCGACGTGCTCGCCGAGATCGATTCGCCGGAACTGACCAACAAGCTCAAGCAGGAGCAGGCGACGCTCGACAGCCTCGGCCTCGAGGTCGAACGCGCGACGATCGACAACCGCAAGGCGCAGGCGGCGACGCAGATGGCGTTCGAACAGGCGGTCATCGATCGGCAGACCGCCGAGCGCGAAGTCGAGCGCAACGAGAAGGCGTTCCAGCGCGGTGCGCAGCCGGAGATGACGGTGCTGCGCGCGAAGGATGCGCTGGCCAAGTCGCGCCTGAGCGAGACGAACGCGCAGCACAACGTGCAGCTCGATCGCGACAGCCTCGCGTTCGAACTGAAGACCCGCCGCTTCGCGCTGGATCGCCAGCGCCTGCTGGTCGAGGATCTCGGCCGCCAGGTCGACGAACTCAAGATGCGTTCGCCGGTCGACGGCCAGGTCGGCCAGCTCGTGGTGCAGCAGCGCGCGAACGTGGCTGCGAACGCGGCGATCCTCAGCGTGGTCGACCTCAGTGCGCTCGAGATCGAGGTGCAGGTGCCGGAAGTGTTCGCGCACGACCTCAGTGCGGGCATGGCCGCCGAGATCCAGGAGGCCGGTGACAAGTACGCCGGTGAAGTCAGCGCGATCTCGCCCGAGGTGCAGAACGGCCAGGTCACCGGGCGCGTGCGCTTCGGCGACCGGAAGCCGGCCGGCCTGCGCCAGAACCAGCAACTCACGACGCGCATCCTGATGGACGCGCACCCGAACGTGCTGATGGTCGAGCGCGGTCCGTTCGTCGATACCGGCGCCGGCCGCGTCGCCTACGTTGTGCGCAACGGCACGGCCGAACGCACCGCGATCGAGGTCGGCGCAACCAGCCTGAATGCGGTCGAGATCGTCAGTGGCCTGAAGGAAGGCGACCGCATCGTGATTTCCGGTACCGACGAATTCAAGGGTGCGCAGAAGATCGCGCTCAACTGATCCAGCAAGAACAACGAACGAGGACGAGGAACCACCATGCTGAAGATGACCCATTTGCAGAAGGTCTATCGCACCCATCTGATCGAGACCTATGCGCTGCGTGATTTCTCGATCAACGTGCGCGAAGGCGAATTCGTCGCGGTGACCGGCCCGTCGGGCTCGGGCAAGACGACGTTCCTCAACATCGCCGGCCTGCTCGAGGAGTTCACCGGTGGCGAATACTGGCTCGACGGCGTCGACGTGCGCGGCCTCGACGACGACGCGCGCTCGCGCCTGCGCAACGCCAAGATCGGCTTCATCTTCCAGAGCTTCAACCTGATTCCCGACCTCAACCTTTTCGACAACGTCGACGTGCCGCTGCGCTACCGCGGGTTCGCTGCGGCCGACCGCAAGAAGCGCATCGAGGAAGCGTTGTCGCGCGTCGGCCTCGCCTCGCGCATGAAGCATTACCCGGCTGAACTCTCCGGCGGCCAGCAGCAACGCGTGGCGATCGCACGCGCGCTCGCGGGCTCGCCGCGCCTGCTGCTCGCCGACGAACCGACCGGCAACCTCGACTCGCTGATGGCGCGCGGCGTGATGGAACTGCTGGAGGAGATCAACCGCCAGGGCACCACCATCGTGATGGTCACGCACGACCCGGAACTCGCCGCGCGTGCGCACCGCAACGTGCACGTGATCGACGGCCAGGTCACCGATTTCGACGACGAACCGGCGCTGCGTCGCCCGGTCCGCGACGACGACACCGCCGCCGCCGCGATCGCTTGACGGGAGTACGGATCATGTTCGCCTACTACCTGCAACTCGGCCTGCGCAGCCTCCGGCGCAACCCGATCCTGACCGCGCTGATGGTGGTCGGCATCGCGCTCGGCATCGCCGCCAGCATGACCACGCTGACCGTCATGCACCTGATGGGCAGCAACCCGATCCCGTGGAAGAGCGACAAGCTGCACTACGTGCAGCTCGACAACTGGAGTGCCGACCAGCCGTACTACGAGGACGGGCGCCCGCCGGACCAGGTCACCTACCAGGACGCGGTCGCGCTGATGAAGGCCGGCAAGGCGGACAAGCAGGCGGCGATGTTCAAGCTGTCCTTGCCCGTGCAGCCGGAAAACAAGGACCTCAAGCCGTTCCAGTCGCTCGGCCGCGTGACCTATGCCGACTTCTTCACGATGTTCGAGCCGAAGTTCAAGTACGGCGCGCCGTGGAACCACGACCAGGACGAGAGCCACGCACGCGTGGTGGTACTCGGCAAGGACATCAACGAGAAACTGTTCGGTGGCCAGGACAGCACCGGCAAGAGCATGCGCCTGAACGGGATCGACTACACGATCGTCGGCGTGCTCGACACCTGGAACCTGCGCTCGCGCTACTACGACCTGACCAACGGCGCGTTCGCCGATCCGGACGAGTTCTTCATGCCGTTCACCACGGCGGTCGACCTCAAGCAGCGCTCGAGCGGCAACAACAGCTGCTGGAAATCGTCCGGCGACGGCTGGGACGCCTACCTCGTTTCCGACTGCGTCTGGATGCAGATGTGGGTGCAGCTCGATTCGCCCGAGCGTCTCGCCGAGTACAAGGCATTCCTCGACAGCTATGTCGGCGAACAGAAGAAGCTCGGCCGCTTCCCGCGTCCGCTCAACAACCACCTGCTCGACGTGACCGAGTGGATGCGCGACCAGAAGGTCGTCTCGCGCGACGTCGAAGTGCAGACCGGACTCGCGTTCGCGTTCCTCGCCGTGTGCCTCGTCAACACGATCGGCCTGCTGCTGGCCAAGTTCACGCGCAAGTCCGGCGAGATCGGCCTGCGCCGCGCGCTCGGTGCGAGCCGGCGCGAGGTGTTCACGCAGTTCCTGGTCGAATCCGGCGTGGTCGGCCTGAGCGGCGGCGTGCTCGGCCTCATGCTGACCGGCCTCGGCCTGCTCGCGGTGCGCGCGCTGTACACCGAGTACAAGACCGTCGCGAGCCTCGACTGGGCGATGGTCGCGACGACGATCGTGCTGGCGGTGGTGTCTGCGCTGCTCGCCGGTCTCTATCCGACCTGGCGCGCCTGTCGCGTGCAGCCGGCAGCCCAACTCAAGGTTTGAGGAGAGCACCATGGAAATCCGTCCGATCCTCTCCGCGCTGATGCGCAGCAAGGTGTCGATGATCCTGATCGGCCTGCAGGTCGCGCTGACCCTCGCGATCGTCTGCAACGCGCTGTTCATCATCGGCCAGCGCCTCGACCTCATGAACCGCCCGAGCGGCATGAACGAGGCCGACACCTTCATGTTCGGCAGCTCCGGCTTCGGCCAGGGCTACGACGGGCGTGCGGTGCTCAAGTCCGACCTCGCACTGCTGCGGCAGATTCCCGGCGTCGCCGACGCGACGAATACGAACTCGGTGCCGATGAGCGGCGGTGGCTGGGGTTCGGGCATCTCGCTGCAGCCCAAGCAGAAGAACTCGACCGCCGACAGCACGTTCTACATGGTCGATGACCACGCGCTCTCCACGTTCGGTGCGAAGCTCGTCGCGGGACGCAACTTCACGCCCGCGGAAGTCGAGGACCATGACCAGGGGCAGCGCGTGAAGCCGCCGGTGATCATCGTGAGCAAGGCGCTCGCCGACAAGCTGTTCCCGAACGGCGATGCGCTCGGCAAGCAGGTCTACCTCGACGAGGACGAGCCGCGCAGCACGATCATCGGCATCGTCGAAAAGATGCAGGAGCCGTGGACCGACAGCAAGGACGTCGAGAACGCGACGTTCATCCCGTACTACATGCCGTACGGCAACTACACGCGCTACCTCGTGCGCACCGAACCGGGTCGCCGCGACGAGGTCATGAAGACGGTCGAGCAGAAGATGGCCGAGGCGAACCCGAGCCGCATCATCGGCAAACTGCGCAGCATGGAGCAGGTGCGCCACGAGGCGTATGCGAACGACCGCGCGATGGCGATCATCCTCGGCGCGGTGATCTTCGCGCTGCTCGCGGTAACCGCGCTCGGCATCGTCGGCATGGCGAGCTTCTGGGTCGCGCAGCGCACGCGCCAGATCGGCACGCGGCGTGCGCTCGGCGCGACGAAGTTCGACATCCTGCGCTATTTCCAGACCGAGAACTTCATCATCACGACGATGGGCCTGGTCGCAGGCGGAATCCTCGCCTACGGGCTCAGCCTGTGGCTCATGCAGCAGTACCAGTCGCCCCGCCTGCCGTGGTACTACGTGCCGGTCGGCTTCGTCTGCCTGTGGCTGCTCGGTCAGCTCGCCGTGCTCGGTCCCGCGATGCGCGCCTCGCGCGTGCCGCCGGCGGTGGCGACGCGCAGCGTCTAGTTGTGGAGTTCTGCTTTTTTTCGCGAGGACCGACCCGCATCCCTGCGTTTTCCACTCGCTTCCCTGCGAGCGGGTTACCTTCTCTTGCTTGTCCAAGAGAAGGTAACCGAAGAGAAGGACACCCCACGGCAACGCCCGCCGGGCATTCTGCCCCGCGGGTGCGTGAACGGCGGCCGAGGTTCGCCGACAGCGCATCCGTGCGCTGACGGCGAACGCGCGCGCATCGTGCGCGCGCCCCTGCGGGCTTTGTCGTCCGCCGTTCACCGTTGCCGAAGGGGACCCGATGGAAGCAGCGCGCTCCTGCGCGCAGAAGCAGAGCAACAGCAATAACAACGGCAACAATTGCAAGGTGTCGTGGGAACGGCTTCAGCGGCGATGCTCTTCACCCTGCGTTCGCCGGACATCGCAACGATTTGCCGGAGGCCCCCCGGACTTCCGGCCCATCCAATCCGCACTTCGATCACCGACCATTCGTTCCCGACCTGGCCATGCGGCCGGCCCGCCCGAATGGATGCCTGGAGCCTTTCTATGTCACGCAAACCGTACCGAATGCTTGCTGTCGCCACCGCGATTGGCATGGGCCTGATGCAATCGGCATTCGCCGCCGGCGACGTCGCCGCGCGCGTCAAGGCACTCAACGACCTGCTCGCCGAGCAGTGGCAGTACACGATGAAGGAATCGCCGGAATTCGCCTCGATCCTCGGCGACTACCGCTACAACGACAAATGGAGCGATTTCTCGCTCGCGCACATCGCGCAGCAGAAGAAGGATTCCGAAGCGTTCCTCAAGCGCTTCGAGGCGATCGACACCAGCGGCTTCGCCGAGCAGGACCGGCTCAACCAGCAGCTGATGGTGCGCCAGCTCAAGGACAACCTCGAAGGCATCGCGCTGAAGGGCTACGAGATGCCGATCGACCAGTTCAGCGGCGCGCACCTGCAGCTCGCGCAGTTCGTGTCCGCGCTGCCATTCGACAGCACGCGACACTACGAGGATTACATCGCGCGCCTGGACAAGGTGCCGGCGATCATGGACGAGCTGATCGCGGTGCTGAAGCAGGGCGAGAAGGACAAGCTGATGCCGCCACGCTTCCTGCTCGAGAAGGTCGTCGGCCAGTGCCGCTCGATCGCCGAGCCGGCGGGCGAGGCGAGCGTGTTCGGCATGTCGGTGAAGAAGTTCGCCGACACCGTGCCCGAGGCGGATCGCAAGCGCCTGCACGACGCGGTGATCGCCGCGGTCGACGGCAAGGTGCGTCCGGCCTATCGCAAGCTCGCCGACTTCGTCGAGAAGGACTATGCGCCGAAGGGCCGCACCGACGAAGGCCTGTGGGCGCTGCCCGACGGCGACAAGCTGTACCGGTTCGCGGTGCGCCAGATGACCACGACGACGATGGACCCGGCCGCGATCCACGAACTCGGCCTGTCCGAGGTCAAGCGCATCGAGGACGAGCAGACGAAGATCGCGGTGAAGCTCGGCTACAAGGATCTCAAGGCGATGCGCGTCGCGCTCGACAACGATCCGAAGGCGCATGCGACGTCGCGCCAGCAGATCGTCGATCTCTACACGAAGTACATCGCGCAGATGCAGCCGAAGCTGCCGCAACTGTTCGGCCTGCTGCCGAAGACCCAGGTCGAAGTGCTGCCGACGCAGGAGTACCGCGAAAAGGAAGCCTCCGGCGCCGAGTACAACCAGGGCACGCCGGACGGCAAGCGCCCCGGCCGCATCTACGTCAACACCTACGACTTCTCCAAGCGCCTGACCACGAACATCGAGACGACCGCGTACCACGAGGGCGTGCCAGGCCACCACATGCAGATCTCGATCGCGCAGACCCTGCCGGGCCTGCCGCCGTTCCGCCAGCAGGCCGGCTACACGGCCTATATCGAAGGCTGGGCGTTGTACGCGGAACGCCTCGGCGAGGAACTCGGCTTCTTCCAGGATCCGCTGAGCTACTACGGGCACTTGTCCGACGAACTGCTGCGCGCCGACCGCCTCGTGCTCGACACCGGCGTGCACTACAAGCACTGGACGCGCGACCAGATGATCAGCTACTTCCGCGAGCATTCCTCGCAGGACGAACCGAGCATCCAGTCCGAGACCGACCGCTACATCTCGACCCCGGCACAGGCGCTCGCGTACAAGGTCGGGCAGCTGAAGATCCTCGACCTGCGTGCGCGTGCGAAGAAGGAACTCGGCGACAAGTTCGACATCCGCGCTTTCCACGACGAAATCCTCAACGGCGGCGCGCTGCCGCTCGACGTGCTCGACCAGCGCGTGACCGCATGGATCGCCGCGACCAAGGCCGGAAAGGCCGGCGCCTGACGGCGACGGCACAACCCTCCCCTTCAAGGCTGCGTCCCGAGCCTGTCGAAGGGGGAGGGTTGGGTGGGCATGGTGCGCTCCCCATGGCGAGGCGGGGGCGGTATGCTCCCGGCACGCAACCTTTTCGCATCGCGCTGCATCCAAGCGGCGCATGTGCCGCCCAGAAGCCAAGAATGAATCCATGCGCACGGTCCTCGTGATCGACGACAATCCGGCGGTCGGCACCTCGCTCGACCTGCTGTTCGGCCTGCGCGAGATCCGCACGCTGATTGCGCAATCGCCGCAGGACGGCATGGCTGCGCTCGCGCGCGAGCCGATCGACCTGGTCGTGCAGGACATGAATTTCAGCAGCGACACGACTTCGGGCGAGGAGGGTGTCGCGTTGTTCCGCGCGATCCGTGAGCGTCATCCCGACCTGCCGATCGTGCTGCTGACCGCGTGGACGCACCTCGAGACCGCGGTCGAACTGGTCAAGGCCGGCGCGTCCGACTACCAGGCCAAGCCCTGGGACGACCACAAGCTGGTCGCGACCGTGGAGAACCTGCTCGAACTCGCCGAGGCGACGCAGGAAGTCGCGCGTTTCCGCGACGAGCGCCGGCGGCGGCGCAAGGCGCTCGATGCGCAATACGACCTGCGCGGCCTCGTGTTCGCGTCGGCCGCGACCGAGCGCGTGGTCGAACTCGCCTGCCAGGTCGCGCGCGCGGACATCCCGGTGCTGATCACGGGACCGAACGGGGCCGGCAAGGAACGCATCGCCGAGATCATCCAGGCGAACTCCACGGTCAAGGACGGTCCGTTCGTCACGGTCAACTGCGGTGCGTTGCCGTCCGAACTGATCGAGGCCGAACTGTTCGGTGCCGACCCCGGCGCGTATACCGGCGCAGCGAACAAGGCGCGCGAAGGGCGCTTCGAACTCGCCGACGGGGGCACCCTGTTCCTCGACGAGATCGGCAACCTGCCGCTCGCCGGGCAGGCGAAACTGCTGCGCGTGCTCGAGAGCGGCCAGTTCGAGCGGCTCGGCTCGAGCAGGACGCGCAAGGTCAAGGTGCGCGTGATCAGCGCGACCAATGCGGACGTCGCCGCGATGATCCGCGACGGTCGCTTCCGCGAGGACCTGTATTACCGCCTCAACGTGATCGAGCTGCGCCTGCCGCCGCTGGCCGAGCGCATCGACGACGTGGTGCCGCTGGCCGAGCATTTCCTCGCCGGTGCGGCGCGCCTCGACGACAGCGCGCGCACCGCGCTGGTTGCGCACGCCTGGCCCGGCAACGTGCGGGAACTGAAAAACGCGATCCAGCGCGCGGCCCTGCTGTGCCAGAACGGCGTTGTCGGCGCACGCGACCTCGGCCTCGTCGCGGCGCGCGGCGGCAATGGCCGCATCGCCCCCGACGCCGAGCCCGATCGCGAGGCGATCGAGGGCGCGTTGCGCAATGCGCGCGGCGTGATCAGCCAGGCGGCGGCGGAACTCGGCTTGTCGCGCCAGGCGCTGTACCGGCGCATGGAGAAGGCAGGGCTGAAGGCCGAGGGTTGAGGCAGCGTACCTCGCCCCGGCTCGCTGGGCCTGTGGGAGCGGCGGAAGCCGCGATGCTCCCGGTCTTCACCTGAAAGGCATCGCGGGTTCCGCCGCTCCCACGGCGCGGCATTCCCGTATTCTCACAGCCCTCAGACCATCGCCCCTGCCATGCGCCTCGTCTCGCTCGAAGGCAAACTCGCCGCTGCTCTCGCGGCCGCGCTCGTCGCGGCGGCTGCGCTCGCGGCCTGGGCGACGACCTGGTTCGCCTCGCCGTGGTACGGCGCGGCGGCAGCGGTGCTCGCGCTCACGCTGCCGGCCCTCGTCTTCGCTCGCCAGCTCGCGCATCCGGTCGCATCCCTGATCCGCGCGCTCTCCGGCAGCGTGGTCGCGTTCCGCGACGGCGACTTCAGTTTCTCGATCGGCACGCGTCGCGGCGACGAGGTCGGCGAGCTCGTCGCCGCGCACAACGAACTCGGCCGCGTGCTGCGCGAGCAGCGCCAGCATCTGTTCCAGCGCGAACTGCTGCTCGACACCGTGGTGCAGAACACGCCGACCGCGCTGGTGCTGGTCGAGCCGGGCGGACACGTCGTGTATGCGAACGTGTCGGCGCGCCAGTTGCTCAACGAGGGACGTTCGCTCCAGGGCGAGCATTTCGCCGAGATCGTCGCGACCGCGCCAGCGCCGCTCGCGCGCGCGATCGCCGGTGGCGCCGACGGCCTGTTCAGCGTTGCGCTCGACAACGAGGAGGAGACCTTCCATCTGTCGCAGCGCGAATTCAAGCTGCAGGGACGCGCCCACCACCTGTACCAGATCAAGCGCCTGACGCGCGAACTCGCGCGCCAGGAAGTAATGACCTGGAAGAAGGTGATCCGCGTGATCAGCCACGAGCTCAACAATTCGCTCGGGCCGATCCGTTCGTTGTCGCATTCCGGGCGCGAACTCGCCCGCCTTGGCGACGCGACGCGGCTCGGCATCGTGTTCGACACGATCGAGGAGCGCACGCGCCATCTCGAGGGTTTCATCAACGGCTATGCGCGCTTCGCCAAGCTGCCGCTGCCGCGCCCGGAGCGGATCGAATGGGCGCCGTTCCTCGCCGCGCTCGCGCGTCATTACGCATTCCGCACGGTCGGCAACGAACCCGCGCAGGCGGGCTGGTTCGATCGCGCGCAGGTCGAGCAAGTGCTTATCAACCTGCTGAAAAATGCGCACGAAGCAGGCGGTTCACCCGATGCGGTCGAAGTCGGCGTCGTGCAGGGGCCGCGTGAGGTGCGCATCGAGGTCGCCGATCGCGGCAGTGGCATGAGCGAGACCGTGCTCGCGAATGCATTGCTGCCGTTCTACTCGACCAAGCGCGCCGGTTCGGGCCTTGGCCTCGCGCTCGCACGCGAGATCGCCGAGGCGCATGCCGGGCGCGTGCATCTCGCCAACCGCAGTGGCGGCGGCCTGGCGGTCACGCTGGTATTGCCGATGCCGCCTGCATAGGAAGGAGACGGGAGCGGCTTTTCCTGCTCGTCGCCCGCCCGCCCGCCGCTTCCACCACGCTCGATCCCGACCGCTATACTCGCTGCATCACCAAGCCCCTGGGGAACGCATCATGGGATTCAGCATCGGCCTGCCGCTGGTCATCGTCGTCGTCGCAGTGATCCTGCTGTCCAAGCTCGTGCGCATCGTGCCGCAGGGCTATGAATGGACGGTCGAACGTTGGGGCAAGTACACGCATACGCTGACGCCGGGCTTCCACTTGCTGATCCCGGTCATGCAGAACGTCGGGCGCAAGATCAACATGATGGAGCAGGTGCTCGACGTTCCTTCGCAGGACGTGATCACCAAGGACAACGCGGTCGTCAAGGTCGACGGCGTGGTGTTCTACCAGGTGCTCGATGCGGCGAAGGCCGCCTACGAGGTCGCCCAGCTCGAAGTCGCGATCATCAACCTGATCATGACCAATATCCGCACCGTGCTCGGCGGGCTGGACCTCGACGAGTCGCTGTCCAAGCGCGACGAGATCAACGCGAAGCTGTTGCGTGTCGTCGACGAGGCGACCCATCCGTGGGGGCTCAAGGTCACCCGCATCGAATTGAAGGACATCCAGCCGCCGCGCGACCTGGTCGACTCGATGGCGCGCCAGATGAAGGCCGAGCGCGAGAAGCGTGCGAACATCCTCGACGCCGAGGGTTTCCGCCAGGCCGCGATCCTCAAGGCCGAGGGCGAGAAACAGTCGGTGATCCTCGCCGCCGAAGGCCAGAAGGAAGCCGCGTTCCGCGAAGCCGAGGCGCGCGAGCGCCTCGCCGCCGCGGAAGCGAAGGCGACCGAAGTCGTTTCGGCCGCGATCGCCGGCGGCGACGTCAATGCGCTGAACTATTTCGTCGCCAACAAGTACATCGAAGCGCTCAAGGCGATGGCCGATTCGCCGAACCAGAAAATGCTGCTGCTGCCGATCGAGGCGACCGGCGTGCTCGGTTCGCTCGCCGGCATCGCCGAACTGGCGAAGAATGCAATGTCGGAGCAGACCACGCCGCGCTCGCCGGCATCGCCACGCGCACCTGCGCCGCCGCGCGTGCCACCTCCGGATCAGCGCTGATCCGCCATCCGCATCGTCGGAGACCTCTTCATGGACAACCTCGTCAACAACTACGGCTGGTGGTTGCTCGCACTCGCGCTGATCGGCGCCGAGATGCTCGCGCCCGGCTACTTCCTTTTGTGGATCGGTATCGCCGCCGGCCTGATGGGCGTGCTGACCTGGGTATTCCCGGCGTTGCCGGCGATCGGGCAGGCGATCCTGTTCGGCCTGCTCGCGATCGCGGCCTGCGGCGTCTACTGGAAGTTCATCCGTCCGCTTGCCGAGCAGCGCGATGACCAGCCGCTGCTCAACAAGCGCGGCGCGCAGCTCGTCGGGCAGCGCTTCGTCCTGGTCGAGCCGATCGTCAACGGACGCGGCAAGGTCAAGGTCGGCGACGGCAGCTGGCTCGCGAGCGGCCCGGACCTGCCGGCCGGCAGCGAGGTCGAAGTCGTCGCGGTCGACGGCACCACGCTCGCGGTGCGCGTGCCGGCGTGACGCGTGCCGCGCCGGTCACGGCGCGGCGGTGAGCAGCGCGGAGAAGCGCGCGAGTTCCTGCGTGTCGAGGTCGGACACGATCGCGGCGGCCTGGCCGCCGAGCACGACGCCGTCGATCGCGTAACCGTTCGACGTGGTCGCATCGACGGCACCGGCGTCGCCGAGCACGAAAACGTCGATCAGGTGCTGCCCGCGACGATAGACGAGCACCGGCACGCGCTGCTTGCCGACGTAGTCGATGCGCCCGCCGGCGAGCGGGAAGCCTTCCGCGGCGAAGTCGCGCACGAGCGGTGCCTGCGCGACCTTGCCCTCGAACCATGGTTTCACGGTGTGGCGGTCGCTCGACACGACGTCGATCGGCGAAGTCGCCGCAAGCGCGCGCCAGTGGCTCGCGAACAGGTCACGTGCGAGCGCGCCGTCCGCGCCGCCGCGCACATGCCACGCAGCCGTCGTCGCGACGCCGGCGACGAAGGCGATCGACGCGGCCGCGGCCAACGGCAGCCAGGCCGGTGCCGCGCGGCGTGGCATGCGAAGCGACGCAGCGAGCCCTTCGCGCAGTGCCGTCGGCGCCGGCACGCGCGGCGCGGCCGCGCGCAGGTCGCGCCGCAGCGTATCGAGCGCATCGAGGTTCGCGCGACAGTCGTCGCAGCCGTCGAGGTGGCGTTCGAACTCGCGCACCGCGACCGCGTCGAGTTCGCCGTCGAGATAGAGCGGAACGTCGCGCGCGTGCCTACAGTCCATCGGTGGTCTCCTTCGCGGGATTCATCGCCCTGACGAGATGCGCACGCCCGCGCGACAGGCGTGACATGACGGTGCCGATCGGCATTTGCAGCACGTCGGCAATCTCGCGGTAGGACAGGTCCTCGACGTCGCGCAGGACCAGCACTTCGCGGTACTCGGCCGGCAGGCGGCGCAGTTCGCGCACGAGCAGGGCGCGGCGCTGCTCGGCCTCGATGCGCTCATCCGCCGTGTCGTCGACCGCGGGCACGATCGCATCGGCCGCCTCGCGGCCGTGTTCGCCGGCGACCTGGTCGAGCGCGACGTTGCGCCGGTCGCGTCCCTGCGCGTCGAGGCGTGCGAGGCAGCAATTGCGCACGATCGCCAGCCACCACGCGCGCGCATTGCCGTCGGCGCGCGCGCCGGACGAGCCGGTCGCGCGCACGAACGCGTCGTGCACGGCGTCGGCGGCGTCCGCGTCGTTGCCGAGCAGCCAGCGCCCGAGGTTGTACGCGGCGTCGAGATGGCGCAGCGCGAGCTCGCCGATCTCGTTGCGGCTGTCCGCGCTGCTTTTCCAGGGGAGGACCGGCATCGGCGTCAGTGCCTTCGCACGTGCACGGTTCCCATCATGAACGGATGCAGCGTGCAGGTATAGACGTAGTCGCCTTCGGCGTCGAAGCGGCGTTGCCAGTGGTCGCCGGTGTCGAGCGCGGGCGAGGCGAGCGCGCCGTCAGCGGACGTCACGGTGTGCGGCGTCTCGTCGCGATTGGTCCAGGTCACGGTCGCACCGGGCTCGACCACGAGATCGGCCGGCGTGTAGGCGAACTTCGTGATCTCGACCGCGACCGGTGCCGGCGCGGCGAGTGCGCACGAGACACGCGTCGACGCGGCGGCGAACAGGGCGAACGCGAGCGACAGGTTGCGGTGTGGCAGGCGCATGCTCAATGCTCCAGTGGCGTGTCGACGAGCGCGACCGGTTCGCGCCCGCGCACGATGCGGATCGCTCGCGTGCCGAGACGCTTGCCGAGTTCGCCGGCCGCCACCGTTACCGGACCGGGTTCGCCGACGCCTTCCTGGCCCGGCGTCGGCAGCGGATAGGCGAGCGACATCGCCGTGTGCAGCGCGACGTGGCCCTCGACCTTCTGCAGCACCTGGTGCACGTGGCCGTTGAGCACGGTCACCGATCCGTACGGACGCAGCAGCGCGAGCGCCGCCGCGGAATCTGCGGTACCCCAGCCCCAGGGTTCGTAGATCGT
>Ga0207639_10000140_pt1 | contig 54001 bp, 88 predicted proteins | sample KBSCornC32_FD_184299 | JGI IMG/M metagenome (GOLD analysis project Ga0207639, IMG submission 184299) | Corn rhizosphere microbial communities from Kellogg Biological Station, Michigan, USA - KBS Corn C3-2 (SPAdes) (version 2) | ecosystem: Host-associated > Plants > Roots > Rhizosphere > Soil ... | reverse complement strand
ACGGCTGGCGCCAGCGGCACCGCGACGGCTGGCTCCCTCGGCACCGCGACGGCTGGCGACAGAGGCACCGCGACGGCTGGCTCCCTCGGCACCGCGACGGCTGGCGACAGAGGCACCGCGACGGCTGGCGACAGCGGCACCGCGACGGCTGGCGACAGCGGCACCGCGACGGCTGGCTCCCTCGGCACCGCGACGGCTGGCTACAGAGGCGAACTCCGCATCCGCTGGTGGGATTCGTCGAAGGAACGGTATCGGACCGAAGTCGCGTACGTGGGCGAGAACAGTATCGAGCCGAACGTCGCCTACAAGCTCGACGACAACCACAAGTTCGTCAAGGTGAAGCCGTGAGCGTCGCCCTCCTCTCCCTCGGCCTCGTCCCCATCGGCCTGATTTTCACCGCCGCGACCTACAAGCCACGCCGCTGCATGTTCGAGTCGATGGACGAACGCACCCAGCGATTCGCACGAAGCGTCCAGCGCGAACACCAGCGTATCCGGCAGCGCACGAAGCTGCTGCAGATCACTACTCGGAGCAAGACATGAACCTGCAGACGAATGTCCTCTCGTTTTTTCGACGCACTCCGCAGACGCCGGAACAGATTGCGGAGCGGTGGGTTCGCAAGGAACTGTCTGGATATCCAGCCAGCATCTTGGCCCAAGCGGTGTCGCGCGCGAAGCGCCTTATCGACGCCGGCAAGGAATGGCCCATCGCAGCAGACCGCGCCGTCAAGTGGGCGCGCTGCGCTGAGCATGACGTGCCGAGCTTAACGGCATGAAGACCCTTCGATTCTACGGAACGAGCGACGACCTTCTCGAATGCGAAGGCGACGTCGAAGACGAGGCATGCAACAACGGGCGCGGCGACCTGAGTTTCGTACTCGAATCGTCGTCAGGCCGAATGCGTGTCGCTGCAGTGTATGTCGCAGGTGGCGTCTGGGCGATCGGCGTCTGCCAAGTGGAAGAGAACGACGAGTTGCCGCTTTGGCCGATTCAGTACGGCACGCATGAGAACGGCTACAGCGCACTTCTCCGCGTCGACTGTCCCGATGACGTGCAAGTCGCCGACGGCAAAGACTGGGACCGCTAATGACCTTCGCCCAAGCCCTAGCCCTCTTCCGCCAATCCCTCCCCGCGCGAGATGTGCCGGCGGATGAGGATGTGGAGGGGGAGTTTGAAGAAGACAACGAACCGTGCGCGGCGGCTCCGCGAACGAACGAGTAGGAAAGATCATGGCCCTCGATATTGAATCGCTTGGATTCACCAAGGACGAGCTGCAGTCGCGCGTAATAGACGCTTGCGTGCAGCGAATCTTTGAAGTCACTCAGATGGACGAGGATGGCGAGGACTTCGTCGACAAGTCCCCGATGGCGAAGCGTTTGGAGACGGCTGTGAAAGCGGCTATCGACAAGAAGGTCGCGGACCTCGCCGAGAAACATGTCCTGCCACTCACGCAGAACTTCATCGAAACGCTCTCGCTGCAGGAAACGAACAAGTGGGGCGAAAAGACTGGCGCCAAGGTGACGTTCATTGAATACCTGATTGGCAGGGCCGAAGCCTACCTTCGTGAAGACGTCAACTACGAAGGCAAGGGGAAGACGGAAGCGAACGGCTTTAGCTGGACGAAATCACAGTCCCGCCTTACGCACTTGGTTCACCAGCACCTGCATTACTCGATCGATGCCGCGATGAAACAGGCGATTGCCCACGCGAACGCCGCAATCGTAGGGGGCATTCAGGACACGGTGAAGATCAAGCTCGGCGAAATCGCTGCGGCCCTGAAAGTCTCCGTCGCCACCAAGTAACCCCACCCGCATCCGCCCCGTAGGCGACAGAGATTTTGAGGTAGTTATGTCAGACGTTGCTCTATTCAATCGCGCTCCTGGGATCTACGCGGATGTCGCGGAGTCCGAGTATCACGAGCGCGTACTCGGCGTCGTCAACAAAGGCGCACTCGACGCGATTGCTAAGACGCCTGCGCATTATCGTGCATGGCTGACCGAACCCGCTGCAGAAGAAACGCCAGCGCTCAAGTTTGGCAAGACGCTGCATTGCCGAGTGATGGAACCGGAGCGTTTCGCGGCGACCTACATCGCCGAGCAGAAGCATCCGCATCGCCGTTTGTCCGATGCACAGCGCAACGCGAAGAAGCCCAGCGACGAAACGCTAGCCGCCATCGCGTATTGGGATGCGTGGGCTGTCGAAGCAGCAGGCAAGGTCGAACTGAGCGCGGATGACGCCGCCAAGCTGGATGCCATGCGCGAATCTATCATGGCCCATCCCGTCGCCTGCAATCTCTTCGCTGGCGGCATGCCGGAAGCCACGACGATTTGGCATGAAGACGGGCTCATCTGTAAGTCGCGAATGGACTACTGGCGTCCGGATATCGACGTCATCGCCGACCTGAAATCGACAGATGATGCGAGTCCATTCGGGTTCGCGCGCTCGGTGCATTCGTACCGCTATGCCGTTCAAGCCGCGCACTACCAGTCCGGCGTTCAGTCCGTCACCGGGACCGCCCCGTCATTCCTCTTCGTCGCTATCGAGAAGTCTGCGCCCTATGCGGTCGCGGTCTACCAGCTCGATGTCGAAGCGATTTCCCGCGGCGCTGATTTGCGCGCACGCGACATGGCCCGACTGAACGACTGCCTCGCCTCCGATTCCTGGCCCGGCTACCCGGTTGGCGTCACTTCCCTCTCATTGCCCGCATGGGCCTTCAAGGACGCAGCATGAACGCGCTTGCCACCACGCCGGCACAGTCCGGCAACATCTTCCCCGCTGCGATTGCACCACGCGGCACGAACAACGCGCAGGCCGATGCAGGCCAGCAGCGCGAGATTGCCGAAGTCCAAGCGGCGATGGTCATCGCGAAGCGGTTTCCACGCGACCCGGTCGCAGCAATGGACCGCATCTTGAACGCCTGCACGCGCCCCACACTGGCCGAAGGCGCGCTCTACTCCTACAGCCGCGGCGGCAGCGATATCACCGGCCCCAGCATTCGCCTAGCCGAGGCGATGGCGCAAGCGTGGGGAAATATCTCCTTCGGCGTGCGCGAGCTCGAACAGCGCAATGGCGAATCGACCGTAGAAGCATTCGCGGTCGACATCGAAACGAACACCCGTCAGGTCAAGGTGTTTCAGGTCCCGCACGAGCGCCACACGCGCAGCGGAGTGAAGCGCCTCACGGATCCCCGCGACGTCTACGAGCTTGTCGCCAACCAAGGCGCACGCCGCCTGCGCGCTTGCATCCTCGGCGTCATCCCCGGCGACGTCACCGAGTCGGCAGTGAAGGCGTGCGAATCCACGCTGACTGCCAACGCGGACACCTCAGCCGAAGGCCTGAAGAAGCTGCTCGCAGCCTTCGAGCCGCTTGGCGTCACGAAAGAACACATCGAGAAGCGCATCCAGTCGCGCATCGAAGCTATCCGCCCGGCCCAGGTCGTCCAGCTTAAGAAGGTCTACGCGAGCTTGCGCGATGGCATGTCTTCGGCTGCGGACTGGTTCGACATGGACGCTGCGAATCAAACACTGACCGACAAGATCGTTGGCAAGACGGAGAGCGCATAAATGGCACGCGGCATCAACAAAGTCATTCTGGTCGGCAATCTCGGCGCCGACCCCGAAACGCGCTACACCGCGAACGGCGGCGCCATCACGAACATCCGTCTGGCGACCTCCGAAGCCTGGAAGGACAAGCAGACCGGCGAAAACCAGGAACGCACCGAATGGCACCGCGTCGTGCTGTTCGGAAAGCTCGGCGCAATCGCCGGCGAGTACCTGAAGAAAGGCCGCCAGGTCTATATCGAAGGCTCGCTGCGCACGAACAAGTACACCGACAAGGAAGGCGTCGAGCGCTACGCGACCGACATCGTCGCCAACGAGATGCAGATGCTCGGCGGCAACTCTGCGGACAGCGGCGATCGTCCATCACGTCAGTCACGACCACAGAGCGGCTCGCCCCCACGCGGCGAGACCCCGACGAGCCCGCAGTCATCGTCCTTCGAGGACGACCCGGACGACGTGCCATTTTGACACCCGCAGCCGCGCGGCTCGCGGCACACATTGGAGATAGCAATGACCATCAGCAAGACGTACGGCAACAAGCTGGACAAGGTTCCGAACGGAGGCGTGGGCGCGAAGATGAATAGCGGCGCAGTGGGCGCATCGGATTTCTCGCCAGGCGCCAAGGGAATCGGCTCACTCTACGTCAGCGAGAGCGGCGGCGGCGGTCCGTTCCATCTGGTCGTGAAGCAGGGCAGCAAGACCATCACGGACAACCCGCGATTCATCGGCGGGAACATCCTCTCCTACGCGATCGGCGAAAAGGTCGGCGCGCGCCTTCGTCCGGAAGACGGCGATATCACCTTTACCTGCGCTGGCGCCAAGCACGATCCCGTGATCGTTCCGAACTACGACGCAGGCTGACGTTCGACGCGGCGAAGTAGGCGTTTTACGGGGCTGGCTACGTACAGCGCGAGTCACCAACGCGGGACACGCAACGAGAGAACGTAGTCAGCCCCTCCACCACCCAGGAGCACGGACGCTCCCACTTTGGGAAGAATTGCAGTGAATATTCCGTTCGGTACATGCGGCAAGTGCGGTGGACGCGTCTCTATCCCTAACCCGTGGTTTGCGACAACGCCGGCAACCCCAACTTGCGAGTCGTGCGGGGCGCATCCGAGGCAGAAGTTCGGACCAGTGGTTGAGATGGAAGACTCTTCCAAAAAGGGTGACCGCCAGTTCTTTCGCTCTCCACGCTAACCACCCCACCAGCGCGCAGTGAACACGACAGACAGAGGACAGTGAGCATGGAATGGTTGCCGATTGAGACAGCGCCGAAGGATGGAAGTCTGTTGATCCTTGGTGCGCCTGATCACGTTCGCACTGGCTACTGGGCTATCACTGGATGCTGGCACGACCACGCTTATAGCTATCGAAACATCGAGTGGTGTGACCTGTCGTTCAAGCCAACGCATTGGATGCCACTCCCGCCAGCGCCCGCAGCAACGCGCCCCCAGTAAGGAATCGCCATGAGTGAGGAGTGGAAGGTCAAGAAGTGCAGCGTGCTAGACGGCGATCACGTTGTCCCGTGCTCGATGCTGGAGAACGCCACGGAGTACGGCAATCCTCACGGGAAGCAAAGGGGCATTTGGGCTTGGCGTCTCTACAGCACGAAGTCACACAAACCGACGCGAACCTTCTGGGGCGCGAAGTCCGGTGAGCACGTTGCCAAAGGCGTGATCTTCCACTTCTGTCCGTTCTGTGGCGAACCGATTGATGCACCAGTGCTGGAGCCGAAGCCATGACCACCGTCGACCGCCGGGCCGTGCAGGAGTTGTTTGAGCGTGTCTGCGAAATGGACGCAATCCCGCATTCGAGCGGCAGGGACGAACGCAGGTATCTGCATGACCAATTCCTAGCACGTCTCGCAGAACTCCCCTCCACCAACGCGCAGGCCGTGGCTTGGCAGTGGCGAGCCATTGGAAGCGATGGGAGATGGTTTGAGGGCACGAAAGAGGAGTTCGACCGCGGCGTTGCAGGTTACGAATACCGCGCCCTCTGCGTCTGCTCTGGCGATGCGCGGCCCGTAGCCGTACTAAGGGTTCGCACTGGGCGGGGCGCAGCTTCTGGCTTGAAGCAATGGGATTGCCAGCACCTGTTGACCACGTACGTGGCTGAATTGCCGGACGGCGAATACAGCTTGGGGATTATCCCGACTGGCGATGCGAAGGAGGCGTAGGTGAGCGTCCCCTGGAATCAGAGATGTAAGCACGTCTCTTTTGTCTATCCGAAATGCCGCTGCAGCAGGCGCGCGGTTAAGGATGGCCGATGCGCGAAGCACGCGGAGCCAATGCACCAGAACAAACCGCTTTGGCAGGAACGGTCTACAGCCTTAGAGACAGGAAATAGAACCCATGACCCCTGACTACGCCTCCCTAGATGCCGCCATCGTTAAGGCGATTCGGGCCGGTGTTCGCACGCATGCCTCGATCACGATGTGGATTCGCGCTTATGACATATGGGGAGCGCGGGATGTACATCGACGTCTCCCGTCCCTCCGCAAGCGCGGACTCATCGTCTACAACAACGGCCGATGGTCGGCTGTGGAGAAAGTGTGATGACGCAAGCCGAATTACTGGCTCGCTACGAGACGGTCTGGAAAGAATATCGGAAGGACCATACGACCGAGCGCGAAGACGAGCTACTCGGCGAGTTGGACGATCTTTGGTACGAGATGGACGCCGAGACGCAGCTCAAAGCGCGTTACGTGGTCCGTCCCGATGTCAACCACCACAAACCCAAGGCCCCCGACCATGAGCACTGAACGCCAAGCGTCGAATCTATGTTCGTTTCATCAGACTCCTGACAAAGATTGCTCCATTTGCTATCCGCACACCACTCCCCCACCGCTTGCCGGCGAGGGCGGAGACATTCGCGCACCTGAGCATACATGCATGGGAGGTAGCGAGCCTCTGCGCTGCGCGGTATGCAGCAATCCTGATGAGCCTGACGTGTCCACCGTCGCCTCCTCGCAGGGGACGGTGGTCACGGCTGAGATGGTCCAGACGCTGTGCGATGCGATCGACAACGACTGCGAGATGATCGCAAGCTCGTCGCCCATTTGGGATGCGAAAGAGCGCATGCAGCAGGCTCTATGGGACAGCCAGAAAGCCGCCCTTGCCTCCCCCGCCGTGCGGGATGAGAGGGTGGAGGAACGCCTGAATCTCGCTTGGGAATGCCTTGGAGAAATCTACGAGGCTGACTGGCCGGACTCCGAGCTTACGGGACTGCAGCGCGTGCAGAACTACGCCAAGTCAACGCTGGACAAGATGGAAGCCCTCCGAACCGACAAGAAGGTCGCCGCTGCGGGGGACGAATGCACGTGCTATGTGGAGACGACTTACGCCAACGGCATCGACGAGTCGCACCACGTCGAGTGTGAAAGCTGCCAGCGACGTCGTGCTACGCCAACCTTCTGTCCCGTCGCCACCCCAGCCTCCATCCTGGCGGCCGAGGACGGCGGGGGTGCGGGCGCGCCAATTGGCTACGTGAAGGTGGAGGACTTCATCGAGCAAGGTGACGAGTACGTCTCGATGCTCAACGACCTGTTCGCGCTGCTGCAGGATGTGAAGGCCGAACGCGACGCAGCCTTAGCAGCCCCTCCCTCGCAGGCAGGGGTGCGGGAGGTCAGTGAGGATGATCTTGCAGCCGTCAAAGAACTATCCCTGTCAAAAATTATCGACGCTTTAGTCGACCGCTTTCTAGCGTGGCCTCTGCCGGACTCTGTTATGCCCGATGGCGATATCGGCCATGGGCATCGTGCAGGAGATTGGCACAAGAAATGGGGCCGTCCACTCGTTGGTACGAATCTTCTGTCGGCAGATGAGGCGCGGCAGATGTTTGAGCACTGCCTCAGGGAGGAATGACTCCATGGATGACGCAATCATCGACCGCCTCGTGCTGGCCGCACATAACGTTCTTCGAAAGGACGGATGTCTACCAGAGCTTGAAAAGGCGCTCGCCGCTTACGACGCCCACCGGCAGAGGGCGGGGGAAGGTCCGATACTTGATGCTCCCGCTCGCGTAGGAAACACACGATTTGGAAAGGGTGTGAAATGGTCTACCGTGATCGGTTGCGCGCAACGCGCTGCAAAAACTACGCCCGCGAATCCTGAAGTTATCGCCGCCGTGCTGGAAGCATGCCGCCACGGAATCAGTGACCCGCAATGTCCATTCTGCGATTCGGCAAGGCATGCCGAAGACCCCGCCACCGTCCGCGTGCCTCGCGAGCCAACGGAGGCGATGATCGGGGAAGGCGCGCGGTCCATCCGTTGCGATATCGAACTTGGCCGCAAGCCACAGCCAAGGACGCTACAGCGTGCTGCGAGGAACGCCTATGTAACCATGCTCTCAGCCGCCAAGGCCTCGGAATGAGCGACGAACGACAAATTGAAGTTGTCGCACGGGCAATCTGCGGTATTGCTTGCGGCAGTGAAGGTAGATGGCAAGAATATTGGGAAGTAGCGCAGGCTGCTATTGATGCCATCGCCGCCTGGAACCGCAGGAGCACTCCCGGTCCTATAGATTCTTCATCCGCCTATAGCAGTCCTATAGGAGCCGATCCCGCTATCGAGGTAGGTGCGGCGTTCAACCGACGTCTGGATGCGGTGCGGGTGGAGGATTACGAGAGGGCGATTCGCGAGTTCGCCAACGACGAGACGCCAGATGCCCTATGGTGCATAGAGCGCGCCAAGGCCATCGCCCGGCAGCGCGGGGAGGGGGCGTCTCGTGGATGATGTGGTCGAACGTGCGAAGGCGTTAGCGCATCGTGCGCATGCGGGTCAGGTCGACAAGGCTGGCCGACCCTATATCGAGCACGTAGCGCGCGTCGCGGCAGCGGTTAGCGACGACGCGCAATGCGAGGCAGTCGCCTGGGCTCACGATATTCTAGAAGACTGCAAGCACGCCGAAGAAGAGTTCTGGTGCAATCTTCCAGGGATCGTTACGAGAAATGTCCACTACCTCACGCGATACTCGTGGCAGCGTGCTGACCAGTACTACGACCGGATCCGAAAGAACCCTATCGCCCTGCGCGTGAAGCTGGCTGACATTGCGGACAACAGCAATGAGGAACGCCTTGCGCTGCTGGATGCCGCAACGGCCACGCGCCTTCGGACGAAATATGCAAAGGCGCTCAGAGCGCTAGGAGCAACGTCATGACCGACCTATACCGCCTTGAAGAGTTGGCGAAGAATGCGGCGCCAGGAGCAACGTGGAATACGTTCATCGCAGCCTGCGACCCGCAAACCATCCTCTCCCTCATCGAACGCCTGCGGGCTGCTGAGCAGCGCTTGCTGGACTTCGACGAGGCTGCCGAACTGGATACAGGAGCGAGATGATGGGCGCCGCTGAAGCAATCCCGTTTGAGATGCGCGCGATTGGCGCTGAAGAGCTGGGCGCCCTGTTCGGCGTCGCCGCACGTACAGCTTTGGAAACGATCGCCTGCAAGCCGACGTTCCCGAAGCGCATCAGCAACAAGCCGGCGACATGGATCGCTGGCGAGGTCATCGCCTGGCGTGACGCTAACCGTGTAACTCCAAAGCCGAGACGGCGTAGGATACGGCAATGAAACATATACCAGAAAGGGTTGTAGCCGCAGTCCGAAATGTCATGGCGTCTTTCTCTGAACCCGACTCTTGTTGGAACTGGCCTCGGTCATGCACATCTCATGGATACGGCCAAATTGGCGGGCAAGAGGACGGGGTGCGATTTGCTGCGAAGGCGCACCGCGTAGCCTTTATAGCTGCGAATGGAGCCATTGCTGAGGGGGCTGAAATTATGCATGGCTGCGACAACAGGCGATGCATAAATCCACGCCACTTAGCAGAAGGGTCGCACCTTGAAAATATGCGAGACATGGCTTCCAAAGGCAGAAGTCCACGTAGCGTGAACCCAGGATCCTATCCTAGCGGAGACCAGCATTACATGCGCCGCAGCCCTAAACTGCGCAAGTACGGCGCGGCAAACGGCATGAACACGATGCCCCATAAGAGGCCCCGAGGCGAATCGCATGGCCAATCTCGCCTGACCCAAGAACAGGTCATCGAGATTCTGAGTAGCCCCGTTTCGTCTCGCAAGATCGCACCAAAGTATGGCGTTCACCCAACGCTTATAACGATGATTCGACGACGCGAGATTTGGCAGGACTTACCCAAGCTTAGCTGCTAGCTCATCCGCGCTAGTTGTGTAATAAATTAAAAGTGATTTCAGGTCGCGATGCCCGATCACGCGCGCGAGCTCCAGCACATCGAGCTTCTTCGAGAGCCGCCAGATAGCCTCGGCACGGGAGTCGTGAAAGTGTAGGTTCCCAATCTTGGCGCGCTCCCTCGCCTTCCGGAACAGCGCATCGCGCGTGCCGTGCTCAAGGTCGAATACCGTCTCGCCATGTGGAGGCAGTAGCGCGAGGATCTCCCGCGCTCTGGCCGACAATGGAACCCTGCGCTCGTCGCCGTTCTTGGTGTCCGGCAGACGAACTGAGAACTCGCCGACGTCGCACCAGCGAAGGCCAAGGATCTCGCCAGAACGCATCGCAGTTTCTAGGGCGAACTGGAACGACAATGCGATGCGGTCCGATATCGTCTTCGGTTCCCCGCCGTCATACCCGAGCGCAGTCGTCAATCGGTCGATTTCATCCTGGCTGATGCGCCGCTTTCGACTTGGCGGCTGCTTGGGTTTGTCCACGTCCGCGAGCGCGTCAATGACAATCCAGCCCCACTCCTTCCGCGCATGTCGGAGCACCGACTGAATCAGGTTCATCTCGCGCCGAACAGAGGCGCCGGAGACCACACGTAGACGCCGCGCCTTCCAGTCGGCGATGTGAGATGCCCTCAAGGATGGAAGACGCACAGAAGCCAGCGCATCGCGCGCCAATAGTTTCAGGCGCACGACCTCCCATCGCTCACCCTTGTGGCGAGGTGCAACCTGCTCCGCGTATCGGTCGAAAGCTTCCTTTACCGTATGCTCGGGGAGCTTGGCGCCGATGAGTTCCGCTTCGCGCTGTTGGGCCCAGGCGACCGCCTGCGCTTTGACGGGGAACGTGGCGGATTCGCGCACGCCGTCCTTGTAGAGTTCAGCGCGCCAACTTGCGCCCCTGCGGCGTATCGATGCCATGAGCCATGATGGCGTAGCGCATGGCGTAATTGAATAGGTAGAACACGCTTCAAGCCGGTGATTGAAGCAGACCGCGGCCATCTCAACATCAAGAAATTACTGCGTTTGACGCAATGAGGACTCAAACCGAGGAATCACGGGGGACCACAAACGTCCCACCTTCGGCACCAGAAATGGCTTCTTACCTATCTCTCTAGCTGCCTTGGCGTAATCGAGGCGGGAAGTGGCGCGTTCAGCCGCCGAGAGGTAGGCTCTCTGCATGGCCACCCACAACCCCGCCACAATCGCAGCGCTTGACGCCCTCGAAGCGAAGCTCCCGCAGATGTCCGAGCAGTACCCCGATGACGGTGACTTGCTGGAGGCGTTCGCCGGCGAGGCGGACTGCATCGAAAGCGCCGCGCCGGACGCCGACCACGACTACGTGCGCGGTCGGCTCGACTGCATGCTGCGGAATGCCGGTCTTATCCCGGGCGAAGAGGAAGGCAGTCCCTGTCAGTAAAGCTGCCGCTCCGATGATTCTGCGAGTTTCTCGATGATGTGGTCCGCGAACGATGAGCGAACCGTGTCGATCGGGCCAGCGAAGAAAGCGTAGACTTGCTCGTTCGTTTCCAGTTCGGCTTCGGTCGTGGGCGGTTCCGCCATGGCGAATGGCCCGCGAGTCGCTGCGATGTCGGCCGCTCGCTCCGGCGTGAGTTCCCAAATGCGGCAAAGGAAGCGTCCGCCCGCTTCCTGCAGGCTCCACAGATGCGGGTTCTCGCCTTCGTCGTAGGCGATTACGATGACATGCTTCGGCATTCAGATCTCAATGGGCTCGACGAGGTCGGGCCGGTCGTTCTTCGGCGCGCCGACATCCCGCGAGACGGGATAGTAGGTCAATGGCGGCTCGGCGACATCGTTCAAGATGCCCTTGGCGTCATCTGGCGTACCAGTGAGCCAGGTCGACCACAGGGATTGCGGAAGGATGACGGGCGAGCGGTCGTGGACGTCCTGCGAAACGATGCCAGGTGGCCCGGTAACGATCGTGTAGGTGTAGACCGGCTCCGCGTCTTTCTCCGGTCGCCACGTCTCCCACAAACCAGCGAACAGCATCAGCTCCCCAGCGGGGTCGTGAATGAAATACGGCTGCTTGTTCGGACGCTCGCCCTTCCATTCGAAGTATCCATTGGCTGGAACGAGGCAGCGGCGCTCTTTGAAGGCGGCGCGGAACATCGGTTTCTCGGCCACGGTCTCGGCGCGCGCGTTGATAGCCTTGTAGCCTATCTTGACGTCCTTCGCCCAGAACGGCACGAGACCCCAGCGCAGCTCGTGAACGCCGATGCCACCTTCCTTGTTGACGCCGACGAGTGGGGAGATCTGTGTCGGGGCGAAGTTGTAGCGCGGCTTGCGGAGTTCGATCGCTTCGGCAAGCTCGCCAAACCACGGCTCGGCTTCCGCCGGCACGGGTCGCTTGCGCGAGATCGGTCCGTAAAGGGCATAGCGGCCACACATGACGATATTGTGCCCCTACCACTCCCGTCTCGGGAAGGCATCCAGTTCGCGCAGAACCGCGGCGAGACCCTCGTCCGAGTCCATAGCCAGCCCGAGGCGGAACGGTGACTCGCGGTCGCCTACCGTGCTCGGCCGCAGCCACGCATCCGCCTTGTCCCGCAGAACCCAGTTCGCGGCGCGCAGAACGACACGCTGACGCTCGCTGCGCTTGATGCCCTCATACCAGTCGCCGTAGGCTTGGGAAACGGATTCGGAGCGCGCTGCCGGCATCTCTGGCGTTCCAGGGACGGTCGCCCCGCCGTTGAGCCGACGGCCGACCTCAATCAGCGCATCCGCTGCCGCCTCGGCCAGCTCGACCCGATCGCGATAGGAGCGCGGCTTGATGGTAGCTACCTCCAGCCCCAAACGCGCGCACTCCGCAGCAAATTCCCAGAGCGGTGTCCGATAGTAACGTCTCTTGAGCTCGCGGTATTTGTGCTCGGCCATCCGGGGAGGATAGCGCGGGGAGTCTCAGCGTTTCGGATTCGGCCTCATAACGCGCGCGATGGCGCCACGGATCTTCGAGCAGGTCTTACAGGGGGAAGGCTTCGCCAAGAACTGGCGGCCTGGCTTCACGGGAACCGGAAGGCGGATGATCATGTCGTCGAGATGAACTCGATACGGAAGGTGGTCGTCTCGTAGTCGCCATCGGTAAGCATGGCGTACGTGAGGATGATCGGCTGTCCGGGGAAGATCGAGAAGTTGACGTTGATCGTCACGCCGCCGATGTTGAACTTGAGGTAGTAGCCGGTCGCGTTGTCCGCGGTGCCGGTGAACATCGTTGCGATATTGCTGTTTTCGAAGCTGCCAGTGATCAGAACGAGCCGGCAGACGACGGGCAGATTCGAGTCGTCGACCGAGATGTTCCACTGGCCAGCATCCTGGAACTCGCCCGTCCCGTGCGCGATGGTGTAGACGCCGTCGGCGTACGCTGCGGCGGATCCGGCCTTCGGCTCGACAGTAACCGCGGCGATCTCTTTCAGGTCTTTCCACTCGGCGACCGTCCCGCATGGCGGGCATTCGACGGGCGCGACTGCAGGCGGCATGACGATCGTCTGCGCGAAGCTGCCGCCCTGCTGGCCTGGGACGATCGGGAAGCGCCTCACTGGACGATCACCGTCGTCTGCAGCGCTCGGCCATCCGACGTCAGGATGGCGAGCTGGTGCGTACCGACCGGCATCTGAGAGATCGGGAAAGAGACCTTGCCGGCGCCGTCGGTGTAGCGCGCAGGAGCGCCGTCGACCGACACGGCCGCATTGGCGATCGGGCTGCCATCAGTTTCGAGCAGCGTCAGGATTCGCTGATCGCCAACCGTCACCACGGCAACCGACGAGTACTCACGCGGATCAAAAGTCGCCGACTGACGCACCAGCCGCACGGTCGGCACCGGCCCGGAGAATGCTGTCGCAACGGCTGACCCCGTCCCTTCAGCCAGATCTATAGAGCGCGATGTCACCATGCAGCGGCCGGATACCGGGGACAGCCTGTGGTCAATGTTAACGAAATCGCCGAGGTCCAGCGCCTTCAAGAGCCCATTGATCGTGATCGCCCACTGCGGCCGCGCAGAGACAGCTAGTTTCCGTGTGGCGACATCGAATGCGACGCGTGCATCGACGATCCACTTCGCGTCGAACGAGCCCGCCAGCGTACCGGCGCGGCGGACCGACTCCGTGGCGACGAGCTCCATCGACTGCCGCGCATCGCCGTCGGCGAAGTCGTAGTTGAGCGTGAGGTCATTGACGAGGTTGCCGCGATCGTAGGCGGATGAGATCGCGAAGCGGTCATCGACCTTCAGGCGCGCATACGCTCCAGCGGCTGGCCAGAGCCGTCCGTAACCCAGCATGTCAGACCCGAAAAGCCCACCGAAGCTCTCGACGATCTCGCGGCAGACCGAACCGACCTTGTCGGCCGTCGTGATGCTCCCGCCGGCGATCAGGTTCAGCGCCGCGCATTCCTTCGCGAATGACGCAACCGAGCCTTCTGTGACTGGCCGACCGCAGATGTTGGCGAGCACGTCCCAAACGATCAGCGCTGGATTGTCGAGTCGTGTACCGGTGCGCGGGTGCAGCTTGCCGCGTCCCGTCGCCGAGAGAGTGGCGCCGGAGTCCTGCGGCTGGCCGAACTGCACGAAGCAGACCGCGTGACCGCTCGTATCGACACCGTTGGAGAACTGCCAGTCAGACGTCGAGATCCCGTCGATCGTGATCGCGTCGATCCCCTCGCACGCGTGGTCCGCCCACACGAACAGCGTACGGTTCTGGTCGTACTGGATCAGCGATCCGGTCGTGACGCCGTACCGGTGCGGGATGATCTGCGGATTGGCGAACGATCCCCAGGCCGCGTTCGTACGCAGCGGGATCGGAGAATTCATGGGGGTCATGCTTGGATATCGACCTTGCACGTCATGTCGAGCGTGATGCCTTGGACCACTCCGCCGAGAAGCGGCCCGGTCTCATCCATCAGAACGGCATCCGGCGCGAGTGGCAGGGCGCGTAGCAGCGCGGTCATCTGCCCATTGCTGTTGTCCAGCACGACGGAGGCGTTCGCGTTGTCGCCCGACGTGTCCGACCTGATGGTCCCGGGGTCGAGCAGCAGCCCGTGCTTCGCCGCCTTCGGGTCGAGCAGCGCCGTGTCCATCCCCTGCATATAGAACTGCCGGCCGCCCATCACGAGCCAGACGCTCATGCGATCGGGTCCAGCGTCATCTTCATGGAGATCAGCATCTTCGCCGGGTCGGCCGCCTGAAGGCCTGCGGATGCTGTGTCGTCGCGCTCGATGGTGTCGCCGTTGGTCGTGACGATCGCCGAGTCCGGCAGGCTGTCGTGGAGCGCGATTCCGTAGCGGCCGCCCTCCTCGTCGCAGGCCTGGAGCACGAGGTCGTTGAACTCCGCAGCCGATGCCCAGCTTAGCGCAGTGTGCTCGACATCGACGCCGATGCCACGCCGGCGCGAAGGGTTCGGCATCCGCGAGCGCGCCGTCAGCTTGCCCAGCTCGGCCAGGTTCGTCGGAAGTGTCGGCTGAAACGTCTGCCCGAGGAACAGCCACTGAATGCTGCCGCCCTTGTCGATCAGCAGGCGGTACTTGGCGAAGTCCATATCGAGCTTCGCCCAGATGTGCCCCGCGTACCACGGCAGGACGACATCAGTGTGAGTGGAAAAATTGTCGTTGCTACCCTGCAGTGTAATCGTGGCGCCGGCCGGGATCGTGTGGTCGCCGATCTGAATGCCGTCGACCGCGCCATCGGCCGGCGTGATCGCGATCGCTGTGCTGCCAGTCCAGAGCATGCGCGCATCATCGGGGCTGCGGATGCCGCCAACGCCGTTCGTCGCCTCGGCCGCGAACGACCAGAGATCGCCCGCGACCCAGCTCGGCGCGCTGCCTCCAGCGAAGTTCGCCATAAGGCCTGACGCCAGCGACACGGTCGAGTCGATGTCGGTGTCAGCCGACCACGCCCCGCCGTTCTGCCGCCAATGGAACTTGCCGCCTTCGACGCTGAAGCGAAAGACGTCGCCCAGCGTGAAGTCGATCTGCCCAGGCGTGATCAGAAACGACAGGCCGCCATCGTCATAGCCGATAGGAGCCGTGGTCAGCAGTGAATAATTCGAGAGAGCATTGGTTGAGCCATCCGGAAGAGTTCCGATGACAGACCATGTTTGAGTGTCATCGCCAGTCTGTCCGCCGCCAAACTGCAGAGGAGTGGCATGGATCACCGCGATGCCGAACTGATCGCCGTTCTGGTAGCCGCCGCCGCCGGAGTTCGCGGATCCGCCTTCGACCACGACCGTGATGCGGTCGCCCTCGACCAGTTTTTCGGGGCACGCGACCTGGATGCCAAAGCCCCATTCGTGCGTCGAGTTGATGACCGGATTTCCATCGCTGTCCAGCGACGACTTGCAGCTGTAGTTGTAGACGCCGTTTTGCAACGGCAGGTAGGGGATGCCCGTTCCATCGTTCACCCACCAGTGGTCAGCACCGTAGTCATGCCAGCAGCCATCTCCATTGGCGCTGGCTACATCAAAATTTCCGCTATCTACCCCCGCTGCGGCGAGCACATCGGTGACGATCGTGTTCCACCGGTCGTAATACTCCGGCTTCGGCACGGCGCCGCCCGAGGACGGGACAGAACCGACGAGCGTGCTGTGCCAGGTCACCGATCCATCGGAGATCGTGATGCCGGCGATCGATGGCCAGGTCGGCTCCGTCGATCCGCTCGTGCCGCCTGCGCCCGTGCATAGCATGACGATGCCGGTGCCCGGGATGACCAGAGCGCCGGCGGCATAGGCCGTGCTGGCCGTCCAGTACGCGCCGGTATCCTGCCACGTGAGATCGCCGTCGGCCGTGGTTCCACCCGAGGTGTTCCACGTCGGCTCAGTCGAGCCAGAGTTGCCGGCGCCGGACGAATCCGACACGACGAACAGGTGGCCGTTCTTTGCCGTCGGCCGCACGCCATCGTTCAAGGCGTATGGCGTGCTCGCCTCCCACTTCGGGTAGTTCGGCGCTGACGCACTGCCCACCCCGGCAAGAAGGCTCATCTCGGCCGACCACTGCGTGAAGGCGTCATCGAACATCCCGAGTGGCAGTTTTCCGAGACACGTCCACGTGATCGAGCCATCCGCGAAGGTGGCGCCGATGGTCGTCGTCCATGTCGGCTCCGTGCCGCCGCTTGTCGCCTTCTGGTTGAGCGTCTCGATCGTCGCCCCGTAGCGATAACCGTTCGGCGTGGAGGGCTGAATCGTCGCCCCGTCCGCATACTCGGTGGCGGTCACCCATGCGGGGAAATTCAGGGTGCCTCCCGCGAGCTTATCCAGCGCCCTCTTCAATATCCCGGCCGTCGTCTTGACCATGTTGACATCGCCCGAGTCCGTCAAGAATCCCTGCGAAGGGATCGCTGTCGTGTTCGAGCCAACAAGGTTTCGCTGGACGGTCGAGATCTCTTGCAGACGGCGAACAATCTGCTGTTGAGACACGACACCTCCTTCAGTATCCACCACACCCAAGCAATCGAAATTCGGAGCCCCGCTGTAGTCGCCATCGCGGCAATCGCAGTCCTCGGCCGGTCGGGCCGTCCAGACGAACGACCATGTGCCGGGCTTTGCCGCCGAGCCGATGCGCGGATCGCGGAAGCAGACGGCGGGCAAATCGATATGGCCATTCGCCGGCGCATAGTCGACGCTGATCAGCGCGCTATTCGAAGGAGCGCCCGCGCTCGACGGTGGCGGGATCGTGAAGTCGTAGCCGCCGACGTTGTAAGCAACACCCGTCTGCGCATCATCGAGACGGCCGGACACGTTGCCCATCACCTTCCAAGTTTCGCTGCCGAATAGCGCGGAGTTGATGCAGGTCACGAGCAACAGCTCGGTCGGCGCGTCCGTTGATACTGCTATATCGAGAACAGCATCCTTGATGACATCGCCGCCGTCATAGGTGATCTCGGTGATGTACGATTGCGTCCATACCGATAGATCGACAGCCGCCTGACCACCAGGCACATAGTCCACGGTGATCGGCCCATCGACGACGAGCAATTCCGACGTCGCGCGAATCGCGTTCAGCGCGTCGTACAGCGTGACGATCGACTCGAAGTCCTCGGTGTCCGTTCCGTCCGTGACTTCGACTTTGTAGCTGCCGGTGACGAGGTACACGGCAGCGCCAGCGGCAACATCGCGCACTGGCGAAGGGCTGAAGCCGTAGACGTACGCCCCATCGCGGAAGAACTTGTACGGGATGTAGACCTGCGGATCGTCGCCGAACGAGATGCGCGGCGGCGGGTTGATGTGCGGAATCTTGCCGTCCGCAGTCAACAGCACCGCGCCGAAGTTCCAGAAATCCCCGTCGTACTCGTTGGTTCCCTGCCGCAGATCATTGCGCAGCGAATAGTTCGTCGAGGCCTTCGAGAGGCCAGAGCGGTCGACGGTAATGATGATCGCATTGCCCGGATCGCCGGCGTTCTTCGCCTTCAACGTCACGCCCTGGAAAGGCGCATACGCAGTCCTCGTCTCCGTGCCGAGATTCTCCAGAGTGACCACGAACTCCTGCGCATCGACGGTGTTGTCCGCAGCGACATCCGACATCGTGCCGTTGCCAACGCCGACGAAGATCGGCTGACTGATGCGCGGCGACCCGTCGATCGTGTCGCTCACGATCTCGATATCGATCGTCGTGTCCGCAGCGCCCGTGTAGTCGCCAGTCACTGACACATCGCCACCGCCCGCCTTCGTCTCTTCGTCCGTGCGATAGATGACGTTCGATGGCACGACATTCGTCGCCGACAGGTCGGCATCGCGAACAGCGTTGCGGGAGTTGAATAGGTAGCGCATCAGAACTTGTTCCCGAGGAGTTTCTGGATCGCGGGGAGGAGCGCGCGCGCGAGGCCGTCTACCGACTTGGCGTCGCCGGTGAGAAGGACGACATTCGGCCGCACGGTCAGATTGTTGTTCGTGTTCTGCTGGACATTGTCGCCGTTCTGGGGGCCGCGAGGCTGCGCGTTATCACCATTAGTGGGCCCTCGCGATGGCGCGTTGTCGCCGTTCTGTGGCGTTCTTCCACTGCTGCCTGCAGGCCCATTGAATGCGTCGGAATTCTGCGGACTGTTCGGATTTGAATTTGCGACATCGTTGTTCGCGTTTTTCTGCGCCTGCGCCTCGTCCGCGATCTGTTTCAGCTTCAACTGGTGCAGCGTGTTCGCCTTGTTGACTGCGTCCTGATACTCCGCGCTGTTCAGAAGATCACTCGCCTCGGCCTCGTCGTGCAACTGCTTCAGCTGGTTCTGGAACCTGCGCTCTTCGATATCGTCCTGGTTGCCGTTGATCTGATCGATCTCGTCCTGCAGCGAGTCACCGATGCTCTGGAGATCTGCGCGCGCCTGCTTGGCTGCATCGGATATTTCCTGCACGCGTTGGGCGGCGGCTTCGGCGGCCTGCTGCACGCGAGATAGGTCTGCGTCGTTCAGCAGATCGAATTGCCCTGCGCCGGCCTTTGCATTGGCTGCAACGCTTTGGAGTTCGGCGCTAAGCTGATCGAGGCCTCCACCCGCAGCGGCCGCGCTCTTCAGGCTCGAATCCGTCATCGCTTCAAATGACGCGATCAGCGCATCGGCGCTCGCCTTCTGGGCATTAATGTTCGAATTGATCTTTGCATTGGCTGCATCGATGGCGCGGACGTATTGCTGAAGATCGGCCTCGCTGTGAATGCCGAACTGAAGCGCCGCATCCTGTGCCTCGGCGAACGCGCGTATTGCGTTCTGGCTGAAGTTGCTAAGGTCGGCCGTAACGCCGTTCAGCGCATCGCCGGTCTCCTCGCCCATCTGCTTGATAGCGCGCGAGGCCGTGTCGCTGAACTGCCCAACGTGGTCGACCGCATCTGAGGCCGCTTGGATATCGGATGGGACCGAACGAAACGCTTCTGACGTTTGCTTGCCGGCGTCAACGCCAGACTTCTTGACTTTGTCGAGGGCGTCCGACAGTCCGAGTGCAGACGCCTGCGAATCCAGCTCGATCTTCTTCGAGTCTAGATGCGCTTGATCGATGTTCGCGGCGGCATCAAGCGCGGCCTTCGCGTAGGCGATGAAGGCATTCTGGCGATCGGCTAGTCCCTGCGCAGTGTCAGCCGACCCTTTATCGATTGCATCGAATGCATTCTTGAATGCATCTGCTGTCGCATCGAGATTCTTTTGAGATTGGACTCCGAGTTTGGCGAACGAGGAATCTAATGCTCCGACCCCGCCACTCGCTTGCTGGGCCGCCGGACCAAGCGCCAGGAGGGCGCGTTGCGCATTGAAAGCCGCCAATTGAGCTTTATCTAGCTGGGCGGCTGTGGTTGTGGATGAGCCAGCCAGGTTAGCAAGATCCGAAGCAGCTTTCGCATAGGCATCAACAGCCGCCGCGCGGGCCGCGCTATTCGATGCATCGGCCAGCTTCAGAAGTGACGCTGACGCATTTTCTCCCGACTGTCCAACCCCATCGATATGGACTGATGCAACCTGCGCTGACGATCCAGCATTCTGCAACGCAGGGGCGGCCGTATTAGCGGATGAGGCGACCTTGCCAAGTGATGCGTCTGACTTGTCGAGCGCGCCTGCGATCGCGTTGAAATTGTCGACGGCAAGCTTCCCTGCGGCGGAAGCGCGGTTGAAATTCGTCTCAGCGCTCGCGCCGAATGCCTCCACCAGCTGGTTAAGCTGTGACGCAGGATCGGCTAGCGCAGCGAAATTGCCACTTAGAGCGGCCGTTCCCTGGATAGTGAGCTGAACCGCTTTAGCGACCGCTGCGGCCACTCCGAAGATCGCGGCTTCGACAGTATGGAATACCGCGCCAATCGAGTTTGCTACTGTCGCCGCGCCAGCGCCGAAGCTAGCGATCGAGCCGCCCAGATCCGAAAGTTTGGACTTTGCGCTATCGACGAAGTCAGCGACCGACTTGCCAACGGCATTGAAATCGATGGACTTGATAAGCTCCGTGAACGATGCGACGGCGGATGTCGCAAAATCCGTGATCGACTGCTTGATCGCCTGGAAGCCGGCGGACTCGGGGATGCCCTTGATCTGCTCGGTCAGAGACTGGACTGCGCCCTTGATCGGATCGAGCGCTCCTGACAATGCATTGCCAGCGAAATTCTTTAGGTTGTTTCCGAAGTCCTTAAAGGCATCGAGCAGATTGTCTTCGATGCGATCGCCCGCCGTCTTTGCGGCACCAGCGGTGTTGTCGAGGCTCTGCCGGAACGTATTGATGCCGGCGCCGCCATCCTGCACCAGCGCAAGGATCGCCGCCTTGCCTCGGGTGCCGAGCGAATCAAGCGCAGCTTCGGCCTTCGGCCCGGCTTGCGCGAGACCTGAGATGATTCCCGCGAATGAAGTAGTGCTTATCCCCAGCCCGGCAAGCTCCTGTCGAAGCGTGCTGGTCGGATCGCGCAGCCCTTCGAACAAGCCGCGAAGGCCACCAAGGGCTTGCTCGCTATCTATGCCCTTTTGGGAGAGCGTGCCGAGGATTGCGGCGGTGTCCTGAAATGACAGGCCGATGGCCTTAGCAAACGGAGCCAGCTGGGACATCGTGGCCGCCAGCGCGCCAAGGTCTGCGCCCGTCTTGACCGATACCGTCGCGAGATCGTCAGCGATCTTGCCGGCCTCAGCAGCCTCTAGCCCGAACCCCTTGACCGACTTCGCAACGATATCCGCCGCTTGCGCAACATCAATCTGCGCTGCTTTAGCCAGCTCCAGCGTCGCGGGCAACGCCTGAGCGGCCTTGTTCGCGTCGCCGAACGCCTGAGCGAGCTTGCTTGCTCCTATGGCCCCCTCTGTAGCCGTCTCGTCAAGGCTCGTCGAAACATCCTCAATCGTCTTCTTCAGCGCCTCCATCTGCTCGCTGGTAAGCGCCGAGGTGGAACGCAACTTTCCAAGCGCCTGATCGAAGCTCGTCGCTTCCTCGGCACCCGCCTCGAAGAACTTGAAGCCGGATACGGCAGCGATTACGCCAGCAATGATTCCGGTGATGCCGGTGATCTCTCCGGCCTTCTTGATGAATTCGCCAACGCCTTCTGTGACGTGGACGAACGACTCCTTGACAGTCTCAGCTGCGCCGGCAATCTTGCTCGTGCTGGCCGATGCGGTGATGGCTGCGGTGCCGACCTTGGCGAGGCTCGTCGCCACAGTTGCCGCTTGTGTTCCAAGGGAAGCGCTAGCCGCCGCAAGATTCGTCGTATCGACGCCCGCCTTCTCCAATCCGCCGAGCGTCTTGCTCAATGCGACTTGCTGAAGGTTCTGCTTCGATGTGAGGTCCGTAACCGATTTCTCGGCAGCGGCAAGCGCCGTTTGGTACTTCTTACTAGACGTTACAGTCGTGTCGGTCTCGGAACGGTACTTCGCCAGCGCGGCCTGAGCATCCTTGAGTTGCGTTGCTGTCTCGGCAAGCCCTGCTTTCTGACTCAGCGCGTCATTGACGGCCTTCGATTGTGTCGAAAGCGTTTTGAGTGAGTTAGCAAGGGCGACAGCTTCTGTGTCGGCCAACTTGCTGCTGTCGGCCATCTTGACCAAGAGCCCTGCTGTGTTAGCAAGGTCCTGATCTCCCGTGACGTTGTATACGTACGAGATGATGGTGTCGCGTGAGTTTGCCATCAGAGGAGTCGATTGATCTCAGAGGCCAGCTTGTCCACGGCGAAATCGTCGAGACGTTGCTGGCGGTCGGGCTTGCGGAGCATCGAAGCGATGCTGGGTCCGTAGAGCGTGTGTAGCGGCAGACGCGGCGCGCGCTTCCCGCCAACGATCGAGCGGGACACAATTTGCTTATTGCCGCTCTTGAGGCGCGCGATGAAGGTGCCGCCGTAGTTGTGCGAGCCTTCGGCGTTGAACACCTTGGCAGTGGCGCCCTGCGATTTGCGGCCACCCCACCGGCCAGCGAACTCGATCAGGCCGATAGGGCGCGCATATCCGGTCAGGACAACGGCATTTCCTGTGTTCGCGACCGAGATGTTTCCGTTGATGCGCGATGCTTGAAGGTTGTATTCGGTCTGGATGTCGCGGCGCGCCTCTACTGGAAGCGCGCGCGCAAGAGTCGAAGCGGCGCGTTTCGGCGCCGACTTCGAACCCGTAGCAACCCCGCGAAGGCGTTGCGCCTCCGCCAGGATTGCCGAGACATCTACTGCAGGCATCAGGTGGCCGGTCGGCCGTCGATGATGACCTGCGGGGTCGACGAGTCTTTCTCGTTCACACCGAGATCGAACGATGCCTTCGCGACCGCGTTGTCGCTGATGAACGGCAGATCGCCGGAGGCCGACAACGTGCAGGACGGGATGAAGAAGTCCTGGTTGTTGCCGGTGGCGTTGTCGCTAATGAAGCGGAACTGGCCGGAGACCGATCCCGAGCCGGACGACTTGATCTGCTGGCGCGTGTTCGCGGTCGGCGTGTACGCGGCAGACAGGTCGAAGCCGAAGCCGGCGGGCATGACCGCCGCGGCCTTGGCGATCGCGCCGCCGGGGACGATGGCGATGCGGCCGGCGAGCGCGCTGACCGTGTAGTCCGTCGTGACGGTGTAGGCCGTGGTCGTGCCGATGTACGTTAGCGTTGCCGTGCCATCCGAGGTCGTATCGCCGATGTTCGTCGTGACGAAGCTCGGCGCGCTCGATGCGCTGGTGCCTGCGACGGTGACCACGAACAGGTTGGTCGAACTCTTCAGCAAGGCGCCGACCGCATAGGCCGTAGAATTCGCGCGCGTGGCCGCAGTGGTCGTCGCCGCGCTATTGATCGCAACCGAGCTAACGCCGCGGACACCACTGGGGTTGTTCGGCGTAGCGCCGAGCTGATACTCGCGTCCGGACTGGCCGTTCGGGATGATTTCCCCGGTCACTGGCGTGGACGACTGCGTGACAACGCCGCTCTGTCCGGCGATGAACAGCGCAAGGTTCTCGGCGCTGAAGTCTTCGAAGTCAAGCTTCGCAGAGAACTCGACGGACAGCGTCACCGAAAGATCGGTCTTCGCAAGACCGGTACGCGAGGACGTGTGCTTGTAGTCGGTCGACGTGACAGTCAGCGTGACGCCCGGCAAGTTGCCGAGATCGCGCTCGCCCATCGGATCGCCGTTGTCATCAAATTCTGCGAAGTAGCCAACGCCGCGGCCGAAGATGTAGTTCTCGGTCTTGGGCAAGGGGGTGTTGAACGTGGTTGCCATTGCGGGTCTCCAGAAATGAAAAACCCGCCGAGCGGCGGGCGAAAAAAAACCCGCCACAAGGGCGGGTTCGATTTGGTCGGCCTGTTACCGGCGGCCGGAGACCGGACTACAACTGGCGGTACGGATCTCCGTACCCTTCCTTGAAGTATGCGGTGAAAGTGAAGAGGACGGACTCGCTGATGTCACCATCTTGGCGCGAAGTAGAGCGGGCGCTGTTGAACCCGAGGGCGCCCTGACTCATGCAGCCACGCTCGTCCGTGAGGTCGCCTCGATTCACCATGACAGCTTTCTTGATGTCCGCCTTCAGCGCGCGAAGCTCACGGCCTGTTTCGGCCTTATCGCACTCGACATGCGCCTCAATGGTGATCTGCAATGCGTTGTCGTAACTGCGAGAGCTGCCCGAGGACGCCGTGGCATTCTCGTCTCCGTCGAACAGCACGATCGCAGGCAGATCGGTCGGATCCACTGACCTTCGTGAGTCGTACACCCGAAGACCAGCGTCCGTACGAAATCCATCCGCCTTCCGAATCCCGCGCAGCCGACAGAGGATTACCTCGACGATGCGCTCGGAGATGGACAGTTGTTCGGTCATCCGACGCTCACAGTTCCGATCGGCTTCACCTGCAAGGCTGCAGCCTGATAGCCGTTGTCGGTATTGATCTGCCATGGATCGGCCAGGGTGAGCCCATCCATGTTCACGAATGGCGCCGTGACTTCGAAGTTCGCAGCAGGCGCGGCGAGAACGGCCACGTCAGGTCTCCCAGATCATGAACGGCGCGTCACCACTCACGTTGGCAACGGAGAAGGGTCCTACTGCACTGCCGAGGCAGACATATGTTCGCGCGGTCGATCCGTAGAACGTGGCCGTGTCTGAGGTATTGATGGACAGCTCCGAGTTCAGCACCGTGCCAAAGAACGAGAAGCCGAACGTCTGCGGGTACGCGCACACGTGACGCCAGGCCTGGAACTGCGTTGAAACCGTCGAAGCCGTGACGCCGTACGTGCGCATGCAGTACGCGTGGTTCGAGAAGCTGCCGAACGTAACGCCATCGCTAAAGCGCATTGCCGTCGCGCCATTCGATGTGCCGCTGGAAATGTACGCAACGACCGCGTCAGATCGCAGAGAAGCGTCCTGGTTGCAGGGTCGCCCGATACCGAACATGCCCATGCCGCCGGAAACGGTGGCACCAAGCTTGAATGCGATGCCGAAGAACCCATCGACCGACGAAACGTACGTTGGGAAATTATTGACCGTGCTACTAGGGGCGGCGTTATTAAGCGCCGCCGACCGCGCGATCGTTCCCGTTCCCGTGATAGTTCCAGATCCGTTGCTGCCCGTTCCAACTGTGATCCACAACTGAGGTGACGTGGATGAGGATCCGGTGCCGTACTCCAGCTTGAAGTAGATCGGTGCCGACCCGGACAAAGTGTCGGTGAACTTGTAGATTTCGTAGCCGGCCGCCGTGCTAACGCCAGGACGGGTCACCGTCGCCCAGTTGATTTGACCGGTGTCGCTGGTCTGCTGGAGGAACCCGCCCGCCGTGATGACGGCGGCGATCGCCGTCGAGAGTGCAAGGCCCCACGATCTGAACGTGGCGTCGCTCGAATGCTCGACTGGCGTATTGTAGAGATTCTTCGACATCAGGCGAGGAGCAGCATGATTTGGACGGAAGAGACCAGCGACGCTGAGACCACGTAGAACTCCACTCGATGACCAACCGCCATTGCCGCAGTGACCCACGCGGGAAGCGTCAGAACTTCGTTTGCCGATTGCGATGTCAGCAGGATGTTGTAGAGCGCGTTGCCGATGATCGAGTCGCCAGACGTCGGCCGAACGTTGTAAGCTGACGAAACCCGTATATCGACGCTGATACTGCCGGCGACATCGCCGGTGATGATCCAGCCTGTAGCTGTCTCATTGGCTTGAAGTGCAGGCAGCGTCGCGTAGTCGCCAGGCTGGATCGTTCCCAGCGCGCGCGAAATGTTGACCTGCATTGATCGCGGTTTCAGGCGCGTGTCGTTGCCCTTCACCACCTGCGACGAGCTCGCGTTGCCTGACGCCGCCACATTGAGGAAAGCGGCGGTCCCGAGCGCGGCGGTCAACGCGTACGCCGACAGGTCCTGCAAAGCGAGAACACGCCAGCTTGGCGAGGTTGCGTAGGGATCGTTCCAGACGAGCGCCGCAGAACCAACCGGTATGATTCCGCCGCCAGAAAATCCCGAGCCAAGACTGATCTTTCCGCTGCCAGCCTGCGCCACGATCAGCAACAGCTTGTTCGGATAGCTCGCTCCATCGAACGTCTGACCGACCGCTCCCCACGACGTGAACGTCACATCGTTTCCGAGCCGCGCCGTGAGCACTGACACGCCGGTCAGGTCGTATGGCGTGCCCGGCGATCCAGTCGTGATCGCTCCAACGTCGAGCACGCCGTCGAACACTACGCCAGCTTTGGCGCGGAGCTCGTCATAAATCTTCGTCATGCGTGAATGACGACCCGGTAAGCGTTTGAGGCAGGCGCGATAGCGAACGTGAACGTCGCGGCCGACGTGCTCGTCGCGACGACATCGCAGTACACAAGCTCATCGGTCGATGCATCCCGAACGCTGGCCGTGATGTCCTTAGTTCCAAGGCTATGGGTAACGGCGATTGATGTACTCGTGCCGTCACCGATCAGGCTGGCAAACTTGCGCACCACGACCGTTGTATCCACAGCGACGTCGTTCGTGTTGACGACGATGCCTGTGCCGGCGCCGACGTCGATTGTCTGCCCTGTCTTGGTCAGGCCCGCGCCGGCAACGAGATCCGAGATTGATGTGAAGCGCCCCCACGTTGACGTGCTCGACCCGGGAACCCAAGGAGTCGCACCAGTCGCCGTGCAGTAATAGACCGAGTTCGCGCCTGCGGTTCCGGCCGAGACGGGCACGAATGTGCCGGTCTGAATCTCGCCGCTAGCATCTGCGTCAACCGCGCGCGTCGGGGAGCCGCTTGCATTGACCGTGTAGATGCCGTTCTCGCTGCCGGTAGTCTGGCCGGCCAGCAGAATGCGATTGCCGGTCGCAAGCGTGACGCCATCGACCGTGCTTCCGTTTGCATAGGCGCTCGACAGCGTTCCGTTCGTGGTCGCAACCACGCGCACGGGTAACTTGAAGTCGAACCCTTGGCTGACCAGATCGACGTACGCCTTGGTCGCAGCGTCCTGCGCGCTGGTCGGGTCTGTGACGTTGGTCAGCTTGTGGCTGTTGATGCTGACGTCAGCGCCTGGCGCCGCCATCTGATCAAGCCGTGACGTGCGGACCTGCGTATCGAAATCCGTGATGTAGGTGTGATCGAGCGCCTTCGCGACCTTGACATCAACGCTCGTCGTACCAGTGACGGTGATGGTGCCATCGGCGTTCGTGACGCTGGTGACTGTACCGCCTCCACCGCCTGATCCGAGCGCAATCCATGACGTGCCATCGTAGATACGAACCTCGTGCGCTACCGAGTTCCAGTAGATCCAGCCCTCGGCAGGACTCGACGGGTTCGACGCCAATTGCTGCAGCCGCAGGTTCAGCAGCTCCAGGTGGGTCAGGTCGATTGACGTCAGGAATGGAATCGACATGCGGTCTCTCTCAGTTGACGAAGGCAGACCCGGAGAAAGCCCCGGCGAACGTCAGCGTGCATTGGTTGATCGAATCGAACTTGATATCGCCGACCACGACGTTTTTGCCGCTATCGACCACCGTCACAGATGGAAACTTGCCAAGGCCGTGAACAACCACCCAGGTCGCCGACGGGATTGGCTGCGAGTGAACGTAGTTGAGATCTCCCGAGACGCCCGGGTCACCCTTGTCGCCCTTCAGACCACCGATCAGAACCTCGGCGCGGACAACCTGTGGATCGACCACCGATCGCACGATCTCTTGCGTGACCGATATGTCTCGCGAGCATTCGCCGTCCAGCCGTTGCACGAGCTGGATAAGCTCCACGCACGGGAATAGCTGCTCGATACCGGCGATCACGAACGGGTGACTTCCGGGATGAACTGCACGGTGTAGCGCGCGGCGTGGATCGCACTGTCTCCCTTCACAAACTTGGCGTCTGCGATCCAGTCAGCCTCGACGCGCGGGACGTCCAGCGCCCCACTGATCGCGCCTGGGATCGACACATCCGCCGTGAGCGCAGTCGGGTTCGACGTATCGAAATCACCGCAGTCGATTAGGACGTCCGATTCGATAGACGCGCGTATCTGCATATGCAGCTCGTAGCCGTCGGCAAGCTGAGGCTGCTTCGTCAATCGATCGAGAATCCGTACGGTGAACTGACAATCGCGACCCTGATAAAGCACAATCGTTCCATCGGTGTCAGGCAGCAGCGGCACTCTAGTTCCCCGGCTTGACGACGCACACGTAGCGCGATTCGTCTTTGTTGTTTAGAGAGTCGACGGTGAAGGTCTCAGCGCCTACCTTGAATCGCGCTCCACCCTTCGGCGCAGCACCTACATCGGCCGCGAACGCAGTAATGGTCACCGCATCAGTAATCACGCGGCCGTCCGTTCCCTGCAGCAGAACCGATCGGTCGATATAGACCTTGCACGGAATGGCTGGGCCGCCCGTGCTTTGCGTATACATCGCGTCATCGGCTGCTCCTTTGCCGCGAAACTTCGTCATCAACTTCGCGTCCATTGCGCGAAGCATTTCCGATTGACTGATCACCGGCCCAACGCGTTTGATCGCTCGATCTTCGCGAGCAGCAGTTCGAAGGCATCCGCAACGCGGATGTTTGCGTCACGAATCTCCTGGAGAACTGGAAGTGTCTGCAGCTCGGGTGGCGATTGCGCCGGATCGCGATCATCCGGCTGGCAGATCTGGTGCTTTCCCTTGGCCATGAAAAAGGGGCGGCCTTTCGACCGCCCCGTTCCTTTCTTCGGACGTAAAAAAACCGGCGCTAGGCCGGTCCGCTTTGTCGCTTCGCAGGATGGATCAGGTCAGCTTGCCGCGCTGGAGCATCAACGGTTTCGTGCAGACGTACAGCGGGTAGCTGCGCACGTCGATCTCGACCCACTCGTTGCGGTCTTCATCCGGGATCACGCGGGCGTACTCCGCCTGCCCAAGCGTGTTCACCCAGTCGAACGACTCGCCCGGCGACAGCGCGCGCTTAAACACGCCCGGCGCGTTGACGGGGAAGAACTTGCACTTGTCTGTCGGGACAGCCACCGTGGTGTTGTCGTCGGTTCCCTGGTAATTGACGAATGTGATGCCGCCATAGCGGAACTGCTGATACGCGGTGCCGGTGCGGAGGTCGGCCGCTTCCTGCTGGTTGAGGTAGGTGGCGCGCACCTCAGCGTTCGCGATCAGCGCATCCCAGAACGAATCGCTGCAGAGGCCGATCGCATAGGTCGAACCGTTGACCCACGAACCCTTAGCCGCGCGGACCATGGCGCGAACAACGCCGTCGCATGCAGTGCGCACGCCTGCGCCCGTCGTAGCATCGAGGTTGAAGTCGATTTCCGCCGCCTGCGAAACGCCCCACTCCGTGAACCAGTTACGAATCGTACTGCCATCTGCATCGGTCACAATGCCCTGCACCGCACCAAGGCGCATGTTCTCATGCGTGAGCGCCTGGTTGTTGCGCAGGTTGAGCATCTTGCGCATCACCTCTTCCTGCGCCTGCATCAGCTCCGAGTCCGACCCGAATGCGCGTATGTTTTGGATCTCCGATGCATATAGACGGTCGTGATTCGCGATGCGCACGGTCGGGAAGTAGCGGATGTCCCGCTTGTCGTCCGCGCGGGCAACCGGCGGCGCGCCGCGCGGCGAGGTCTGCACGAGCGCCAGCGTGTTGTCACGCTTCTCGATCGCAAAGAATTCCGTCCGGACCGGCGCGTCTTCGAAGATTCCTAGATCATCGAGGAAGCTGGGCAGAGAGGGAATGTTGTTGAGGGCCTGAGTCAGCTCGAACGTGCTGAATGCGTCGCCCTTGAAGACGTCCATTGTTGCCATTTTCAGTGTCTCCTAGCGGCTTAACGCAGCACGATGTTGAGGGCGGCGAGCTGCGCGGTCGCCGTTGCCTTCTGTGCCGCGGTTGCGCCCGACGGCCAGGTGAGTTCGCCTGCCGTAACTTCGGCAGAGCGGGTGATTGCGGCGGCCTGCTTGTCAGCGGCCGACGCGTCGCAGTAGTCCCACAGGATGCCCGCGGCGACTTCGCTGCCGTCGGTCGCCGCCGGCGCGAGTGCCGTGTACTTGACCGAGGTGGCAACGACCGTGATCAGGAACTTGTCCCCCACCACGAAGTCGGTTGCGCCATCCGCAAGCGTGAAGCTCAGGCCGCCATTGCTGAACGCGACGCCGACGGTGCCGAGGCCAGCCACATCGCCTTGCGGGTCGATGAGTTCGAAGTTTCCTGCGTTCGTCACGGCCTGGGTGATGACCAGACGATAGATGCCCGCCTGCGCGCCATCGACAACCGTGATCGCGCCCATGACGCCATTGCCGGTATTGCCGGTGTGCGTCTCGGTCGCCGTGCCGGCGAAGACCTTGCCGAGGACAGTGCCGGCGCCCATCGCCGCAGTGCCGGAGGCAACGGTGATCTGATCGCAGGACAGGTAGCCCGCGTCCGGATTTGCCGAGAGCAGGAAGCCGCCGGCATGGAGTGTTTCAGTGAGAACGGCCATTACTTCTTGCTCCCGTTGTGGCGCGCGACGATCGAGTCCCAAGAGCCTTTGCCCTTGGCATCCGAGCCGGGCGGCGCGTGCGCCACGGCCGTGGAATCTTTCTGGATGGCGTCGACCGTGATGCCACGGTCTTTGATCGCCTTCGCCTGGACGACCGCGAACGCCTCTGGCGTGCTGCCATCTTTCAGCGCGGCATCGCGCTCGGCTTCGAAGCCGGCCATATGCAGTTCGTGGATCGCTGCAATGCGATCTCGCTCAGCCTTGGCGCCGTGCTCGCGGCCTTCCTTCAGTCCGTCAGCCTTTCCGGCCTCGACACCTTCGGCGCGAGCGGCGGCAATGGCTGCCGTGCTGTCCTGCGCCACGACCTGAATTTCATCCTTCGTGTAGCCCGCCTCGATCGCCGTGCGGAGATCTGCGGTATTGCTCACCTTGATGGTGCGTGCGTCGCTCATCTGTAGCCTCCAAGTGACCTGGTTCTTGCCAATGCGGCCGCGCGAGCAATCGTTGATTCGAGCGAGCCAATCTGATCCGCCATGCCTGCCTTTACGGCTGCATGGCCGACCAATACGCCGCCGCGGCCGAAGTCACTGATGACCTTTGCCTGCGTCGTGCCGCGATACTTCGCGACGGAATTCGTGAATGTGTTTTCGAGATCATCGACCACCGCCTGGAACTGCGCGCGGCCGGCATCCGTGGAGACGTCCGGGCGCTTGTTTGGCGCATTGCTCGACACGATCTCGTAGGTGCGAGTGCCGTTCTTGGCGTCGCGCTCTGACGTATCCTGCACGGTCGAAACAACGCCGATCGATCCGAGCACGGCGGTCGGATCGACGGTGATCGAGCCCTTGCCGCTTGCCGCAGAGAGCCAGTACCCCGCACTGGCTGACGTTCCGCCCACGTAGGACAGAATCGGCTTGGTGTTGCGCGCCACGGCGTCCGCAATCATTTCGCCGGCTTCGTGGATGCCGCGCGCGTCGCCGCCCGGTGTATCGAAGTTGTTGACGATCGCCGAGATCGTCGGGTCCTGCATCGCCGCTGTGAAATCCTTAGCGAACGTCTGCAAGCTTGTCGCGCCACTGATGTCAGTCATCAGATTCGAATAGCGCATGATCGGCCCCATGACGGGGATCACGGCCACATTGCCAGCTCGCCGCTCAACGGTCCGAGTTCCGTCAAGGCGTTTGCCTGACTGCGTAGCAAGCGCCTCGCGCTTCAGCCATTCGTCGCGCGCAGCCATCAGGGCCGGCGCGTCAAAGTCTCGGCTGGCAATTGCCAGAATCTTTTCCAGCGCCTCGGGCAGGATCAGCCAGTGCTGCGCGCACGCCATGTCGAAGGCATTAATCATTCCGGCGTGTCCTGCTCGTTCGGGTCGGTCTTGCTCGGATCGGCGTCGGTCGTCTCGTCGCCTTCGTCCTGCTCGGCCTTGTCATCGATCTCGGACGGATCGCTCGGCTTGACCGGAATCACGCTGCTGTCCTCAACCGGGCTGACGCGAACCGTGCCAGTCGGGCGCAGCTCCCAGGTTGCGTCCGCCTTGCGCTGGTTGATCTCGCGAACCTGTTGCGCGTAGACCTGGTCGCGCGACTCCCCAGACATGGCGGCGCATTCCATCGCTTCGTTGCTGACGCCAATTTCGATGCGCTTGCCGGCGGCCTGCGCCTCCTTCAATTCGTCCATCGCTCCGCGGGCCGGGCCGATCCAAATGGCGTTCGACCATGCGCGGCGGCGGATCGGATCCGCGTAGCCGGGCAACGAGAGGCGCCCTGATGCGACCTCTTCGTCCATCCACAGACCGTAGAGCGGCTGGCAGAACTGGACGACTAGAGCCGTGCGACGCACGAGGTAGAAGCGCCACGCCTGCAGCATTGCCGCGCGTGCGGCGCTATAGCTCGCCGTGTAGCTGAGCAGCAGTTCATCAATCGGCATTTCCAACGCCGCACCGATCTGCTTCACGACCGCGACAAAGAACGGATCGAACTGCGCGTTCGGACGCGCCGGATTCGCAAACACCGGCTCCTCGCCGGCCGCCAGCGACACGATCGCGCCATTGCCAAGCGCAACATCGTCGGCCTGCGCCGGCTTGACGAACGTCAGCGGATCAGCGCCCGCCGGGATGTCTTGCGGTACGCCGCCAAATGGCGATATCGGCATGCCGTTGTCATCGAGCGTTGGCGTTGTCTGCTTCAGGAAGACCGTGAAGAGACTCGACACCACCGCCGCCATCATCTCGTTCTCGGACCATTTCGAGATCTGACGAAGCGGCTCAAGGATCGGAGCGAGGAATGGTGCGCCGCGGACTTGTCCGGGACGCTCCTTGTCATTCCACACGTGCAGCACGCGGCGTCGGCCAGTCGCCGAACCGAACGCATCCACGTAGGCCCACGCCGGCGGCCCTGCCGTGACGATGCTGTCTCCGGGGTGATTGCTGCGAACCCAATATCCGAGCGGCGCGCCGAGCGAATCGAGCTTCACGCCGTCAATCATCCCGACAGTGTTGGCCGCGCAGTTCGGGTTCTCGATCCGGTCCGCCTCGATCAGCTGCACCTTCAGGCCCGAGATGCCGCCGGCGCGCTGCACGAAAGGTGTTAGCGCGAAACAGTCGCCGCTGGCCATCGCCGATAGCAGCGCGAGACTCGTCAGGCCGTACCCGTCCAGCGTCGCTTCCGCATCGCACTCAAGCGGGTCCTCGAACCAACGCTCCCAGCCGGCGCGGATCTCCAAGTTCTTCGCTTCGGCATCGTCCGCCGAGAGACCGAGCGCCGCGTAGTCGATAGACGGCCGGCACATCAGTCCGGTCCCGACGATGTTCGTGCGCGGCCTGGTCAGTGCGGCGCGGGCTATCGGATGGTTCCGGAACGCATCGCGCGAACGGGCGCGCAACGTCCGCTGTTCGCCTTGATTGAGATCGCTGGTCCCGCTGCCAATCGGCGTGAACCACGACCGCAGGCTACGCGCGATATGCGACGCGCCGAGCCAGCGCGTATCGAAACGCCCCGGCGAATGCGGAATGTTCGCGGTCACGGTCTGGCCGCCTTCCAGCTTGCCGACGCCGCGGAGTCGATCGAAGAAGCTCATACGGGCGTCACGTAGGTCACGCCGAGACGGCCACCGCCTTTGGCCGCAGACGCCGCTGCGCCAGCCTTGGCGGCGTAGTCAGCCTCCATCAAACGCAGCTGCCCCAAGTCAGCGGCCGTCAACTGACGCTCGCCATAGCGGAACGACTGGCCGTTGAGCAGGATGTCATCGATAGCGTCCTGAACTTTCTGGAGCCGTTCCGCATAGGTCGCCATCAGTACACGCTCGCTCCAGGTGATCGCACAACGCGGCCGCGGGGCGCGACCTGTTGCACGGGCTGCTGCTCTTTAACGAGCCGAAGCCCGAAGTTCTGTTGCGCAATTCGAATCGCTGCGAGCGAGTACACGCTGCAGTCGGTCGCTTCGTTGCGTCGGTTCTTGGCATCCCAAACGAACTCGGGATGGCCATTGCGGTATCGCTTGATCTTTTCTTCGGCCGTGACTTGGTCGAAGTAGGTGCGGTCGAACTCCTCTGAGACTGGCCAATGCACGTAGCCAGGACCGGCTTGCTCGATCTGGTATCGCTGATGCAGCAGCGACTTCGCCGTATCCGTTCCGACCTCGGTCAGATAGACGCCCTTCGCGTTGCGCTTGCGCGGCATTAGCGCGACAGGTCTTCCGGTCTGACTCGACCCCTTGATCGGGATGAGAAACCGGACGCCAGCTCGCTTCGAGAAGTTCGTCACTTCGTCCGAGTAGTGGCCGCCATGATCCTGCGTGCCCAGGATCGGCTGCAGAATTGCGCCATCTTCCCGAACGAACTTGCGCCGGATCTGTTCCAGCAACTTGTCCCAGATCAGGCCCCGACTCGGATCACCATAGAGGCGAACGTACGATAACGACCAGCGCTCCTCGCCCTCTCCATATCCGTCGAACTGAATTTCGAAACGATCGTCCTGCGTGTCGATTCCAAACACGATCGCGACAACACCGGCCGGAACCTGCGCTGGGTAGTGCTCGCGCCGCATCATCAGCAAATTGGCGTCGGTCTTCTCGCCCGGGTCTTCCTCCCAGGTCTCGCCGAGAGTCAGATTAACGAAGCCTTTCAGCTTCCCAGGATCGCCCCTCGCTTTCAAAAACTCATCGACCAGTCGAGACCAAGGGACCTGCCCCGATATCGCGGTCCAAATGTGCAGCGCCACATGCTCCGGCGTCGGAACGATCTCGCCGTTCTCGGCGTGGAAGTAGCAATCGTTGTCGATCCAGATTCCATCTTCGGAGATCCACCGGCCCGCCGGCATGCACTCCGCCATGTACTGCTCGTACGAGAACAGCGCGGCGCACTTCTCGCAGCAGTAGGCGGCCGTCGATGGATCATCATCGAGCCACTTGATGCCGAACGCCGCTTGCGGGCCGCCCCACTTCAACGCCTGCTCGTGCGAGCAGTGGGGGCAACGAACGTGGTAGCGGAAGAACTGATCCGCCTCCGCCTCGCACTTCTCGATCAGCGACGCGTTCTTGATGCCGGGCGTGCTGCCTCGGATCGACTTCGGGAACGTCGCGCCTTCCGCGCGTCGATCGCCCAGGGTTACCGGGTCGCCTTCGTTCTCGATGTCTCCGTCGAAGCCGTCGAGCTCGTCGTAGATCACGACGTCCTTGGACAGACGTCGGTAGTTCTTAGCCGCCTTGCCGCCGCGCACGTCCAGCGTGCAGCCCGTGAACACTTTCTTCGCGAGGGTGTTGTATTTCGACTTCGTGTTGTAGCTCGGGAATACCCGTTGCACCGCAGGGACATCCCGCAGCATCGGGTCGATCTCGTCCTTGACGAAGTCTTCCGCGTCTTGGTCGACCGGCTGGAACAATACCTGGTTGCGGCGCTTATGCTCGGCGAAGTAGCCGATCGCCGCAACAATCATCTTCGTGTAGCCGACGCGCGCCGACTTGCGCAGCGTGACGGACCGAATGTCGTCATTCGACATGCAGTCCATGATTGCGCGCTGATACGGCAGCGTTTCCCACCGCCCCTCGATGTAGCTAGATTCAGCGACGAGGTAGAAGTTCTCGTCAGCCCACTCGCTCAGTCGAAGCGGCTCAGGTCGATGGAGAGTCCGCAGACCTCGGCTTATCGCCTTGACGATCTGCGATCCCGTCTCCGTCGTAATACTCATCCAAGTCCACAGTGACGCGGGCCGCAGCGTTCTGCGCCTTCACGACCTCGCGTTTCAAATGTTCGATTTCGGTCGCCGTCATCGCCGGCAAGACCTTCTTTACCTTCAGCGGGATTGACTCCAGGATCGCTGCAATCTGCGCACCGACCTTACCCAGCGTCCATTCGATGACCGCGATCGGCGCAAGCTCCCTGCGCGTCTGCGCGTTCTTCAACTCCTGCCCGATTCGCTGCTCGCGAGTCAGCCGCAACTTCTCGCGATCGAGATCTTCATCAGCCGGGCCCTCGGGCTCAGCTGCGCGCTGACGGGCAGCCTGCCGCGCCAGCCTGTTCTCGATCACATCGTCGACCGTGTAGAAAACCTCGGTCCCGATTGTCGCCGCAGACTCAACACCCCAAGCCTGGAATGCCTGGACACTAATGCCGCAGCTCTTCGCCATCTCCCGCTGGTTGAGCCAGTGCGCGTGGCGCTTTGGCGCAGGCTTGACGACCTTCTTGGCTGGCATCAAACAACAACCGAGTTCAGAAAATTCTCATAAACAGTGAGGAATTGCGGTCGGCGCACCCGTGGTTTGTCGGCCGAGTCCAGAGGGACCCCGGCAATTGTTAAGATTGTTAAATCCGTTCAGGTTCGCGCTCGAAGCTGAACGAGCCTTAACATTTGCCTCGTTCATACCGACCCATCCCCGAGGATGTTGGCAACGCCCGCGCTTGCGGCGGCGATGCGCTCAAGGCGGTCGACTACCATGCTCAGTCGCGCGTCCGTGTCATCTGCCTGCTCGGCCAGTACGAGCAGCGCCTCGGTCGTCCTGGCTATCTCAGCGTCACCAGTGGTGGTGTAGACGAAGTTGACCACTTCATCATTGCTCGTGTTCGCATTGCTGCTGATCCACGACGAGTTGTTCATTGGCCTAAGCGCCAGCACGGTGAGCGCCCACGCATCGTCGAAGTCCTGATCTTCATAGCCATCGAACGAGCGCAATGCCAGACTCAGGCCATTAGCCTCCTGCCGCGCATACAGAGCTGCTGGACTTTGCTTGCCAGACTCCTTCTCGAACAGGCGCGCGTGCGCAATGGTGTAGGCGAGTTTGGTCTCGATATCTCGCCTCACTTCATCCGTGGTCATGGCCTTACCCTCGCTCGCGCTCACTGCACTACCGTATATGGCGCGTAGCACACATCGTTGGGCGCTTCCGCGAACACAAGCCCAATGCACAGGACCAAGCCAGCCATGAGAACGATCAGCATCCCTTTGCTCATCGGATTACTCCTGCATTCCTGCCGCGGTTGATGCATTCAACGCATGCCGCGCGGCGCTCCTCGCACGCATCACGAAAGCCGTTCATGGCGTACCAGGCAGCGTCCTCGGTGTATGGGTCGGTAGTTATCAGTGGCGCTTGCTCGTTGCACGGTACGAAGCATTGGTCACTGCACTTCAAGTCGAGGGCTGGCGTGGTCTTGACGACCGGCAGCGTTGAGATCGCGCACGCGCTCAGGGTCAATAGCGCACACGACAGGTAGAGGATGCGCAGCTGCATAGGTCTTGAGGTCCGATTGCTGTTTCGAGGCTGCGGCGGCAGATGCGGCAATGCGCGCGAGGGCGGCTGCGTTCTCTGCGCCAGCTGTCACATTCACTTGGTCTTGCTTGCTCAGGTAGCCAAGCAGCGCTTCATTGCTAGCCTTGGCCGAATCGGCTTGGCATGTCGAGAATTGGGCCCGCGAGCGCTCAAGCTCGATGTAGTTGACCACCATGATTGGCAGCAGGACCGCGGCAAGAATTGCTGCGATCCCGAATCGGCCCATCAGGAAGGCGATCATTGCGTTTCGGGCGGAACCGGCAGGCCGGCCGCATGTAGCTGGCCTTCAAGGATCTGGACCCGGCCAATCAGGCGTGTGTTCTGCGCCTTGAGGTCAGCAACGTCACGCTCTAGCGTCGCGACCTTCAAAGCCGACTCGTTGCGCGCATCGGCCGAGGACTGGATTCGCTGCGACAAGTCGTTCACTTGCGCCCGAAGGTCGGCGATCATCTGCGCCTGAATCTGGATGGCGGAGTCGACCGAGATTGCCGCCCTGGCTGCAGCTTGGTCATTGGCTACGGTAACGCCGTTAGCGGCATCCCGTTGCTTTCGATCCATGAACCACTTCGCTGCCAGGCCAAGGCCAATCGCGACTGCAGAGACAATCCCGGATACGGTGTAAGCGCTGGCGTCGCCGCCGGCCGTTGGAATAATGCCCGGATCCATCTATGCCCTCGCCTGGTCGAGATTCGTGGCGCCGGTGCGAATGGTCAGCCAGATCGAATTGACTGCCGCGTACGCTCCCAAGGAGGCGGCCGGGCTGCCACTCATCCAGAGGAGAATTGAAGAGGTGACGAGCAGGAAGCATCCTGCTGCGTTGATTGCCATCCCGAGCAGGATGCGCGGGGTTGGATCGAGAAGGCGCCAGAGACTCAGCAGGCCAACGATCAAGTAGGCCGATGACCACACTTCGCGCGTAGCCATTCGACTATGCGCGGCGAGGTCGTCGATCGATGTCCAGTCTGGCGTAAGCGCGAACCACAGGCCGATCGCAATCAAGGTCGCTGCGAGCAGGATTCGCTGAACGTATGGCGATGAATATTGGAACGCATCCTTTGCCGTGCGCCAGAAGTACACGGCGCGCGCCTTGACCGGCGTCATCGAGAACCATCGACTCATGCGGTCGACTCAGAGCCGGCAATCACGTTGTTGAACTGCGTTTCTCGCGCGATCTTCTCGGCTAGGCCGCAGCGGTAGACCGCCTGCCCGTCCGTATCAGCCGGCCTCTCGTAAAGGCGGCACACGATCGCGCCCGCGGCGCCGGCCGACTTTGCTGCCTTGAGCGCACGGCCGGCGCCGATCTCAGGTCCAGTCAATTCGAATTGGATGAAACGAAGCTGTTCATCAAACGTAGATTCGCGGATGTCGCGGCCGGCCCAGGTCTTGAACATCGCCTGCCGCGGGCCCTCCCACTGCGCGAGGCCATAGCCGGGACCGCCATTCATCTGTGCGCGGGTGTGATCGATGCCAGACTCAGCCTGAAGGTTTCCGACGATGCCGGCAGCTTGGTTGTGCGTCCACCCTTGCGAGGCGAAGAACGCCATTGCGGCGTCGCGACGAGCGGCGAAGCTAGAATCCATCGTAGCCATCCCGAACAGCAGCGCCAGCACGGCTACCCATGTTGGCGCTGCCATTCACTCGGATCAGCCAGCCGGCGGAGCGTCGGGCGTCAGCGCGTCGACGATGGCCGCGGTGGACGCCGCTGCATTCGCCTTGGCAGTGGCAACCGCATCGACGACCGCCTGAAAGCGCGGGTCATCCGGCTGCACGATGTTGCCCAGAGCGGCCTGGATGGCGGAGAAATCCGAATCGAGCGCAGTGCCGAGGTCGGCAATGGCGGTCTGTACGTCAGCGATACCAGTCATGAGGCGTTTCTCCAGTTGCAAAAGGAATCGGATCAGCGGGCCGAATAGCCAGCGATGGAAACAGGACAGGCGCACTACGGCGTCGGCGGCGTCTGACCGGTCGCCTCGGTGTACTTGCGCTTCAGGTATTCGTAATTCAGCTGCAAAGCAGTTTTCGGTTTCACGTGGAGCGCGAGCGCGGTTACGACACAGCCGGCGAAGAACGCCAGCACGCAATAGAAAATCATGGGTCTCTCCGGAATGCGGTCAGGGCCGCGGGATCAGATGAAAAGGTCAGGCTTCGACTTAGAATCTGCTGGCGCGACCGTGAGGCGCGCGATGACGAAGCCGATTGCGATGCCGACGAAGAGCGCAAGGAGATGGGTCACTTCACGACTCCCAGCTTGGCGCGCGCGGGCTTCAAGTCCGGCATGCCCTTCACGATCTCCAGCTTGTGCATCTTCATGTCGGATACGAGTCCAAGGAGGACGTCACCAGCGCAGGCCATCGCGCAGAACACCTCATAGCCTCCGATCGAAACCGGCGAATCGAAAATATGCAGCTCGTTGTCGCCAATCCACGTGCCAGCAACCGCCTCTTCGTCGAGCTCAACCTCGACCTCCGGCTCGATCGCTTCGTCGGTCATGGCCTCGGCCGTGAATGGATTAGTGAATGGATGGAGCGCCGCGCAGGAATCGAACCCGCTTAGAACTGCTTGGAAGACAGCCGCCTAACCAGTCGGCCAGCAGCGCGTTGATGTATGTGTCAAAAAAGCGCCTCTTGGCAGCGTTTTTGACGGATATTCCAAATTCCGGAACTCGGAAACTTAGGCGGCGCTCGCCAAGCTGAAGCGCTCTTTCGCGTTCCTATACTTGCGCTGCAGGAACCGAGCAAGGCTAGTTCGCTCGAACTTCCTGCATAGATAATCGAGCGTCAGGGGCATCTCGCAGAACTGCCCATTGCGCACCTCGTTCAACACGACGACGCCGCGCCAATGCGCGTTTGCGTGGCCCTTGTATGACTCATCGTGGAGATATGCGGATCCTGCGACGATTCCGTGCCGGATGATCCCCGTGGCGTACTGGACGTTGCCTTGAAGCAGGCCCTGGCAATGCCCCTGCACGAAACTCGTGCCGATCTTTGCCAGCCGATTGGTGATCGTTCCGCCGATCGCCTTGCCGGTATTCGGATTCGCGAAGTAGTGCGCGTAGCACACTCCGTCGATGATCTTCGTCCCCGGCGAGCCGTGGAAGTATTCCACTGGCTGCCAGCCGAGGCGCTTATCGTTGAAATGATGCTCGCCGATCGTCCCGGAGAACTTTGGCGACGTCTCTACGGCCCTGCGAATGCGAAATTCGTGGTTCCCGCGGAGAATCGTTTTCTGGCATTTGAAGCTGCCCATCGCCCGATGAAGGCGTTCCAGCGCTTCATTGCCACTCGATATGTCATCCTCATACCGCGCGCCCTCCATTCCGAGGCTGCCGGGACCATCCCAGGCCGACAGGCTGGGCATGTCGTAGTGGTCGCCCAGGTGAATCAGATGCGACGGCTTGTACTCGGCAATCGCCGCGCCAATCCAGTCGAAGTGGTCTAGCGGGACGCCCTTCTTGACCTGGGTATCCGGCAGGATGAAATGCCGATTCATCAATCGCCAGCCATCGCCGATTCAGGGCAGCCAGGCGCCGAGTACGCAACGACATCGCGGTCCGCAGCGGCGTCGGCCAGATGCCGGGCGACCGCCTCGCGATAGACGCGCAGATGGTCCGTCAGGCAAGTACCGACCTTCGCCAACATAGCCTCCGGCGTCCCATTGTTCTCAATTTCGAAGTCGATCAGCCGGTCTTCGAGCGGCTTCTCGCTTGGATGATTGTCGTCCGCCGTAGCGGAGCTACGATTGAGACGAATTACCACGCCGCCGAGGCCGCGTATTGCCTGCGCCTCATTGGGGAAGCGAACATCCGAGACCACGGCGCCGACGGCCATGGCGGCCTTGCGCAGCGCAATCCGAACCCAAAGCTCGGAATGGACAAGATCCCTACCCCACTCTGTACCGAGCGTCTGGAGCATGCGGCGCGGCGTCACGCCGTCGAGCCATGCGATCGGCGTTTCCTTCGCCAGCTCCAGTTCGCCAACCGACCCGCCAAGCAATTCAGCGACGAACTTGCGCATTGGAGCTGCGAAGCTGATGTGCTCCAAGCCATAGGCTGTCGCGAGAGACGCGCCCAGCGTGGTCTTACCGCTCTGTTTGCGGCCTGCGATGCCGATCAGCATGGCCGTGGTCTGCATCTGGTGCCCGACCCCTTCGGTTGATCGCTTGAGGCGGAAAGGCTCGGGCTGGAATAGATCCCCGCGCGCCGAAGCGGCAAACCGCGTCCGCTTGCGGATCGTGGTGCGGGGAAAATCAGGTCTGCGCTCGGCTTCTTTGCTTTTGCGCGCAGGTAGTTCGCTTTCTTGTCCGCCTTCAATGCCTCGTAGGCAGACCAATCGATATCAATGTATTCCCAGGCGCCGCGGCAAAGCAGCCCGCTCAGGATGGCGCCGACGCCGTGCCCATAGGCATCAAGGGCAGCGGGATCGCCTGACGGAAACAGGAACCACTCCCCGCGCGAGTGCCACCGAGCCAGATATTTGTGCAGCTCCTTCTCGACGAGAAGCGCTTTCGATGCGCCGCGAATCGGCACGTATCGAACGCGGCTCACGGGCATGGGGAGCCCGCAAATCAGGACGCTAATGCGCTCGAACGGGTCGTTCGCCTTACCAATCTTGGCGTAAAGAGAGCCGGCGCTGTCGCGGCATTCGAGCAGATAGATCGAACTATCCAGCGAGGCGAAATATGCTCGCTTCGTTCCGCCGGGGTTCGTCATGGCTTTCTTTCCTTGGAGTGTGCCTGAAACTGGGTGTCCACGGCCCTGGGGCTTCGTGACCGCAGCCAAGCGCGCTCCGACCGGTCAACGCATTCCCAGAAAACCGACCATGCGACGCTGCGCATGACCGAGTAGACCTCATGCCCAACCCGGAACGATTTCGCTCGTTGCTTGATCGGCTTGCACTGCCCCTTCTGCACGAGCAGGAAGGCGTCCGCGATTGCTCCGCGAATCCACTGGTAGTCGGATTCCTTGGGGCGCAACTGGCTCACGACCTCCCGAAATAGCATCGACATCAGTGGGCGTTTGTAGATGTCCGACTGAGCCACATAGGCTTCAAGCGCCTCAGGAACGCCACCGCGGAATCGGGAGAAAGCCAGCGCCCCCATGTCCTCGGTCGTGTCAGGACCGGCCTCGATGCCGGCGAGCAGGGACAGGAAATTGCTCTGCCCCTCAATCCGCGCAAGCCGCTCGATCGGCGGCGCTGGCTTTGAATCGAAGAACTCCCCCATGTGTCACCGCGCGCATTCAGCGGATCGCTGCGGGAGTCAGTTTCTTTAGGCGGCTGATTCAGAAACAGCGGACGGTTGCATCAAATCAAGGCCGCGAGAGACTGTGCTTTGGGAACAGCCGGCCACGTCTGCAATTTGGCGCTGCTTCATGCCCTCGGCTCGGAGCCGCGCGAAGAGATCGCCCTGCCTGCGGCGCAGCGCGATGTCAGGGATCTTCATCGGCACATGCCAATAAAGCGTCTGCCCGCCAACGTCGTTCACCATGTACGCCAGCATCTTCAGCCAAAGTTCCTCCCGATCGTCGGCGGACAAGACGTCTGCCATGGCGAACTCGAAAGCACATTTGACCGAAGTCAGGCTCATTTGGTCGGAGCCCTTCCTTCGCGCCATGTTGCCCTGAGATTTCCGGCATCCAGAGACGCGCACCAGTATGTCTTACAGCCTGGGCAATATTTCTCAACTGGAATGCCGTACCCGTTCATCCCCGAGACGACACGCTGATGTCGATGCGCGCGCAGATGTGGCGGCATCAGCCAACGTTTTAACCTGCGCAGCTTACTGGCGATTGTCATGCCATCACCTGAGCGCCAAAGAGGGCCAGCGCCTCCCCGATGTTTGTCACGACAGCGATATCGGAACCGTGCGCTTGTAGCGTGGCTCGCAATGCCTTCTGCGCGACCGTCAGTTCTCTCGCACTAGGTGGCCGCTTGCCGTTCTTGACTTCGACCAGAACGATGCGGCTGTCCTTGACGCAAAGAAGATCGGGCAGGCCCTTTCCAGCGGATGACGTGTCGTGAACGCCAACGCCGATATCGCGTAGCGCCTGACGAATCTCGGCGTGGTTTGCATCAGTCCGGGCCGCGTATTTCATTGCTTCCTCCGTTCAGCGATCTTTGCGCGCATCAGACGCTCGACAAACTCCGCATCTTCGCGAAGTTCGCTGGCCTGAAAGTCGATCTCGTAGTAGCCGACGATGAGCGCGTTCTCGGAAGATCCAACACGCAGACGAAAGGTCGGCGTGAGATATATCGGAGCGGCCTTGTCGCCCTTGATCTTGAGCCGCACTGCACGGCACTCGTCGAGTTTCATGCCGCCGCCTGCAATGTGACCAATCGTTGGTTCTGCAGCGCCAGCAGCTCGTCATCACTGCCATACACTGCATGGAGGGGCTTTGATCCATTTGCCAAGCTAGGGCCATACATTGCTGTCATCGTCTCCATCGAGCCGGATTGGATCGGCGGCACTGCGCGGTGATGCCACGAGCAAATGCCAATCGTGAAGTCGTGGCCGCGACGGCGTGCGCCGCTGAGCAGGTGATGAATCTCGATCGGCTGGCCTGGCACGCGCATGTATGGAGACCCTGCGAACGAGCAGCATATGCATGGCAGGGTGCGGATCAAATCCCATCGCGCAACCTGAGTTACCGTCGGCTTGCCAGTCGACCGCGAGCGGCGCATCTGCTTGCGGCCGCGCTTCATCGGCGTCTTACGCTGAATTCCGGAGCGCTTCATGCAGCGATCTCGTCGTCGGTCAGCCAGCGCGCTTTGCAAACCGAGGAGCACCAGCGCACTGGCAGCGACTTCAGACCTTGCGATGCGGGATCGTCGCCAATGTGAAACGCCATCGTGATCGCGTCGATGCACATGGCCTTCGTCAAGTTCAGGCTGCTGCCGCCGAGCATGACGAAGCCGGGCGCACCTTCGCCGCGGTCATAGGCCGGCATCATTCGCCAGCCTAGAATCGTGCCAGCGATGAAGTGCCGCCAATCGTCTTTGCTCATCCGATTGCCATGCCAGTTGATTTGCTCGGCCAGGTCCCCGCATGCAGCATTGAGAATCTTGCGCTGCTGCTCGGTGAGCATTTCTGTCCACGGCTCGGCTACCTTCGCGCTCACCGGACCACTTCCCCGGCGATCGTCACGTTGCGCAAGATCACGGCCTTGTGCGAATGGATGGCCGCATCCTGCTTTGCTAGACGCGCGCAGTTTCGATTCTTCACCTGCACCAGATACCTCGATTGCCGCAACACAGCCCACGGCATCGTCGCTGACATGATCTTCGGTTTCATTTTTCCTCCTCCCCCTCGACGGGCGTCATGATCGGCTCATAGAAACCGCAACGATCCTCATCGCCGCGCAGCGCATCGAAGCAGGTATAGGATTGGAGATAAGTGTTGGGCTTTGCTTCGTGCCAGTAGCATGTGAATCGAGACGGGCACGTAGAGCTGCTGCACATCGAGATATCAGGCATTGGATTTCCTCGGCCTACGCTTCCACATACCGCGCAGATCGGCGGCGGCAACCTTGCGGCAGGACTTCACGCCGCAGTCCGACTGCTCGCACGAGTCAGGCAGCTTCTCGATCTCATCCTTCCATTGTTCGCGCGGAAGCTTCGCAATGCGAAAGACGTTGTGGCGGCAGTGAGCAATGGTCATGCAGCTCTCCGACGCCAGCCTGAGCGGCCCGACGATCTTTCGGAATCAGTCTGCGCGGCTTGCGGCAAAGGACCCTCCCAATCGTCGAGGCGCATCTGGTCGAATCTGTTTTTCAGATGCACGGTTTCGCCAATGCGGATGTTTCGGCCCTTCGCCGGGATCAGCTCTACGACGCCTTGCAAATGTGTCTTTCGTTCGTCCGTGTCGTAGTAGTCCTCGCGATGGAGAAACATAACAACGTCTGCTTTCTGCTCGATCTCGCCAGACTCGCGTAGATGGTTCAATCGAGGGCGCTTGTCATGGCCAGCGGTTACGTCGCGGTTCAACTGCGCGAGCATCACTACTGGGCACCAAAACTCTTTCGCTAGCGCCTTGCCACCCTGCGCAATGCGGCCGTATTCGTGCCTAGCCTCAAGCTTCGGGTCGATTCCCATGTCGTGCATGTGATCTATTACGATCAGCCGAATGGGCGCCTGTATGTGCGCCCTACGCGCGCGCGCCATCAACTGGTCTATCTTCAGCCCAGGCGTGTCGTCGATCAGTAAAGGCGATTCGATGAGATCTGCGGATATCTGGCTGAGACGCCCCCAGTACAGGTCAGAGTCGAAGTCCGCGTTATTGGGCTGCTCGACCCAATCGAAGGGTATGAGCCCGTGCGCGGCGACAGCGCGAGCCATACATTCACCAGCGGTCATCTCAACCGAGAAAAAGGCGGCGCGCGCTCCGCGAAGCGCGGTGAATGCTGCAACGTTCAAGCCGAAGATGCTCTTTCCCATTGAGGGGCGCGCACCGACGACATAGAGCACACCATCGCGAAGGCCCTTAGTGATGTCGTTCAAGGCCTTCCACGGCGTCGGTAGCCCCAGCAAACCTGGGCCTTGTTCGTACCGCCGCACGATTTCCTGATAGAGAGGCTTCAGCGCAGATTTCGCCGGAGCGAGGCCGCCGCGGATGCGGGTAGTCTCCATCTGCGAGAGCGCATGAACAGACTTTGAAATCACTGCCGAGCTACTGGCCCCGGGGCGCAGTGCGGAAGACGCTAGCGCTTCGCCCTCGGCTATCGCCGCACGTAGTCGCGATCGCTCAACGACGATTTCTGCATAGGCGACGATATTCGCGGCGCCCGGAGTGGACGCATCGAGATCGAAGATATATCCCTGACCACCTACGGCATCCGTCGATCCCTGCTCGATGAAATGCTCCAGCATGGTGACCGCATCGCATGGCTTGCCGGCGGCAGCTAGCGCGGAAACGCTGGAGAAAATCAATTGGTGGCGGCGCTGGTAGAAATCTTCGGGCGCAATCCAGTCGGCGATCTTCGCCAACGATGACGGATCACGCATCAACCCGCCAATCACGGCGGCCTCAGCTTCGGGTGAGTTAGGCAGTTCCCGCTCGATCATGGCGCAGCCTCCGACATCGCTTTGTCGAAGACTGCGGTCATTTTGTCCTTCCGGGTCAGCAGCTCGAAGTCGGGCTTGTAGTTTTCGTGGCCGCGACCACCCTGAACTTCGCCAGCAAGGAATGGATCGCATTTGCAGGCGTCGAAGTAGTCCTGCCAGAACTGCGCCGTGATGACAGGGGCGCCGTATTGGCGCTGGCAGATCTCCCTCGCCACGCCCAGGCACCGCTTGACCTGATTCTCTCGAACCTCGTTCACGAGCTGGACGGCAGCAAGCAGCCCGTTGGGTTTGCCGAGGATCGCGTTGTACGCCGCGACAGCTTCGCCCGTGACCTGGCGAAGCCTTTCCGCCTTGGCCGGCTTTTCCGCCGCAGAATTTTCGCCAGAGCGGTCATCAGCCGAAGGCGATGACGAATCTTTTAGCTCTTTCTTCTCTTCTCTTCTCTTCTCTTCTCTGGTAGACGGAACTGTAGACGCTACACCGTCTACAACGCCGTCTACAACGCCGTCTCTATTCCGTCTCCATCTGGCCTGACGAGCGTTCTTTAGCCCCCTTTCCTTGGCAGATTCGCCGTTATGACGGTCAAAATTGGGAATCGAGGCACCTTTCGTGTCGATGACAAGCCAACCAGCATCGATCAGTGCGGAGGCAAATCCGTCCTTCATTGCGATCTCGTCAATCAACAGAGACGTTGCACCGTCTACATGACCGTCTACACAATGTTTGTCGACCCATGACCAGAACACATGGAGACGACCAACGATCTGCAACTTGTCGTCTCCGATGGCAGTACGAATCCGAAACACCGACGGATCATTTGCCAAGTCGGCGCGCATCTTGATCCAGTCGCCGGCCATCAGGCGGCCACGCTCAGGGGAAGCGACGGCTGACGATCGGTCGGCCTGACGGCCAGCAACGCGGCAGCCTCAGCGATCTCCTCCTCAGAATGCTCGCGATCGATCTCTTCCAGCACCTTTTTGCATTCCGCCATGTTGCGGAGTCGATCTTGCTCTTTCATCCCCCTTCCCCTTCAGTTCAAGCGGCGCTGTCGTAGGTCACGCTGAGGCGCGGCAATAGCTCGGCCTCTTCGCGAGTGAGCGGAGCCGGCGTCCCCAGCGCGCAGTGCCGGCGAAGATCGCCTGCTCGCATGTCGTGCTTCCAAGCGCCTACGGAGTCATCGGATAGGCGGCAACTAGCGGCCCCTGCCATGTGAAAGCTGCAAAGAACTTCACACTCGTGCCGATCGATGCGTTCTAGGTAGCAGGTTGAGTCGGTCATGACAGCAGCCCGAAATATTTCAGGACGAAAGCGACAGGGGGAATCAGACCTATGAGACACGCCACCGGCTCCAGCCATGGATCGAATGATTCCGGAATAAACCGCTTGATCAGACGGCTGCTCATGACGACAAGCATCAGCCCGCTGTAAAACAATGCGAATTTCATGCGCCATCCCTCGTTCCATATAGAACGCGACGAAGCGCGGCGTTTTCTTCGCGCAATTGCCGGCACTCGCGCTCTTTCTCGGTCTCTCGGTGGCGAAGGCTATGCAGGTCGTACCCACATTCGTGCGCCATCCACATCACCGGCGCATCGTTGCCGCAGAAGTCCATCAGCTTGACGAGCTTCGGCCACACGATCCCCTCGGCGCCGGACTGCCAGCGCGAGAACTGCGCCTTGTCCACGCCAAGCTCCATCTGAAGCGTCTTGTCGAATGCGTGGCCTGCGGCCTTCGCGCAAAGCTCGATCGCACCGCCCAACGTCTTCTCGCGCGCAACCTCAGCGGGGGTGACGGTCGACGGGATTCCAAGTTGGTTACTCATCTTCTCGCAAGTCAGTTGTGTGGTGTTGAGAGACTCGCCGAGGCCAAGCTATAGGCCATGAAGACGAGCGCCGAACCGAAGAAAAAACCCGCCGCCGAAGCCGGCAACGGGGGAGTGGAAAGCGAGGGGAGCGCGATCTCCGGAGTAAGCTGCGGATGTCTGACGTCCATGGCTTACCGACCCGGAGACCGCGATGGTGATTTGGAACCCGAACGACCGAGTTCAGCAGATGGCGCTATGGAATCGCGTAGCCGCTTTGCAATCGACCGTAGAGCAGCAAGGAAAGACCTTGGCTGCGTTGACGATGGTTGTTCGCGCGCTTGCGGAGCAGCGGCCGGAGCTGGCGCGCATGTTGGAGGAGGTAGCCACAGACGCGGCGCCAAGCCCTTCGATGCCCGCAGATCAACCATAGCGAGCAGCAGTCCAGCGGCGAGTTCCGGCCTGATCTTCTCCATCTCAGGCCGCCCCGCGCTTGGTGTGCTTGGTGGGCCGATCGCATTCGAAGCAATAGGCCATGTGGACGTCGATCGGGACGCGGTACTCGGTGACCGAGAGGCCGCGATCGCTCGCGACCACTGGCTCGACAAGCCCGCGCTCAACGAGCTTGCGGACGGTCCGCTTCGAAGGCTGTGCGCGCATTTCACCGCCCGGCCAGCGAGCACCGACGTGCCAGCCCTGCAGGCAGATGAGCCATTCCTGCGCAGTCGTCAAGCCGGAGAAGTCGTAGGCCATCTAGGCAGCCTGCTGCGTCGGATAGAGGATTTCGAGAACCGACAGCCCAAGGGTTTCGGCGAGCTTCGGCGCGTCGTCGACAGTCGGTCGGGTGCCGTTTTCGTAGCGGGAGATCGTCGGCTGGTCTTTGCCGATCGCGTCAGCGAGCTGCTGCTGGGTCAGGCCGAGGCGTTCACGGGCTTCGCGGATGGATGCTGACATGCACGGTAATATGCGTCACACCCATATTCTGTGTCAAGCATATGCGCGGCAATCCATTCCTCGCCGGGGGCGTCATATGCAACATACGCATATGGACTCTAAGACAGCATTCGGTAAGGCCGTTCGTCGCCGCCGCGATTTAGCTGGGTGGAAGCAACGACAGCTTTCCGAGGCGTCCGGCATCGGCCAGGAGGACATCTCCAAGATTGAGCGCGGCAAGCAGGGCGTATCTGTCGACACCATCAATGCCCTGGCGGCGGCGCTTAGCATGCGCCCATCTACCTTGATCGCCGAAGCCGAGGCCTTCGAGCATGGCGACTCCGACTCATCGGAGGCCACGGCCTACCAGCTCACCCGCGCGCTAGGCATAAGGGTTGTGCCCTTGATCAGCTGGGTTGAGGCCGGACGCTGGTCAGAGGCGGTGGACGCGTATGCGCGGGGTACTGGCGAGAACATGATCAAGACCGAGGCCAAAGTCGGGAGGCTTGCCTACGCGTTGAGAGTCAATGGCGACTCCATGACCAACCCTCGGGGAGAAAACCCGACATTTCCGTCAGGTACGGTTGTCATCGTGGATCCACACCGAGAACTGCTTAGCGGCTCACTCATCATCAGCCGATCGGTCGACGCAGAGAACACGACGTTCAAGCGGTACGTGGAGGATGGCGCCAGGAAGCTCCTCGTCCCACTTAACCCGCAGTACCCTGTGCTACCAGTTGACCGTGAGATGGTTTACTGCGGCACGGTCGTTGCTAAGGCTGAGATGTCGATCTGACGGGGGAATGCCATGCGGGGAAATGTCGAATTCACGGGCGGCAAGTGCCCCCATTGCAACGAGCAGCGGAAGTTTGAGCGGCCATCAGCAATCTGGGGCGTTGGAGATCTTTTCATGGTGCTGATGACTGGCGGCCTCTGGCTCGTCGGCAAGCTCATGCTGCGGCCAAAATATCGCTGCTGCGTTTGCGGTACTGTGAAGCCCTGATATAGGACCTCCAAGGGTGCAAGAAAAAGCCCCGGCTAGCGGGGCTTGTGCGCTTTTTTCGGTTTGATGGCGACGCGTTTCTCTGCTGGCAGCGATCGCGACTCATCCGACTTCACCACCGACGAAACAGACTTGCCGAGCAGCTTGGGCAGATGCGGCAACGCGTTCGGATCCCTTTCGGTGAAATAGTCGACAGCTCTGGTCGGCAACCAGACCTGGTTGAAGTGAAGTCGGAAATCTTCGAGCAGCTCGATCGGATACATTCTCGCCTGGACTGTCCTTCCATCTGCATACTCGTGTGGGTAATAGGGCATTGCGTCCGTGTCCACGCCCTTGTTTTCCCGCAGCCACTTCGCAAACATCTTTCCCTGGGAGATGTCGGGGATAATGCTCTCCGGCAGCCTGTAGCCGGCGCTCTCTAGCGGCGCGATCAATCCCAACGTCATTTCGTTGAGGATTGAGAAATGGGTGTAGGGAATCTTGTGGCTGTTCGCGGTGTAACGAGCAAGGTGATACGGCATCCCCTCGCCAGCGTACTTCCCGCGCGCCATCCATTCACGAACCCAGCGTGTGACCAAGACTGCAAACTTGGGCGACAGCCATTGACCCAAGTGCACCGCAACATCGGGATGCACCCAGGTTCCTTGCTCGGCTGGCGTTCCGCCTCTAAGTGACTGAACTAGTTCCGATACCGGAATTCCGGTATCGGCAGAAAGCTCCTTTAGGTACGCCTTCGTCGTGAGGTTGGTGATGTAATGGTTCCACGACTTGTTCGCGGCCTTACAGGCGGCTGTCGCGTTGAAGTAGCCATCATGCGCTCGCTGCGAGATCACGACGCCTTCAGACACATGCGGAATCAGGGTTAGCGACATCTGCTGCTGGATCATCTGCGCCCCTATAGGCCAAGTTCGAATTCGCTTCAGGCTAGCAATTCCCGCGCCACGCGGCGTGAAGGCCATCGAACCCGCTGGGCGCGGCCAAGGCGGCCTGGCAAGCGCGGACTTTTCATATCTTGAAATATGTGCTTGACACATATGTGTGCTGCGCATATGCTTCTTCTCCATCAGCCCCACCGCGGGGCCAGGTGGAGAGGAAAGTGGCAGCGCATCGTTTAGGTCCCGGTGAGTTCGCAGTGACGACGTTGGCGATCGCTGCCGTCCTGAACTTCTTCCGCGTGTGGCTGGCGGTGATGTCGTGAGCGCGCACTCCCCCGCTCGCCCACTCGGTGTCGCGGCTGTGAGCGCGCTCGACGTCCAGGGGATTCTTGAGCGAGCTGGCGCGGATGCTGATGCGCCAGAAGGTTCGCAGGCGTGGTCGCTGGCGCTCGTCGCAGGCGCACACGCAGAACTCGCACTCGCCGCCAAGGCTGTCCTCTTCTCATTCGAGAGCGATGAGGGACTGACCTACAACCAGCGGTCCGCCATCTGCCGGTTGCATAACGCCAGCTCGAAGGTACAGCCATGACCCTCGACCTCGACGCGCTGCGGGGGCATACGGCTGGTCCTTGGGATGTCGATTACGGCTATGAGGACTATGGCGATGGTCCGGTGCAACTCGTCTACGGCATCTACGCCGGCAAGCAACGCATCGTGGAAACCGACTCCGGGGTCTACGAGATGAGCATCGCGGACGCCAAGCTCATTTGCGCCGCCCCCCAACTCCTCTCCGAACTCCTCGCCTATCGCGCAAGGGATGCGGAAACCGCGAAAGGTCTTGCGAGCATTCGCCGCTATGACCCGCAGTACCACGACGCGTCGATGGAAACGAATCGCGATGGTGATTGGGTCAAGTACGAGGATGTCGAGAAGCTGACCGCAAGTCGGGATGCGGCGGTGGCGGAGTTGGAGAAGGACGCTGCTCGGTATCGCTGGCTGCGCGACAACTGGCACGGCGGGAATGGTTGCTGGTGCGACCCAGAGAAAGCTCCGGCTGATTTAGATGCGGCGATTGACGCCGCCTTCCGCCAAGGAGCCGCCGATGAACGTTGAGCGGCTGACGGAGATTGCGGAGTGGCTTGATCGCGGCGCGCCCGAGCGCAGGGTATCTGGCGGCGTTATCAACGGCTTCGACATGGAGTCGTTCTACGACGACCATGCCGCGTGTGGAACGACTTGCTGTATCGCTGGCGCTGCGGTCGCTTTCCATAAGGGCTATTCGGCACTCGACGCCTGGAACGTTGATGACATCGCGCAGGAGCTCCTTGGCCTGACTCGCGAGCAAGCCGGCGAGCTCTTTTTCAGCGGCTTCGGATCGACTCCGCAGCATGCCGCATCCGTCATCCGCCACCTCATCGCCACCGGCACCGTCGACTGGAACGCGACGCGGGAGGCGGTATGAGCGCGGTTTCGATTGTCGCGAGCTATTCGCCGACGCCGGAAGATTTGGCGGCGGCGTTCTGGAACATGGACACCACGCAGCAGGTAGCGTTTTTCGGTCACCTGCACAAGTTGGCCGGCGTGAGTCTTTGCTTCCAGATGGCGGGCGTAGTGCAGGAAATCGAGCGCCTTGGCGCGGCCGATGACTACCACGCACTGAACGGCTTCCAGACGATGCTTTCGCATGCCCAGGCTTACGGCGAAAGCGCTACTGACATTCGCACGTGGGCAGCGCAGCGCGACCTCCGCGAAGCTGCAGCCAGCGCAAAGGCGAGGTTTGCACCATGACCCGCTCCCGCTGCACCTGCTCCATCCACCGCGACCCGGATTGCGTCGTCGACCACGAGGTTGACCGCGAGCGCGAGGAAGAGTTTCGCGAGTCCTGTATCGACGAACTCATCGAGGCGAACAAGCGAGCGGCCGTTGCTGCTTGGGTCGAGGACGACTCCTTCGCATTCGACGTAATCGCCGATGCGCTCCGCGAGCGCGGCTCGAAGATTCGCGAGCAGTTCGCACTCAACCGCGGAACCCAACTCGAACGCTTGATGGCGTCAAACAAACTGGCGAGGGCTGCGTGATGGCACACGAAATCACAGTGAAGTTCACGCCGCTCTGCAGCTCTTGCGGTGGCGAACTGGCCATCGGATGCACTCAATCCGATATGTCCAGGCAACGAGACGTCTTTGATAGAGACAGTCCGGGCGAGCGCGTTGCTCAACGTGTGTTCGTCGGCGCATGCCCGAACTGCTTCATCTATCGCAACAACGTTGACGCATTGCGAGCTGCGCTTGCGAGGTACGCATGAACACCGCTGCCCAACGCCAAGGCTACACCGACGGCGCATCAGTCTATCGGATGCGAGCGCCCGGCTGCCGCGACTACGCGATTGGCTGGATCGAGGCAACAGACGACAGGCTCAATCCTCTTCTGGATGCGGCCAACAACTACGGAGCACACGAATGACCGCTTCCAAGGGGACGCGCAAGAAGACTGCGCCGAAGAAAGTGCCACGCGTTGCCAAGCCGGCCGCTGTTGCGACATCGCTGGTTCTGCGCACGTGCGACGAGAACCTGCGCTCGAAGCGCGGTTTCCAATGGCCGGAGTCCGGCTTCGTCGAAGCGCCGGATTGGAAGGAGACGCCCGAATGCGGCAACGGTCTGCATGGCTGGCTGCATGGCGAAGGCGACCATTCCTGCTCCAGCTATCTCGACGCGACCGCCAAATGGCTTGTCGTCGAGGTCGCCACGCACGAAATCATCATGCTCGGCGGCAAGGTCAAGTTTCCGCGCGGCAACGTCGTGTTCGTCGGCGATCGAAAGTCTGCGACCGACTACTTGATCGCGAACGAGCCCAACGCGAAGAATGTTCACGTCATCGGCGCCTCGATCACCGTCGGTGATAACGAAGCTGCCATTGCTGGCTCCCTCGGCACCGCGACGGCTGGCGACAGCGGCACCGCGACGGCTGGCTCCCTCGGCACCGCGACGGCTGGCGACAGAGGCACCGCGACGGCTGGCTCCCTCGGCACCGCGACGGCTGGCGACAGAGGCACCGCGACGGCTGGCAACAGCGGCA